>OGOU01000486.1_pt1 | contig 35654 bp, 31 predicted proteins | sample 1552721 | NCBI WGS metagenome assembly OGOU01 (sample SAMEA2580176, study PRJEB22360) | human gut metagenome | biome: human gut; feature: human-associated habitat; material: faeces | place: Denmark | collected 2008/2010
GGCATACGATACGAAGGAGTAAAATTTAAAGATAAAGTTAAAAAAGCCGCGGAAGCGGCTTTTTTATTTCAATTACTTGTTATATCTTCGGTCTGAATTTATAATGATTATGGGGCAGGACATTTTTGATATAACTTACGAAGGGTCACTTGTACTGAAAACAACGGTGATTGACGGAAATATAAAATCGGAAAAGGATGTCTGCCTGGAAGGAATTGTGAGGGGGGACGTGCATTGTGATGGAAAAGTGATCGTGGATAAGGATGCTGTGATCGACGGGAATGTCGATTGCGGAGAATTGTTTTTAAGAGGAGAAATTACAGGTAATGTGTGTGTGGCCTGTAAGACGGTTATGGGGGAGGAAGCTGTGATCGACGGCGGATTAATAACGGAAAGTCTTCAAATATTTCCGGGAGCAAAGATCACCAATGGCTTGAGATTACGTAAAAGCTGTAAATAAAAACAAATATATTATGGGTAAAGAGAATACGGGTAATGCCGTTAATCTGTTGTGTGAAGGGACGATGATCGTGGGGGATATTAAAACAAAAAACGATATCCGGATCGACGGGATTCTCAAGGGTAAGGTCATTACTTCCGGCAGATTGGTTGTTGGCAGTACTGCTAAAATTGAAGGTAATATCGATTGTGCAAATGTCGATGTGATGGGGGTGGTGCTGGGCGACGTACAGGCTTCGGGAATCGTATCCCTGAAAGCACAGGCGAAATTGATCGGAAATATTATTTCAAATCAGCTTTCTATCGAGCCGGGGGTGATTTTTAACGGGAATTGCCAGATGCAACGCAAAGATTCCCGCGATTCAAAGGAAGCGAATAAAGAATAAATGATACGGGCATTGATTTTGATACCGGCTCGTTACGCCTCGACGCGTTTCCCCGGTAAGCCTTTGGCAGAGATCGGCGGCAAGCCGATGATTCAGCATGTCGTGGAAAAGGCAAAGACCGTAACAGAGCATGTTTATGTCGCAACCGACGATGAGCGTATTCGAAAGTGTGTGGAAGGATTCGGCGGATATGCGGTGATGACTTCTGCCGAACATCGGAGCGGAACAGACCGCTGTTTCGAGGCATTTCAAAAAGTTGTAAAATCGACGGGTAAGACATTCGATGTCGTGGTAAACATCCAGGGAGACGAGCCTTTTATCCGTTCGGAACAGATATGCTATTTGACGAGTTGCTTCGAAGACCCGGAGGTGCAGATCGCTACGCTGGGAAAAAAATTTGAAAATAGTAACGATATTTTCGACCCGAATAAGGTGAAGGTCGTGTTTTCCGCGCAGGGAACAGCCCTCTACTTTTCACGTTCGGCCATCCCTTTTTGCCGGGGGGTGGAACAAAGCGAGTGGCTGGCTACAACTTCGTTTTATAAGCATGTAGGGATGTATGCTTACCGTCCGCAGGTATTGAAAGAGATCACGGCACTCCCGCCCGGGTTGCTTGAAAAGGCCGAATCCCTGGAACAATTGCGGTGGCTGGAGAATGGCTATAAAATAGCTGTAAGGGTAACCGAGCACGAATCGATCGGGATAGACACGCCGGAAGATTTGCAAAAAGCCAATGAGGCCTTATAAAGAGGGAAGAACTTTTATTCGATGGAATAAAAAAAGCGGAGATATACTCTCCGCTTTTTGTTTTACCATAAAAAATCAAATGGTCATAATATCTTTTTCTTTAACAAGCAGGATATCGTCCACTTTCTTGTTATAACTGTCTGTCATTTTTTGAACTTCAGCTTCAGCGTCTTTAGCAGCGTCTTCGGGAAGACCGTTTTTCACCATCTTTTTGAATTCATCGATGGCGTCGCGCCTGGCGTTACGAATGCTGACTTTTGCCGTTTCACCTACCCCGCGGCTTTGTTTTACCAGTTCTTTTCTGCGCTCTTCGGTCAAAGGCGGAACGTTGATACGTACGATTTCTCCGTTATTGTCCGGATTGAAACCCAGGTTTGCATTCATGATCGCCTTTTGAATAGGGGCTAACATGTTTTTTTCCCAGGGCTGTACGGCAATGGTACGGGGGTCGGGAACTGTGACATTGGCTACCTGCGATAACGGGGTGGGGGTACCGTAATAATCTACCAACACATCGTTCAGGATTTTAGGATTTGCTTTTCCTGCCCTGATCTTTGCCAATTCATTTTCCAAATGCGCCAGGGCATTTTGCATCTGCTCCTTTGCATCGTCCATATAAAGTTTTACTTCCTCGTTCATATTCGTTTTTGTTGTGATTTACAAATAACAGAACAAAGATAGAAAAAAATCTAAATATTTTATCATTGTCGGCCGGGAGGGGAGGGAGTGATCGGGAAAATTTTATAAAGGTGTTGCCGTTTAGCGAATTTTGTCCGGGAAAATCCCGTATATCGGGCAGGTGAGAGAGACCGGGAATGAGGTTCGGCAGATCACTTTATTCAGACGAACACTTTAGCCGTTAAGTAAAGTGTTCGTCCCTGTAAAAAAATGATTTTGAGAAAGTGTGATTGTAACGGAAATTTTTATTTGTCTTTTATTATTGTAGCTTTTTCAGGAGCCTTTACTTCGGCCGGAGTTCCATTGTCTTGTAGCTTAAATGTGATGGGAATGTTGAAGGAAACTTTTACCGGATTCCCGTCTTTATCGAGCCCGGGTTTCCATTTCGGCATTTTTTGAACCACTCTCAGTGCTTCGGCATCGAGTTCCGGATCGGTTCCTCTAATGATCCGGGGATTGGTCACATTCCCTTCTGCGTCGATAATGAAGTTCACGAAAACCCTTCCGCTTTTCTTTTCTTTGATGGCTTTTTCCGGGTATTTCAAGTTTGCATTGATCCATTTAAAGGTATTTCCGCCATATTCCGGAAATACCGGGGCTTGCGCAACTTTATCATTCGACACAGAGGTTACCGTGTCTTTTGGAGGTTGGGGATGTTGTTGAATTTCGGGTAGTTCCGGCATTGTAAATTCTGCGGCTTTTACCTGGATATTACAGCAGAGCCCGTAAAACAGGATTCCACTCAGGACAAAGGCCGGAATATAGCGAATGACCTGAAGTTTAGAGGTTTGTTTTTTTGTCATCATCATGATTCGTTTTTTTAATTTTGAACATGCAAAATAGTTAGTAAATGAAAAACATCCTTTGAAAGTTTGCCTGATCAGTAATTCCGGATATCCACCGGTATGATACCTGCGAATTACCTGACGATCGGCTATATATTCATGATTTTCAAGGATTGCATTTTTAAACAGCCACACCAACGGATTGAACCAATTGGTAATGCAGGCAAATTCTGTGATAAGCAGATCGAAACTATGTCCTTGCCGGATATGTTTTTTTTCATGCTCGAATATTCTCCGGCAGTCTTCTTTGGAGTCCGGCAGCCGGGAAACAAATAAATAATTGAAGAAAGAGAATAAAGGTTGCTGCTCTTTCAGTTTTACGATATGTATGCCATCAATGGAGGTCTGCGGGTTGCGGCGGACCAGTAATATTATTTGAGAAAGGGCGATCAGATAACGGATAAAGAAAAACAATACCCCTGCCATATACGCCAGGAATAAAGAAGCCGAGTACAGTTGTTGCGAGGTGAACGGCGCGGCGGTATCGTTTGCGTTCGTGTTTACTTCATCGAGAAAATGATTCATATAGGCTACCGGGTGAAATTTTCCGGCTGTGGTAAGCATTGGACCGGTTACCTCGATAGAGACAAAAGGTAAAGTCATCCCCAAAAAGAGAGAAATCAGCAAGTAGAAACGGTTTATCGTGAAGAATGTTTGTTTCCTCAGAAAAAGCCAGTAATATCCATATAAAATGAATAGAATGCTCGACGATTTTATAATATACGGTATCAATCCTTCCATCGCTTATAGCTTTAAGGTTTTATTTTCCTTTATTTTCCCGAGTCTTTTTAGCTTGTTCCAGAATTTTTTCCAATTCTTTCAAATCGACGTTTTCTTCTTTAGCGAAAAAAGATACCATTTGGCTGAAAGAATTTTGAAAATAGTTCCCGATAAAATTTTTCAGGAATTTCCGGGTGTAAGTGTCTTTATCGACCAAAGGATAATAACAATGGCTTTTCCCATAAGTTTCGTGTCCCACAAATCCCTTGTCCTGTAATATTCTGACAATAGTAGATACCGTGTTGTAAGCGGGCTTGGGATCGGGTAGCCTGTCGATGATCTCTTTTACGAATGCCCGGTTTAAATCCCATAACACCTGCATGATTTGTTCTTCTGCTTTGGTCAATTCTTTCATAGTGGTTTAAACTTAGATATACACAAATGTAAAACTAATAGTTTAGTTATACAACTAAATCATTAGTTATTTTAAGAAATAAATTTGACGATAGCCCGTCACACGTTTATTTTTCGGCTTGCCGCCGCGGGGCACCCTGCTTTTACGAATCGGGGCACCCTGGCAGGATGCCATTGCCGGGAAGTATTTTCTGTTTTTACGATTTATGACTCTGTCTTAACCCTTCTGATCTTATAATGAATGGAAGTGATGAAAATATTCATCAGGGGAGAGATCAGGTTAAAGAAGCAAAAAGGCAGGTATTCAAGCGTAGGAACGCCTAATATGCGTGCTTGTGTGGCTCCGCAGGTATTCCAGGGAACCAGTACCGAGGTTACGGTCCCCGAATCCTCTAAAGCCCGGCTGAGGACTTCCGGTTTCAGCCCCCTTTGTTCATAGATTTTTTGCATCATCTTGCCGGGAATAACGATAGAAAGATATTGGTCGCAAGCGGTGATGTTAAAAAAGATACAAGTTAAAATGGTTGTTCCGACCAGGGATGTGTCGTTATAGATCATTTTTAAAAACATTTCGCTAACCCGTTTCAGAGAGCCGCTGGCTTCCATCACTCCACCGAAAGTAAGGGCGGCGATAATCAGCCATACAGTGTCGAGCATGCCTTGCATTCCTCCGGTGGATAGCAGTTCGTCCACTTCGGGAACTCCTGTCGTCAGATGGATGGTGCTGCCGGTGGATTGAATCAATAATTGGTATTTGTTCTGAAACGAGCCTTCTGCAATAAGGCGATTCAATAAGTCCGGCTGGAAAATCAATGCAAACAAAATTCCGAGTGCTATACCTGCAACCATGGCTGGGATAGGCGGTATCTTTTTGATAATAATGGCGATCAGGAAAACGGGAACCAATAGCAGCCAGGGGGTAATGTGGAAAGAGTTGCCGATTCCCTGTTTGATAAACTCGGTATCGACCACCGTGTCCCCGGTCAAGAGAAACAATCCGATCACACCGAAAATAATCAAGGTCAGGATCAGGGTCGGAACAGTGGTATAAACCATGTAGCGGATATGGGTAAAGAGGTCTGTCCCGGCTATGGCCGGGGCCAGATTGGTGGTATCGGACAGAGGCGACATTTTATCGCCGAAATAAGCACCTGAAATGACGGCTCCCGCTTTCCTCACAAAAAAACGCCCCTAACGCGCCCCCCCCCGCCACTAACCCCTGATTAAGTCCGAAAGCGTTGCCTACTCCGATAATCGCTACACCTACGGTTGCGACGGTGGACCAGGAACTGCCCGTGGCAAGGGATACGATGGCGCATAGAACGACCGAAGCAAGCAGAAAATAGGACGGGTGCATGATATCTACTCCGTAGTAAATCATGGCGGGGATCACTCCGCTGACCATCCATGCTCCGCTTAAAGCCCCGATCAGCAGCAGAATCAGTATGGCAGGCATGGCAGAATTGATCGTATGCAGGATTTTTCGCTGTATATCGTGCCAGGTGACCCGGTTGAAGCTTGCGATTATTCCGCAGACCGATGCAGCGATAAATAAGGCAATCTGATTCGAGCCTCCCAGCGGATCGTCGAAATAGCTGACGTTGAAGAAAAGCAGAATAATGAGAACACCGACCGGGAGTAGTGCCTGAAAAAGTGTGGGGTGTTTTATGTTTGTCATGTATGGTTTTTAAAATCTTAAAGCTATTCTTCGATATACCTTAAATTGAAAAGAAAGGTTTTTGAAACGGAGCGAATAACATTGCTATGCAAAAGTATAACAAATGTCGGCCCGATGCCGTCACTTGCCCGAACATTTAACGATTAGGGCTTATTTTGTTTAGAATTTATCATCTTTTAAATTCCCGATTTAAACTTTACCTTTGTACCCCGGTTTCGAGAAGATTTGATTTTTAGATTTTTACAATTATGGTTAGAAAAGATTTTGAGATAATGGCCCCTGTGGGATCGTACGAGTCGTTGCATGCTGCTTTGCAGGGAGGAGCGGATTCCGTGTATTTCGGGGTGGAGGGATTGAATATGCGTGCCCGTTCTTCGGCCAATTTTACCTTGGAGGATTTGAGGAATATCGTTTCTATCTGTAATGAAAAGGGGGTAAAAACTTATCTCACGGTCAATACGGTTATCTATAACCAGGAATTGCAAAAAATGCGTGCTGTGATCGATTGTGCCGGGGAAGCGGGAGTGACTGCCGTGATTGCCTCCGATCTGTCGGCTATCCTGTACGCCCATTCGGTGGGGGTCGAGGTACACATCAGCACACAGTGCAATGTGACCAATTATGAGGTGGTACGTTTTTATGCGCAATATGCCGATGTCGTGGTATTGGCACGGGAGGTGGAGCTCGACCAGGTGATGACCATTCACCGGCAGATCGTGGAAAACGATTTGCGGGGGCCGAAAGGTGAGTTGATCCGGATCGAAATGTTTTGCCACGGTGCGCTTTGCATGGCTGTGTCCGGAAAATGTTATCTCAGCCTGCACGAGAAAAACGCGTCGGCGAACCGGGGTGCTTGTAACCAGATTTGCCGCCGTGCCTATACGGTGAAAGACCGGGACAATGAAATCGAGCTGGATATCGAGAACGAATACATTATGTCGCCGAAAGACCTTTGCACGATCGGCTTTCTGAATAAGATGATCGATGCGGGGGTACGGGTTTTTAAAATAGAGGGACGTGCCCGTTCGGCAGAATATGTGCGTACGGTGTGTGAATGTTACAATGAAGCGGTGCAGGCTTATCTGGACGGGACGTATAGCCGGGAAAAAATCGAAGTATGGAAAGAAAGATTGTCAACGGTGTTTAACCGGGGATTTTGGGACGGTTATTACCTGGGACAGCGGTTAGGCGAATGGAGCGAGGTGTACGGCTCGAAAGCCACCAAGAAAAAAGTATTACTGGGGAAAGTCACCAATTATTTCAAAAATCTGAGTGTAGGGGAGTTTAAGCTGGAATCCGGGAGGTTGGCTGTGGGAGAAGAAATTTTAATCACCGGGACGACGACTGGAGTGATTCAAATGAAAGTATCGGAATTGAGGGTGGATTTGCAGTCTGCCGAAAGTATAGAAAAAGGAACTGTTTTTTCTATGCCGACTCCTGAAAAGATACGCAGGGGAGACAAGCTATATAAGGTGGTGGATACGACTCCTGAATTGATGCAGTAAATGTCTATTTTTGTATTTTATTGATAGTCAATAAAAAAGAAGTGTAATTATTGAAACTTTCGTTCGATGTTTGGCCGTAAGAGATAAGAGAACTTTACTTATTTTGATTGTAGGAGGTTATTTTCGAAAATTGTATCTTTGTGGCGGAAAGAATGGACGTAAAATTAAAAATGTATGAAGAAATTATTTTTGTATCTGCCTTTACTTTTATTAGGAACGTCTTGTATTCAGGATGAGCCTTTAAATGCAGAAGCGGATATATTGACTTGTGTCGTAAAAAATGAGCAAGGTAAAGTAGATATAAACATCAAAGGCGATGCCCTTGTGTCGAATACACGGGTGATGGCGTTGGCGCTTCCCCGTATCGATTTGAAAAAATTAGCCCCGGAATTTACAATTACTCCGGGAGCGACGATCGAGCCGGCGAGCGGTACGGTGCTCGATTTCTCACAGCCTCAGAAATATACGGTGACCTCACAGGATGGGAACTGGGAAAAAGTATATATGGTTAGCGTAGATACTTCTGAAATTACCACGAACTACCAGTTCGAGTTATACGAAACACCGAAAAAATATGAAGTGTTTTATGAGGAAGTGCCGACAGAAGCAGGAACGATCAAACAATATATCTGGGCATCCGGCAATCCCGGATTTGCTTTAACCGGAGTGGCTTCTTCTCCGAAAGAATTTCCAACCATATCCGTGGACGAAGGGTATCAGGGAAAGGGTTTAAAGTTGGTGACAAAAAGCACAGGCTTATTTGGAGAAACGGTGAAAATGCCGATAGCGGCCGGAAATCTTTTTATCGGTAGTTTTGATGTAGGGAATGCCATGAAGGAACCTTTAAAAGCCACGCTCTTCGGGTTGCCGTTCGGGAAAAAGCCGGTCAAATTCAAAGGGCGTTATGTATATAAAAGAGGGGCTCCTTTTATTATCAAAAATTCGTCGGGCGATAAGCAAGAAGTTCCCGGCCGGGAAGATATCGGAGATATATATGCCGTGCTTTACGATGCGGAAAATGGTTCGTTGAACGGAGAGAATGTATTGAGCAGCGACCGGATCATCGCTTTGGCAAGGGTCGATAATATGAAAGTGACCGATGCAAACACTCCGGTGAGCAGTGAGGTGTACGAAAAATTTGAAATATCTTTTGATTACGATTCTTATAGAGGGACTTGTCCTTTCGTGGAAGAAAAGTCGAAAGCTTACCGATACAATTTAGCAGTTGTATTTACGTCCAGCCGGGACGGTGCGTATTTTGCAGGGGCGCTCGGAAGTACCTTGTACGTGGACGATGTAGAAGTCATTTGTGAATAATTGAGTATGAAAAGAATGAATAAATTAAGAGGTGTTTGCTTATTCGTGTTTTTGGGATTGTCATCGATGACTTTTGCAGAAAACTCGGGAACATCGAGCGGGCTGATCTGGTCGGCATTGAGAGGATTGGAATACCGGGTAAAAGCAGGTTTTAACTTCGGGGGAATTTCACCGCTTCCGCTTCCCGGTGAAATTCGGGAAATCAAAAGTTTCCGTCCGGGAATGCAAATCGCCATAGAGGGAGATGTTATTAAATGGTTTAATTCGGACTGGGCTTTGCTTATGGGAATCCGTCTCGAAAATAAAGGAATGAAGACCGATGCCCGGGTAAAGAATTACCACATGGACATGATCTCGAACGATCCTGAAAATCCGGGACATTTGGTGGGAGCGTGGACAGGATATGTGAAAACCAATGTAAAAAATTCTTACCTGACCTTTCCGATTCAGGCACTTTATAAGGTGTCGAAACGTTGGGAATTGAAGGCAGGTCCCTATTTATCGCTGGTTGCTTCCCGCGATTTTTCAGGGAGTGCATACGACGGCTATATCCGGGAAGGTGACCCAACCGGAGATAAGGCTACCGTGAGCGAAGCGACTTACGATTTTTCGAAGGATTTACGCCGCTTTCAATGGGGTGTGGATGTGGGAACGGAATGGAAAGCGTATAGGCATCTGAATGTATATGCCGACCTTACCTGGGGGTTAAACTCGATTTTTAAAAAAGGGTTTGAGAGTGTGAGTTTCGATATGTATTGTATCTATCTGAATATCGGTTTCGGTTATGTATTTTAAGGCATAAAGCCTGTAAAGTCTTTTGCCGGGAACGATCTCCGGAATCAGACGTTGCTTTATTTAACGATAGAATATCGGGAGTGCCGGTTTGTTCGGGGTACTCCCGTTTTATTTTGTAAGGATTTTTTCTTTTTAGGGAAGATTCATACTTTTGTGAAACGAACGAACACCTCTGAAATGAAAAAAACAATCGCTTTCTGGATAAAGGCGTTGGCTTATGCGGCCGGTTACCTTTTCTATCCTTTTTCTTTTCTTTTTCCACGAAGCCGGGAAGTGTGGATTTTCGGCAGTTTCCGGGGAGCGTTCAATCAAAACTCCAAATATTTATTTATCTATGTTTCGGAACAGGTTCCGGAAATTTGTGCGGTGTGGATCAGTTATAAGAGTGCTGTTGTCCGGGAAATCCGTTCTAAAGGATTGAAGGCATATTCGCTTTTTTCATTGCCGGGATTGTATTATGCTTTGCGGGGGAAATATTATTTTTTCAATGATTACAGTTCCGATATATGTTATTTTACTTCCGGAGGGACGGTGAAGGTGAATCTTTGGCATGGCGTGGGACTGAAAAAAATAGAATTTTGCATAGAGAACGGGCCGCTTGCCGACCGTTATGTGCGTAAGACTTTTCGGGAAAGATATTTTTATCCTTTTGTATATCAGCGTCCCGATTATTTTTTATCGTCCACAGATTTCCAGTCTGTGAAATTTGCCCGGGCTTTCCGTATTCCTTTGGAGAAATGCCTGAATCTGGGTTATCCCCGGAACGATGTTTTGTTGTGGGAAGAAAAACAGAGGCAAAATTTTATCGACCGGTACGAACCTCGGGTTACCCGGGAATTGATCGACCGGATTCGCGGGTATAAGAAAATATATCTTTATATGCCGACCTGGCGCGATTCCCAGAAAGAGTTGTTTTCTGCCCATCTGGATGTGGAAAAACTGAACGGTTTTATGCAGGAAACGGATAGCTTATTCCTTTTTAAGCCGCACCCCATTATGAAAATCGCTCCGGACGTTTTCGGGCAAAGTTCCCATTTGATGTTGCTGGACTCTCATGTGGATATTTATACCCTTTTGCCCTATACCCAGGTACTTATTACGGATTATTCTTCCATTCTGTACGACTATTTATTGATGGAGGATAAAGATGTTATCCTGTATCTGTACGATTACAAGACGTATGTCCGGGAAAGGGATTTTAATTATCCTTTTTTAGAGAATGTGGCCGGCTCGGTGGTGTATGACTTCGAGGCTTTGTTGCAGGTGATGAAAAGCGGAGATTATGACCGGAGCAATTATGTCTCGATTAACGAACGTTTTTGGGGAGATTACCGGGGAGATGCGGCAGCCGCTATTGTGAAAAGGCTAAGCCTATATAAATGAAATAAGAATTATGGCAGGATTGGTTAATCTTTTGAAAACGAAAGGGCTTTCATATTGTTACAAACAAGTGAAAAGCAGGTTTTGGCTGAACGACAAGCAGGTGCTGAATTTTGCCAATATGCTCGGGTTATACGATTATTTACAGAAATACAGCTACGTGCTGGAGCAACCTTTGAAGCCTGCCGGAAAGCCTAATCCTTTTCCGGATAAAGTATGGGTATGCTGGTTGCAGGGGATGGAACAGGCTCCTGCAGTCGTGAAAAAATGCGTAGAAACCATTTACAGGCATGCAGGCGGGGAAGACCGGGTGATTGTGTTGAGCGAGCAAAATATGTCGGATTACATTCAAATGCCTGCCGATTTGTTGGAAAAATGGAAGAAGGGAATTATTTCCAATACTCATTTTTCCGATCTGTTACGGCTGGCTCTTTTGGTGGAATATGGCGGGGTTTGGATCGATTCCACCAGTTACCTTACAGAAGACCTGCCCGACGATGTGGTGGAGGCGGATTTGTTTTGCTTTAAAGCGGGACCGATCGCTAAAATCATTGCCTCGAACTGGTTTTTCGCAGCAAAGCCCCACCATGAAGTATTGGAGAAAACCCGGAATCTTTTATACGAATATTGGAGAAAAGAGAATAAGTTGGTGGCATACAGCATATTTCACCCTTTCTTCACGATGGCGGTAGAATCGACCCCGGCCTGCCGGGAAGCCTGGCAGCGGGTGCCTTCGTTCAACGATATGAATGCCAAAGTACTGTCGGACGAATTATTTACGCCATACTCGCCTGAAAGATGGAAGCAAATCTGCCGTTTTTCTTTCGTGCATAAGTTATCCTATAAATACGGTGAGGAGGAATACCGGAAACCGGGTACTTTTTATGCTATGTTGCTTCAGGATAAGCTGAAAAACATTTGGACCTGGCAATAAGGCCGGGAGAGAAAACTAAAATTCAATGATAGACTTTCCCGCCTCTCCCGCATAATCCGTGATAAACACCTAAGAATAAAGCCTTTAATTTAGAAATTTTGTGATCTTCAAAAAGGATTATTTTGATAGTCCTGTAAAATAGGGTATAAGTGTAGAATTTCCTTTTAGGCCCGCAGGCAGCTAAAAGTTGTTCAGGGTATTGCCTGTAAACCAGAAACCAGTTCCTGACAATATAATAAGTTCTCAAAGCCGAATAGTTAATGGTGACGATACCCCACCGATTCACTTTTTTATAGCCTAATTGGTGATTTAATACGATGGGTGAAACCTGAACAATCCGGTAATGTTTGTTCCGTATCCTGAAACAATATTCCGAATCGACCAGATCGATAAATAACTCTTCCGAGAAAAAGCCACAGGTCTGAAGAACACTTGTTTTAACGATAGAGCCGGAAGTCATGGTAATTTCTTTGTCGAGGAGCTCTGCCGATTTGATATTTTTATAGGCGGGCGTCCATAATCCGATATCGTCCCGGTCGTTTTGACTGACAATTTCGAGGTATTTCGGGAAATCGCCCAGTGAAAACGAGCTATCCTGATCCATTGTCAGAACGTATTCGTAACCGTGTCCGATAGCCCATTGTGCAATCGTATTGAGGTCTTTGGCAATACCTTCGTTGTCTCCTGTGGTGCGTATGATAATTTTTTCCTGCCCTTTAAAGAAATCCGCAACCCGGCTTTTTTCTTTCGGGGTATTTTCCCAGATAAACAGAAAATCGAGCTGTTCGAGATAGGTTGAAATATTGGCTTGTAATTTTTTTAAGTCAGGGAAATAGGTGGTTACAACTCCAATGATATTCATGGCATGAAGAAATAATAGAGAAATACGGTTAATGTCGTTTACAATGTCTTTGTTCTGTGATTCCGGTCGGCTATTCTTTTTGAAAACCGGAGATTGAGCAGCAGAAAGCACAATTTCGTTATCCGGTATTTCCTTAGCTGTTTGAAATTTCGAAAGGAAAAGAAATTTCTGAGAGCCTGTTGCAAAACGGAATTATTCCTGATCTTCGATAATTCTGCAAATGCCTGTTTCACGCTTTTATGCCGCAGTTCATTGCGGAACGCAGAATACAGAGTAAGTAAAACTCCATCGGAATACGGCAAAGATTCCCGTTCCGATATTCCGTGGTTTTCCAGAAAACGATGCACGAACAACAGGTAATTGATGACCAGGTCGATCGAGCGGAATGTATAGTTGCTTCCGGCGCTTCCCTTGTGGTAAATGTGATAATAGAAAGCCTCCGGCACAACGGTAATTTTCCGGGCATGATAATAGGCTCCGATCAGGAAGACCCGGTCTTCGAACGTGATTTTCCGGTTGTCCGGGAAAATAAGATGGTGATCGAAAAGGAATTGCCTTCTATAAATCTGATTCCAGATCAGCCCGTTGGATGTAATCGCTCTTCTATTCTTTTTATAACGGGGACCACTGATCAAATAAGAGAACGAATGTTGCAGAAAATGCGGATCGTCTGCCGGAAAGCCGAAGAACGAACATTCTTTTTCGGATTTCCCGTAAAAATCGCTTACGACGATGTCTGCATCGGTTTCTTTTGCCTTTGCGTACATTTTCTCGAACATATCCAATTCGGAATAATCGTCGTGGTCAGAAAAGCTGATGTATTCGCCGGAGGCTTTTTTTAAGCCTTCGTTCCGGCTTAAGCCGATATGGAGATTGTGTGGATTGCGTACGATTACGATACGCTCGTCCCGGCCGGCATATTCTTCGGCTATCCGGTCGCTGCCGTCGGTAGGGCAATCCAATATCAGAATAATCTCTATTTCTTTTAGAGTCTGGTGGATTAATGTGTCCAGCCTTTTCTTGAAAAAAGCTCCGGCATTGTAAACCGGGACAATAACGCTTATCTTGGGATGAGGCATAACGGCTCTGAAATTTAAAGGATCATTTTAGATGTTTGGTTACCAGACCTTTGCTGACATACCAACGGAATACGATCAAGCGCCATCCTTTCCGGAAACGGAGTGTGAGCCAATAACCGAAACACATCGCCCAGCTTACGCCCCATTTCAGAACTTCCCGGAAAAGGCTTTTAAGATAGGTTGTGGAAGAAATGTCTTTGGAACGAATCCTTTCGCTATATCCTATTCCTATTGCCTGACGGCGGAAATGGTCGAACGACAGGCGTTTGTCGGGGATAACATGCTGCACGACGGCATCCGGGATATAATATACCTTTTCGCCCGCTGCTATGATTTTCAGGAAGAGGTCTTTTTCTTCCGCTCCTTCCAGCTTATCGCCCCGCCGTCCTAACTTGACATTGAAGTTTCCATAAGCCTGTATCGTTTTTCTTCGGAAAGCCATGTTCGCCCCGATCGGAAATTTCTTTTTGAACAGACAAACCCGATCGCCTAAATCGATCACAGACATGAGCGACATCAATATATCGGGCAACCAGTCCGGGCGCTTGCTCTCGAACAGGGGATATATCCTGCCGCCTGCCGCAGCAGCATCCGGAGTGGATTCGAAAAAACGGATCAGGTTTTGGAGATAGTCAGGAGCGGCGAAAGCATCGTCGTCGATAAAAACCAGAATATCGCTTTGCGCTTCATCGATCCCTCTGTTCCGGGCGAAAGAAAGTCCTTGCCGGGATTCGGTCATATACCTGAAATTCAATTCCGGATGTGTATCCTGAAATTCCCGGCATACTTCGGGAGTGCCGTCCCCGCTGTTGTTATCGATAAGCAATATCTCAAAGTCCTGACAAGGCACCGACTGGGCGGCCAGGGCCGCGAGGGTACGGGGAAGATAGGCAACCCGGTTATAAGTGCAGATAATGACAGAAACTTTAGGGTTCATATAGGTAACGCTTTGGATTGGCAAAGGTATCATAATGACAGTAATTTGCCAAATTAATGTTGGAGGTTGAGCTATTATTTCTAATTTTGTATGCAGTACGGCGGATGCCGGAATAATTTAATTGATCCTATCGCATGAATGTTGCAGTCATTTTGGCTGGGGGGGTGGGGAACCGCCTGGATAAAAGTCATCCCAAGCAGTTTTTTAAAGTAGCCGGGAAAACGGTGATCGAGCATACGGTGAATGTATTTGAAAAAAACCGGCTGATCGACGAAATAGCTATTGTTATCAATCCCAATTATCAGGTGACGATAGAAGATTTGGTTTTATCGAATCGCTGGAAAAAAGTCCGGAAGATATTGAAGGGCGGGGCAGAACGGTATCACTCCAGCATGGCGGCCGTGAATGCGTATGCCGGGACGGGGGATATAAACCTGATTTTTCACGATGCTGTCCGGCCTTTGATCTCCGACCGGATTATTGACGATACCGTGGCGGCGTTAGATAAGTATAATGCTGTGGACGTGGCGATTCCCGCTGTGGATACGATTATTTCTACCGAGGGGGATTTTATCGATGCAATCCCGGAACGCAGCAAGCTGAGGAGAGGACAAACTCCGCAGGGTTTTAAGCTGGAGACGATCAAAAGAGCTTATGAAAAGGCTTTACAGGACCCGGCATTCAAATCTACGGACGATTGCGGGGTGGTTCTGAAATATTTGCCGGAAGAAAAAATATATGTGGTGAAAGGAGAAGAGGTAAATATGAAGCTCACCTATAAGGAAGATTCTTATTTGTTGGATAAGCTGTTTCAGTTGCGTTCTTTTGCTTTGGCCGGGCAAGACATTCCGTTCGGGCAATTAAAAGAAAAAGTTTTGGTGGTCTTTGGGGGAAGTTATGGGATTGGTGCCGAAATCGCCCGTATTGCCGAAAAGCATGGAGCGAAAGTGTATTGTTTTTCCCGTTCGCTGAATGGGGTGGACATTTCTTCTGCCGGGCAAGTGAGGAATAGCCTGGAAAAAGTAGCTGCCGAAGCGGGACGGATCGATTTTGTGGTGAATACGGCAGCCCAATTACAAAAAGAGCCCTTGGACAGAGTGGGTTATCAGGCTGTCCGGAAAATGGTGGAAGTGAATTATCTGGGCATGGTGAATGTAGCGATGGAAAGTTTTCCCTATCTGGAAAAATCACGGGGACAATTATTGTTTTATACGTCCAGTTCCTACACCAGAGGCAGGGCGTTTTACAGTATTTATTCTTCCACCAAAGCGGCTGTGGTTAATTTTGTACAGGCCATTGCCCAGGAATGGGAGAGTGCGGGAGTGCGGGTGAATTGTATAAATCCCGAACGCACCAAAACCCCGATGCGTATTAAGAATTTCGGTATGGAAGACGATGCCACTTTGCTAAAAGCCGAGGAGGTAGCCGGGGAATCGATAAAAACCTTATTGTCCGATTTTACCGGGCAGGTGGTGGACGTAAAGCTTGCCAAATAGATCATGAACGGCTTTTAGCCGCACAGAATAAAGCGAACGCCGCAGATCAGGGGAATTGCCCCGGCGATCTGCGGCGTTCGTGTTTTTTGAAAATCTTTTACTCTTTCCGGGTATTCCGTGGTTTCATGAATCCACCGCCGTATAGCACGATAAATGCAACGAACAGTATAATCAAAAGGCTCGAAGCCACCTGTGATATTCTGGCACTGGTATAATAAGAATCCGGGATATATTTGAAGGTCACCGTATGTTCACCTTCGGGTAATACCATTCCCCGCAGGATGTAATCCACTCTGAAATGATCTGCTTTTTGCCCGTCGATATAGGCTTTCCAGCCCACCGGATAATATACTTCGCTGAACACAGCCAGTTGAGGCCGGCTGGCGGTGTATTTATATTCCAACTGATTGGGAGCATAAGACAGCAATTGAATGGAAGCCGTAGAATCGGCGATGAATTGCCGGTCGTTCAACAGTCCTGCAAATCTTTTATCGATAACCGCCGTTTTAGCCGGATCGATGCTGTTTAAAGCGAGAATCTCTTCATCCGGTGAATTCACGAACTTATAATCGGTAACGAACCAAGCATTCCCTAATGCCGATTGGTTTAAAAGAGGCATCCCGTTGGGATTGATGACGATATACTTTGCATTCAGCATATTGAGCGCTCCTAATTGCGCCAAGGTCGAGTCGATGCTTTCAAGGGAGTTGCTTTGTTGCAGGGATTTGATCAATTGCTGCATTTCCGGCAGGATATGATAGTCGATCATTTCCTGGTAGCGTTGCAATTTGGCTGCGCTATACCCACCGATCGTTTTGTGGAAATAACTGATTACCGCATCGTTGAACGTGTTTACCGTCAGGTCGAGCACCCTGTAATTCGGGTCTTTGTCTTTGAGGATTTCCGTATCTACCGGGCGTGGTTTGAATTGACGGTTGTATTCTTTGGAAGTCACGAAATGGCTATCGTTCAGGTAACGCTTATCGATCGTCCACATATCGGCGAGCACGAGCACGCCTAAAATGAGAACTGTATATTTGAATTTTATCCGTTTCACAAAACCTAACCACAATGTTCCGGCAGCCAGCAAAATATAAACCAGAGAGCGGATGGCATCGGCTTGTAACATCGATTTCCGGTCGGCAGGCAAAGTCCTTTGAAGCCATTCCGGGAACTGTGCGTCGGCAGGAGAGGTGAAGCTACCTGCCAAAGAGGGGATAATGGCAAATAAAGCACAGAAGCCTGCTGTAATTCCTAAGGCGATTTTCATCCCTTTTATAACCTGTTTTTTCTCGATTTTATCCCGTAAGATCAGACTGACGGTGTAGAATCCTAACAAAGGAACGGTTAATTGCAGAATGGTAATGATCGTCGAAGGTGCCCTGAACTTATTGTAAAGGGGAACATATTCCAAAAAGATATTGGAAAACCAAACGAAGTGCCTTCCCCAGGCCAATAAAATGGCGAGCAGGGATATACTGGCAATCCACCATTTCAGCTGTCCTTTTATCAGAATCAGGCCCAGCACGAAAAAGAACACGGAGATAGCGCCCAGATACATCGGGCCGGAAGTGAAAGGTTGCGGCCCCCAATAGGTAGGCATTTGTTTTATCATTTGCTCGGCTTCGGCTGCAGAGCCCGCTTGTTTCAGGAATTGATAGGTTTCCGATTTTTTCCCTAACGGGGTTCCTGAGGCTCCTCCGTTAAAATTCGGGATCAGCAGGTTCGCGGTTTCTTCAATGCCATAGCTCCACGAAAGGGCATAATCGTTCGAGAGGCCGGAGGTGCCTACCTCTTTTCCTTTGCTGCTCAATTCCGATCCGCCGCGCATGGTGTATTTGGAATATTCCATGTTCGGCCAGAGGTTATTGATATTGCAGGCAAAGCCTAAGCCGGCTCCGATCAGGACAATTACAGAGGTTTTGATGAAACGGGGCATCAGTTTTTGCTTGAAAGCTACGACTGCTTCCGAGATCACGTAGAACAATACCAGAAAGCCTAAATAGAACGTGATCTGGGGATGCCGGGTGAGAATTTCGAGTGACATGGTGATCCCTAAAAATACCGCTCCGGGAATGGGTTTATAGCGATAGGCATAGACGACACTCGCCAGAACCCAGGGCATGTAGGATATGGCCGCCATTTTGTTATTATGTCCTGCCTGTATGATAATGAAGTTATAGGCGCAAAAAGTGAATGCTATCGCCCCGACGATGGCCACCCATCTATCGACTTTAAAACATAACAGCAGTAAATAAAAACCGATCATGGATACGATGTACCAGGCTGCAGGATTTTTAAAAATGTAAAATAGCTGGTTGATGTGAGTGGTATAATTCCCGGGGTAATGAATGGAAATCATATTGGAGGGCATACCGCTAAACATCGAGCCTGTCCAGAGAGGTTCTCCTCCGGTGGTTTCCCTGAATTTAAAAATTTCCTGCGCAGAGGCTCTCCACGAAGTGATGTCGTGTTGGTTCAGCTCTTTGCCTTCGAACATTTGCGGGAAATAAGTGTATCCCAAAACAATAAAGATACCTATTGCGATCAGGTAAGGATAAATGTTTTTGAAATTTATTTTTTTCATGCTGTCGGTTTATTAATGTTGCAAAAGTAAATTAAATAAATGACTTATAACAATTTGAATATTGCAAATTCAGAATGAGCCTAAAAAAATAAAGAGGAAGATTTTAAAATCTTCCTCTTTACCGACTTATTGCGTAATTATTGTAATCAATAGAATTTATACCGGGTGTCTTTTATCTCGCCATTCTTCATGATTGCCTGAATAGCTTGATAATTTGCGCGATACAGGTTTGATTGTGCCAAGCCCTGTTTGGTGGCCTGAATCATTTCCGGAGTGACTTCTTCCTGTGTACGGTTGTTTACCATAACGATGAACACTCCCTGGTTTCCTTCGATCGGTTCGGATATTTTGCCTTGTTCGGTTACGCTTGCAGCAGCGATTACGCGGGGTTCGATACCTGCACCGGGGATCTGGAATGAATTGAATGAGATTTCAGAAGCCTCTTTTACTTCTAAGCCTGCTTTCTGTGCAATAGACAATAAACTTTCGCTACCGCTTTTCGCTGTTTCCAGTTCTTTTTTCAGGATATCGGCTTTCTTTTTCTGAACGAGTATTCTTTTAATGTTGGAAGCTACGCTATTGATCGGAGCGATACCTTCTTCTGCGATTTCCGTAAGAACAGCAACCGTATATTTGTTACCGTTTTCAAAGATTTCAGTTCCATCGGAAGTTAAAACCACTTTTCCGGGATTTTCCGACAAGTAAATCTGGCGCACCATTTCTCTGGCGTTATCCATTCCGGCAACCTGCCTGTCGTTCTTGTTTATCGAAGCAATGCGTTTGGTGAGAGCGGCTTCGTTTACTTTCTTGTCGAAATCTTCTAAAGTCTTTACACCTGTTGCAAATGAACGGGCATCGTTGTAGATTTTATTCGTTGTCTTAGTCGAAGGCAGAACTTCTTTTTCTACAGTAGCGATCTGTACTTTTGCTGTCGGTTTCGACATATCGGTTACCTGCAATACATGAATGCCGAATTGTGTGGTAACTACTTTAATGTCGTTTTTCTTCGAGAAGAAGGCGCTGTCGCTGAAAGGCTGCACCATCGTTTTTTGGTTGAACCAACCGAGGTCGCCACCATTGATGGCAGAGCCCTGGTCTTTAGAATAGGTTTTTGCCAGACCTTCAAAGTCTGCACCTTTCTTCAGCAATCCGGCTAAGCTGTCCGCTAAGGACAATGCTTTGTTATAATCGTTTTCCTGAATCAGGATATGGCGTGCACGCACGGAGTCCGGCAGCATTTTTTCTGTAGCGACACGGGTGATCTTGTAAGCGTTGTCTTCGAGATACGGCCCGAAAATTCCACTTTTACCACTAAAAAGAAAATCGGCTAAACTGTCGTTTGTAATTTCTGCTTTTGAATAGAAATTAGGATCTGCTTTTTGATCGGAAGACAGATTCACGAATTCCAAAGGATCTACGGTTTCGGTAAATTCCGGGATCATATCGGCAACCACTTTCTCTGTTTCGCTATAGTCGTCGGCCGAAGGAACGATATCGAAATTTACATAAACGATTTTTCTGGATTCCGGTTGCTCGAAACGTTTTTGATTTTTGTTGTAGTAATCTTTGATCTCGGAAGAAGATACCGTGATGGTTGAATCGTCGATGGTGCTGTAGTTTTTAACGATATAGCTGATATCGCTGGTGGCAGCTCCGTCTCCGGCGGCTTCTTTTGCCTGTTCGTCGGTCACAAACAATGATTTTGCCAATAAATTGTTATATTTCGACATTTCGCGGAAATTCATGATTTCATCTTCCAGATTCAACCAGTAAATCTTATCCGGAGAGTTGCCGGGAGCTTCCGTGATGCTTTTGATAACCATCCGGGCACGATCCAGATCGATTTCTCCTGTCTGGGGATCGGCGAGTGCCTGACGAACGGCAGGATGAATGTTGTTACCCAGCATCAGGTCGTATAATTCTTCTCCGCTTACACTGATTCCTGTTTCTTCGTATTCCCGTTTCATCAGTTCTTCCAGCACCATCTGATTCCAGGTGTTTTCCCGGAGCATAGTTTGCTGCTCGTCGGTAAGAGTCCCTGTTCTGTTTATTATTTTTTGTGTTTCCTCGTTTTTGGTCACTTCGTTTTGATAATCTATGATAGAAATACTCTTACCTCCGATTTCCCCGACTTCATTTCTATCACCGCTCATTAAGTGAGAACCCGAACTAAGAGCGTCCCCCACGATAAATGCTATAAGGGCCAGACCAATCACTATACTTACAAGTAATCCTCCACGATTTCTGATTGTTTGTAATGTTGCCATTTATATTAAATATTTAATGTTTTTTACGGTTTTTAATGTGTTTTTTTCGAGGGTACGAATATAGATAAAACCACCCTGTTCTGCAAATATTTAAGCCTAAAATTGGACTTTGCCTTTTATTCAGCTTTTTTTCTTTTCCTTTGCCGTGCTTTTCCTGGTTGTTTTTGCTGTGGCCTTTTTACCTGCAGGTTTCTTTATTCCTTCTTTTTCAATGATTTCCATGGTTTTCTCCAAAGTCAGCTCTTCGGCCTTTACCGTCTTGGGAATCTTGTAATTCGCTTTATTGTATGAGATGTAGGGGCCGAATCGTCCGTTCAGGATCTGTACCCCGTTATCGAAAGCTTTAATCAGTTTATTCCGGTCGGCTTCCCTTTTTTCATCGATACGCAGGATCGCTGTTTCCAGGGTGATCGTCCCGGGATCGTCTTCCCCTTTTTTCAGCGATACGAAGGCATTGTTATGTTTAATGTACGGTCCGAATCGTCCGATTCCGACACTGACTTCTTTATCTTCGAATAAGCCTAATTTACGTGGAAATTTAAATAGTCCCAAAGCTTCTTCCAGCGTGATCGTTTCCATGAGCTGGCCTTTCAGTAATCCGGCATATCGGACGTTTTCCCCTTCGCCGATTTGTGCCATCGGGCCGAATCGTCCGATGCGGACACTCACCGTTTCGCCTGTCGCCGGATCGGTTCCCAATACCCTCTGCCCGCTATTGCGTTCGGAGTTTTTCAAGGTCGATTCTACGTTTTCGTGGAAGGGGTTGTAAAATTCACCGATCATTTTTTGCCATTCCACATCTCCCTCTGCAATATTGTCGAGAGCCTCCTCTGCCCGGGCGGTGAAATTATAGTCCATGATATTACGGAAATGTTCAGACAGGAAGTCGGTCACTACCATACCGATGTCCGAAGGAAAAAGTTTTTTCTTTTCGGCTCCGAATATTTTTTTGGAAACTTTGATTTTAATATCGTTACCTTTTAATTCGATCTGTTCGATATTGCGTTCTGTTCCTTCCCGCGATTCCTTGATGATATATCCCCGGTTCTGAATGGTCGTGATCGTCGGGGCATAGGTGGAAGGCCGGCCGATTCCTAACGCTTCCATTTTCTTCACTAAGCTGGCTTCTGTGTAACGGGGCGGATGAAGGGTGTATTGCTCGGTGGCATGGATGACCAGCCGGTTTAGCATATCGCCTTTATTGATCGGTGGAAGCAGGCCGCTGCTGTCGTCGTCCGTTTCTTCGTCGTGCGATTCCATATACATACGCAGAAAGCCGTCGAAAATAATGACCTCGCCTGTTGCGACAAAAGGGATATTATGATTGGAAAGACTTATCGTAATGGTCGTTCTTTCCAATTCGGCATCGGTCATTTGGGAAGCCAGCGTTCTTTTATATATTAATTCGTATAATTGCTTTTCATTCCGGTCGCCTTCGATACTTTCTTTGTCCATATATGTAGGGCGAATGGCCTCGTGAGCTTCCTGTGCACCCTTGGTCTTCGTATCGAAATTACGGGGTCTGGAATATTTTTCACCTAATGTTTGGCAAATAACGGCTTTCGCACTGCGTATAGCAAGATCGGAAAGATTGACAGAGTCCGTTCGCATATAAGTGATATACCCTTGTTCATAGAGTTTCTGAGCTACGGACATGGTTTGCGATACGGAGAAACCCAGTTTCCGGGATGCTTCCTGTTGCAAAGTCGAAGTTGTAAAAGGCGGTGCCGGCTTGCGAACGGCCGGTTTGGTCTCCACATTTTTAACCGTGAATGTAGCGTCTTTACAATCTTCTATATATTTTAGGGTAGTCGCTTTATCGTTGAAACGTTCCGGAGTCTCGGCTTTTAACAAGGCATGGTCGTTTTGCGTTTCAAAAGTTCCGATTACCTTATAATATTGCTGTTCTTTAAAAGCGTTGATTTCCCGTTCTCTTTCTACGATCAGTTTAACGGCAACCGACTGTACGCGTCCTGCAGAAAGAGCCGGTTTTACTTTTTTCCATAGAACCGGAGAGACTTCGAATCCGACCAAGCGGTCGAGAACCCGGCGTGCCTGCTGAGCATCTACTAAATGCTGGTCGATATTTCTGGGATTCTGAATAGCGTTCAGGATGGCATTTTTGGTGATTTCATGGAAAACGATCCTTTTCGTGTTTTCCGGTTTTAGGTTCAACACCTCGAAAAGATGCCAGGCAATAGCTTCCCCCTCGCGGTCTTCATCGGAAGCCAGCCAAACGGTTTTTGCTTCTTTGGCAAGTGCCTTCAACTCTTTAACGACAGCTTTTTTGTCTGCCGATATTTCGTATTTAGGCTTAAAATTCTGTTCTATATCGACGCCGAGGTCCTTTTTTTCCAAATCCCGGATGTGTCCGAAGCTGGATTTGACGGTGTAACCTTTACCCAGGAATTTTTCAATGGTTTTGGCCTTTGCAGGAGACTCAACGATAACCAGATTTTCAATCATATCTCTACATTCAAAATAGCAGATACACAACCTGCCTAAGTTAAAATTTTAAATCAGGGTGCAAACCTACGGAAAAAAAGTAAAAAGAAAAAGGTAAAAAGAAAAAAGTTGGAAACCTTAAAAAGAAACCGAAAGAAGCTGAAATGTAAATATTTTCTTTTTATAGGAAAGGGTTCATGAGGAAACCGGGGAAGAAAAATAAATGAAAAAAGAATCGCAAGGGGACGCTTTCGGTGAGGAGACGATACGAAAAACACGGCTTAAAGCCGTGTTTTTTTATTCTGTCACTTCCGTGTGAGAATGTTTCGGGGGTTTCTCGGAAAAGAATTTCCGGTAAAATAAAATCAGCATCAATACGCCGATCGTGATATAAGAATCGGCTAAATTAAATACCGGACGGAAAAAGACAAAATCTTTTCCTCCCCAGATCGGAACCCAGTCCGGAAGATAGCCTTCGTAGATCGGAAAATAGAGCATATCGACTACTTTCCCGTGCAGGAATGAAGAATAACCTCCTCCTTCGGGGAATAGCGCCGCTACTTCGTAGTTCTGCGGATTGAAGTAGAGACTGTGCTCAAAAATCATTCCGTAAAACATACTGTCTATGATATTGCCTAATGCACCGCAGAATATCAGGGCGAATGAAAACAATACACCCGTCGGGGCTTTATCCCGGATTAGTTTAAAGATATACCAGCCGATAGCACCGACGGCAATGATGCGGAATAAGCTTAAAAATGTTTTACCGATCTTTCCTTCGCCCAGTTCCATGCCAAAGGCCATACCGTTGTTTTCGATAAATAGAATCTTAAACCAATTCCCAAAGACGTTGAATTCTTCCCCGATCATCATATGGGTTTTGATCCATATTTTGACAGCTTGGTCGAGAACCAACAAGGCGATGATAAAGATCAGCAGTTTGTTCCGAATAGACATTTTACTTTTGAAATGATTTTTCTTATCCTCGATGTTTCGGCGGGCAGTCGCACATATTTTTCTGCCTTTATTGCCGGCATTTCTTTTTTATTAAATATCAGGGCCGGGAACCTCGATTGCAGAACAATCAGGATTCCTGTCCCTCTTTTGCTTCGATGCTCAGCGTTGCATGAGGAACCGCGCGCAATCTTTCTTTAGAGATCAATTTACCCGTTACCCGGCAAATACCATAGGTTTTATTCTCTATTCTTACCAATGCTCCTTCCAAATGGGCGATAAATTTAGCTTGCCTTTGTGCCAGACGTCCGGCTTCTTCTTTAGAAAGCACGGAAGCACCTTCTTCCAATACTTTAAAAGTGGGGCAGGTATCTGCTATATCATTACCGTCGCTACCTGAAATCACACCTTTCAGCAAGTCGTAATCTCTTCTTGCTTTTTCGAGTTTCTCAAGAATCAATTCTTTAAATTCCTGTAACTCTTCGTCTGAGTATCTGGTTTTCTCTGCCATAACTAATAAGTTTTTGTCTAAGATAATAATAAATAGTAAGATTTAAAAATTCAGTATGAAAAATTGAAGATTATATTTTACTTCGATTTCCATAGTACGAACTTGTTTAAAATAGGTTGTCATACTTTAAACAATTCTCCGTATTCAGTTTACTTTTTCGATACGGAGGAACGTATGAATTTCGTCAATCTCGATGTCCTTCGCTTCCGGCGATTTCTCATCCGTCAGCTCTATGTGTTCTGCCAATACCTGACTGGCGATATAAGCGGAGAAATGTTCTACGGCTTCGTTAATCTCTTTGTGGCGGCCAATGAATAGTCTGATTTTGTCCGTTACGTCGAAATTACTTTCTTTCCGTAGATTTTGAATCCGGTTGATCAGTTCCCGTGCGATTCCTTCTTCTTCCAGCTCTTTGGTCAGGTTGATATCGAGGGCGACGGTCAGTCTGCCTTCGTTAGCGACCAGCCAGCCGGGAATGTCTTCTGAAAGAATTTCCACATCTTCCAATCCTAATGTCAAAGTTTCGTCTTCTATTTTAAGATCGTATTTACCGTTCTTTTCAAATTCGAAAATGTCACTTTGTTCCATTGCTCCGATCCGTGCGGAAATTTGTTTCATATATTTCCCGTATTTCGGGCCGAGAGTTTTAAAGTTCGGTTTGATCTTTTTCACTAAAACTCCGGTGGTATCGGTGATGTATTCGATCTCTTTTACATTGACTTCCGAAAGGATAATGTTTTTCACTGCATCTAATCGATGTGCCATACCTTCGTTCAGGATCGGAACGATCAGCTTGCTGAGCGGCTGGCGCACCCGGAGCTGTACCTTTCTTCTCAATCCCAACACCATGGATGAAACTTGCTGGGCGAGTTTCATGCGTTCTTCCAGCTCTTTGTCGATCAGCTTCTCATCGGCTTCCGGAAATTTGGTCAAATGTACGCTTCCGGGAAAACGATGGGTTACGGCATTCAGGTCACCGAATAGTTGTTCCATATAAAAAGGAGCGATCGGTGCAGATAGAATGGCAACGGTTTCTAAACATTTGTACAAGGTTTGGTAGGCAGAGACTTTATCCTGCGAATATTCGCCTCCCCAATATCTTTTCCGGGACAAGCGGACATACCAGTTAGACAGGTTCTCGATCACGAAATCCTGGATGGCACGTCCTGCCCGTGTCGGCTCGTATTTTTCGTATGCTTCGGTCACTTCCTGTATCAATGAATTGAGCAGAGAAAGAATCCAGCGATCTATTTCCGGACGTTGATTCATTGGAATTTCCGGTTCGGAATAACTGAAATGATCTACATTCGCATATAAGGCGAAGAATCCGTAAGTATTGTATAAGGTTCCGAAGAATTTGCGTTTCACTTCGTCCACTCCGGAAACATCGAATTTCAGATTGTCCCAGGGTTGTGAATTGGTGATCATATACCAGCGCACAGGGTCCGAGCCGTATTCTTCGATCGTTTCGAAGGGATCGACTGCATTTCCCAGGCGTTTAGACATTTTGTTACCTTTCGCGTCGAGGACTAAGCCGTTGGAAATGATATTTTTGAATGCAACGGAGTCGAACACCATCGTTGCAATCGCATGCAATGTAAAGAACCAGCCTCTGGTTTGATCCACTCCCTCTGCAATAAAATCGGCAGGAAAACGCAGACGCTTATCGATGTCGTCCTTGTTTTCGAACGGATAGTGCAATTGCGCGTAAGGCATTGCTCCCGAATCGAACCATACGTCGATCAAATCCTTTTCCCGGATCATCTTTTCGCCTTTGGAAGAAACCAAAACGATGTCATCTACATAAGGACGGTGGAGGTCGATCTTGTCGTAGTTCTCCTGTGAATTGTCTCCGGGGACGAAATCCTTATACGGGTTTTCTGTCATGAAGCCTGCCTGGATCGATTTTTCGATTTCCCCGATCAATTCAGCCACCGAACCGATACATTTTTTCTCTGTTCCGTCTTCGCTCACCCAGATAGGCAGGGGAGTGCCCCAATAGCGCGAACGGGATAAATTCCAATCCACCAGATTTTCCAGCCATTTCCCGAACCGTCCTTCTCCGGTGCTGGCCGGTTTCCAGTTGATTGTGCGGTTTAGCTCCAGCATCCGGTCTTTTACCGCTGTGGTTTTGATAAACCAGGAGTCCAAAGGATAATAGAGAACCGGTTTGTCCGTACGCCAGCAATGCGGATAGTTGTGTTCCTGCTTTTCCACTTTGAATGCCTTGTTCTCCTTTTTCAACCGAACCGAAATATCCACATCCAGTGTCGTGTCGTCATCGGTTAAATTCGGATCGTAGGCATTTTTCACGAAGCGTCCGGCATATTCTCCGTAAAGCTCTGTATTTACATTTTTTGCCAAAAAATCGGCGTCGATTTCATCCAAAACAAAGAAGCGGCCTCTTTTGTCCACCATCGGCTGTCTGTTCCCTTCTTTGTCGGTCAGTAACATCGGAGCGATTCCAGCCTGCTTGGCAACCCGGTCATCGTCCGCACCGAAAGTCGGAGCGATGTGTACGATTCCCGTTCCGTCTTCTGTGGTGACATAATCCCCCGTGATTACCCGGAATGCGTCGCCTTCCGGCTGCATCCAGGGAAGTAGTTGTTCGTAACGGATGCCTTCCAGATCCGGGCCTGCAAATTCGGCCACCACCCGGTAAGGGATCAGTTTATCCCCTGCTTTATAATCTTCTAAAGGAATATCTTTTGCTTTCGCATTGAAATAAGCATTGAAGCGGTCTTTGGCCAGCACTACGGTTATGGGCTCGTAGGTATATTGGTTATAAGTTTTAACCACCAGATAGCCGATGTGGGGGCCGACTGCCAAAGCCGTGTTCGACGGTAAAGTCCAGGGCGTAGTCGTCCACGCGAGGAAATAAACCGAATCCGAGTCTGTAAATAACTTTTCCGATTTTTCATCGCGCACCACTTTGAACTGTGCCACACAGGTCGTGTCTTTCACATCCCGGTAACATCCCGGCTGGTTTAGTTCGTGGGTACTCAGTCCGGTACCTGCAGCCGGAGAGTAAGGCTGTATGGTGTAGCCTTTATATAAAAATCCCTTTTCGTATAATTGTTTGAGCAGAAACCACAGTGTTTCAATGTACCGGTTATCGTAGGTGATGTATGGATCTTTCATATCTACCCAGTAACCCATTTTTGAAGTCAGGTCTTCCCATTCTTTGGTGAATTTCATCACATCCGACCGGCACTCTTTGTTGTATTCCGCTACGCTGATTGTTTTACCGATCGCCTCTTTGGTGATGCCGAGTTTTTTCTCTACCCCTAATTCGACGGGCAAGCCATGGGTATCCCAGCCCGCTTTACGCTCCACATAGAATCCCTGTAAAGTTTTGTAACGGCAGATTACATCTTTGAGCGTCCGTGCCATAACATGGTGAATACCGGGCATGCCGTTTGCGGAAGGAGGACCTTCGTAAAATACGAAAGAAGGGTGTCCCTCCCGGGTCTTCAAACTCATATCGAAAGTTTTGTTTTCTTCCCAGGTTTTCAGAACGTCTTTGTTCACCTGCGAAAGATTTAAACCTTTATATTCAGGGAATTTCTTGTCCATTATATTGTGATTTTGTAATTATTTCCGGTCGCACTTCAGGCTTAATAGCCATTTTTTATAAATAAGATGCAAATATATCATTTTTGATTGGAAATAATATCTATTATTTTTAATAAGCGATAAAAAAATAGGAGATATCTGTGCCTGCCGGGGGAATATAAGGCAGGAATATTTTATATGGGATTGCGGGGAGGAAAAATGGCAGGAAACGGATGGATTATATTGGATAACCCATGAGGTGTGGAGTTGAAGATTTTTGCGGGTTTAACCGGGTGTTTTCAGTGAGGGATTAAAAGCGGTTTTCTAAATTTTACCTGACTGAAAAAGCGTTTTTATAGAGATTGATACGGTTTATCGGAGTCCGGATTCCGATAAACCGTATTGTAAATTATTTATGCTTAGACCACATTCAAGAAGTTTTGCGTAAAATTTCCGATAGCGGTGTTAGGTTGTATTGGCAATATTTTCCAATTTCCCGGATACAGGTGTGGTTGTTTATTTACCGATAACAAACCTTGCTGTCAGCCGGCTACGTTGTTCCACCAGAATCGGCTTGTCTGCCGTGAGGCGTTCGATAACTTCTTCCGTATAATGGCGGATCGTCAGCAGGCGGACATTTTTGTTGTACAGCACTTCGTATTCGTCTTTCAATTCATTGATAAAATTCTCGAAAATACTATCGTTATAATCGATACAGAACGAAAAGCTGATAGCGGAATTTTGCATTAAATTCAGTTTGAGCCTGTATTTTGCAAGGGCGGCGAAAATGTGGCTTAATTTCTCTTCGGCAATAAACGAGAAATCACGGGGTGAAAGGGTTAGTAACAATTGATGATCCTTGTCGATAAAGATAGGAGGCAATTTCAATTTTTCGTCATAAGCCCGAATGACCGATCCATGACTTTCCGGTGTGAGAAATGAACGCACGAATAAGGGTATTTTCTTATTTTGTAACGGTTTTATCGTTTTAGGGTGTATTACTTTCGCCCCGCAATTCGATAGTTCGATAGCTTCTTTATAGGACAGCTTTTGTATGATTTCCGTGTTTTCATAGAATTTCGGATCGGCATTCATAATTCCCGGAACATCTTTCCAGATCGTGACATCTTCTGCGTCCAAAAGATTGGCTAATAGGGCCGCTGTATAATCCGATCCTTCCCTTCCCAAAGTCGTTGTCTGGCTGGTTGTCGTTCCGGCTATAAATCCCTGTGTGATATACATGAACGTGTCCTGAAACGTAAATGCTTTCCGGCAAAGCTGAGCGGACAGTTCCGGGTTTATATTGGCATTCCGGTAGTTCTGGTCGGTGATCAGGCATTTCCGGATGTCGATAAATTTGGCTTTACGTCCCTGCTTTTCCAGATAGGCGCTGACGATCGTCGTAGAGAGAAGCTCTCCGAAACAGATAATACGGTCGTATTCGTAATCATAGGACAACGAGGGTTCGCCCCCGATAATTTCCTGTAGATCGCTAAAAAGGGCATTGATTTTACTGTTTATTTCCTCGTCGGCCTCTGAAAACAAATTCCGTATAATATTTTGATGGAACTCTTTTATCTGATTAAAAGCAGTCTCCATGTCCCCGTTATGATGGTAGTAACTGTTGCACAACACCTCCAGTGCATTCGTCATCTTGCCCATGGCCGAGACTACGATAATCAGGTTTTCCCGCCGGGTATTGATGATGCTGAATAGATTTTTAACCCCTTCTGCGTCCTTTATGGATGCTCCGCCGAATTTATATATATTCATTTCAAATAAGTTAAGATTTGTTTCGGCAGGATATTCTCCGATCTCTTGCCGAATAAAGCGAGCCGCTAAATTAGAAATTAAATTTGAATGTGGAACGTTTACCGGAAAGAGATAATTTCTTGTATTTAGGGGGCGGGATTATGTCCCCGGGTTTGATTCTTAAAAAAATGATTCATTGGGGGAATTTATCGGAATATAAGAGGAAGAGGTAAGGTAAGTGGCCGGAAACGGAGGGAGGAATAAATTCTTATTGTATATTTGTATGCGTTTGATAAAGCTTGTCTGATGAAAAAGTGGAATGAATATACAAAGCAGGAAAAAAGAATGCTCGTTATCGTGATTGTTTTGTTGGTTGTGGTCGTTTTAAGTTGGGGAAGGGTACATCACGATTTTCAAAAGGGAGTGAAGTATTTTTATGGGGTTTCCGCCGATACGACAGAGGTGAAGCCTTAGGGGAGGAGCCGGTGGAATATACATAAATCGGGGAAATATTGGAACTGTTTTCCGTTTGAAGCCGTATTACAAATACAATTTTTAATCTTACGGTGTAATGGAAAAGAAAACAGGAAAACAAACGGAAAATTTGCAGCTTAAAGCAGACCTGGAAGGTAATTATCTGTTGGATAAAGATAGAAAATCGTTGAAACCGGTGGGAATATTTTTTGCCCCTGCGGGAGGAAGCGTACATAAGATTGCCCGGTTGCTGAAGCAAAAATTAACGGGATATCAGCCGGAAATGTTTTGTGTAAGCGATATTGCCGCCGAGAAAATGCTGGATTACCACAATCTGATTCTGGTGTGTTCGTCGTTGGGGCGCAATACCTGGGAGAGGGAACAAAAAGATAAATGGTCGGTTTTTATCCCCCAGATGCGCAAAATCGATCTGAATAATCGCAAAGTGGCTATCGTGGGGCTGGGAGATCATGTGACCTATCCGAATAATTTTGTGGATGGCATCGGTTTTATTGCAGATGTCGTGACAGAGATAAAAGGAATATTGGTAGGACAGACTTCTACGGTGGATTATGTGTTTAATGATTCGAAGGCTCTGCGGGATGGAATGTTTGAAGGGTTGCCTTTGGATGAGGATTTCGAGCCGGAAAAAACAAACAGGCGGGTTGATGATTGGCTGGAGCAGGTGTTGCCTGAGTTTGCAAAATGATCTTTTAAAGACAAATTGCCTTTTCCCGGTTGCCGGATAGAAGGAGTTTGGCAGTTTTCTGTTATTTTTGTCCCGTTAAGAGAAATAAGGGATGAAAAATATACATTTGATTTTAACGCGGCATGGAGAAACTTTGGAAAATCGCCGGCATCTGATGCAGGGGCATATTCCGGGTACCCTATCGCCGTTAGGGATACAGCAAGCTGAACAGCTTGCTGTTGCTTTGCAGGGAAGGCCGATCGATGCGATTGTATGCAGTGATTTGGCGAGAAGTTACGATACTGCAATGATCGTTGCCCGTGTGCGGGGTATGGAAGTGTTTCCTACTCCCTTGTTACGGGAGATCGATTGGGGACCGCATACCGGAGGCCGGCTGGATCGTTTGGACTGGGAGCATTTACCTGCCGGATGTGAAACGTTGGAACAATTGTTTCAGCGGGCAGGGCAGTTCTTGAATTTTTTAGTCGAACGTTATCCGGGGAAACGGCTATTGGCCGTCGGGCACGGGGCTATCGACCGTGCTATCGTTGCCTGGTTATCCGGAAAGACTGCCCGGGATATGGTGAATATGCCGATCATGAAGAATACCGAATATATAGAATTTAATTTTTGATATTTCCGTTTTTCTCTCTTGTTTATTTTATTTTTGTTCATTTAGATAACAGGTATATTATGAAGCAGCTTATAGACGTCGATCATTGGAAACGGAAAGAAGAGTATTTGTTTTTTAAAAACTTTCAAAGTCCGCTGGTGGGGGTGACGGTTGCGGTGGATTGTTCGGTGGCTTGCCGGAAAGCGAAAGAAGCTGGAGTTTCTTTGGCAATGTATTACTTGCATGCCGCTTTGGTAGCGGTGAACCGGGTAGAGGAATTTCGTTACCGGGAAGAGGACGGGAAAGTTTATTTGTATGACCGGGTAGATTTGTTTACTCCGATTCTGTCGGTAGAAAAAAATTACCGTTCTGTCGCCCTTCACTATGAAGAGGATTTTCAAAAATTTTTGGAGAGAGCGGTTCCGGTGGTCGATGAAGCGAAAAGCGGAAAGGGGCAAGCCCAAGGGGATGGAGGCCGTAGAGATTTAGTATTGATCAGCGTGAATCCGTGGTATCGTTTTACCGGGATTCAGTTATCCGATCCCGTAAGCCCGCATGAGAATATTCCGATTTTTACTTTCGGCAAGATAACACCGGAGAACGGTAAGCAGATGATGCCTGTCGCTCTGCGGGTAAATCACGGTTTTGTGGATGGGTATCATATCGGTTGTTTTTTGAATGAATTTCAACAAATGCTCGACCGGTAATTAACGAAAAGATAGGTATGTTTGATTTTATACGTAAATCGCTTGAAACAGGAAAGCACCGGCCTCATTTCGGAGGTCTGGAAATTTTAAAGTATATCGGGCCGGGTTTATTGGTAACCGTGGGGTTTATCGATCCGGGAAACTGGGCTTCTAATCTGGCGGCAGGAGCGGACTACGGATATGCTTTGCTGTGGATGGTGTCGCTATCGACCGTTATGCTGATCATCCTGCAGCACAATGTCGCCCACTTGGGTATCGCTACCGGCTTGTGCTTGTCGGAAGCTACGATGATGTATGTCAAACCCCGTTATGCCAAAACAATGTTGTTTTCGGCTATGGGGGCATCGGTTTCTACGTCGTTGGCGGAAATTCTGGGGGGAGCGATCGCTTTGGATATGCTTTTCCATATTCCGATCCGGATAGGGGCCTTGCTGGTATTGGTGTTTGTGGTGATTATGCTGTTTACGAATACATACCGGGTGATGGAGCGCTGGATCATTGCGTTTGTATCGATTATCGGGTTGTCTTTTATCTACGAACTTTCTTTGGTGGATATCGAGTGGGGGGAAGCGGCGATGGCCTGGATTACCCCTTCTTTCCCGCAAGGCTCTATGGTTGTGATCATGAGTGTGCTGGGGGCTGTGGTGATGCCTCATAATTTGTTTCTGCATTCCGAAGTGATTCAAAGCCGGCAATGGAATCTGGAAGACGATAAGATCATTCGTAAGCAGATGCGTTATGAATTTTGGGATACTTTTCTCTCGATGATGATCGGATGGGCGATCAACAGTGCCATGATTTTGCTGGCAGCTGCCAGTTTTTTTAAGAACGGGACTTCTGTCACGGAGTTGGAACAAGCCAGTTCTTTACTGCGTCCCTTGCTGGGAAATAATGCTGCGGTGATTTTCGCAGTGGCTTTGTTGTTTGCGGGAGTTGCTTCTACGATTACTTCGGGAATGGCTGCCGGTTCTATTTTTGCCGGGATGTACAAAGAGCCTTACGATATTAAGGATAGCCATTCGCGCTGGGGTGTTCTGCTTTCGCTGGTGATCGCTTTTGTGATTATTATGGTGATTTCCAATCCGTTTATGGGATTGATTTATTCGCAAATGATTCTGAGTATCCAGTTACCGATTACTATTTTCCTGCAGGTTTATCTGACTTCTTCCGAGAAAGTTATGGGAAAATATAAGAATCGTACTTCCACAAAATGGATTCTATATATTTTAGGGGGGATTGTGACGGTACTTAATTTGATGTTACTGATTAGCTTTATTGTATAATGGAGATCAAGTCTTTGAATCATACGGGTTTCGATGAATTGTTCCGGGCATTCGAGCAGGCTTTTGCAGACTATGAGTTACAATTGAGCAAATCCGAACTTCAGACCATGTTGAGGCGGCGCGGCTTTGATCCTAAGCTTTCTTTTGCCGCGTTCGACGGGGATAAAATCGTATCGTTTACCTGCAATGGGATTGGAGATTTCTATGGGATACCGACGGCTTACGACACGGGAACCGGAACGCTGAAGGATTACCGGGGTAAAGGAGTGGCTACCCGGGTGTTTGAATATTCTATCCCTTATTTAAAGGAAGCGGGTATTAAGGAATATTTGTTAGAGGTATTACAGCATAATCCGGGGGCCATCTCTGTTTATAGAAAATTAGGTTTTGAAGTGACGCGGGAGTTTTATTATTTCAGGCCGGAAAAAGTTGAAAATGAAATTAAAGCGATAGATGTTCCCTATACGTTGCAGTTTATCGATATCAATAAATACGATTCGATACCTGATTTTTGGGATTTCAGGCCTTCCTGGCAGAATAGTATCGAGTCTGTCAGCCGGACATTCGGGGATTTTATCGGTTTGGGTGTTTTTGCTGGCGGCAGGCTTGTCGGTTATGGTATTTTCGAGCCTGTGTCCGGAGATGTCACCCAAATTGCAGTAGAGAAATCATATCGCCGTAAGGGCATCGGTTCGCTATTATTTCAGAAGATGCTCGAATTCAATAAGCACCGCTCTATTAAAATTGTGAACACCGATATCGGGTGTGATTCGATAACCGCTTTTCTCCGGGCGAAAAATATTGAACCTACCGGTAAACAGTTCGAAATGATAAAGAAATTATAGCTGTTATGTTCCGGAGGTTCGAAATAGATCGCTTGCTTTTTATCCCTCTGCGGTAGTCGTTTTTTCAATACTTTTTCTTGCCGGAATAATTTTTAAGTGTAAGCCTCTCATTTATTTTAGGTTTTGTTTTTTACTTCTTATTTTTTACCTTATCTTTGCGGCTCCTATCGGGTATAGGAAAGTATTAATTTATAAATTAAAAAAGAATGTCAACTAAAATCAGATTAGCGAGACACGGGCGCAAAGGAAGCCCATTTTATCATGTAGTGATAGCAGATAGTAGAGCACCACGTGATGGTAAGTACATTGAAAAAGTCGGAACTTATAATCCGAATACAAATCCGGCTACTATCGATCTCAATTTTGACAGAGCTTTATATTGGTTACAGTCTGGCGCACAGCCTACCGACACCGCTAAGAGAATCTTGTCTTACAAAGGTGTGATGTTGAAAAAACATTTACTGGAAGGCGTAAAGAAAGGTGCATTCGATGCTGCAGCTGCTGAGGCTAAGTTCGAAGCCTGGATGAAGGAAAAAGACGCTAAAGTACAGGCAAAAATTACGAAACTGGCTCAGGAAGGTGACGCTGCCGCTAAGGCACGTTTGGAAGCAGAAGCTAAAGTGCGCGCTGCTAAAGAAGAAATCGTTGCCAAGAAAAAAGCAGAACTTGAAGCTGCTGCCGCAGCTAAAAAAGCTGAAGAAGAAGCTGCCGCCGCTCCTGCTGTTGCAGAAGAAGTGGCTG
>OGOU01000494.1_pt1 | contig 35341 bp, 56 predicted proteins | sample 1552721 | NCBI WGS metagenome assembly OGOU01 (sample SAMEA2580176, study PRJEB22360) | human gut metagenome | biome: human gut; feature: human-associated habitat; material: faeces | place: Denmark | collected 2008/2010
TTACTTCGCAGAACTTGACCCGTGGCAACCGCCACGAGTCGGCGTTTATCTCCACCGATAAAGCCATCTTCGACCGGCTCCACGAGCAGGTCAACGATTTAATAACCAATCACAGCGTACCGCTCCATGACTTATTCCGAGACCGAATTGCAGCAGATTGAGAAGTATGCCTCAATCTACTTGAAGATTTCCGACATAGCCGTGATACTCGATATTCCGGCTGATGTGCTTCGTGCCGACATCGCCGACCGAGGCACCGACGTCAGCAAGGCTTACCGCCGTGGCAAAGCCGCCTCTAAGGTCAAGCTGCACTCGCAGGAAATGATGCTTGCACAGGTAGGCTCGCCCCTCGCCATCGAAAACGCCCACCGCAATCTTCTCGACATGGAGGACGATGAATAATTATGGCTAACATCTCCACACTCGACCTGTGCCGTCAGCACCTCTTTTCCGCCGAAGCCGACATCGTCGCCGAGTTCGGCGAAGCCGCCGCCGGGCGCGTTATGCGCGTCCGCGATATGTATATGTGGCGCCTCGCCAACCCTGACGCGAAAGACCGTCAGTTTGTCGAGGAGTTCAAGTCGCGTTATCCTATGGGCAAGAATGCCGCCCAGGAGTATCTGCGCATCGTCAACGCCCTGTTGCCGCTGCTATCCGAAAAGTCACGCGACTTCCACCGATGGCGCTATAACGAGATGATCATGGAGACCTACCAGATGGCGAAGGCCCGAAAGGACACGAAGACTATGGAACGTGCGGCAACGTCATACGGCAAGCTCAACAAGATTGACGCCGAGGACGTGCAGGCGGTGCCGTTCCACCTTATTGTCGTGCAACCTTTTGTCGCAACCGCCGACCCCTCCGTGCTCGGCATTAAGCCCATTCCGGGCATCGACGACAAAATCAAGGCTATGCTCGAAAAATATTCTGCCGAAACTCTCGACATCGAGGATGTGGAGTTTGAGGACGCCGACCTCGAGGAAGACGAACTATTTGCACCTTACACCGATGGAAACGACTCAGAAGAAGCAGGTCTACTTTAACCGTCCGCAGCGCCTCACGCAGCTTATCGGCGCCAACACTACCGTTATTGTGGCCGGTCGACGCACTGGCAAGACCGACTCCATCGCGGCGCCCTTCGTGCTGCGCAACATGCAGCGTATGCCCGGTTCGACAGGCGGCATCGTGGTACCCACGTTCAAACACGGTCAAACACAGATATAACATTGAACTACTACTGATTATCAGTAACTTATAACACAAAAGTAAACCTGATTAAAAAAATAAAAAAATTCAGTCTGTGTAAAAGTCAGGGGGGCGGGGTTAGGAAGCCTTCACTAATAAAATCTGACCCCATACCCCTTCACCTGCTTCTTCTATCTTAGTCAGGGGCTACCTTCTGCCTTCCCTTCAGGCATAGATTCACTAAAAAAGGTGGATAGCCGAAGCTACCCACCTAAATCCCTACTGTAGGCTGATATTACACAGCCTTCTTAGCTTCCACTTTTGCCTGAAGCTGTGCTATCACTTTCTGAATTTCTTCTTCTGTCATAGCTTCAGCTGAATCTGCAACCCCCTGAAGGAAGTTAGCTGATTCCTTCTGCTGAATTTCTTCAAGCAGGTTAGTCAGGTTCTGCTGCCAAGTGGCAACAGAATGAAGGAAGGTGTTAGCCCCCTTCTTTACTACTTCCATCTTTTCAGTGGAAGAAAAGTGTCTGCCGAACAGTTCACACTGTTTCTTTCTGTCACCACCGAGGGCAACAGCCAGCAGGGTCGCTGCTTCTTCAGCTTTGGGTTCTTCACTTGCAGCAGGTACAGCAGCACCTTCTACGTTGTTAGCCACTACAGCTGCTTCAGCAGCTACTTCCTGAATCATTTCTTTCTTTTCCATTTTGGTAAGAATTAAATTGTTTATAATTAGATTTTCTGTTTACTCTACTTAGAGTGTTCCAAGTTCAACATTAACCTAACTACTAGAGTCAAGAAGTGGCGCAAAGATACTAAAATATCCTGACCCCCACAATAGGAATCAGGATATTAACATAGTTAATTCAGTTATTTAGCCTTATCTTCTATAATCTTCTACACTATTTTTTCTATCTGTTCAGTAGCTGTAGACTTAAATTCACCTAACTTATTCCTGAAGTACACACTAACACCGAATATTCCCCCAGCCATAATGAAGCACTAGGATATATAAATTAGAGTGCCTGAAGCAATAGTGTAGGCATTTAAGAAGAAGGATAGAAAAGCCATTACAATACCTGAAGCTATCAGAACTATAGCCATCACATATTGAATCTTATCCTTCACACCTAATTCTTTCCACTTTTCTCTCATCATCATTATATTAAGTTAATAAGAAGTCTAACCATTTTTCACCGTCTGAAATAATTTTATGGGCGTTTCTATTGCATTTCATCAGCCCCCTATAGGTAGTTCCCCCTGCTGCTGTGTATATTGTGCAAGCGTCATTATAGCCAGTGCTATTGGTTGAAGCTATAATATTACCTGCTGCATTTGTGGTGGTCAAAGAACCGCCTGAAACAAATAGATTATCAGAAGTAGACCTATTTTTAATGATATAAGATTTTCCTGCACACGTTGAAGCAGCAGGAAGCACTAAGATTATACTTTGTGAAATTGCCTTTACTACCAGCACTTCATCTAAGGGGCTAACTATATCTACTGACCCTTTATTATTTCCTGCTGATAGGTCTGAAACAATTCTAACAAAATAATCATTTACACCTATCCACTTAGCTTCATTTGCGTAATGGTGTAGAATCTAAGCACCGCTGTATCTGTAACTGTCAGGTACTAATCTTTGCAGACCATTTGCTTCTGTTATCTTCAGCCCTGCCTTAGCACCCATTTTGAATACAATAGAATCACTACCTATAAAAGCCACTTTTCCTGCACCGAAGTTAAAGCCAAAGCCATTATAAGTAAGATTACCGAAGGCATTTAATGAAACTTCTGCTGCTAACATACAGAACAGTTCAGTATAACCGCCTACTGTGCCAGTCATAGTTCCGTTAATCCTTATAGAATATTCACCCTGACTGGGGGCTGTATAGTCTATTATAGCAGCTTTACTTCCGTTAAAGGCTGTAGTTCCCTGATAATTGAACTGACCATTAGAAAAGGGGGTACTGATTGAACCCATTGCTACCTGAAGCCCATCTTTAAGGATTGATATATTAAGGGCTGTAAGTCCTGAATTTGCAAAGCTGTAATCAGTCTTACTGGCTATCAGGTTAGTAATCCTTAATCTTTGACCTGCCTTTAAGGTAGTGCAAACATTACTTATTTGAAAGTCCTAGCTATTCCTGCTGAAATTTACTGTGCCGTTTATAGTGTGCCACCAAGTTTGAACCGTCTTATTCTCAAAGGCTGAATAAGTGCCTATATCATTAGACCCTATAGTAAAAGTTTCCCCCTGACTGCCATTCAGCCTAAAGCCAGTTCCATCCTTATTCACATTCACTGTTCCGTTAACTTCTGTGTCACCGTCTAAGACTATCTTCTTACTATTGACCTGCAAAGAAACATTATTAACCTGAAGCTGTATGTTTTCAGCAGTCTGTTCTAGCTTTGAAATACTGTCCTTATTGCCGTTTATATCCTTAGTGTGTGATTCTACTGTAGATTTTAGCCCATTAGCAGTCTGTTCAAGCTAAGAAATTTTTGTAGTGTGTCCTTCTACAGTTCCATTCAGGCTGTTAATCTTTGTAGTGTGTTGGCTTACAGTAGAAGTTAAGCTATCAGCCTTCTGTGTGAGGGTTGAAACATTGTTTTCTACTGTGCCTACTCTAGCTATAGTGTTTGTTACCCTGCTTTGAATCTAATCAGTAATTTCAAGCACAGCTACAGCAGCCATCTGCACTGGTACTATTCTTCTATCTAAAACTTCACTGCCCTTCATCAGATACACTTCAAAATATTGGGTAGTTTCATTTCTGTTATTCTCATACTGTTCCAAATATTTCGCCTTTGTATAGGAAGGCTGTGAAGTGAAGGAAAGATTTATGTAGGAAGATTGGGTGTTATCCCTAATCCTGACATAATAGCCCCCTGAAGAAGCTGTAACTGTGCTGGCATTTGCGCCTACTATATGAATAATCTAATATTTCAAATCTACATTCAAATCACTGTTAGAATCAACTTCAGCAAATTCTTTCAGGGGTTCTAGCTTATACAGTTCCCCATCTTTGCCTATCATTTCAGTGGGTTCAGGTGTCCACACAGCGTCAGGATTAGCACCCCTTTCAAGTTTATACCCTGCTACATAAACAGCCCCAGTTCCTACAGCCTTCTGAACCCTGCACCTTATTACACCTGACTTAGTACACTTAACAGTTACTACTGCTCTAGTCCATTCCGAAGATTCAGGAATATCCTTCTGCTAAGGGGTGATTTCAGCACCGCCATCAACTTCAAAGTAAAACCTAATATCACCCCCTTCAGACTTTACAAAGGCTGAAAAGGTGTAGGTAGTGCCTTCTTCCGCTAAACAGTCCTGATAGATTCCATAGCCATTCAGTTCCCTTTTCATCACCTTACAGCCTAAATAGGTTTCTTTCGTATCAGTCCAGTAGTTCAGATTCTTCCAGCCTTCACCTTCAAAATCTCTAGACCCTAAAAGCATATTACCGCTATAGCTGTTTCCATCTTCACCTTTATCCCCCTTTTTACCGTCAGAACCGAATTTAGCCACACTGTAGCCTACAGTTACTGTTCCGTCTGAATAGGTTACTGTGGTTCTAGTCCAAAGATACTTTGCAGGGGGAATGTAGGGAACTTTAGTAGCCCAGCCTGAAGTAGGCACTGTAACACCGCTAGCCCCTTCAGCATATTCTACTACTGAAGAAACAATAGTGATAGCCTTATAATCTACAAATTCTTCAAGACTTTGCCCTGATTCCATTTTGAAGTTACCCCTGACTTCAGAACCGTTTGCTGCAAAGAAAGTGTATTTGTGGCTTTTCAGGTCAAAGTCATTTATACCCTTATACTGACAAATCAAAGGGGCTTTCAGGGAAGGGTCTATAGAATTATATGCTGCCAAGTATATTGCACTTTGCCTAGAAGAACCATCTTCACCCCTATAGCCCAGCATAGCAATTTCATCACCTACTTCAGGATTTAATTCACCGTCATAATCAGCAGTAGAAAGCTGAATGTAATGAAAATCTTCCCCTGCAAAGGTTTCAGTGCCTACCTATTCAACATAAGCCCAGTAGTATTTATTACTTACATTGTAGGAAGTTCCTTCAGCAGCGTTAAAGGTCTGACAAATTGCCTAATCTCCTTCCTACCACATATTTGAAATAGCTTTTTCACCATCTGAAGCCTTCCAGTAAAGCCTGAAGTGAGTTATACCGCCTTCAGTAAGTGAATCAATTCTTTCAACTTTGAACCCATCAGCAGGTGATAGCAGGATAGCACCCCCAGCAGCTTTGATTTTGTCTATAATCAGTTCAAAAAAGTGTGCCTACTTTGTAACTGTGAGGGTTTCAGTAACAATATCTACTGAAGTAAGGGCTTCTGTCATTAACTTTCTAATATCACCTTCATTAAAATTAAGCCTAATACCTGAAAGGCTTTTTATATTGCCCACTTCTGCTGTGAGGGTGGTTGTGGTTACATCATCAGCTTCTACATCACCTATAAACTTCTTTCCTATAACATTATTCCCTGCTGTTATATCATTCCCTGCTTCTATATCTACATCAGCATAAATGTTTCCACCGTTAAGCCCTTCTTCATCATAATCTGACTTTACAGTTAAATCACCGCCTGAAGCTGTAATGTTTTGAGCGTTTGAAATATCCCCTGAAACATCTGCTGTTCCGTTGAAGGGCTGTCCGAAAATCAGGTGGGTTTCCTTTAATCTTTTGGCTTCATCGCATACTTCAGCAGAAGCATAAGAAGGGCTGCTGATTAGTGTTCCGCTGTCTGTGATTCTACCAGTAGAACCTTCTTCCTTAGCTTTATTGTACTTTGTAATTTTCATTTCTTTTCAACCAGTTTAAGTTCCTGCTTATTCTGCTTATAGTCTATATTCATTGAATCTACTATAAAATCCTTCCCTGAAAGGGTAGTATCTTTGTAAAGCCCATAAATCCTATTATCATTTCTAAGGGATAGATTAAGGATTACTGAAGGGCTGCTGTACTGATTCACTAATTTATAAATCAGGTGTTCTTCCTGCCTTAATCCAGTTCCTGCTGAAGTATTGTCTGAACCTATCCAATCTGCTTCCCCTCTGCTGCAAGCTAAGTTAAAAGTCTTATCTAGATAGTGATAAACACCAGCGTATTTATAAGCTACAGCACTGTAATTAGGCTTCTTATTATCCCAAGTGGCTATCTTAAATTTGATTTCCTTCAGTTCAGTAACAAATTCATCATTTATAATATTTGTGTAGACCGTATCAGTTTCTGAATTTCCGCTAAAAGATGGGTCACCAACTATAGCCTTAATTTCAAAATCCTTCAGGAAAACACAATTAAATGGGTAGTGCTGCCCCTTATTCTTTCCGCTTTTTGAACTGTGAAAATTAGGGTCAAAGGGTTTGTAAACAGTCAGCACTGGTAGACCTGAAATTACTTCATCTGAAGGCATACTGATTAAATAGCCCTTTTCCTTTGTGCCTATTCTCCAACTGACTGAATTAGGGATAGAATTAGCTTTGAACATAGTTCCATCAGCCCTTCTGTTATCACCCGCCTTCAGGAAGGGAATTTGAAAGGTACAGCTTCCGCTTTGCCATCCTGAACCGTTCCAATATTTTGAACCCCATTGCAGCTTTGCAAGCAGATAAGCCTAACCTTCATCTATAGTATATCTGCCTTCCCTAATATCACATTCACCTTCAGGAATGGGGTAAGGGTCATCATTCATATAATGATAGATTACATCACCTGAAATAATCAGGTAAGAATTTTCACCGCCGAATAAAGCTGAAGTATCAGTTACTACAGTCTGAAAGTAGGGGAACTTTTCTATATTGTCATTTGAAATATGGTGTTCAGGGGGATTCAGCATAACTATATAATTCTTCAAATCTACAGAAGTTACATCATTCTTCTGTAATAAAGCGTCAAGATACCAAGCCCTAGTGTTTGCGTCTGCTTTGCCCCAAATATTCATCAAAATCCAGCCCCTATAATAAGGCATAGAATCTTCTAGCTTCTTTACATAAAACTTTGCAATAGTAGCCCCATACATTGTCTTAGTATCGGTATAGTTAAGCTGCTTCACATTGTTTGTAATATCATAGCCAGTAGAACCGCTGTACTTAAAGAATTTGTAGTGGGGATTATTGAAGTATTTCACAAATACAGCATTAAAAGCCCCATATTCCTTCTTCTAAGGATTATAAACCCTATCGACCATCACCTACAAATTATTGTTAGCAGGGTTAGTGTTTCCTATCTTATTCTGTACTACTTCCCCCCACATTCCTTCATTAGCAGATATTTCAGTTTGAAGGGCTGTGTCTGAATCCTTAGTAATGTTTTCAAGTGTTTCAAACATATCAGGTACTACCTTATCAAAAGTGTATAAATCAGCCTTCACTGATACCTTATTATAAACATTGTCTAAGGATAGTGTAGCCCCTGATTCACTGTAATCAGCTGCTGTTATAGTTTTGCTGAAGCTAACAGTTACTTCTTCAGGTACTGTAATAGTGTCTATCTCATATTTGTAATAAGAATTTCTTCCGTGCTTTATAGCGTCATAATCTAGAAAGTAGACTGAATCACCGTCTGCTACAGCAGTAACACCTAAGAACTGACAAATTTCTTCTAATACTTCCTGCATAGTCCAAGCTACATCATCATCAGTTTCTTCATCTTCCTTCTTATCAAAAAAGTTTTCTTCTGATATGTAAAGCTGCCCTAAGATTGAAGCTGTGTAAGTATCAAACAGCTGTATATTATCAGGGAAGTAGAAGTATCTATAGCAGTTACAGCTACTAAGCAGCTTCCTGATTATTTGAAGAAAGGTAATAACAGACTTCTTTTCAGTCTTATATTTGAAATATTGAAGGGTTGAAAGTCCATCTATACATTCTATTTCTATTTCTTCTCTATCTTCTACAAAGCCCATATCATAAAGGTTAGGGGTAACATAGCCAGTCCAAACTACAGCCCCTGATTCATCAGTTAATTCTACCTTTGAACCCTATGCTTTAGGGCTGTAAATATCAAAATTGTAATCAGGCGTAATAATTGAAACTGTAGCAGACTGATATTTGACTGGGCAATAAATAACCTTATCATCAGAATCCATTTCAGTAACAAAGGGGTTTCCTCCCAGTGTTACTGATTTAGTCTGATTACCTGAATTTGTAGTGATAGTTACTTTGTAGACTTTGTTATTTATATCAGCAAAAGAACCGCTGTAAATCATATCACTTTATTTTACTAAGTTTGTTATCATAGTTTCTTAGAACACCTTTCAGCCTAGAACCTGCTATTTCAAATTCTACCTTTCCTGAAGCTGCACCAAAGCCCCCATCTAAGGCTCTGAATAAAGAACCCTGCTGTTTCTGATTCAGAATCATTTCCCCTGCATTTACTGAAGCCAGCAGTTTATCACCGTGAAAAGAACCACCGCTTATAATACCACCGTCTGCAAATTTACCTGCAAAGGAAGCGAATAGTGCCGTAATTGTGGCTACTATAGAAGCTATGGCTGCTATGTTTGCAGGGAAGGGTAAACCTGAAGCAGAAGCTGTTCCTGAAGCTAAGGCTTCACCTTCCTTAGCACCTATAAGGGCTACAATTTGCGGAATGATTTGGGCTATAGCCTACATAGTCTAGCCTGCCATCTCTAGCATAGCCCCACCAGTTCCGCCTATAGCTTCTGACAAAGAACCGAAGGCATTACCAAAATCCCCTATAGCAGAAGAAACGCTATCCATATTGCTTTGAAAGGTTTCTACAGCTTCAGCTGCTGTTTCTAAACCATCTGCATTTACATATAATTCTATAGGCTTTAATCCCAGTTCAGTAAGCTGTTTGTTTATAGCTTCTAACTGTGCCTTTGCCTAATCCGCCCCTATAATATTCAGTTTGTAGTCTGATTGAATTTGCTGCACCTGCTGTTCAGCTTCCTAATATGCCGTTCTTTTCTTTTCAATCTCTGTAGGGGTCAGTTTGACTTCAATAGGGGTAAGACCCAGTTCTACTAACTTCCTATTTATTTCCGCTATCTGCCTTTCAGCTTCAGATACATCTACTATAAGACCTATTTCTACATCATCTTCTATCTGTGAAATTTGTGCCTTAGCTTCTTTGTAGGTGTTTCTTTTCTGCTGTTCAGGTGAAACTTCAGCAGGGGCTTTCATCAGCCCATTTCTTATTTTAAGTGCTTCAATCTACTGAAGAAGGGCTGCTTTTTCAGCTTCTATCTGTTGCAGCCTATCATCAGAAACATTAGTGTTCTTCAGTTCTTCTTCCAGTTTTTTGTACTGTGCTTCTAAGTCTGCTATAGAACCTGCTTCATAGGAAGGGGCTGAATGTCTGTCTGTATTTCCTGACCCACCGCTGTGATTTCCTGAACCACTGCCTGAACCCTGATTAAAGTCTAGACCATTAGCAGCTATTACAGCGTTGGCTTCATTGATTTTCCTAGTGGCAAAATCTACCGTTCTATCCAAATCAGCCTAAGCCTGATTCTTAATAGTTCTGTTTGTTTCATTAGCCTATCTGATTCTATAGGCGTTCACTTTGTCTATTACAGTCTAAGATTCCTGATATTCCGTAGTATCATAGACCATAGAACCACTTCTTTTCGTTGTAGTCCTTTGATTGAAGTCAGCAGCTGTTACTCCTGCTGCCCTCATTTCATCAGTCATATTAGGATTCCCAGTAGACCAACCGCTGCCCCTGCCTGAATATTTGTGATAATATCCACCGCCTGCTACAGAATTATCAGCTTCCATTATCTTCTTATAATATTCAGTGTAGGCTTCAGTAAGCATAGACTAAGCAGCCATAGCCGAAGCTCTGGCTTTCAGGGCTGTAACTACATTATTTGTATTGTTTACAAAAACATCTTCAGCACTTTTCAAATCATTCACCTTCAGCCCTAGATTCCTGATTTCAGTAGCATTATCCTTAATCCACTGTGTTTTTTCGGCTGTAGATTTCAAATTATTCCATTCGTTCTGAAGCAGCTTATATTTGCCTATCAGCTGACCAGTAGAAGAAGCTAAATCACTGTTATATTTATTCTGTGCTTCCTTTGCCTTATCTGTAGCCTTTGACTGCTTTTCAAGTGAATCAGTAGAATCATCTGTAGCGAGTGCATAAGTCCCTAAAGCTACAGCCCCTACTAATACTAATCCAGTCCAATCACCTAACAAAGCCTTTGCAACAGCCTTAGCTACATTCCAGGCTTTTTGGGCTGTAGTGTTCACTACTGTAGCAGCTGTGTTAGCCCCAGTAGCAGCAGTGTTCACAGTAGTAGCTACAGTGTCAGAAGCCGTAGCTGCTGTAGAAGCCATCTGTCTAATCTGTTTCAGCCTTAACATAAAAGCTGAATCTTTGTTTAGAACATTAGCAATAGCCTGAACACCGTTCAGCACAGCCAGCACACTTTGAACCTTCATCAAAGCCTTAGCTACATCTTCATTTTCTGACCCTAGTAGCCCCATCACACCTGTGGCTACCGAAGCTGCACCTGCTACACCCTATAAGCCCTAAGCCATTGCTTCTAGCTTAAAATTGTCATTTGCAAAGGCATTTGTAGCCTAAGTAGCATCACCTATAGCATCTGCATAAGTACCAGCCTACTGTGCCATCTCATTGAAAAGGGAAGTGTTTGTTAGTCCGTCTAGATTCATCTGAGCCATCAGTGCCTTCAAATCCCTTAGCTTCTTCTTTAAGGGGGCTGTAGACTGTTCTATTTTTTTGAATTTCTGACTAATCTAGTCTAACTGTGAAGTAGCCTACCCAGTTTCCTGAAGTTTCTGCTTCACACTGTTTATAGTGCCTGAAAGATTATCCTAGCCAGTGAATCTTACAACATAATCAGTAGCCATATCATATAATTTTATTTTCGTATTGTTTAGCCTTTTCCCTTAATCTGATAACATCTGCATCAGATATAGAAGTATCTTCATCTTCCGACTTATCCCAGTAGAAGTTCATAATATCAGAAGGCTTCAGTTTCTTTGTACTGTTGCACTGTGCGACAATATAAGAAATAAGCCTAGCCTATTCCCAGCTATCCTTATAAGAATAGTGCTGAAATTTCATCAAAGCCCTTACTTCATACATCTGCATTTCATCTAACACATATTTAGGTGGAAGGTGAAGCTGAAGGGTAAGGATAGCATACAGTTCAGATATACTTAACTTTTTTTTTGACCGCCTTCAGAATCATCTTCCCCTGAAAGAAGATTATCCTGCTTCTGATATTCTTCTACTGCCTTAGTCAGCTGCTGATATAGGTTCTTATCCGAATCTACCGCATCTATGTAATCTTCAAAGTCCAGTACATTATCAGGATTATTAGCTAGAATCAGGCAATAGAAGAAAAGGTAGTTATCAAACAGTGTAGATATATTGAAAGGCTTTCCAGTAATCTGTTCAAAGATGAATAAAGCCCTGATAGTGTACTTCACTTTGTACTGCTTATTTTTAATAGTTATAATCATATCATAAAAAGAAAAATCCCTTTACACCCTTTAGAATCAAAAGGCATAAAGGGAAGATTTTGTGTGTTATTTCATTATCTCTAATCAGGCTATAGGGTCTACCTTAGTCAAAGCACCTACCCCAGTAAAGTCTACTTTGATAGTAGCATTTTCACCGTTAGGGGCGTTTTTCTCTAAGTTAGTTATAATCATCTGACCAGTGTAGCCGTCATTTGCTTTAGGCTTCCAACCTGCTGTGGGTACTGCATCAAGTTTGTTTTCCTCTAAGTTTGTAGAATCACCTTCAAGGGCGAAAACCCCAGTGATAGGCTTTCTAGCTACCATATAAGCAAACAGTTCATCAAAGCCTATTCCTGCTGTAGAATTTCCGCAAAGGTTTTCACTGCTGCAAGTCCAACTAAGCACACCGACTTCAGAAGTCTACCACTTTCCGCCTGAATCCTTTGAACTGGTTTCTTTTGTGTCTGCACTGATTGAAAGGGTATGGCTAGTAGCATAAGCTATAGATTTACCGCCTACAAACAGCATTAAATCACCACCTTTAATTACACTCATAATATTACTATGTTAAAATTCATTCTTTGTAAAAACGCATCTTCTATAAAATCTTCATCAGCGTTCATCAGGGTAATTTCCCCTATATTGATTCCGCTGTAAGTTCCCCTAGTTCCTTCCATCTTAGCCTTTACCTATTCGGCTAAGGCTATGCTGTCAGGATAAGAATTTGAGGCTACTATTACTTCTACTGTAGCTGATTCCTTATAGCTGTATCTGTCTTTAGTGGAAGAAGGCTGTAGGCTGCTTCTTCTGTAGACCACAAAAGGGTAAGTAGTGCCTTCATCAGCCACTAAGGGGTACACTTTTTCTATTCCGTTCAGGATAGACCTTATAGCCTTTCCTACCTATAATCCACTCATTCCTTACTAATCCTTTTTAATGATTCAGATATGGAACTGTTTATAATGCCTTCAATTTCATCAGCCTTACTTCTAGCCGACTGGAAGAAGTACAAAGCCCTTATCTTTCCTCTGTTTGCCTTCTTCTTTGTCTGCCTGAAGTTAGTTCCCTTTTCAAAGAACTTCAGCCTAAAATCACCCATTACATTCACATCTACTTCACAGTAATCTTTATCACCTTTGACCCTGATTCCGCTTTCCATAGTTTTGCCGTTCCATCTGTTAGGGGAAGTAGCACCTGCACCTAATTTGCTTCTTAGCTGTAGCTTTGTCTGTTCAGCCAGTTTGTTTCCCCCTGCCTTCAAAGCAGCAAATAGGATTCTTTTTCTAGAATCTTCATCTAAAGCCTGAAACAGATTCCTAACCTTAGAATCATCTACTGTTACATTACTCATTTATCAATTCAGTTTTGATTATCTTCTGCTGTCGTTCCTTATCTTCTTCCATTGACAAAATTCTGTACTTCCTGCCTTCCCATAGGATTCTCATTCTTTCAGTGATTTTGTGATAGATTCTAACAGTAAAGATAACTTCATAGACAAAGATAATTTCATTATTTTCATTTGCCCTGCTTCCGCTGCTGTAGGTTACTTTAGCCCTAGTTTTAGGAATATGATTAACCCACTGAAGGCTGTTAGCCCCAAAATCATCACTGACCACTTCAGGCTTTTCAACCTGAATAACACTGCTTAACTGTCCTGCTCTCATAGTTAGGGAAGATAATAGTATTTATAAAGCCCCAGCAGGTAGTCTAGGGTATAAGGAACTTTCACTGCATTTGCAAAAGCTACTGGTTCTCTGTTTGCATACAGATTTCCTATAAGCAGAAGAATAGAATGAAGGATAGCAGGGGGAAGAACCCCCTTACTATCTTCAAGTTCAACTAAGGGCTAATCTATATGTTTAGATACAGCTTCTTCAGCAGCCTATATTAAAAAAGTAATGTAAGAATCATCATCAGTAAAGGATTCATCTAGATTTAAGTGCTTCTTTGCTGTTTCTAATTCTACATACATAGCGAAGATTTTTTAGTATCAGGCTTTAGCAGCAGGAAGTTTCTTAGCTACAAAGGCTTCAGGGCGTCTGGGTTTAGCGTCAAAATAAGCATTAACTACTAATCTAACTTTGCCGTTTGCTGCCTGTGTATAGGGGTCTACAGTCAAATCAATACCACCGAACTGTGCTATAATATAATCATTGAAGTTACCCAGCACAATACCTTTACAGTTAGTAGTACAAAGTGCCTGAACACCATCAATTTCATTACCTTCCATCAAGAATCTACCGCTGCCTGAATCCTTTGAAGTAGTTTTAAGGGCTGCTTTTACAGCAGGTGATACAATATATTTCACATCTCCACCTACATTAGCTTCTTCAAGTGTCTGCATAAGTGCCACAATATTCTTATAATCTACTGCTGAAAGGGCTGTAGCACCGTTGAAGATTCCAGCAGGGGTCTTAGTGTCACCTGCACCTTCACCAAGTATAGTGGCTTCAAGTTTCTGTGTGATAGCCCTTACTATATCGGCTCTAAGAAGGGCTTCTGCTGAAACAGAATCCTGAATAAGGAACTGCTTTGAAATATCAATATAAGCAGTGATTCTTTTAGGCTCTAAGGTTACTTCAGTAAAAGTTCCTGCACCATCTTTAGCAGCTTCTATTTCACCTGCCCAGCCTACATTAGAACCGCTATACACTGGAATAGATACATTACCGACTAATCCCGTCATATAATTTGCACCTGCACCAGTAAGAACTAAATTTGCTCTAAGGGGTTCTAAGATATTCAGTTTATCAGTAGCTACTGCTTCCTGACCTGCTGTGGCTACTGTAGCCTATACATCAGCCCTTTCTTCTACTGGAAGCTGAATCTGACCGCTGTAGGATAGCCCTGCTTTTCTCATTTCAGAAACACCCTGACTAACTACTTCCTGACTTCTTTCGTCAAGCTGTCTGTTATTAGCTACATCATTTATAGCCTTCAAAAGTGAAAATTTTTCCATTTTAGTTTTCGTTACTTCTTTATTAAGTTTATCATTCAAAGTTCTTAGTTCATCTTCTACTGCTGTAATCTGCTGCTTCAGGGATTCAAATTCAGTAGATTCCCCTTCATTCAGTTTTCTTTGCTCTGACTGTGCTTTACTAAGCAGGGCTTCAGCCTGATTCTTCAGCTGTTCTTTCTTATCTATAAGTTCAATACTGTTCATAATCAAATTTCTTTTCTAAGGTTACTGTAGTATTCATCTAAATCTTTATCCTTAGCCTTTGCTTCTTCAAGTCCTCTAGTATTAACAGAAGTAGCTTCATAAGCAGCCCTATAGACTGGGCTAACATCAAATAATGAAGATATGCTGTTTATAGTCCTTAAATATCGCCCATCACTTCTTTTTGTCCAGTTATCCTTATCTACTTTGAAGGCAAAGGAAGAAGTAGAAATATCACCCCTTCTAATCCCTTCTAACAGTTCATCACCCAAAGAAGTATTAGGGGCTTCAAAGCTGTATCTTAACCCCTTTTCATCTATTTCTAAGGTCAGGCTTCCTTTTCCCTGATTACATCTAGCTAACACACCTTTATCTTCATTGTGATTAAGCAAACAAAGAACATCTGACCTTTCTAACACACCTTCTAGGGCTGTGGGTTCTATCACTTCATTGAAGCCACCTAAGTCCTTTGATTCAGAATTAAAGATAATAGCATAACCACTTACTGACCTGCTTTCAGGATTTTGGTTAATGCCGTCTATTGTCATTCTTCTTTCTACCATACTATTACAAATTAAAGTAAACCTGATTCTTCATTAGTTATTCTGTTATCCGTTGGCTGATTATTTGCAGCTGTTTCTATGTTTGAAAGATTGCACTGCACAAAGTGAGTATTACCCCCTTCTATTGCCTACATATCCAGTTCCTTCCTTATATCATTAGCTGAAACTACACCTATATTAAACAGCGTATTATAGTAGTTTGCCAAGCTTTGTTTATCTGCCCTAAGTAGTCTGGCTGTATCAAATCTAACATTTATGCTTTCCTTTTCTGAAGGCTTATACAGCTTCCTTTCAAACTCTAATTCTATCTTTTCAATCAGGGGGCTTAGTGTGTCTGTGAGGAAGGAAAGGTTAGTAGCTTCTACTGTGCTGTAACTGCTTTTACTCAAATCAAAAGCCTTCACTGGGCTAACACCGAAGAACCTACATATATCTATCACATTAAACTATCTAGTTTCCAGTAACTGTGCGTCAGCAGGATTTACAGTTATAGGTTCAAACTGCATATTACCTTCTAGAACTGCTACACCGTTAGGCTGTCCAGTAGAAGGGCTGAAGGCACTTTGCCAGCTGCTTTTCAAATCCTGCTTCTGCTTTGTTGTAAGGGTACTTTGAACAGTCAGGATTCCTGCTAAGTTTGCACCCCCTTTGAAGAATCCTGAAGCGTGGGCTTCACTGTCTGCTGCTAATCCTAAGCTGTTCTTTGCGTGCTGAAGTGTACTGATTCCTTCTATTCCGTCATAAGTGAAATTAAGAATATGAATCATATTGCAGGATTCAATCACATTACCTATTCCAGTGATACTGTAGGCTGTATTATCCTTCAGGGTTTTAGGTCTGATTACAGTTACTAATTCTGAAGGAATATAATGAAGGGCTGCTGCATTTCCTTCACTATCCCTTTCTATATAAGCATATCCATTTCCCTTCAGAAGTGTACTTACTATTAAAGTCTTAATGAAGGTGAATCTGCTCATTCTCTGATTAGGTTCACAGTTCAGCAGCCTATATGAAGGGTGGGAAGTGAATTTGATTCTGTACCCTTCAGAATCTATCTTATAGGGTTCAAAGGGAAGCTGGGCTACAGAATCACTGATTACTTCTACACATCTGTAAACAGCACTTAACAGCATAGCTTTACTGGCTGAATAGCTGTTTGCACCGTTATAAAGCAGGTAGTCAAAGCCACTGCTTCTTTCTTCTGTCTGCTTCTTCTTTTTGCTAAATATACTCATTCCTATTTGTTTAGGTCATTAAATTTTGTTAATTTTGCAGTCAAAATAACTTCCGTATGAAAAGATTATCACTGCTTTTAATCTCCATAGTTCTTTCAATCACTTCCTTTGCACAGATTCAAAGGAAGGTGTTCGGCTGCACTCTAGGCACATCTACTTACAATCAGGTAGAAAAAATCTTAGAAACGAATTATGAAAATCCGTGGTTTGACGGTAGCAGAACTATGCTAGGCTTTGATAATATAGAATATGGGGGTTACACGTGGCATAAGGTAACATTCAAATTCTATAAGAAGGTGTTATATTCCGTAACACTTGAAGGAAGCAATTTTGCAACACGTCAGGATTTTTCAGGCTTAGAATCTGACCTTAGAAGTAGATATAGTCAGTATAGAACTTCAGGGGGCTACGACGATGGAACAGTAGTAATCAAAACTTCTTTCTTTGAAAATCCTGAACACAATTACAAATCTGCTAAAATTGTCTACGAATATAAGCCCTTTACAAAAAAGAAAGAAGCTGAAAATAACAGTGCGTGGTAATTAAATACTGATTATTTCATTACTGAAGTGGGGTGTAGTCAGATACATACCTAAAGCCTGAATCATAGCTATTACACCATCAATCTTCTTAGCCTTTATAGACTTATTAGGCTTCACATTTCCGTTATGGTCAGACTTCAAAGTAACATTCTTAAAGCACCATCTAGTTATTTCGTTATTCTCTATCTTACATTTACCTGATAACAGAAGCCTTTCCATCTCTCTAGTGGGCTTATTGAAGTTCCCTAGACTTTGTGAATATTCCTCTAAGGGTAAGCCTAAATCAGTGGCTGAAATAGCCCACTGTGTAGCGTTATATTTGTCATAGCCTACTTTCTAGATACTGACCTTTTCACCGAATTTCATTATATCATTTGTAATATAATCATAGTCTGTTACATTTCCTTCCGTAATAGTCAGTAGCCCCTGCTGCTTCCAGTATTTGTAAAGTTCCCTATCTGCCTTTTCCTTCAGGGCTGATTCAGGAAGGTAGTAGTGATTCCAAAAATAATAAGTACCGTCATTCACTACCAAATAACTGACCGCTGTAAGGTCTGAAGTAGCAGCTAAATCTACTCCTACATAGCAGGGAAGTTCTTTCAGCTGCTCAAAGTCTATTTTACAGCTAGCCTTTATAAGATACTGTTCAGGTAGCCAAACTTCTGCTGTATCACACCAAAGATTCAGTGTTTTGGTTTTCACACCCACTTCTTCTGAAGGGTTATTTATTGCTGATTGAACCTATTCCCTGATATATTTTTCGGTTACTGTTACATTCAGGTTAGGGGTACATTTGACCCAGTTCTTTTCTTCAGTCCAATCATCTTCATTATTCAGGCTATAGATGGCTATAAACATAGAATCATCTTCCTTCAATCCGTTAAGGATTTCTATAGCTGTGCTTCTTAGTCTGTAGCAGGGTAAGGTCTTATCAAATCCTGCTGTGGTGATAGTGCAAAGGTGGGGGTTCTGTCGCATACCCATTGAAGATTTTATTACATCTCTAACCCTGCTGTTCTTTGCGCTGTGATATTCATCTACTAAACCGAAGGAAGCGTTAAAACCGTCTAACTTTGAATCATCGGCTGCAAACACTTTCAGCTTACTGTTATTCACATCAAACAAAATGCTATCCCTATAAGCCCTTAACACCTTTGCTTTAGGGTCTAGCTGTTTGGCAAAGGTAGAACAGAAACTGAAGGCTATCTTAGCCTATTCCTTACTGTTTGCAGCCAAATCTACTTCTGCACCATCTTCACCGTCTGCTATCAGGTAATAAAGGCACAAAGCAGCGGCTAAGGCTGTTTTACCGTTCTTTCTGCTTACTTCTATATAAGAACTTGTAAACCTTCTTTCACCGCTATCTTTCCAGTAGAATCCTAGTATATTAGCTATAATGAACTGCTGCCAGTCCTCCAGTACAAAGTTCTTCCCTGAAGATTTCCCTGCAAAGTGTTTCAACGTGCTTATAAAGGATATAGCCCTATCTACTACAGCTTCCTTAAATTCTAAATCAGGTCTGTTCAGGTCATTCAAAAACCTGCTGCAAGCTAACCTGATACTATCACCACAAACTATTTTCCCTTCAGTAATTTCATTTGCATATCTGTAATAGGGCTTCATTTCATCTAACTTTTATGAATAAACAGCTTTTCAGTGGCTACCTTTGAAGCACCGCCTAAGTTACTGTTAATCCCTTTCTGCCAAATACATTCAAAATCATCAGGGGCTGAATATTCTGAAACATAGACCTTATAGCCTTCCTGAACCTTCTTCCTGACCCAGCCCCAAAACTTCACTGAATCAAAGCTGCTATCATATTCCGCTGTTCCGCTATAAGGTGGGTCACAGTAGATAACAGCCCCTTCAGGTATATATAAATCTTCATAGCTGCAACAGAAGAACTGGATTCCTTTCAGCTTTGCCCTTTGCTTCCTGAAGTTATTTATCTGTTCCTTCTGATAGTGTTCTATCTTCCCTGACTTCTTCAGCACATCATTCTTAACATAGCTTTTGAAGAACATTCCCCTGAAGCTGCATACAAAGCCACAGAAGCCTACATACCAATCAGGGAAGGATTCAGGATTAGCCTTCACCTTCTGCCATTCTTCTTTACTGATATATTCAGGAAGTTCCCCCTGATATTGAAGCAGTGATACTAAATAGGGGTTACTGTCTGCTGCTATTCTCTAAGGGTGTTCTATCTTATCAATCATATTACAGCCCCCTGCAAAAGGTTCTACATAGTAAATCCCTTCTGTAAGTTCCGCTGTCAGGTAAGGAATAAGTTCCTTAGCTATTCTGTTTTTACTACCCATATAGACCATTACCTAACTTCTATTTTACTGTTCTTTACAAAGGCTTCTAAAGGGGATTCATCTTCTGTTACTGTCAGCTTTGTTAGTTTAGTCCTAGCTTTTGCAGTAAGCCCAAATTCTACCATCACTTTCATCGCCTAAGTTTGAGCGTCTTTGGCTATCTTAATTGCAGGGTGAGGGGCTATGTTACCTCTATCTGAAGTTACTGTTAATCCATCTTTTTCTAGCTGTTTGTTTGCCTGAATAAACATACTGTAGTTTCTAGCTAGCATAGTCAAAGCAGCAGTATCTACATTTTCCATCACTCCTTTTGTCTGAAGCATATCACACACATTCTGCATATATGCCTTAGCTTCTTCCTGAATATCATCAGGAATTTCAAAATTAACTGTCATAGATTACCCTTTTTAAGTTGAACATATTTTTATCTATAGAATTACAAAGAAAAGTAAACCTGAAGCTGAATTAGTATTTTTGTTATATCGGTATTAGCATTTTATTTAGCCTATTGCAGGGGTCAGTAATTCTTCTTAACTTTGCAGTGTAAAGATTTGGGAATTAGATTTTTAATATCTATATTTACCTATAATCAGTAAACCTTAATGAAGTATGAAATACACAAAAGAAACTATCAGTTTTAAGCCTACACCTTAGCAGCAGTTTGAACTGGAACAGATAGCTAAGAAGTATGGGGTCAGGAAGTCAGTAGTTATAAGAATGATTATTGATAAGTTCTTAGCGGAATATGAAGAAGCTGAACTGGGATAAGTACAGAAGAATGTAGTGCAACATAGATAAGGGAATTTGTAATAAAGCAGTTTCTTAGCTGCTAATCCTGCACTACAGCACACTTCACACCGAATTAGTAAAAGCAGATGAAGATGAAGGTACTTTTAATGATACTTTCATTAAGCTAACCTATCACTACAGCCCTGAAGGGGATTTTGTAGAACAGTTCAGATATTACTTCAGATTACTTAAAGGGGCTTACAGCAGGGATAACAAAGCCCTGCAATTTTCCCCACTCAAAGAAGATAAAACAGCTGATTAAATCAGCTTACATTCCCCTATATTGTAATGGTAGCAAGTTCAGCTCTAACCTGAAAGGTTTCTGTTCAAATCAGAATGGGGGTACTAATCAAATATAATACTATGAAGGAAGAAGAAGCAAAGAATCAGGCTACTGTAGCCCTGAATGAACTTAACAAAGCCCTTCTACTGCTTTATCCTTTCAGGAATGAACAGTGGGCTTTAGATTTCTTAGATAAGGTTAATTTACTATCCGTAAAATATTGATATGATTGAATGGATTCTGATTCTAATTATAGCTGTGTTGGGTGTAGCCTTTGTTACTCAAAGCATAGCTTACAAAGCCCTAGAAGAAAAGATTAACACCCTGAATAAGATTCTTCAGGCAAAGAATGAAGAAATAGATTATTTGAAAAAATGCCAACACTGAAGAAGCCACAGCCTAATCCCATCAGGAAGGTACAAAGGGAAGAAAGATAGAAGGTTTATCAATCGGCAAAGTGGAAGAAGCTAAGGGAAGCAAAACTACTTCAGAATCCCCTTTGTGAAGTCTGCTTACAGCAGGATAAAGTTACACCTGCTATAGACGTTCACCACATAGATAGCTTTACTAAATATAGGGGAATGAAGTAGTTAGAAAAGGCTTATAGCTTCAGTAATTTGCTGTCAGTGTGTAAGCTGTGCCATCAAAAACTGCACAACAGCCCACAGTGATTGATTCTGTTGATTTTCAGCCATTTATTCCTTCCTGCCTTCTGTCGGCTGAAATTCACCGCTTCAGGGGCTATTTTCCTTCATTTTTGGCTGTCGGTGGCTCTCTCAAAGGGTCAGAACAGCCCTAAATCCGTCAATTTCAGGGGGAAGGATTTTTGATTTGGATTTTTCAGATTTTTTGCTTAACTTTGTGTAAATCAGGCTGGAAAACAGACCGAATCAGGGCAATTTGCGAAAATCCCCTTACAGTATCAAATTCTACTGTTCCAGCCTTCCTTCCCCCTAATTTTTTGAGTAAAACAGCTGTTCAGGGTATGTTTTCCCTGATTCAGACCTGCCTAAGTAACTGCAAAGGATTTCAGCAGCGTTAGGCATTTTTTTAGCCTTCCTTTTTCTACTTTTCCCGGTTACTCATCATTAAATACAGAAGTAAGTAGTACCGAAAAAAAGGAAGAATCAGATTCACAGATAAAATTCATTTTTCAATTTTAATAATTAGGTTTATGGAAAAAATTACAATTAACGTGCCTTCAGGCACAAAGTTTTTATCAGACTTCACCACAGAAGAAGGTGATAGGTTCAGACTGCCAAACGGCATATTAAACAAAGAACTTACTGGCTGTGGTGGCACTACATTAGCCCTAGAAGATGAAAACAGAACAGTAATCTGTTCCCCTAGAATCAGACTACTGGAAAATAAGGCTGCACAGTATAAAAACGCCTTATTAGTTATTCAGGGTGTATCAGAAAATCAAGTTAGGAAGTACATAGAAGCTACTGAAGTTCCGAAAATCCTAACCACCTATGATTCCTTCAGGAAGGTAAAGAAGGCTATAGGTGATTTCACAGACTGGAAGGTGGTAGTAGATGAATTTCAGTGTTTGCTAAATGATTCATCTTTTAAGGCTAACACTGAAATGGCTTTCCTGAAGGAATTGGAAAGCTGCCCCTATGTAACTTATCTTTCGGCTACACCCATCTTAGATAAATACATTAAGGATATTGCACACTTTCAAGATAAAACCTACTATCAGCTGAACTGGGCTGATAAAGAAAAGGCTTACATTAGAAGAATCAAAACAGTTAACCCTATCGGTGGGGCTATTAAGGTGATTGAATCCTACAGAAGGGGGCATTATCCCACTATAGAAGATGAAGCAGGTAATTTGATTGAAAGTAAAGAAGCTGTGATATTCCTGAACAGTGTTACTGATATTGTCAATATCATAAATAGGGCTGAACTGAAGCCTGAAGAAGTCAATATTATAGTGGCTGATAACAGCGAAAATCAGAAGCTGATTAAGAAGCTAGGGGAAGGCTTCAAAACTGGTTCTATACCTTTGAGGGGGGAAGAACATAAGACTTTCACCTTCTGCACATCTACAGCTTATATGGGTGTAGACTTTTACAGTCCTACTGCTAGCACCTTTGTAATAAGTAACTGTAGAAACATTAACACCGCTGTAGATATTACCACAGAACTTTGTCAGATAGCAGGAAGGCAAAGGCTGGCTGAAAACCCCTTTAGAAATAAAATCTTCTTTATCTATAACACCACTAGGGAAGAAGTCAGTCAGGAAGAATTTGAAAGGCTGATAGAAACGAAAATCAGAAGAACTAATAAGAAGATTCAGGATTACAATAATGAAGCAGCCGAAGATAAGCCAGCAGCACTGAAGGAAATAATGGCTACTATCAGAACTATAGGGAATGAAACCTGCTATCTGTGCTATGATGAAGAAGCTGATACCTTTGTACTGAATAAACTGGCTGAACTGAATGATAGGCTTAATTTTGAAGTTCAGAATCATACCTACAAAAACGGTCTAATAGTCAGAAGTGAACTGCTGGCTACAAAGAAATTCAATTTAGCAGGAAAGCAAGCCTATGAAGCCTACAGCGAATATCTAAGGGGTGATATTCAAAGAACCAGCTTCAGGGAAGATATGAAGGCTTATCTAGAATATAAGGAACACCCTAATAAGTTTGTCAGGGCTTTGTGTAACTGGTTAGAGTTAGAAAACCCTAAGCTAAGGGATTATTACACATTACTGGGGGCTGATAGAATCAGGGCTTTAAGCTGTGATGAAGCTAACCTGAAGAAAGAAGTCGCTGCTATCAGTGCTTCAGGGGCTGTAGAACATATCCTGAAGCAGGAACTACAGACAGGGCAAAGGGTGAAGAATCCTGAACTGAAGGCACTGATACAGCAGCACTATAACAGATTAGGGATAAAGAAAACTGCAAAGGCTACTGATATTACTAAGTATGGCTTTGAAACTAAAAAGGTGAAAATTAAAGAAGGTGATAGATATGTTAATGGGGTTGAACTTTACAAAAGATAACAGCTTTCAGGAACTGAAGGCTTCAATAGATTCCGCTATAGGATAGAATCAGGATAACTTCACTAAGACGGAACTACTGGGAAGGGGCTTATTTGAATCCTTCCTGAAGGATAAAGGTGTAACAGATTTCAAGTTTACAGAAGGCAAATATGATAAAGTAGACTGCTTTATAAATGCCAACAAAAGATGGGAAGTAGAAATAAAGGTAAGGGCTGATTCTGCTGAATCCTACAGCACACTGTTCTTAGAAGCCACTAAGTTAAAGGCTATGATAGAACTTATAAAGAATCAGGAAGCAGAAGAAGGTCTATATGTGAATTTCATAGATAACAAAGCCTACATCTTCAACCTAAGAAGAATCTGTTAGGCACTCTAGAAGAAGCAGCTTTACATCAGTTCTAGACTTTGCAACAGAACTACAGCAGTAGCTTCTGATAAGACTGATAAAAGAATGATAGAACTTCCGAAGAAGTTAGCGGAAGAATATGAATTTATAGAAGGAAGGTGGGCAAAGGTCAGACCTTAAAGAAGAAGCCAGTCTATTCAGTTAGGCTGGCTTCATTTGTGTTTGTCGGCTGCTATCAGGCTTCAGGCTTCTTTGCTTCTTCAGGCTTTTCTTTCTTATAGAATAAGTAGCGAAGGCTATTCTTCAGCATATAAGCCCCTGCTATAGCCATCAGCCCAAAGTAGACTGGTGTATTTTCAGCTGCTTCACCGTAACTTTCCCACACACCGCTAAGGCTGTTTAGTTTGCAGGAATCCCCACCAGTACAAAGATTTACTATAAAGCAAATCACACCTATCACAGCAGGAAGGCAAAATAAAAGCCCTATAATAGCTTCACAAACTTTTTCTTTTTTAATTGCTTTATTCATTGTATATCATTATTTTTCTTTCGGTAGTTCAAAGTTAATCATTCTGACTTTATCAGCCAAAACTTTCTTATAAAATCCTCTGCTTTTAGCATTTACCCACACTTTAGCCTTTTGTAGGGCTATCTGCTTCTTTGCTATCTTTATCAGTAGTAGATTCAGATGAAACATATTCTTAGAATCTGTTTCTGCTTCTTTATTTAGTGCTTCAGTAGTCAGAAAAACATAAGCCTGAAGGGTTTCAAGTATATCAGGCTTCTGCTTACTTTCATCTATACCTGATAATAACCTTAGACTGTGTTCAGCAGAAGCTAATTTTAGACTGTTATCGGAAGGGTGAACAAAGCTACAGCACTCATTCCACAAATCCTTCAACCCTTTATATTCTGATTCTAATTCGGTTATGAATGAAGATAGACTGGGAAGCCCCAGCTGATTGAAAGCCTTTCCTTTCCTAAAAATAGGATTCACTACCTTCAGGGGATATTTTGTTTCTGCATATAGAAATATTAGGTTCTGAATCTGTAGCCTTAGAAGTGCTTTATTCAGAAGGGATTCTTTCAGGGGAAGGGATTTAATGAAACATCTATTTACAGCTATTACATTCTGAATTAAGATAGATACTGAAGCAGCCTTTGTAGAATCATCGTAAAGAACAATATCAGCCACATCTAAAAGCCTTCCTAATTCTGTGAAGTAGGTAGTCATTTCATCTAAGTTAAGCAGCTGTTTCTTTGTGATAGGTTTCATTTTATTAGTCCTGAATTGTAGCTGAATATTTGGCACTGAAGAAGCATAGTGATTTTCTGATTTATTTTAATCATATCACTACACAGCCGTTTTATCTCTGCCTTTGTGATTACCGTTCTATCTTCTTTATAGCTGTAATATTGTTTTACATAGAAGTTACTTTGTGTAGAAGAAGGGTGAACAAAGCCACAATAATTGCAGTAGATTTCATTATAATCACACTGGGAATCTTTTAGTTCTTCCCTGATTTTTGAAGCTACTATAGGCTTCCCCTTTATCTTTATATCACTAAGCTGCTTCCCTTCATTGAAAACCCTATATAGAATCCTGAAGGGGTACATTAGTTCTGCTTTGAGGAAGGTCAGATTTTCAAGCTGAAGCCTGATTAAGGGCATAGCTGCCAAAGGTTCAGCAGCTTCCAACAGTGTTATAAATCCTCTGTTCAGGGCATTTATTGAAGTGTCTATTTCAATAAAATCACCTAGCCCTAGCTGAATCATTACCATAGCCCTTAGTTCATTCAAATCAAAGGCTTTACCTTTTGCAGTAATTGATTCCTTTAAGGGGGCTATCAGTTCTTCAATCCCTTCAATAGTTTCCAGTTCCTTCCCTTCCTTTTCAGCGTCATATAACGCTGTAATCAGTTCAGAAGGTAAGGTGTAGCCTTTCTTATCTAGATAGTGAAACTGGGCATAGAAAAGCCTACTGAAGATAGGGCTATAGTATTCATCACTTCTATTAAGCCACCGCTGTGTGAATTTACCTTTAAGCCGTTCCATCAGTTAGCTTCTAAAGCTGCCATTCCGAACCAAAGCAAAGCCCCTATAAAGCCTAAGATTAGGGCTGTGATACATCCCCAGCCTTTATCTTTTCCTTCAGCCCTTTCATCTTCTTCACTAAGACCGCAAGCAAAATACCAAATTGCACCCCCGACTAAAGTAGCTAATATGATACCGAAAATAACCATATAAACAAATGATTTCCTGCATTAGAAGCTTGGTCTAGCCAACTTCATTATAACCCTTAATCGGTTTACAAACTTCCGCTTTTCTCTGTCATTTGCAGTAATATCAGTAGTAATATATTTCTGCCTTACAACCATTGAAGCGTTTAACCTATTATCTACTTCCTTAGTAATGCAAGAGGCTACTAATATTGTTACAGCATCAGGATATTCAGCTAATGTATTTTCAAAGGATTTGAACATAGCACCTAACCTTTCTAAAGCCCCAGCAGGGTCTAGACCTGCCTTAATTTCTATAATGCCTACTATATCTCCTTCAGGATTATACATCGTAACATCAGGCTCTGAAGAAAAGTAGACTGAATAGCCATTTGAAAGGTTGATAGTTTTTACTAAGTCAATGTCTTCAGCGAACTTCTTTGCATCTGCTGAATTGATTTCTACTGTATTATTGGCTTTGTCTATAAAAGAAGTTACTTCATTGTAATGAAGCAGCCCATTTAGAATAATAGTTCTGATTACCCTTTCGCCTTCTGCCCCTATTTGATTACGCCAAGAACCATCTATATTAGTTCCTGCTGTTGCGTACATCATACCTTCAAGCCGTTTTTCATTAAGTCCTGAAGCCACAGTTACTACAACAGAAAGCACTTCATTTATAGCCTTAGTTAGTTTTGTAATACTTTCAGCTTTGATTCTGCTTGCATCTACTTTGCCCTTTTCTATAGGGTCAATATTTGCAACCTTAGAAATAGCTGTTAGCCCCTTCTGTGGAAGCATAGCAACAGACCTATAGAACTTCAGGAAGCTAGGATTTAACTTCAATACTTTAGGGTGTACGAATACTAAAGCAGGTGAAATTCCGCTTTCCTGAATTATATGCCAAGCATCTTCACTTATATTCCATTCTGCTCTTTTACTCCATTCTAACTTATCACCTTCTATCTTCACAAACTTCTTAACCTTCATAAAAAGGGAAAAGTAACCGTTTGTGTTAAGTCTGTTATAAAAGAAGGTAGACTTTAATAAGTATGATTCTTTTACGACTGATTCAGGTACTTTTGCCATAGTTATTCCTCCTCATCATTAAACCACTGTTCTATGATAGATTTTGCTACAGCTTCAGCTAAGACTGGTGGCACAGCATTACCGACCTGACCAAATTGAGTCATAGTAGTTTTTCTAGTCGAACTATAGGAATCAAGCCTAACCCCTTTTATTTCCCAATCTAAAGGAAAGGTTTGAAGGCAAGCTAGTTCTCTAACTGTCAACATTCTATCTTCATAGGGGTGTATAAAATCCCTATACCCACTTCTAGTAACAGTAAAAGAAGGTCTGTTAGGGTCTAATCTTCTATAAGTAGACCCATATATTTGTTCTATATCGGCTAATTTACCGCCTATAGGCACTTTCTTTATTTTCTCTATCGTTGAAGGTGAATGTGCCGTTACAACGTGATTAGGAAGATTCTTAGTAGCCATATTTCTCTATTCTGCCTTTTATACAACCTGCTACCCTCATTGCTGTTTCTGAAGGTTGGTCAGGCTCTGGAAGTTCACCAATTGCTTCCCAAACAGTTTTTTGTGGGGTTTCAAAGGGTTTTGGATATTCATAGGGTTTGCCTAATCTATTACCCACTAAAATAAGCCTTTCCCTATATTGTGGCGCACCGTAATTAACAGCATCAAGCACTTTTGGTGGTGCTATCTGATACTGGTAAACATTGCCTTCGTACTCAATAGGCTTAGAAAGTTCTTCTATAAGTAGGTTCATAGCTCTGCCTTTATCCCAGTTAGTTAAGCCCTTCACATTTTCAAGAACAAAGCCTTTAGGAAGGGTTTCCCTTACAACTCTGACAAATTCAAACAGAAGTTTACCCCTATCATCATCTAAGCCTTTGCGCATACCTGCAAGGCTGAAACTCTGACAAGGTGGGCCACCTATAACTAGTGCTGCTTCACCTACTTCTAAGCCAGCAGCATTAAGTATTTCTTCACCTGATACTTCAGTGATACTTTTGTTTATTATAGGCAGGTCAGGCATATTTGTTCTAAGCGTATCACAGCAGGATGGGTCTAATTCAACTGCAACAGCAGTGGTAAACCCAGCCCTGTCAAAGCCTATATCAAGTCCACCTGCACCTGAAAACAGACTGATTATTTTAAGGTTCTTTTTCGGCATAGTAACTAATTAGTTTGCAAAGTTACAAAAAAATAAGCAGAACCCAGTGGATTCTGCCTACTTTATTTCTGTCAGCCCCTGATTTTAGAACAATCTAAATGGCTTCAAGCAAACGGATTATTTCTAAATCATCAGGGTTATCTGTGTTCAGTATCAGCTTTTCTACTAAGCCCCTTTCATCTTTGCCATAGCCTAACCCTGCACCAAAAGCAGCTACTTCAGCTTCCGTTTCAAAGGTAATAGGTTCTGAAAGGTCTATGTAGGTATCAGGTTCTGAAAGATATTCCTTCAGTTCCTCTATATCCCCATTCAGGATATAGTCTATAGCAGTTCTATCTGCTAGAATGTAAATCTGATTTTTCATTTGATTTAGCCTTATATAGTGTTTTTATTTGTCCTTCTTCACACCTGCTACTGGCTTCAGCTGCTTATTCTTCATCATAGCAGCAAAGAAGGCTTCAGTAGTGTATCTTCCGTAAATTTCTACATCAGTATCTTCACCGCTGTAGTAGGCACTGTTAGAATCAGTAACTTCAATCAGGATAGAATCATTTATTTTCAGGTCTGCTGGGCTGTTCTTCTGAAGGGCTACAGCGTCTGAAATTACTAAATCACCCCTATCTAAGAACCAGTACCAATCTTTCCACAGTCTGATACAGTAGGCAGTGATTCCGTTCAGGTACTGAATAGCTAAGATTTTGTGTTTGTGTTCACCGTAGACAAAAACAGCTTCTATTACCTTATGAAGATATTCAAACTTTTCATCTTCATCAGTTATTTCAGTCATTTCAGCAGGTGCATCAAGCCTTTTCTGAAGCAGGGCTATCTTCGCTTCTCTATCAGCTATTTCAGCCTTTGCCATCTGCTGCTCCTTCTTCAGGATATTGATTTTCTCTATAATATCATCAGCTACATCATCAGCCTTAGAAGCTATTCTAAGAAGATTACCCACCTGCTTTTTCAGATTAGAAATTGCTTCATTATAGCCTTCTATTTCCTCCTTCAGACGTGCTATTTCTGCTGCTATAGGTTCTGATTTCTGTGCTGCCAGTTCCTTAGCCATAGCTTCAGAAAAGATTTCCTTAGTAACATTCCACACAGCTGAATCTAGACTAGCAGTAGCTACTGAAGTGCTTCCGCATCTTTCAGAATATTCATTAGTTCCTGAAGTGCAAGTGTACATTCTGCCAGTGTTAGTGTAAACCTTACCGCATCTTCCGCAAAGAACCAGCCCTTTCAGCAGTTTAGGCTTTGCATTTCTAGCTTCCTTTGCATTGCTTCTAGTTTTTCTGTTAAGAATAGCCGTCTGAACCTTATTGAACACTTCAGCACTGATTATAGCAGGTGTTTCCACTACATCAGTTTCAGGGTTGAAGAACCTTATCTTACTGCCTTCTTCAAGTTTCTTCTTTTCGGCTTTGTAATAGGTTTTACCGCCAACCTTCTTCTGACCCATATAGGCTGTATTATGAAGCAAGTAGTTCAAAGTATTAGCAGACCAATCCAATCCCCACTTACTTTTAAGATACAGCTTCAGCCTTCTGCCTGAATAGCCTTCTAGGGCTTTATTAAAAATATCCCTGACTATTTCAGCTTCTTCTTCATTGATTACCAGCCTTCCGTTTTCATCTTTCATATAACCGAAAACAGAAGTATTACAGTAGCTTTTCTTTTCTACCAGTACTCTGTACCTTTTACCGCGTTTAACACGTTCTTTGAACTTCAGGGCTTCAGCTTCAGCTATAGAAGCGTAAAGGGTCAGCACTAACTTAGAAGTAGAATCCTTTACACCCTTTTCATTCCAGCTTCTGTAGTTCTCATTCTTTGCATAGATAAGGATTCCTTTCTTTTCTATATCCTCTATAGTGCTAAGAACCATCACTGTTCTTCTGCTAAGTCGGCTGATTTCCCAAACAAATACTGCATCGGTATCAGCATTAGTAAGGGCTAAGACCTTTGCTAGTTCAGGTCTATCATCTACAAAGCCTGATTCTTTTTCTTCATAGATATGGGTTACTTCATAACCCATCCTTTCTGCTTCCTTTTTGAGTTCAGCAGTCTGCGAAGTATAATCCTGCTCTAGAGTAGAAACACGGGAATATATTACAGCTTTCTTCATCTGATTTTAGATTTTCCGCTGCAAAGTTACCACCTAAATCCCACATATCCAAATATTTCAGCAATAAAGTTATATCTGTGTTTGACCCATTAAACACGGCCTGACGAACACGCTTCCCGGGCTGTTGGCCGCCTGGAAGCGCTGGGGCTACATCGAGGGCGTCCACTATGTGGTCGGCAAAAAGCCCCTCAAATCTTTCGCACGGCCCATCACCAAGCCGAACGACTACGAGCATGTCATTTCGTTCTACAACGGCTCGGTGGCGGTCATTATCTCGCAGGACCGCCCCGGCTCGTCAAACTCGCTCACGCTCTCGTGGCTGCTCGTCGACGAGGCCAAGTTTATCAATTACGATAAACTCAAGGACGAGACGCTACCGGCCAACGGCGGCATCAAGAGCCATTTCGGACGCCACTCGTTCAATCACTCAATCATGATTTTGAGTGATATGCCGCAGACAAAGCGCGGCTCGTGGTTCCTCCATTACCGCAACAAGATGGACCCCGATCTGATTGCCACTATCGAGGGTACGGTCTACGAGATATGGCGCATAAAGGAGCGTATCCGCGACCTGCGACGCAACCGTATGCCGATACCGGCCTATCTCAAATCGCACCTGCGACATCTCGACCGTGCGCTTAATCAGATGCGCTCGGTGGCCGTGTACTACAAGGAATACAGCAGCATCGAAAATCTTCAGCTGCTCGGCGAGAACTACATCAAGCAGATGAAGCGTGACCTTACGCCTCTGACTTTCCAAACCTCCATCTTGTGCCGGAGGATCGGAATAGCCAAAGACGGTTTCTATTCCTCGATGCGCGAGGGCCACAAATACGACGCCAACAACAATGACTATCTCGACACTCTCGGCCTCGACGTGGCCGTGCGACATCCCGATATTCTGGAGTCCATGACCGCACAGGCCGACAGCGATGTTGACCCTACGGCTCCCATCTGCATCGGCATGGACTACAATGCGAATATCAACTGGATCGTGGCCGGTCAGCCCCGTGGCCGACGGCTCAACGTTATCAAATCTTTCTACGTCAAATTCGAGCGTAAGATACCGGCGTTAATCGGAGATTTCTGCCGCTACTACGCCTCGCATCAGAATAAAACCGTAGTTTTCTACTATGACGCTACGGCGCTCGGCTCGAACTATGCCGTCAATGAGCAGGATTTCCACTGGGTTGTCATCCATGAATTTGAAAAACATGGCTGGCGCGTGGAGTCGGTTTACCTCGGCAACCCTATGCGCCACGACGAGAAGTATCTTCTCATCAACCAGGCGTTTGCGGGCAAACAGCGCCTGATGCCGTTTTTCAACCGCTCGAACAACGAGGACCTTATTCTCGCTATCCAGTCCGCCGGTGTCTCCAACGGGCGCAACGGCTTCCGCAAGGACAAGTCCGGCGAAAAGCTCGCAGAGTCCGAAGAAGACCTCCTCGAACACCGCACCGACGGCTCGGACGCTTTCGACACGCTTTATATCGGCTGCGAAAAATTCCCCTTCCACGACTCTTTCGCCCTCTCCGTGTCGGGCGTATCATAAATTTCTTATTCTTGCTGTCAATTCTTCCAGACGCTTTATCAATTCATCAAATGATAAACTTCGTTCTTCATAGATAAAATGATTTTGCATTGACTGATAATCCTTCTCCCATTCTTTTATAATAGTTTCCGGTGGAATGAAAGATAGTGTAGACGGATTATGCAAGTCATAGTCAATGCCTTCCACCTTATTGAAGACAGAGCGGTGTTTCACCACACTGTCATACAGTTCTCTATCTGCGATGGATTTGCCGAAGTCTGTATCCATAATCTTTTCTATGTCATAAAGATGGCGGCTCATTCGCTTGCTTCTTGGATTCTCTTTTTGGAATTCCTCATGCAAAAGAAATATCTTTTCAAGAAAAGTTCGGGTAGGCACTACGGTCGGAAACCGTACCTCTACATCTTCTTCCTCTTTGAGAACATCCGCCATGAAACTCCGTAATGTTTTTTCTTCTACCGGCTCGTCCATTGACAGACAGCTTATTTCAATTTTTACCTTTGGCTCGATATATTCCGATTCCTCCGGCAAAATTGATTTATAGCGCACGAAGATTGTAGACGGGTGTGTAGTTGCCCGAAGTTCGGTGGTGTTGCCCTCATTATCCGTTCTTCTCAGCTCCGGCTCTACTGTGAAATCAACAATGCCCATCTTGTTAAGAGCTTCTGTCAGTTCCTCCGGCAATTCACGCACGATATAATGACGGGCTGCTCGTCTCACTTTTGCCAACTGATTGCCTGATGTTGACGCAATACTGAATTTTCCCTCGCGACGCATGGCTATGTCTATATCTTCACTGAAACGATTAATCAAATTCCAGCCCTTTGATAAAGACGTACCGCCTTTGAATGACATTAGCTCAAAATGCTGTGTGGCTGACAACGCTTTAAGTACCATTGTTACCCACCAGTCTTTTTCTACTGCCAACTGTGGCAGATGTGTTTTTGCAGATGTTATTTCGAGGACATCGAGCCGCTCCTCACTGCTTAATTGTTGCCAATGTTTCATTATTGCATCAGTTTCATTATTATTCTTTGAATCCATGCCGGGGCAAGTTGTAAATCTTCTTGAAGATAAGGGTCTTGCTGTTTATCTATAAACAGCCTTATTGCCTCATACTCGACTCCCGATATATTTTCCGCTCCAATTTCTTTAATACCCTGTATCAACAAGGGTATTACACTCCCTTTTGCGGCGAAATTTTTGGGCGAGGCATGGCGAAATGAAATTTTCCTGTCGCCAATCTTTATTGCCCGTGTTGACCCGGTCGTAATATAAGATAGATTCATAGGCACCTGTGTTGAAAGACCTATTAGATTTGCCGCTGTACTCCCGGTCGGCAGTATCTGACACTTATCCCGGGCGGCTATCTCTCTCGCTATTTTTTCAAGAGGCACAGGAACTTTCCCGAATCTTGAATTTTTGGGCTTGATATAAATGCCGTGCCCGGCTTTTTCAAGCACGCCGGATATGGTTGCTTCATGCAATATTTTCCTGATTGTTTCAGCTGCTCCCAAATCGGCATAATCAGATATAAAGAATATCGAGTGGGGTTGGCTCTCATCAATACTCTTCATAACGTTTTGCTTTATGTTTCCTCGCTCTGCGCTATTCATATTAACATTTATTAGCACCGAAATTTCTCAAATATTTCGGTGCAAAGGTAGCCAATCTTTTCCATTCCGCAAAATATGCCTTTATTTTTCCTTCGCAGTTACACCCTCGTTCTCAAATATTTTCGTTAAATTTGCCGTCGGAATGGCGTCGCCTTTCCATGACATTTTGGAAAAATAAGAAGCGTTATGCGTAATCTTGTGATTTGAGAACGTAGGAAATTCGACAAATAGCACAAGGATTAGCATAGTGGTTCTCACGCGTATAGCGTGGGCTACTATTGTTACATCTGTGCTAGTGGTTTCCTACGACCTTCAAATCAAGACGTGGCATAGTTGGCTCGCGCTTTCTTTTTATAAACTGATGCTATGAGCCACGGCATGAATGTTTATGACGAAGAACTTCAATACATATATTGAAAGCCCGGCGGTGGACTATTTGCGTGAACTATGCTTGCGTGAGGGTGTTTTGCGCCGCTATGACCGGGGCGAGGCTTTCTTCACTGCCGGCAACATTGCCCGATACTTCGGATATATTCAGTCCGGCACCCTGAAATATGTGGCACACGGCGATGACGGCAACGAGCATGTTGTCGGACTGGAGTTTGCCGGTGAGTTCGTTACAGATTTTCCCTTTTCGCTTCGAGGACAGAAAGCGAGAACTTCAGTTATTGCCGAAACCCCATGCGAAATATATTGTATCTCCACCGCTGAACTCGGCGAGCGACTTAAAACTGACTCTGAATTTCGCGACATCGTTATGCTGGGCACCGAGGCTGTATTTTCCACAGTCTATGACAGGTATGTGGATTTGCACTGTAAGACGGCACAGCAGCGTTATAATGACCTTATTTCCAAACATCCCGACCTGTTTTCGCTATTTCCGCTCAAAGACATAGCCTCGTTTTTGAATATAACTCAGACTCATCTGAGCCGTCTGCGAAAAAATATTTAGACGCTATTGTCACTTTTCAACATTTGTTTATGTCTATGATATAGCGACTCACTAATTTTGCATCGTGAAATTGTAATCCCCAATCTCTATGAAATCAATAATCACAACAATAGCAGCCTTGTCTTGCGCCTTGTCGGCGGTGGCGCAGAGCGAAACTGTCGATTCGATTCCGGCTCAGGAATTGCAGGAAATTGTAATACAGGCACCAAAAGTTATCCGCAAAGCCGATATGGATGTATACCATCCTTCCAAAAGTGCGGTGGAACATTCGCAGAATGGTTTGCAGCTGCTCAATAACCTTATGATTCCGACCCTTACCATCAGCGATGCGCTCGGCACTATTCAAGCCGCCGGTCAGTCGGTGCAGGTACGCATCAACGGTCGCGAATCCTCGATAGAGCAGGTGCGTACTTTGTTGCCCGAAACCATCAAGCGCGTGGAATGGATAGACAATCCCGGCCTTCGCTACGGCGGCGCAAACTATGTGTTGAATTTCATTGTCTCCAATCCTACCGTCGGCGGCTCGCTGATGGCGCAGGTCCGCCCGGCTCTCAACCAGGCATGGGGATTCTACATGGCCGATGCAAAATTCAACGTCGGGCGTTCCCAGTTTGAAGTTGGCGGCAATTTCAAGCTTACCAACAAGCTGAAGACTCACCGCGATTACACTGAGACTTTCACATATCCCGAATTCAAAGGATACTTTGGTGATGTTTCCTGGATGAATATCCAAACGAAAGAAGGCACTA
>OGOU01000495.1_pt1 | contig 35301 bp, 38 predicted proteins | sample 1552721 | NCBI WGS metagenome assembly OGOU01 (sample SAMEA2580176, study PRJEB22360) | human gut metagenome | biome: human gut; feature: human-associated habitat; material: faeces | place: Denmark | collected 2008/2010
AATAATATTTTGTAATTAAAAATATTATTTTTTAAAATATTGACTTTTTTGCTTATTTTTAGTATTATTAATATATTAAACTTGAGTAAACGAGGCGTTACATGGAAAATAAAAATTACTTTTTTAGCGGAATAACCGAGCTGTTAATTCTCGCAATTTTAGTTGACCACGATAGCTATGTGTACGAAATTGTTAAATTTATAAAAGAAAATTCAGACGGTTGTTTATCAATTTCTCAGAATACTGTATATGCCGTAACCTATAAGCTAAAAAATGAAGGAAAATTATCTGAATATACAAAGCTTGTCGGAAAACGCAGAACAAGGGTTTATTATCATATTGAGCCTGACGGAAGCAGCTATTACCGGCAATTATTAAATAATTTTAGAGAAGCTTATCACGGCGTTGAAATTATATTACGCTCTTTATCTAAGGAGAAGGGAAATACTATCAATGAATAAACTATGCAAGGAGTACATCAGCGAAGTAAAGGCTATGTTCCCCGTTAAAGGTAAACAGGAACGAAAATACATAAAAGAACTCAGCAAAGATATAGAAGATTACTGCGAAGAGGCCAATGCAACAACAAAAGAAGAGCTTTATGAGAACTACGGAAATCCAGTTGATGTAGTAAAGGAATATTTTACTGCTACCGGTGTACCCTATGTTATTAAAAAGCTCAAAATCAGCAAATATTTAAAATCACTAATTGCTGTAATAATTGCTGCAATACTAATCTTTTCTACTATGTATGGCGTTATTAGATGGGGAGAACATCAAATGTTAATGAGAGAAGAAATGGTATATGCCGAAACCGAAATTGAGTAAAGGAGAAAAAATGAAAAAAACAATAACTATTACATTAATTATTGCACTTATCAGTTGTATTCTTATGAGTATTCCGGTAAGTGCAAAAACCACCGACAATACAGAAAGAACCATTGAATATTTAGAAAATGGTGATTATATAGAAACCGTAATCGCCGACGATAATTTAAATTCAGGTATTTCTTTATATGCCACAAATACAATTACAAAAACAAAAACCACTTATTATAAAAACAGCAGCGGCACTGTGCTTTGGTCGGTTGCAATTAAAGCGACTTTTTCATACAATGGCAGTACATCAACCTGTACAAGCTGTTCACACAGCACAACCTCACCCGGTGCCAGTTGGTTTATCAAAACCTCATCACACAGTAAATCGGGCAACACAGCAACAGCAAAGGCAACAGCTACTCATACAACATCCGCAGGTTCAGCTGATTACACACGTTCTGTTACTATAAAATGCAGTCCCACCGGAGTAGTGTCATAATTTTAAGATAATCGAACACATCTTTAACGACAAACAACATTTCCACAGATATATCTTTGCTTGGTTTTAATAAATTTAGTATTTTCAAACCTAAACAACTCTGCTAACTAATGTGGATTATTTTTTTACTTTTATTAGTGAAATTTATTCACATTTATTACCGAAGCTAATAAGTTTGATATACTAACATCAACATTCGCTGTACAGGTGATGGAGCTAAGGATAATTTCCTGAGCTTTTACACTTGCAGCGAATGTTTTTTATGTTTGGAAGTTTATTTACTCTTTTTTAGTGCCATAATCAATAGCAGCTCTTCCCTATTGTAAACAGCGGATAATTGCAGTCTGCTTTCGGATAATAATAAGGGAGGTGACCTTTTGAAAAATAAAAAAATTAAAAATAAAAATCAGAATGAATACGAGAAAGCAAGCAAAAATCTTGAGCACTGCATTGACAATATGTCGAATGCTTACTCATCATCTGACTGCACGGGGCTGATTCCTGCTGAGCCCGAAAACGAAGCTGAGCTTGAATCTTATAATGATATTTATAATTATCTGCCTGCTGACACAGAATATTAATAAAACGGCAGAAAAGCATTCTGCGCAGCTATGTGCACTTTATTTATGCTTTTCTGCCGTCTGTTTACATACAATATTGTCATTAATAGCATTTTTTATTTCTTGGGAAATATTTTTCATATCATTTGGAATCGGCGCTGTTACCGTTATGGTTTCCTTGGTTATAGGGTGAATAAAGTCGAGCCTGCCGCAATGAAGCGCCTGTCTTTTTATCCTTTCAAGTACTCCTCCGTACAGATCGTCGCCCTCAAGAGGGTGTCCCAGATACGCCATATGACATCGTATCTGATGAGTTCTGCCTGTTTCAAGTGTAAGCTCTAAGAGTGAACAAGCTTCGTTTGCAGCAATTACCCTATAATGAGTAACAGCCGGTGCACCGTCAGGTGTGACCTCACGAACCATTTTAGAGTCCTTTCTAAGCGCAATAGGTTTATTAACCGTGCCGTCTTTGCTGACTTTTCCACTACATACCGCATAATATGTCTTATTAAGTGCAAATTTTACAGCGTTTGCGGTGTATCTGTCTTTAGCTATAAATACAATGCCTGATGTATCCTTATCGAGCCTGTTAATTGCTCTGAAAGTAAACTCCTTTCCCTTGCTTTTTGCATAAAATGCAACTATATTTGCAAGAGTATCGTTCTGATGCTGCTTGACAGGGTGAACGGGCATTGAGGGCGGTTTATTGACAATAAGAATATAATCATCCTCGTAGAGGACATCAAGATATCCTTCAACGGGAGTAATACTCATTATTTCGCTTGGCAGACTGATTTCTACAAGCTTTCCGCCTGTTACAGTATCTATTGTGCGCAAAATTTTTCCGTCCATCAAAATCCCGTCTTTTTCACGCTTTAATCGTGTTATCATTCTTGAAGAAAGGCCGCAGAACGAGCGAAGAAAGCTCTGTGCATTTACATTGTTATATTCCGGCGGCACAGTAAAAAACAGCTTATCAGACATATACATATCTCCAAATCAGATATATCAATATACATTGCAATGCAAAAATAACAGGAATACCGACCATAAATTTAGGATGACGGGTTTTGTGGCGGATAATAAGCATCGTCACATACATTGACACACTTCCGCCCATTGCAGAAAGAAGAAGTAATGTGCTTTCGGGTACTCTCCACTTTTTCTTTTTTGCTTTATGCTTATCTGAAATAGTTACAATTATTGATACAAGATTTATCAGAACAAGATAAATCAATATCAGTTGTGAATAAATTTCCATATTACACCTCAAAAGGAAGGATTTTATGTCTGTAAAGAAGCTTGCACCTGTAATTTTATCCGTTGTATTGCTCGTCAGCGCACTTGCAGCCAGGGCATACACAGATAATCAAGTTGTAAAACCTGTAAGTACGGCGACGGCTGACATGGCAACATCTGACTCAGCAAATCAAATTCAACCGCAAAGCCCTGAGGAAAAGATGTGCGGAGTATGGGTGTCATACTTAGAGCTTGATATGCAAAATGTTGCTGATAAAAGTGAGGAAAGCTTTAGAGCCAGGTTTGAAAGTATTGCAAAAAACTGCAAATTAAATGGCTTTAACACCCTTATTGTGCAGGTGCGTCCTTTTTGTGATGCACTGTATGAGTCAAAATATTTTCCTTATTCTCATATTTTGTCAGGAGAACAGGGAGTAAGTCCAGGCTACGACGCACTGAAAATTATGTGTGAAGTATGCAGAGCAGATGGGTTAAAAATTCACGCCTGGATAAATCCGTACCGAATCAGCACAGACAGCACTCCGCAGGAGCTTTGTGAAAGCAATCCTTATGTAGAAAACAGCGAGCTTGGAGAAGAAACCGACAACGGAATTTATCTTAATCCTGCAAGTAAGGAGGCAAGAAAGCTTATAATTGACGGCGTGATTGAAATCGTTGAGAATTATGATATTGACGGAATCCAGTTTGACGATTACTTTTATCCCACGCAGGACAGTGACTTTGACAGTGATGAATACAATACATATGTTGATACAGTAGGTAAAATGAACAGTATGTCAGTTGATAACTGGCGGCTTGCAAATGTAAATACGCTGATTTGCGACACCTACCGTGCTATTCATAAAATTACCGATAAAGTGGATTTTGGAATTTCACCTCAGGGAAATATTGACAACAATGCAGAAATTTATGCCGATGTAAAATCCTGGTGCATATGCAAGGGCTTTGCAGACTACATCTGTCCTCAGCTGTATTTCAGCCTTGACAATCCTGCTCTCAGCTTTGAAAATTCACTTGATGAATGGACAGAGCTTGACATTAACAACTCGGTAAAGCTATATGTCGGTCTTTCAGGCTATAAAGCCGGAAGCGAAGCTGATGAGGGTACTTGGCTTGAAAGCAACAATATTCTCTCCGAAGAATATAGAATCGCAATGGAAAATGAAAAGGTCAGCGGAATAATGCTGTATTCATACTCAGCGCTTGAAAAAGAGGATGCAGAAGAAGAAATAGAAAATCTTGCAAAAACAATCAGCGAGTACAGTAAAAGCGAGCAAAGTTAAATTAATTCGCCTATACAGAAATCGTCCTCTGCCGATAAAATCCTGATTTCAACTATTTTGCCGCAAAGCTCTGCGTTTTTAGAATTTATGTGAACAGGGGTGTAGTTTTTGGTATAACCTTCGAGGCAGTCGTGGCGAAGTCGCTCAATAAGAACCTCCTCTCGCCTGCCGACCTGAGATTTTAGAAACTCCAATCTCGACTTTGCAACAAGATCCCCCATCTCCTTAGCTCTTTCGTCCTTAATACTCGGAGAAATCTGATTCGGTGCTTTATCTGCAACTGTTCCTTTTCGCCTTGAATACGGGAACACATGAACCTTTGCAAAACCTATTTTCCTTACAAAATCCATTGAAGTCTTGAAATTTTCCTCGGTTTCTCCTGCAAATCCAACCATCACATCTGTGGTAATTGATGAATTGTCAAAGGTTTTTCGTATATTACTAACAATTTGACTGTACTCAGCGGCGTCATAATGCCTGTTCATCGCCCTTAAGGTATTGTCACAGCCGCTCTGGAGCGAAAGATGAAACTGAGGACAGAATTTTGGCTGAGCGGCAAGTCTTTTAATCATAGGCTCGTCCATTTGCTCTGGCTCAACAGAGCCGAGTCTTACACGCTCAATGCCCTCCTGTGCACAAACACATTCCACTGCATCGGCAAGATTCAATCCTTCGTCCTGACCGTATGCGGACAGATTAATTCCAACAAGTACAATCTCTTTGTATCCGTTTTCTGCGATTTTTTGAGTTTCATTTTTCAGTGATTCAAGGCTCTTTGAACGGACTCTGCCTCTGGCATACGGAATAATGCAGTAAGAGCAAAAGCGATTGCAGCCGTCCTCAATTTTTATAAAAGCTCTTGTATGCTCACCGAGCGAGGAAACTGACAAATCTTCAAACCTCTCATCCTTCTTAGGGTGAGGAGTTATGAAGATATGCTTCATATGATTTTCAATATATTCTTTTATAGCAGGAACAAGCTCTGCTCTCTTGGCATTGCCGAGAACAATATCGCAGTTTTCAAAATTTTCTGTTTTGTCAGGAAAAGCCTGCGGCATACAGCCGGTAAGTATAATTATTCCGTCAGGATTTTCTCTGCGAATTTTATTTATTATCTTGCGATTTTTAGCATCGCTCACCGATGTGACAGTACAGCTGTTAATTATTGTAATATCGGCAACGGAATTTTCTGCAAGCTCAAATCCATTTTTTAGCAGTTCCTCACGCATTGCCTGTGATTCATACTGATTAACTTTGCAGCCGAGTGTAATTATATTAAAATTCATATCAATGTTCCTTTTTTTCGTGTATAATGTGGATTTTAAATTATTGTCTATAATATCATTGAATATTTTCCCGAATAATGTTATTATATTGTTGCCAGTTTTGTTATTATTTTAACAAGGAGAAATAAAATGTATAATTTACCGATTACCATTACAAGCAAAACAGAAATTATGGAAATTTTTGAAATTTTCACAAGATTTCCGCACGAAACCATTATGATTAAAAACGGAGATGTTGCCATTGACGGACATTCCATTATGGGATTTTTCTCATTGGATATTAACAAGCCTGTCGAGCTCGTGCTCAGCTCTGAGCCGTCAGACAGCTTTACAAATGCCTTGTCAAAGTATTTAGTCGCCGCATAATCACACCAATATATAACTATATTTAAACCCTATGACTTTTGTCATAGGGCCTTTCTTTTTGTTAAGAATTCTTATCTACAGTATGAAATTGCTTTAAGTTGCCTGTTTTTTCACTTCTCTTGTCAAGCTCTGCAAGCACATCCTCAAGAGGAATATTCTGCTGAACCATCATAACAGTTAGATGATAAATAAGATCTGCAATTTCGTAAACAGTCTCGCTGTTGTCACCATTTTTTGCAGCAATTATTGTTTCACTGCACTCCTCGCCTACCTTTTTAAGAATCTTATCAATTCCTTTATCCAAAAGATAGCAGGTGTATGAGCCTTCCTTTGGATTATCTCGTCTGTTTACTACTGTTTGATAAAGTGCTGAAAGAACTTCCTTATCGTTCACTATAATTCACCCTTTTTATTATTTTAATTTTGTAAAGAAACAGGAATGATTGCCCGTATGACAAGCCGCCCCCGTCTGCTCAACAGTGATAAGCAGAGTATCATCGTCGCAATCCCCGAATATTTCAATTACCTTCTGTAAATGACCTGAGGTTGCACCTTTATTCCAAAGCTCCTGGCGGCTTCTTGACCAAAACCATGTATAGCCGGTTTCAAAGGTTTTCTGCATACTTTCTCTGTTCATATAGGCGAGCATAAGCACCTCGCCGGTTGATTTTTCCTGAATAATTGCAGGAATTAAATCCGATTTTTTGAAAAATTTATCAAAATCCATAGTGTATTTCCTTAAATCTTGCTTGTTATTTCGATAGCCTGTTTCAGGTCGAGATTTCCAGTATAAATAGCCTTGCCGCAGATTGCGCCGTAAACATTAAGCTCTGCAAGGTTGATAATATCCTTGAGTACAGCCACTCCGCCGCTTGCCACAATGTTGCAGCTCACCTCGTGAACAAGGTCGTCAAGCTGCTTTAGGTTAGGACCTGCAAGGGTGCCGTCCTGATCTATATCGGTAAACACAATCTGGTGTACACCGATGCTTTCCATACGCTTTGCAAGCTCAATGTAATTGATTTCAGACTCGTCAATCCAGCCCTCAGCACATACCATACCGTTTTTAGCGTCTATACCGACAACAATTTTGTCGCCGTATTTTTTAACAGCTTCAATTACAAAATCCGGATTTTTTACAGCCGCAGAGCCTAAAATAACCTTGTCAATACCATTACTCAGATAACGCTCAATCGCAGCCATATCACGGATACCGCCGCCAACCTCAACCTTTAAACCACTCTGCTTAGCAACGTCAATAATTAAATCGGCATTTGCAAGCGTAGCGTCCTTAGCACCGTCAAGGTCAACCATATGCATATACTCTGCACCGGCAGCCTTAAAAGCTTCGGCAGCCTTATAAGGTGTGTCACACACCTTTTCAACTGTTGAATAGTCGCCTTTAAAAAGTCTTACGCAGTTTCCGTCCTTAATATCTATAGCAGGTAAAATAATCATTTATAAAACTCCTTTAGTAGAAAGAGGCTTATTTGAGGCGTTCTCCTTAACAGCAAGTCTTAAAGCGTGGGCAACAGCCTTATAAACAGCTTCGGTGATATGGTGTGAGTTGTCACCGTACAACGATTTTATATGCAGGGTAATTCCTGCATTATAAGCAAGCGCCCTCATAAATTCAACGGTCATTGCACAGCTGTACTCTCCGCATACTTCCTGCGGAAATTCAGCGTCAAACACAAGAAACGGTCTGCCGCTGATATCAACGGCAGCAAAAGCAAGAGCCTCGTCCATTGGAACATAAAAGCTGCCAAATCGGTCGATTGAGGATTTATCCTCTAAAATCTGAGAAAATGCCTTGCCGAGAACAATACCCGTATCCTCAACTGTGTGATGTTCGTCAACATATAAATCACCCTTTGCCTTTATCTCAAGTCCAAAGCCTCCGTGTGTGGCAAATGAATTTAACATATGGTCAAAAAATCCTATGCCGGTATCTATAGAAATATTACCTCCGTCAAGGCAAAGTGAAAGCTCTATGTCGGTTTCCTTTGTTTTTCGGCTGATTTTTGTCTGTCGCATTTTCTTACCTCAAATAAGTTAATTTGTATATATCAACTCTGCTTCTCAAGCAGACTATATGATTATATTCCTTTTAAAGCTGATTTACAATAAATATTACAAAATTTTAATCAAAATCAATATCGCTGAATCTGACCTTGATTGAATTTGCGTGTGCTGTAAGACCCTCTGTGTCGGCAAAACGAACTACATCCTGAGCATCATTTCTGAGAGCCTCCTCAGTATAGTAGATAAAGCTGGATTTTTTTACAAAGCTGTCCACAGAAAGCGGTGAGAAAAATCTTGCAGTGCCGCTTGTAGGAAGAACGTGGTTAGGACCTGCAAAATAGTCGCCGAGAGGTTCGGGAGAATAATTTCCAAGAAATACCGAACCTGCATTATCGAGCTTTCCTACATATTCCATAGGATTTTCGCAGCATACCTCAAGGTGCTCGGGAGCAAGCTCGTTTGCAAAAAGTATTGCTTGCTTCATATCGCTGCACACGATAATTGCGCCGAAGTTATCGAGAGATGAATTAATAATTTCATTTCTTGAAAGAGCCTTAACCTGCTTTTCAAGCTCAGCAACAGTCTGCTCGGCAAGCTCCTTGCAGTCTGTCAGGAGAATTGAGGATGCAAGCTTATCGTGCTCAGCCTGACTCATAAGGTCAGCGGCAAGAAATTTTGGATTTGCTGTTTTATCTGCGATAATTAAAATTTCACTCGGACCTGCAATCATATCAATATCAACAGTGCCGTACAAAAGCTTTTTTGCAGTAGCGACAAATATATTTCCGGGGCCGACAATTTTGTCAACCTTTGGTACGCTCTCTGTTCCATATGCCATAGCAGCAATAGCCTGAGCGCCGCCCATCAGAAAAATTCTGTCAACACCTGCAAGCTTAGCAGCAGCCAGAATATTCGGATTTGGCTTGCCGTTTTTCATTGGAGGAGTACACATTACAATTTCATCAACGCCCGCAATTTTTGCAGGAATTGCGTTCATAAGTACAGATGACGGATAAGCAGCCGTGCCGCCGGGTACATAAATGCCCACACGCTTTAAGCCTCTTATGCGCTGTCCCATAATTACGCCGTTGTCCTTAGTGGTAAGCCAGCTCTGATGTAACTGTCGCTTATGAAAATCCTCAATATTTGCCGCAGCCTTTTTTACGGTTTCAATGTACTTTGCATCGCACTCAGCAATAATTTTTTCGATTTCATCAGCAGAAATTTCTGCCTTATCCGGTGCTTTGCCGTCAAATTTTACCGTATAATCGTACACAGCCTTGTCGCCGTTATTCTTAACATTTTCGATTATTTCCGATACAATCGGGATTACATTTTTATCGGAATTCTGAGCTCTGCTCTTGAGAAGCTCAATAAATTCGTATTCTTTTTTTCCATCTGCAATTACAGTAGTAATCATTTTATTACAGCCTCCAGTTTCTTTTGAAGCTCCTCTATTTCAGCCTTGCGCAGTTTAAGACTGGCGGTATTTGCAATTAGCCTTGCCGAAATTTCGGTAACCCACTCTATAACCTCAAGTCCGTTGGCTTTAAGAGTAGATCCGGTTTCTACTATATCGACAATACCGTCAGAAAGACCTACAAGCGGTGCAAGCTCTACAGAGCCCTCTATCTTAATAATTCTGACATCCATATTTTTGTCATCAAAAAATCCACGGGTTACATTAGGATATTTGGTTGCTATTGTCTTTGTGTTGTAACCGCCGTAAAAATCATAGCCTTTTTTGGTAGCAAGAGCAAATCTGCATTTTCCAAAACCAAGGTCAAGCAGCTCATAAAACGAATTGCCGTTTTCAAGAATTGTATCCTTTCCAACAACACCAAGGTCGCATACACCGTGCTCAACATATGTAATAACATCTGCCGCCTTTGCAAGCACTACCTCAAAATCATTGTCACCGATTGGCAAAATGAGTCTTCTTCCCTTATTGATAACCTCATCACAGTTATATCCTATTTTTTGAAAAAGCTCAATAGTTGTTTTTTCAAGTCTGCCCTTTGTAAGGGCTATTCTCAATGGTTTCATTTATGAAAATCCTTTCGCTGCTTATCCAATAATTTTTACTTCTTTAATACCCATCTTTTCCGCAAAGTCCTTTGCCTCGCCTAGGGTTTCAAGCACGCAAAACCGAGCGTTTATTCCGTTTTTCTGCATATCCTGTACAGCATTGATAGCCTCGATTTCCGCCCCTTCATTTGCATATACAAGAACATCAGGCACATCGGAATAGCTTGTGTTTTTGTCGGAAAGCAACTTGATTGTAATAGCGTCAGTGTCAATAGCAAATCCGGCCGCACCCATAGGTGCGTCAAATTCCGAGAGCAACTCATCATATCTGCCGCCCGAAAGCACAGCGTCACCGATACCTGAAATATATCCGCAAAATACAAAGCCTGTGTAATAATCGTTTCTTTGCACAAGACCGAGGTCAACAATCAGCTTATCCCCCAGTCCGAGAGATTTAAGTGAGTCATAAAGCGTATGTAAATACTCAAGAGCCGCCACAGCCTTTGTGCCGCTGCAAAGCTCAGCCGCCTTTTCAAATACCTCATCACCGCCAAAGAGTGACGGCAAACTTCTGATTGCAGTAACAACCTTGCAGGGGGCAAGCTTATCAAGTAAATTGTTAAGTGCAGAATAGTTTTTGCCCTCAATACATACTCTGATTTTCTCTTTAAAATCCTGCTCAATTTCTAATTCACTTATGAGTGAGTTGAATACCTGAGCGTGTCCGAGTTCAATTCTGAAATCATCGGCAACGCTCATAATACTTCTGATTGCAGTGGAAAGAACTTCAAGGTCTGCCCTCTTTCCCTTTACTCCGAGCAATTCCACGCCCATCTGCATAAATTCATTTCTTCTGCCCATAAGTGTAGGATTGTTTCTGTAAACAGCCTGTTTGTAGTAGAGCCTTACCGGCATAATGCTGTTTTTAAGCCTTGAGGACACCATTCTTGCAATAGGCAGTGTGGAATCCGGACGAACCACTAGAAGTCTGCCCTTGTTGTCAACAGACTTAAACATTGACTCCTGGTCAATTCCGCTGCACTGCATTGAAAACACATCATAGAATTCAATACCCGGCGTAATTACCTTTTTAAAACCGCCCTTTGTAAATACATTTTCTATTTTGCCGCAGACATCGTCCATAGCCGAACATTCTGCAAACAAAAAATCTTTAGTCCCCTCCGGGGTAATTTTTAAATTTTTTTTCATAAAAACCTCTTTTTAAAAAACACTTTAGTGTGCTAATATGCTAACATAATAACATATAATAAACAGTATGTCAAATCTTAAGACGAAATATTTTAAATTGCAGAGCAGAAATTTTACTTTACTGCTCTGCATTGCTTAATTACTACTTTTCATCACTGTCTTCTTTATTATCATGCTTATGCGTTGTGTCCCCGTGCATATCAGGCTTAATAAATTTTAACAGCTTCTCCTTCTGAGCATTTTCCTTTTCTTCTCTGTGCTTTTTCTGTTCAGCCGCTATTTTGGCATAGTTAAGCACCTCAAAGTCAAGAGCCTCCTGAGCAATTTTGCCCTTGCTTCCAATAGTATTTTTAACCTGCTTGGCAACGAGAGTATAGATAACAGCATAAATCGGAGTACCAAGTATAAAGCCGGGCAAACCAAATAAGCTGCCCCCCACAATAACACTGAACAGTACCCAGAAGCTTGAAAGTCCCACCTGACTGCCGATAATCTTCGGCTTGAAAACGTTGCCGTCAAGCTGCTGAATTACAAACACAATCGCTATGAAAATAATCATATCCCAAGGACTTTCCAGAAGTAAGATAAACGCACTGGGAATTGCGCCGATAAACGGACCAAAGAAAGGAATAATGTTTGTAACCCCTATGAGCACAGCAATCAAGGCTGCGTACGGAAGCTGGAAAATAGACATTGTAATAAATGTGAGCACACCTATAAATGCTGCATCAAGAATATCTCCTACAAGAAATCTACCACATTTGGTATCGGTAATGTCAACAATTTCGTAAACCTTAGGAAGAAATTTAATCGGTATAATCGCAACGGCAAGTTTTTTTGTCTGAGCACACAGCGTTTCCTTTGCGGAGAGAAAATACACAGAAATTATGATGGCCATAACAAAGTTATAAATTCCTGTGGTTGTGCTTGTAATCATAGGAAGAAGTGTATCAAACAATATATTCTTAGAAAAGTTTGCGATATTCTCTCCTGAAAAGCTCTTTGTTAATTCTTCTGTAATTTTAGCAAATGAAGCGTCAACATCAATACTTATGCCAAAGCTGTCGTTTGCCCATTCTGCTGCATTAGAAAGCCACAGATAAGTTGAATCAATGTATGAGGGAATCCTCTCAACAAGGCTTGAAATATTGTCTGCAATCTGCGGCACAAGAATTGAAATCAAAAAAGCGATTATAGCAACTACAAGTGCATAAGTACAGATAATTGAAAGCGGCTTGCGCATATTTGCAAAAAACTTCTTCTTATTCTTTAAAAAGCCAAATACCTTTGAATAAAAGAATTTATACGGAAAATTAAGAATATAAGCAAACAAAAAGCCGATAAGAAACGGTGTAAGAATCGTAGCCAAAGAGCATACAGCATTCCACACAACAGTAAAATTATCCTTTACAAAAAGTAAAAAGATAGTAAAAAATATGCAGATTAAAACATTTTTTAATGAAAAAAGTTTTTTCATTAGTATCACCCCTTAAAACAATGACATCTGTGAACTTTCAGGCAGCCCGTCAAGAGCACCAACGCTTTTCAGTGACTCTATAATAGCCTTTGAAACCTTGGTTTTTACCTGCATATCTTCAATAGAAAGATATGTATTTATCTTACCCGATTCAGCAAGAGATATTGCAGCGCTCTCACCGAGTCCCGGAATTGTAGAAAACGGAAGTCTTATTTTACCATCCTCTACCTTGAACATCTTAGCTTCGGATTTATAAATATCAACGGGCAATACCTCGATTTTTCTTGCAAGCATTTCATTAACTATCTGGAGTGTTGCAAATTCCTGTTCTTCTTTTGCAGAAGCCTCATGAGCGCTCTGCTTTTGCTTTATAAGATTCATTCTGTCTTTAACAGCCTGATGTCCACGCATAAGCACCACGCCGTCGAGGTTATCGCTGCGCACCGTAAAGTATGCGGCATAATACTCAACAGGTTTATGAACCTTATACCAGCCGAGGCGGAGTGTAGAAATCATATATGCCGCTGCGTGAGCCTTAGGGAACATATACTGAATCTTCATACAGGAATCAATGTACCATTCGGGAACATTGTTATCTCTCATAGCCTTAAAATGTTCCTCGGTAAGCAGCTTGGTTGCATTGCCCTTACGGACAATCTCCATAATTTTAAAAGCCATACCGGGTTCAAGACCCTTATGCATAAGGTAGGTCATAATGGAATCTCGAGTACCGATTACGCTTGAAATATCACAGGTTTTATTGTGTATCAGCTCCTGAGCATTTCCCAGCCACACGCCGGTTCCGTGTGACAGACCTGCAATCTGCAAAAGGTCGGTAAAGGTTTTAGGCTTTGCCTCAACGAGCATTCCTCTTACAAATGATGTACCGCATTCAGGAAGGCTGAATGTGCCCGTTTCAGAGCCTATATCCTCAGGTGTGACGCCGAGAGCCTTTGTAGATGTAAATAGGCTCATAACATCAGGGTCACTCATAGAAACCTTCATTACAGGAATACCTGTATAAAGCTCAAGATAATGATAGATTGTAGGAACATCGTGACCAAGCTCGTCAAGCTTTGTAATAGTATCGTGAATAGAATGGAAGTCGAAGTGGGTTGTGATATTGTCTGACTTCATATCGTTGGCAGGATGCTGAACCGGACAAAAATCATAGACCTCGTTGGTTCTGGGCACAACAACCATACCGCCCGGATGCTGACCTGTAGTACGCTTTACACCTGTACAGCCGAGGGCAAGCCGCTTAATCTCCGCCTTATGCAAGATTATACCCTTGTCTCCTGCATAGCCCTTAACATATCCTATTGCAGTTTTCTCGGCTACTGTAGAAATTGTACCTGCCTTGAATACATTATTTTTTCCGAACAGCTCCTCTGTGTATCTGTGCGACTTTGACTGATATTCTCCGCTGAAGTTAAGGTCAATATCAGGTACCTTGTCGCCCTTAAAGCCGAGGAATGTTTCAAACGGAATTTCGTGTCCGTCCTGCTCCATCAGCGTACCGCATTCGGGGCAGTTTTTTGGCGGCATATCAAAGCCTGAACCATAGCTTCCGTCTGTGATAAATTCACTGTGTTTGCAGTTTGGACAGATATAGTGAGGACAAAGCGGATTAACCTCAGAAATACCCGACATTGTAGCAACGAATGACGAGCCAACCGAGCCTCTGGAGCCAACAAGGTATCCGTGCGCCTCGCTGTCGGCAACAAGCTTCTGAGCGGTCATATAAAGCACCGAGAAGCCGTAGGTTGTAATTGAATTAAGCTCCTTGTCAAGTCTTGCTTTTACAATTTCAGGCAGAGGGTCGCCGTACTTTGCCTTTGCTCTTTCCCAAGTGATAGAAACAAGCTCCTCCTCTGCACCCTCAATATTCGGAGGGAAGGTTCCCTTTGGTATAGGCAGAATTGATTCGCACATATCGGCAATTTTGCGTGGATTTGTTACTACTACCTCATATGCCTTTTCTTTGCCGAGATATTCAAACTCCCTGAGCATTTCAGCTGTAGTTCTAAGGTAGAGCGGAGCCTGATCCTCAGCATCCTTATAGCCCTGTCCCGCCATAAGGATTTTACGGTAATCGGCATCCTTTGGATCCATAAAATGTACATCGCAGGTTGCGCATACAGGCTTGCCAAGCTCTTTGCCAAGCTTTACTATCGTTTTGTCAATTTCGTGAAGTTCGGTTTCATTAGCAAATCTTCCCTCACGAATCATAAAATTATTGTTTCCGGCAGGCTGAATTTCAAGGTAATCGTAAAATGAAGCAATCGCCTTGATTTCAGGCCAAGGCTTTCCCATAAGAATAGCCTGATAAAGCTGACCTGCACAGCAGGCAGAGCCGATAATTAATCCCTCTCTGTGCTTAATAAGCTCGCTTTTCGGAATTCTCGGCTTTTTATAAAAATATGTTAAATGTGCATAAGAAATAAGCTTATACAAATTTTTAAGTCCTGTTAAATTCTTTACAAGAATTATCTGGTGATAGGTCGGCAATTTTTTAAAGTCTCCGCCGCCTGCAATCTGAGTATTAATTTCGTTTGTTTTTGTAATATGATAATCATCTGTTAAGCGTGTGCAGAGATTTATGAAAATTTTTGCAAGCATCTCAGCATCATCTGTGGCACGGTGATGATTGAAGTCGCCGAGTCTTAAAAACTTTGCAACAGTGCCAAGCTTGCAGTTTTTTATATCGGTTAAAATTGCTCTTGATATAGCAACGGTGTCAATAGAAGTATAGTTGTACTCCCTGTTCATATTTTCACAAGCCTTGCGGATAAATGAGGTATCAAAGGGAGCATTGTGAGCAACAAGTACATTATCTCCAACAAATTCAAGGAATGCTGTGACAGCTTCACTCTGTGATGGAGCGTCCTTTACCATAGCGTCAGTAATGCCTGTAAGCTCCGTAATCTTACTCGGAATTGGCATATCGGGATTTGCAAAGGTGGAAAATGTATCCGTTATCTGACCGTTTACGACCTTTACTGCACCGATTTCGGTAATTTTGTCACGGTTAGCAGAAAGTCCCGTGGTTTCTATATCAAAGCAAATGAATGTGCCGTTGAGCGGTTCTTCGCTGCCGCCATCAACAGATTCAACAAGGTCGTCCATAAAGTAAGCTTCCGTGCCGTAGATAACCTTGATTTTTTCGCCGTCCTTGTTGATTTTTTCCGCCGCCTTCATAGCGTCCGGAAAAGCCTGTGCAACACCGTGGTCTGTGATAGCAACTGCAGGATGCCCCCACTCGGCGGCTCTCTTTACAAGGTCACCGGCTGAGGTTACGGCGTCCATCTGCGACATATTGGTATGCAGATGAAGCTCTACACGCTTTTCCTCAGCCTTGTCAACAACCTTAACCTTGCTTGCGGTGCCGATTGATCTCGCAATCAGCATAAGCTCGTTAGCATAGCGGTCATACTCTATATCGCCCGCAGCAACAATAGTATCACCCTTTTTCAAGTTGTCGAGCACAGCGGTTTCCTTTATAGTGTTTATTACCTTAACAGTAGTAGAACCTGAGTAATCCGTAATATCTATTATAAAAATATTTTTATCGCCTGATTTGGTGGTCTTTTTTTCGATGTCAAAAACATCGCCCCACACAAGTATTTTGCCCGTATCACCGCTGATAGAACTTATCGGAGCAAGCTTGCCTCTGATTGCCCTGCCGTAAAGAGGCTTAATTGAGGACTCAACAATTTGAGGAAGCAAAAATCTTCCTTCTCTTACTTCTATTTCCTGAACGGAATCGGCGGCTCTTTTTTCTTTAACGGAATTTGTTACTGCCTCATCACTGCCTGAGCTTACCTCCTGCTCAAGACGTTCTCTTTGAATTTTTTCTGCGGCATTTTTCATTGCCTGCATATATTCTTCGCTCTCTGCATCAACCTCAAGCGTACCTGTGTAAATGATATTGATTTGTGTAGAAAATTCCTGCGCCACAAGTTTTTTTAAAGCCTTGTCAAAACCTTTGTTGTCTAAAAGGCTTTTACCGCCGTTATTAAGTGAGATTTGCAAATTACCTTCCTCATAGGTAACAAATGCGTTGTTAAGCGTTCCGTTGATACTCGGAATATCACGTTTAACAGCCTTATACAGCTCAGGAAAGTAATCTGCTGAAAAAAGCTTTGGGTCAAACACGGGACATATTCTTACAGTGCCGAGATTTAATTCCGATTTAGAAATTTGTTTTTCAGCCACAAAAATACTATCCCTCATCACAAGACTGCCAAACCTGACAGTCATTGTGATTGAGCGATTGTTTATGTTTATATTTAGCTTTAATAGCTCTCCGCAAGCTATATCATCGGAGAGTGGTTTATCCGCAAGATACGGATTATAGACTTCGCCAAGTGTTTTCATATTCTTCCTTATCAGAATTATAATTTTTCGACTTCTTCTATAAGAGCGTCAACAAGCTGCTCCTCAGAAACTTTTCTAATGATTTCGCCTTTTTTAAATACAAGACCGCAGCCGTCGCCGCCTGCAATACCTATATCAGCCTCTCTTGCCTCTCCCGGACCATTTACAACACAGCCCATAACAGCAACCTTAATATTTTTTTTGCAGTCTTTAAGCCTGTTTTCAACCTCGCCTGCTATCTTTACAAGATCAATCCTTGTTCTGCCGCAGGTCGGACAGGATACAAATTGTACTCCACTGTTTTTAAGATTGAGAGCCTTTAATATATCATTGGCGGCATAAATCTCCTTTATAGGATCAGCGGTAAGGGAAACACGGATTGTGTCGCCGATACCATGCAGTAAAAGTGAGCCTATGCCTGCGGCTGACTTAATAATGCCCATTCTCTCAGTGCCTGCCTCGGTAACTCCGAGATGAAGCGGATAATCGCACTGCTGTGCGGCAAGCTCATACGCTTCAACCATAAACGGAACGGTGGAGCTTTTCATAGACAGCACTATATCGTCAAAATCAAATTTTTCGAGCAAAGAAGCGTGATACAACGCACTGTCGCAAAGCGCCTGCGGTGTGGGATGACCGTACTTTGCAAGGATTTCCCTTTCAAGTGAGCCTGAATTGACTCCGATTCTTATTGGAATACCTCTCTGGCGGCAGGCATCGGCAACAGCCTTCACCCTGTCGTCAGAACCTATATTTCCCGGATTGATGCGGATTTTGTCAACTCCTGCCGCACAGGATTCAAGAGCTAATTTATAATCAAAATGAATATCTGCGACAACCGGAATATTAACAGCTTCTTTAAGAGCAGGAATAAGTCTTACCGCATCCATATTAGGTATAGCCGCTCTGATTATCTGACAGCCTGCTTTTTCAAGCTCTACAGCCTGTTTAACCGAGCCTTCAATGTCGGTTGACGGCACATTGAGCATTGACTGTACGCTCACCTGTGCTCCTCCACCGATTAATAAATTTCCAACCTTAACCTGTTTTTTACTTCCCACAACGATTCCTCCTGTGCTACATTGTAATCTGCCCTGTGAACAGCTGCCACACATCCTTAAATGTTACAACTATCATAAATATCATCAGAATTATAAATCCGGCTGAATTAACATAACCTTCAATCTTTCTCGGTATCGGCTTTCTGAATATCCACTCAATAAGCAGGAACAAAAATCTGCCGCCGTCGAGTGCAGGGAAAGGAAGCATATTGAAAATACCGAGGTTTATTGTAATCAAAGTCATTACATTTAAAATATTAAATACAGCCGAGCCAAAGTTGACCTCAAGACCCTGAGAAGCAACCTGAGTTACGGCGGACACTACGCCAACAGGACCTGACAAATCTTTAAATCCGAATTTGCCCTGAACTATCCACACAAGCGACTGCCAAACCATTCTGCCAACAGAATAGGTTTCTGAAAATCCCTGAGAGATTACTGAAGTAAAGTTTTTTTCAATAGGCTCAACGTAAAAATCAATAGAAACCGAGGGTTTATCAGCCTCTTTATCCTCTTGATCTTTGTAGTAGGTGAAAAACTGAACATCCTCAAGCTCAACTTCCTCACCGTCTCTTATAACTGTTAAATCTGCCACATATCTTTGACGTGTGTCCTTCTCGGAAATTACAGGAAGTTCATAGTCAGCAATACCTGCAGCTTTGTAAAGCTCATCGACAGAAGCATTAAGGATGCTGAGTGCCTCCTGTTTATCGGCTGCTCCGTTGATTTTAACACAATCTTTTGTGACAATATCATAATACTTTAAAAGTGTATCATCATCGGGATTTTGCTCTTTCACAATGTTGCCGTAGGCTGTGGTGAGAGCGTTTGCACAGTCCTGCTTATATACCGAAAGGGATTTGCCGTCAACATCTTCACAGTTTACACCTACAAAAGAAAATGATAAATCTTTTGAGTTGTAAATGTTATAACCGTTTACCTTAGTAATTGTATCGCCAACCTGCAATCCGCAGTTTGCAGAATAAGAACGTGGATCAAACTGCGCAATCGTTGTAGATGAGAACGCATCCTGCGGAATAACCATAATAAAAGAAAAAATTATACCGAGAATTATATTCATCGTTGCACCGGCAATAACAACAATCATTCTTTTCCAAACCTTTGCATTATTAAATGCTCTCGGTTCAGGACTTTCTTCGTCCTCTCCCTCCATTGCGCAAAAGCCGCCTATGGGAAAAAGCCTGAGAGAATAACGAGTTTCTCCCTTTTTAAAGCTAAAAATTTTCGGCCCCATTCCGAGCGCAAATTCATTTACCTTAATGCCTGAAAGCTTAGCGGTAATGAAATGTCCGAACTCGTGAAAAAATATAATCATTTCAAAAAGCAGCACACCAATTACTACCAAAGCTATAGTTACTAATATTTGCATATTCGGTCGATCAACTCCAGATAAAAATTCCGCAAAATATATTTATATGTTTACCGTTTTTCTTACAAATTCTCTTGCCAGAGCATCTGCGTTTAACACATCCTCAACTTTTTTTTGATTTACAGTCTTAACGGCGTTAAGTGACTCTGTTACAAGGCTGCCTATTTCCAAAAAGGAGATTTTCCCTTTACGGAACAAAGCATTTGCTTCCTCGTTAGCACCGTTTACCACAGCCGTTGCAGTTCCGCCGATTTTTAAAGCCTTTTTACAGGCTGTAAGACATTCAAAGGTATCATAATCCGGCTCATAAAATGTCATTTTTGCAATATCGGCAAGCCTTAATTCGCCAACCGGCGAATCATAGCGGTCGGGATATGTAACAGCGTACTGAATTGGGATTCGCATATCAGGCAACCCAAGCTGAGCAATTACGGAATTATCGTCATACTCTACAAGCGAATGAATAATGCTTTCACGGTGAACAACAACATCAATTCTGTCGCCTTCAACATTGAAAAGTCTGCTTGCCTCGATAATTTCAAGTCCCTTGTTCATCATAGTAGCGGAGTCAATGGTTATCTTAGCGCCCATACTCCAGTTCGGGTGATTGAGAGCCTGCTCAACTGTAACTCCTTGCAGCTCATCACGGCTTTTGCCGAAAAACGGCCCACCCGAAGCTGTAAGAATCAGCTTTTTCAAAGCCTTGTTTTCAGGCATACCCTGCAAGCACTGAAAAATTGCCGAATGCTCGCTGTCAACGGGCAAGAGCCTTACATTATTGTTTTTAACTGCGTCTGTTACAAGATGACCTCCCGCAACAAGAGTTTCCTTGTTGGCAAGGGCTATATCCTTCTTGGCATTAGCTGCTGCGATTGTAGGCAAAAGTCCTACCATTCCAACAACAGAATTGAGAATAAGCTCACATTCAGCTTCGGTTGCAGCTGCAATAAGACCGTCCATTCCCGAAAGAACGGATGTGTCTGTATCCTTTACTGCAAGCCTTAACTCCTTTGCTTTATCCTCATCATAAAGAACCGCTATGCGTGGTTTATATTTTCTGATTTGCTCCTCAATCAGCCTTACATTTGAATGTGCCGTAAGCGCAGTGACATTCAAGCCGAGCTTATCGACAACATCAAGAGTCTGCGTACCGATTGAACCTGTAGAGCCTAATATAGAAATATTTTTTATCATAAATTACACCACCGTAACAAAAGGCAAGAAGTGATTTACAGCCAGCATTATAGGTGCTGTAAAAATAATACTGTCAAATCTGTCGAGCATTCCGCCGTGCCCGGGGAAAATAGAGCTGTAGTCCTTAATACCTACACTCCTTTTGATGAGCGAAAAGCTCAAATCGCCTATAATAGACACAACAGCATCTAAAACTCCGAGAATTATCAGTGCTGCAAAACTATAGCTATACCCCGGTGTAATAAGAAAAGCAAAAAGTGCACCGAGTGCCACGGCAGAAACAACACAGAAAATTATTCCGCCAACCGCACCCTCAACTGTCTTTTTGGGGCTGACATCGGGGCACAGCTTATGCTTTCCAAAGCTTGCGCCGATAAAAAATCCCCCGGCATCAGCCATCCACGGAATAGCAAATATTGCGGAAAAATAGAAGCTGATAGGCTTACAGCTCAGGCACAATGCAGATAAAGCACTCATGCCAAAGGTAATAAGCAGTGTGCCGAACATTGCATATGCAAAGTCACGGTAATTCATTTGTCTGTGATTTAAAATCAGCATCACAAACCCGACAATCATAAACGCTGTAAGCGCTATATAAACAAAGCCCGTATTTAAAATTACAGGAATTACCGCTGAAAATAGTATGCACGGGGCAGAAATAAAATATTTTTTGAGCAGTTTGTTTGCGTGTAAATATTCACCTGTCATAAATGCCGTTACAGCAGAAACGGCAAAGGCAATTACAAGCGGCTGCATTTCCCCAAAAAATAATAAAACAAGGAGAATGGATATGCCGACAACTGCTGTAAGAAGTCTTGCTTTTAATGATTTCATCTAATCAACCTGCTTTTTATACTCCGCCGAAGCGCCTGCTTCTGGAGGAGTATATATTAATAGCTTCGTCCAGATCCGATTTTTCAAAATCCGGCCACAGCTTATTCATAATAACAAACTCGGTGTATGCAGACTGCCAAAGCAAAAAGTTTGAAATTCTGTGCTCACCGCTCGGTCTGATAATCAAATCCGGATCAGGCTGCCCTGAAGTATAGAGATAGCTTGAAAAAATCTGTTCGTCAATGCTTTCAGGCTCAAGTCTGCCGTTTTTAACATCTGAGCTGATGTTTTTTACAGCTCTGAGAATTTCATCACGGCTGCCGTAATTCATAGCAATGTTAAGCACCATACCGTCACGATCTTTTGAGCTTTCCTCATTTTCAATCATCAGTTTTTGCAAATCCTCGCTGAAATGTGACTTATCTCCGATAAACTTTACAACTATGCTGTCGTCCTTAAAATCTTCAAGCGCCTCATTAAGATAGGATTTAAACAGCTTCATAAGGGAATCTACCTCGTCGTTGGGGCGCTTCCAGTTTTCAGTTGAAAAAGCGTAAACAGTAAGATATTTTATACCTATATCTGAGCAATATCTGGTGATTTTACGAAAGGTTTTTGCTCCCTCTCTATGACCGACAGAGCGTGGCATATTACGCTTTTTTGCCCACCTGCCGTTGCCGTCCATTATAATACCTATGTGCTCGGGGAGAATTTTATCCTTTTTTTCAGGCTCCTGCGATTTTGAATTCCAAAACGCCATATTACATCTCCAAAATTTCTTTCTGTTTAGTTGCCGAAATGCTGTCTATTTTCTTAACAAATTTGTCTGTAAGCTCCTGAGCCTTTTTCTCGCCCTGCTTTAAATCGTCCTCGGTAAGCTCTCCGCTCTTTTTCATAGCTTTAAGCTTATCTATAAGCTCACGGCGTACATTTCTTACCTGAACCTTTGTGTCCTCGGAAATCTTCATAATATCCTTAACTATTTCCTTACGTCTGTCCTCTGTGAGTGGCGGGAATACAAGGCGGATTACCTTGCCGTCATTCTGTGGGTTAATGCCAATATCAGACGTATTGATAGCCTTTTCAATCTGTCTTAAAACAGACATATCCCAAGGCTGAATAGTAAGTGTTCTCGCCTCTGTAACCGATACCGCTGCAAGCTGATTTACAGGTGTGGGCGCTCCGTAGTAATCAACCTTTACCTTGTCAAGAACAGCAGGATTAGCTCTGCCTGCTCTTATTTCAGAAAACTCCTGCTGCATATGAGAAACTCTTCTGTCCATTGAATCAGAAGCCTTGTTGATTTGTGTCTGCATAAATATTCCCTCCGTATATATTAATTTTATTAGTCTATAGCATCTACTACAGTGCCGATATTTTCGCCGCATACCGCACGATAAATGTTTTCAGGATCTTCAATGCTGAATACAAGCACAGGAAGGTTGTTATCCTTGCAAAGTGAAGCAGCAGTGCTGTCCATAACCGCAAGATCCTTGTTAAGCACTTCGTGGAAAGAAACAACGTCATATTTCTTGGCGTCAGGATTTGACTTAGGATCACTGTCATACACGCCGTCAACCATTGTAGCCTTCATCATAATGTCAGCTTCAATCTCATTAGCTCTGAGAGCTGCCGCTGTGTCTGTACTGAAGAACGGGTTTCCTGTGCCGCAGCCAAAAATTACTACCTTACCCGATTCAAGATGGCACATTGCCTTGTTGCGGATATATGGCTCTGCAACCTGGCGCATAGAAATAGCTGTCTGCACTCTTACTATGCAGCCAAGCTGCTCAAGTGCGTCTGCAACACCAAGAGCGTTGATTGCGGTTGCCAGCATACCCATATGGTCAGCCCTTGTTCTGTCCATATCGCCTGAGCTTCTGCCTCTCCAGAAGTTGCCGCCTCCGACTACTACTGCGACCTGTACGCCCATCCGACAACAATGCCTACCTGTACTCCGGCATCCACACATTTTTTGATTGGTTTACATATTTCAACAACTCTATCGAAGTCTATTCCTGTTTTCTGATCACCTGCAAGTGATTCGCCTGAAAGTTTTAATAAAATTCTGCTGTATTTTGGTTTCACAACTTAGCACCTCTCTGTGTAATATAATTACTATAATAATACTATAAAACTGCAGTTTTGTAAAGAAAATTATGACAACATTTTCCTGTTAATACTGTTTATTTTTTTATTACTTTGAATTATCTCCAATATCAGATTCTCAAAAGCGGCTTTAAACCTTAAATTATCCTCAGCCGTGCGCTTCTTATGCCCTTTAATATGGTTTTTTGAAGATGACATACGTGCTTTTTTATTGATATGTCTTTCCATAAGCAGACCGTCAATGTTATCATCAGTAAACACTCTGCCCGATTGATGAATTGCATATCCGCCTTTGCCAAGCACAAGAGCCGCCACTCCGTAATCCTGAGTCACTGCAATATCGCCGCTTTGGCATAAATTTGCAAGAGCAATATCCACTGCATCCGCTCCTGCACCTATCACCTTAATTTCGCTGTAATCTGAGGAAAGAATATGATTTGTGTCGCAGAGAAGAATCACTGAAATTTTGTACTTTTTCGCAATTTCTTCAACCTCTCTTACAACAGGACATGCGTCGGCATCTACCAATATTTTCAATTTATCCCTCCTTGCAGAAAACGGACTTGATAAGGTGTCAAGCCCGTTTTTAGTTTTAAGTTTTAATCTGTAATTGTAATTGAATTAATAATCGGCTGGTTTTCGGCAGCTACAGAGCCGTTGCTGTCGGTGGTTACTGCATTTGAGCAGATTTCATCAACTATATCCATACCGTCAGTTACATAGCCAAAGCAAGCATAGTCGCCGTCAAGGAATGTGCTATCCTCGTGAACAATAAAGAACTGAGAGCTTGCGCTGTCCATAGAAACATTATTTCGTGCCATTGAAATAGCACCTCTTGTATGAGACAGACTATTTTCAACACCGTTATTGGAAAATTCGCCCTTGATTTCGTTTTCAGAACCGCCTGATCCGTCACCGTTGGGATCTCCGCCCTGCATCATAAAACCGTCTATTATGCGGTGAAAAGTAAGCCCATCATAAAAACCATCGTTTGCAAGATTTATAAAATTGGCAACCGTAATGGGCGCCGCATCTCCGTTAAGCTCAACCTTTACCACACCGTAATCTTTAATATCAATTTCAGCGTGGTGCTTGCCGGCAGCCTGTGATGTACTTATTGTTCCCGATATGCTTGGAGAATCCACTGTGCTGCCCTGATTGTCAGTATTTTTAGAGGTAACAACAAACACAGTTATCACCGCTGCAAGAAATACCACAGCAACCGCTATAGCCACAATAGCCTTTCTGCTATTTGATTTCTGAGGCTTTTCAAAGGCTTTCACAATTTCATCAATAGCTTTTTCGGCTGAATCCGAAACGTCAGTGCGTGCAGCTGCTTCTTTAAGAATATTTCCCGCCGCAGTCATAAAGAAAATAATATCTCTTTTGCTAAGTCCGCCCGAAACAGACCTGAGCTGTTTTTTAATATTTTCTCTGCCGTAGTCGAGCGTATTCTGAGCCTTATCTTCCGAGAGCTTTAAAACCTCACCGATTTTTTTCGCATTGTAATCCATCAAAAGATTTAATGCTACAACAATTCTTTGATTTAAGCTTATAGCTTTAAAGGCTGAGATAAACAAATTCTTCTGTTCAGTTGTAATTTCAGACGGTGATGAAATTTTGTCCTTTTCGGCAAAAGGCAAAGATTTTACAGCACTTGTTTCGCCTGATTTTTCATCACCTGAAACAGCTTTGCACGCTCTCGCAGTTTCCACTGTAACCACGTCATCAAGATTATCAATATCAGGGTTCTTGGTAATTGCAGCAAACACTGCCTTAAAAGATTTTTCAAAGGCTTTTTCAGCCTTTTGTGTGTCTGAAATTACAGTTGTACAGAAAAAATATACATAGTTTTTATACTTTTCGCAAATAAAATCCAAAGATTTTTTATTGCCCAGAGCAGCTTTTGAAATTAGCTTTTTGTTATTCATTGATATTACCTTCCCGATTTAGTTGTCAAAAAATATTTTACAAACAGAAACTGACAGTAAAATATATTCTATGTGAAAAACAAGTGAAAAATATCCTGATTTCTTACAGAAAAAACGGGCTGCTCTGCATAAGCACAGCAGTCCGCCGATTTGTAATGTAATTAGACCTTCCGGCAAACAGCATTAATTGAATCAGGAAGCTCTGATTCATCAGCCGAAACGAGAAGTACAATATTTGTTGAAGATGCCTCAGAAAGCTCCTGAATCTTCTTTGTAAAGCTCTCGATACCGTCAACAGCAGTTGGGCAAATTTTGAATACAGAATCAACAAGAATGTCAGTTACATCGTAGTTGCCTGCGCAAATGCCGCTGATAAAGCCAAAAAGCATATCATAACCCTCAACGAGGTACTGCTCTGTATCAATGAGTCTTGCCTTATGTGTTACGTCATAAGTAAGCTTTGCTCCCTTTTCAATAACAACAACATTGCCTGCTGAAGCTGCAACAGCTTCGTTTGCAAGAGCAATAAGCTTTTTTGTTTTGCCTGTTCCTTTTTTACCGATAAGTAAAGTAACCATATTAGTTCCTCCAATATATTAAACTTATTTACAAAAGAAATTACTTAAGTCTTTCCTCAAGAGCAGCCTTCTGATCCTCATAGCCGGGCTTGCCGAGAAGAGCAAACATATTCTTCTTGTAGCTTTCAACGCCTGGCTGGTTGAACGGATTGATTCCAAGCATATAGCCTGAAATAGCACAAGCCTTTTCAAAGAAGTAGATGAGATAGCCAAGCTCAGATTCATTCATCTCAGGTACATTGAGAACAACATTCGGTACGCCGCCGTCATTGTGAGCAAGCACTGTACCCTCAAAAGCTTTTTGGTTTACATATCCCATTGTTTTTCCCGAAAGGAAGTTAAGTCCGTCAACATTAGTAGGATCTGTGCCGAGTGTAACTTCTTTTTTACATTTATCAAAGAGAACAACAGTTTCAAACATAGTTCTTCTGCCGTCCTGAATATACTGACCGAGTGAGTGCAGGTCAGTCGAGAAGATAACGCTTGCAGGGAAAAGTCCCTTGTTATCCTTGCCCTCGCTCTCTGCAAAAAGCTGCTTAAACCATTCAGACATCATTGTGTAAGCAGGCTCGTAAGATACCATAATTTCCATTGTTTTGCCCTTACGATAAAGAATGTTGCGAATTGCAGCGTACTTATAGCAATCGTTGGTAGCAAGGTCATCATTGTCAAAATCTTTCTGAGCCGCAGCAGCGCCCTGCATAAGAGCGTCTATATCAGCGCCCGAAACAGCGATAGGAAGAAGACCTACTGCTGTGAGAACTGAGAAACGACCTCCTACATCATCCGGAACAACGAATGTTTCGTAGCCTTCCTCATCAGCAAGTGCCTTGAGTGTGCCCTTTGCCTTATCTGTTGTGCAGTAAATACGCTCTCTTGCGCCGTCCTTGCCGTACTTTTTCTCGAGCATTTCACGGAATACACGGAAAGCTATAGCAGGCTCAGTTGTTGTACCTGACTTTGAAATCATATTTACAGAAACATCCTTGCCCTCGCAAAGCTCCATAATCTCTGCAAGTGCAGATGAGCTGATTGAGTTGCCGGTAAAGAAAATCTGCGGTGTGTCCTTGCAGGTAAGGTTATAGTTCTGTGAATTAAGAAACTCGATTGCAGCTCTTGCGCCGAGGTATGAACCGCCGATGCCGATTACAACGAATACATCAGTATCCTTTTTGATCTTTTCAGCCGCAGCTTTAATTCTTGCAAATTCCTCTTTATCATAGTCAGTAGGAAGATTCAGCCAGCCAAGGAAATCATTTCCAAGACCGCTGCCGTCATGAAGCACCTTGTGAGCAGCCTTAACTTCAGCAGCAACACCTTCATACTCGTGCTCATTTACGAAGCCTCTCAAATATTTGTCTGTAAGTTTTGTAGCCATTTAAAATTCCCCCAAAATTCTTTTTCGGAACTATACTGCGCTAAATATCAATAAATTTACGATAAAAATGCAGTCAGAACCAAAACAAGTATCTTTGCTGTCTTATTATACTATAATTCTCAACTTTTTGCAAGGTCATTTTGTATATTTTATAAAGAAATTATAGATTTAAACAAAACGTAAAAAACTGAGGGAAAAGAAATTTTTTCTGCATCCTGCAAAGCGTTGATTTCAAAGCTTTGGACGACTGTACCGTTAAGGCTGTATGTAACCGTTCCGAGCTTCTGTCCCTTTTCAACAGGAGCTTCTATGCTTTCAGGCAAATCAATTTTAGAAACAACTTCAGAACTGCTGTTTTTATCAAGCACCATACTTGCGTTTACCTCACAGCCTATTCCTATATTGCCCTGCATACCGTTGTCAACCTTAATGGTTTTAGGTAAATCATCGGGAACAGTAAGGCGGGTAATTGAATAATTGGCAAAGCCGTAATCGAGCAATGCGGCTGCGTCTGAAAATCTCTCCTTGCCTGAATTGCAGCCGAGCACAACTGCAACAAGGCTCATATCTCCACGCTTAGCAGAAGCCGACATACAGCAGCCGGCGTCATTTGTTGTGCCTGTTTTAAGTCCCGTTATGCCGTTGTAGGTTTTTAAAAGCTTATTAGTGTTTACAATCTGAGTTTTTCCGTCACGCAGATTATCAAGCCAGATTGAAGTGTAGTCAAAAATCATTTCGTGCTTCATAAGCTCTCTTGACATAACCGCAACATCATACGCCGAAGTAATATGCCCCTCCTCATCCAGCCCGTTGCAGTTTTTAAATACTGTGTCATTCATTTTAAGCTGCTTTGCTTTTTCATTCATCTTCTGTACAAAAACTTCCTCACTTCCACACAAATGCTCTGCAAGTGCAACAGCCGCATCGTTTGCAGAAGCCACCACTGTAGCCTTTATCATATCCTGCGCACTCATTGTTTCTCCCTCTTCAAGCCAGATGTCGCTGCCGCCCATTGAAGCAGCGTGTGCAGAAGCTGTGATTGTATCGTCCAAACTGAGCTTTCCGCTGTCAATCGCCTCACATACAAGCAGCATTGTCATAACCTTTGTTATTGAGGCGCAAGGACGCTGTTCGTGCGGATTTTTTTCAAACAGCACCTTACCGGACGAGGTTTCCATAAGAACAGCTGACGGAGCGGTAATTGTATCTTCCGTTGCGGCATTTGCGCTGACAGAAAACAGCGGCAAAATCGTCATAAGCAATGCCATTATCAGGGTACACGATAGCTTTTTTATCATATAAAAACACCTCGTTCAATAGTATGAACGAGGTGCTGCTTGTATGATTTATAGTTTAATCATTTTAAAAATCCGAAGTTGCGGATAATCGGCATTTCAACAGACTTGTTTCCGAGAGTTTTGAAAAAGCAAATATAATTCACAACAAGGAGAATGATTTCACAAACGGCAGCAACGAAAGGAGCAATGCAGGTGAAAGAAAGAACTGCGCCTGCTACAGCAAGGAAAAGCATTATAACAAACGACTTAAGTCCCTGCTTAATGTGAAAATCAAGATATTTTGATTTCCTTGAATTCTGTGCAATAAGAGCAACAATAATGCCAATTATGTTTGAAGCATAAATAATGGCAGCAAGAAGCTTGTTTTCGGAAACATCCTCTGCTGAGAATTCGCCTGTGTGGTCATACTGATCTACTACAGGAGCGGCTGCATACTGGTTGTACTGCGGCTGCTGTGCCTGTGGCTGCTGAGCTGCTGAAAAGCCACAATTTGGGCAAAAAACAGCATTATCTTCCATCTGTGCGTTACAATTCGGACAATTTTTCATTATATTTTCCTCCATATTTTTGTATATGACAAAAGCAATCATAATCAATATGTATGCTTTATATCCTGTTTTAATTCATTAGTCAATAAGACAGACTGAGTGAGCGGAAATTCCTTCAAGTCTGCCTGTAAAACCGAGCTTTTCTTCTGTGGTTGCCTTTACACTGACCTGAGAAACATCTATTGAGCATACCGCTGCAATATTTTTTCTCATATCGTCAATATAGTCCTTGAGTTTTGGCTTTTGAGCAATTACCGTTGAATCAATATTTATAATCTTATAGCCGTTATCAGAAAGGATTTCGCAAACCTCCCTGAGCAGAGCAAGACTGTCTGCTCCCTTGTACTTATCGTCAGTGTCGGGAAAATGCTTTCCAATGTCACCGAGAGCCGCCGCACCGAGTAGAGCATCCATTACAGCGTGTACAAGCACATCTGCATCGGAATGACCGAGAAGCCCCAATTCGTACGGTATCTCAACTCCTCCCAGTATCAGCCTTCTGTTTTCGGCAAATTTATGTACATCATAGCCGTGTCCAATTCGCATAAGCTGTTTTTCACCTCAGACATTATGGTTATCAATACGGTTTTTAAGAATACTTTCGGCAAGAATAACATCAACAGGCGTTGTCAGCTTGATGTTTTCTTCACTTCCCTTAACCACAAGAACCTCGCCGCCCATATTTTCAATAAGGGCGCAGTCATCAGTAAACTCAAGACTGTTCTCGCCTGCATTTTCAAGGGCGAACATATATAAATCTCTCTCAAAAACCTGCGGAGTCTGAACCGCTCTCAGCTGAGAACGCAAAGGCGTGCTTTCTATTTTATTAAAGCCGTCAACAATCTTGATTGTATCGGTAACAGATGTGCCGAGAGTAGCTGCTCCTGTTTCAAAGGCAGCCTCTACAACTCTGTCGATTTCATCAACGGTTATAAGCGGACGAGCACCGTCGTGAATAGCAAAATACTTTGCTTTTTCACTTGCCGCCTTAATGCCGTTACGAACGCTTTGAGAACGTGACGAACCGCCAAGTACAACCGAGCTTACTTTTGTAAAGCCGTTTTTATTGACAAGCTCATTAATTCGCTCAACATCCTGTTCACGGCAGACTACAACAATTTCTTTGATAAGGTAGCATTTTTGAAATGCTTTTAAAGTATATTCAATAGCTGGCTTTTCAAGAAGCGGAATAAACTGCTTGCTGTCTGCAATTCCCATTCTTACCGAGCCGCCTGCCGCAACAATTACAGCAGAAACATAAGCTGACATAAATTTAACTCCCGAATTAATTATTTTGGAAAATCAGATTTTTTCAAAAGCCTGAGCCAAATCTGCAATAATATCCTCGGCATTTTCAATACCTACGGAAAGGCGGATAAGGTCAGGTGCTACGCCCGCCTCAAGAAGCTGCTCATCTGTCATCTGGCGGTGAGTATGGCTTGCAGGGTGGAGCAGACAGGTTCTTGCGTCGGCAACATGAGTTACGATTGCGGCAAGCTTTAATGAATCCATAAACTTGATAGACTCCTCTCTGCCTCCCTTAATGCCGAATGCGAGCACACCGCATGAGCCGTTTGGCAAATATTTTTTGGCAAGCTTATGGTATTTATCGTCCTCAAGATCAGGATAAGAAACCCACGCTACTTTTTCGTTATTTTTAAGATATTTTGCAACTGCAAGAGCGTTTTCACAATGTCTTTTCATTCTCAGGTGGAGTGACTCAAGACCAAGACTGAGGTAATATGCGTTCTGCGGTGCCTGAATTGAACCGAGATCACGCATAAGCTGAGCTGTAGCCTTTGTAATATATGCACCCTTACCAAAACGTTCAGCATAAATTATGCCATGGTAGGATTCATCCGGAGTGGTAAGTCCGGGATATTTTTCTGCATGAGCAAGCCAGTCAAAATTGCCGCTGTCAACAATACAGCCGCCTACTGCCGATGCGTGTCCGTCCATATACTTGGTGGTTGAGTGAGTAACAATATCAGCGCCAAACTCAAACGGGTGGCAGTTTATCGGAGTAGCAAAGGTGTTGTCCACAATAAGCGGAACGCCGTGTGAATGAGCAAGTCTTGCAAACTTTTCAATGTCAAGAACCGAAACAGTAGGATTGGTAATTGTTTCGCCGAACATAGCCTTTGTATTTGGCTTAAAGAACTTTGCAAGCTCCTCCTCGGGCAAGTCCTGATCAACAAATGTGCACTCAATTCCCATCTTTTTAAGTGTTGTGCCAAAGAGGTTATATGTACCGCCGTAAATTGAAGATGATACTACAATATGGTCGCCTGCTTCGCAGATATTGAATACAGCGAAAAAGTTTGCAGCCTGACCGCTTGATGTGAGCATTGCAGCCACACCGCCCTCCATATCACAGATTTTGGCTGCTACTGCGTCATTTGTAGGGTTTTGAAGTCTTGTATAAAAATAGCCTTCAGCCTCAAGGTCAAAGAGCTTTCCCATTTCTTCACTGGTGTCATACTTAAAAGTAGTGCTCTGATAAATCGGAACTTCTCTCGGCTCTCCCTTATGGGGCTGCCAGCCTGACTGTACGCATTTAGTTTCAATATTCATTTTGTATCCTCCTATTTAACTGAAAAATCCTTTTATGAAAGCTGTGATAGCATCTGTGCCATACACTGCAAGGGCAATAAGAGCAAGAAAAACAACGGCAGAAGCAACTCTTACGGTTGTTCTTTTTACTCCGCTCATCTTCTCAAACTTTTCATCGAGAGTAGCCTCCTGGTTCTCTGCATTCTCAAAATCAGACGTTTCTGTATTGTCAAGAATTTGAGTGTCGTCTTCCTTTATAGCGCCGATACCTATGCAGATGTCATATGCTTTTTCATATGCGGCATAAGGAACGAGTATATCGCTCATAGCAGATTTATTGTTAAATTCCTGCTTTCTGAGCTCCTTATCCCTTACTATGCTGTCACAGGGAACGCAACTGTCCTCCAGAGCAGTTTTTATGCGCTGAAGCTCAAATCCGTTTGCAGAAAGCAGATAAACAGGGGTATTATCATCTGTTATGTTTTCAAGAGTTGAATTGCAATTACTGCAAACAGTATCCTCGTCATTGTGCAAGCGCTTGCATTTTGTACATAATTTCATAAAAGTATTTCCTTTTGTCATAGAATAAATTTCTAATTTATATGGATTTCTATTATTTATCATTTTATCACAAAAAATAGACAGTATCAATACCCCGCCGCAAACAATTTGTATTATAATTAAATTATTTTTAATTTTGGCATTTAAGTAACAGTTGTTCTGCGAAGCAAAAAACCGTTTCGAGAGTATATCCCGAAACGGTCAGTTATTTAATTGCAGCCTATATAAACACAGGCTGTGACTGTTTGCCGTTGAGTGCAAGCTCCACACATTCCTCTATTTTATTAAAATCAGCCACAAGCGAATTGGGCTTTTTAATGCAGTTATCCTGCCGCATTGGGACAAAATAAATATTCTTTGTATTCATTAATCTGCCTATGTTCTGAGCCGACGCTCCCAGAGCATCGTTTGTTGCCACGCACAGCAGCACGGGGCGCAGAATCCGCAGATGTGATTTTGCCGCCATAGTTACCGAGGTGTCGGTAACTCCAAGCGACAGCTTTGCAAGTGTGTTTCCTGTGCAGGGAGCAATAACAAGCAGGTCGCACATCTTTTTGGGACCTATCGACTCTGTCTGTACAGAGGTGTGCAATACCTGTTCTCCCGTTATTTTCTCGCAAGTTTTAACCATTTCCGTTGCCTTGCCAAAGCGAGTGTCTGTTGAATAGGCATTGCCGGACATTATCGGAATCACCCTGTAGTCTGCTTCAACAAGCTTCTGCATTTGTTCAAAGGCATTTGAAAAGGTGCAAAAGGAACCGCACATTGCATAGCCAATGGTTGCTTTTGTCACCTGTAAACCTCCTTGATTATGTTAAAAATCGTTTTTCTGATAATTTCTCCCGCTGCCTTTGGTGCGGCTCTGCCGGGCAATGACAAGGCACGAATGGCATCGGTATTGTACCTGCGTGCAGCCTCAAAGTCCACTCCTCCGGGAAGTGAGGCAAGGTCTATAATAATAGTATTTCTGTCTGTGTTCATCAGCAGCTCGCTGTCAAAAAGCATAACCGGTACAGTGTTAAAAACAAGGTCGTAGCCCTTTACACTTTTCAGCTCATTTGTATTTAAATGCTTACAGCCAAGAGCGTCAATATATGCAAAATCGACCTCGTTTCTTGCGCTGACGGTTACATCGGCATTCAGCGATTTAAGCATTTTTGCAAGCATTTTTCCGATTCTTCCAAATCCGCAGACAAGGCATTTGCTGCCGAAAATTGTTCCTTCGTAGGAATTCATTGCTATCTCAACAGCACCCTCAGCCGTGAGCAGAGCGTTGGCAACGGAAAAATCCTCTTTAGCCGCATAATCGTAAATCCTGCAATCTGCAAGCTGCGGATATGCCTTAATGAATTTTTCTTTCATAGAAACAAACATAGGCTTATTTTTGAGAAGAACAATCATTTCATCATCAAGTCTTGTTTTATTATCTGAAAAAGGAGTATTGATTGTGCCGTCTGTGCATACTGACGGAAGTGGGAAAATTACAGCGTCAGATTTTGAAATTGCAGTTTTGATGTCGGCAATTTCTATAGTTCCTGTGCTTGTTAGCTTGTCAAAGCCGCCGAGCACTACGTCGTAACAACTGTCTGATATTGATTTTGCAAGAAAAAGCTGCCGTTTATCTCCGCCGATTATGCCAAAGGCTTTAAGCTCTGATTTTTTCATTTGTAACACCCGCACAATAATTATTCTCTACATTGGTATAGTATGCAAATGCGGTACATTTGTGAGTTGAGTAAAACAAAAAGGCAGGCAGTGGGCCGGCAGCCGGTGGGCTGCGCTTATCCGAGCAGACAGTATCATATAAAAACAAACTCTTATTCCCGACAATTATTAAGCAATTTACTATAAAGTAAAAAATCAATATAGGCAGTTAAGGTTATATAAAGGTGATTTTCGGGAAAATAAAGTTTTGATTTAAAAACTGACTGTCTGCTCGGGCAAAATAAGCTGCCCATATTGTATCAATATGAACAGCTTTAATAGCGTTTATTATTTTAATTTTCTTCGGATTTCTTTAAAATTTTATCCGCTGCAAGCATTATTCCGAGCTTGCCTGACGGAAAATTAAGTCCGCCCTGCATCCATACTGCATACGGTTCTCTGAGGGGGGCGTCTGCCGAAAGCTCGATTGACGAGCCAAGAGTAAAAGCACCGGCAGCCATAATAACCTTGCTTTCGTAGCCTGGCATATCGGACGGCTCAGGTTTTACAAAGCTGTCAACCGCAGAGCCGCTCTGTATTCCCTCGCAAAAGCTGCAAAGCTTTTCTTCATTACCAAGCATAATAAGCTGAATTATATCTCCCCTGTTTTCAAAATATTTTGGGGTGGTTTCATAGCCTAAAATTTCAAAAAGCGCAGACGCAAATACCGCAGTCTTGAGCGCCTCGCAGGATACAAACGGAGCGTGGTATGCGCCCATAAAAAGCTCACGGTTGTTGCCGAGAGTTGCTCCGATTTCCTTACCTGTACCGGGGGTTGTGAGGCGGTAAGCGCACATCTCTACAAGCTCTCTTTTACCTGCAATATATCCGCCTGTAGGAGCAATTCCGCCGCCCGCATTCTTGATAAGCGAGCCTGCCATAATATCTACTCCAACCGACATCGGAGTAACCTTTTCAAGAAATTCACGGCGGATATGCAAGAAATTAATAACGAGTATGATATACTCTT
>OGOU01000504.1_pt1 | contig 35102 bp, 32 predicted proteins | sample 1552721 | NCBI WGS metagenome assembly OGOU01 (sample SAMEA2580176, study PRJEB22360) | human gut metagenome | biome: human gut; feature: human-associated habitat; material: faeces | place: Denmark | collected 2008/2010
AAGATTATGTTATATAATTTAATATATAATTATTATTGCAGATAAAATTTAATTCACAATACAACCCTCCTGTTCCGCAGGAAAATCCTTAGCAAACGGATTGAACAAGGGAGCAGGTACAAACCAAAGGCTTAAAAAGAAATGATAGAAATAGGAAAATTCTTTAGCCAAGAAATTATTGTAGCGCACAAAGACACGGCACTCGTACACGGTTCGGGGCATTTGGAAGTTTTCGCCACTCCGGCCATGGTCGGTTTGATGGAAAATACGGCAATAAAATGCCTTGAAGGTCTGCTCGACAAAGGTACGGATACCGTTGGAATAGAAATTAATGTACAACACACCAAAGCGACTGCGGTAGGTAAAAAAGTAAACTGTAAAGCCACTATCACAGAAGCAGAAGGACGTCGTATAAGATTCGAAATTGAAGCATGGGACGAAAAAGGCCGGATCGGTCATGCCGTTCACGACCGTTTTATTATCGATCCTGCTAAATTTATGAGCAAACTTTAAAAGTTTTCATTGTGGAAGAACGGCAGATATTTCCCGATTGGGCCGACAAAACCATTCTTGTAGCCGAAGATTTGGATGACAATTTTGCAGTGTTGGCAGCATTGCTGAAAAAAACCCATGTAAACCTGATCCGTGCCCGCGACGGTGCAGAAGCAATCGAGCTTGCACTGAATACACCCGACATAGATTTAATTCTGATGGATATTAGCTTACCCGCAGTCGATGGGATACAGGCGACAAAAGCTATCAGGGAACAATTTCCTGAAAAAATCGTAATAGCCCAAACGGCACACGATCCCTCGATGCAAACCCAGTTGATGGATTTCAATGAAATACTACTGAAACCCATCCGGCGGAAATTGCTGATCAATACATTACAAAAATACCTATCGTAAGCATGCAATTTAAACTAACTTCCGAATTCAGTCCCACAGGCGATCAGCCCGAAGCGATCAGGCAACTGACCGAAGGAGTCCAGAGCCAGTCCGAACACCAGGTGTTGCTGGGGGTGACCGGATCGGGAAAAACGTTTACAGTTGCCAATGTTATCAATAACATCGACCGCCCCACGCTGGTGCTTAGCCATAACAAGACTTTGGCCGCACAGCTATACGGAGAATTCAAGGCTTTTTTCCCTGAAAATGCGGTAGAGTATTTTGTTTCTTATTACGATTATTACCAGCCGGAAGCCTACCTGCCGACAACCGATACTTACATCGAAAAAGACCTTGCGATAAACGACGAAATCGACAAGCTCCGCCTGCGCACTACGGCTTCCCTGCTTTCAGGGCGGCGGGATGTGATCGTCGTGTCGTCCGTGTCCTGCCTTTACGGTATGGCCGATCCCAGAGCTTTCGGCTCGAATGTCATTCACCTGAAAAGAGGCATAAAGATCAGCCGTAACGAATTATTACGCCGGCTGGTGGATGCTCTGTATGCCAATAATGAAATAGAGTTTAAGCGCGGTTGTTTCCGAGCCAAAGGAGAGACCGTCGATATATTCCCCGCCATCGAAACCTTCGACGGCGTAGCTTACCGGATCGAGTTCTGGGACGACGAGATCGACCGGATTTCTTCGTTCAACCCTACCACCGGACAGAGCATCGATACGCAGGACGAACTGGATATCTATCCGGCAAACCTTTTTGTAACGGACAAAGCCACCGTCGCTCACGCCCTTTTCGAAATCGGCAAAGACCTCGAAGCTCAATTAGGCTTCCTGAAAGAAGTCGGTAAATTTGCCGAAGCCAAACGCTTGGAAGAGCGGGTGAGATACGACATGGAAATGATACGGGAATTGGGATACTGTCCCGGCATCGAAAATTATTCCCGTTATTTCGACGGGCGGGAGGCAGGAGTACGCCCTTTCTGCCTGTTGGATTATTTCCCCGACGATTTCCTGATGGTGATCGACGAATCGCATGTCACCCTGCCTCAGATACGCGCCATGTACGGAGGCGACCATGCCCGGAAGCAAACTTTGGTGGAATACGGATTCCGCCTTCCGGCAGCTTTCGACAACCGTCCCCTGACCTTCGACGAATTCGAAACGAAAACAAGGCAAACCATATACATCAGTGCCACCCCGGCAAACTACGAGCTGGAAAAAAGCGGGGGTGTGATTGTCGAGCAAATTATCCGCCCGACAGGAATCCCCGACCCGCAAATCGAGATTGTTCCCAGTCAAAACCAGATAGACCATTTGGTAAACGAAATTCACAAGCGGATCGATCTGAAAGAGCGGACGTTGGTCACCACCCTCACGAAACGGATGGCGGAAGAATTGAGCAAATACCTCGACCGGATCGGTATCAAATGCCAATACATACATTCGGACGTGGATACGATCGAACGGGTGAAAATACTTGAAAACCTCCGTAAAGGCATCATCGACGTACTGATCGGGGTAAACCTCCTGCGGGAAGGGCTCGACCTGCCCGAAGTATCGCTGGTAGCCATCCTGGACGCCGACAAAGAAGGGTTTTTGCGCTCTACCCGTTCGCTGACCCAAACCGCCGGACGCGCCGCAAGGAATATCGACGGCAAAGTGATTATGTATGCCGACCAAATCACCCGCTCGATGCAGGAAACGATAGACGAAACGAATTATCGCCGGGAAAAGCAATTGAAATACAATGCCGAGCACAACATCCCCCCCCGCCAGATTCAGAAATCGACCGACTCTGCCCTGACACAGGTTACTGCTAAGCCTTATATCGAAAACGAAAACCTGAGCATGGTGAGCGATCCGGTAACCGCTTACATGAGCAAAGGAGAAATCGAGAAAATGATTCAGAAAACCAAAGCGGCGATGCAAAAAGCCGCCAAAGAGCAGGATTTCATGGAAGCCGCCCGCTTGCGCGATGAAATGTTCAGGCTCGAAAAAAGCCTATAACGACCGGGCGATCTCCCCGACCACTTCATCTACCGTTTTATATTTCAACGAATAGCCCGAAGCCTGCAACCGCCCGGGAACCACGTGAGGCGTGCGGGTAAGGATCGTCACGGAATTCCCCATAGCCAGCTTCAACACTCCCTCCGGCAGGGAAAAAGTCAGCCACGGACGGCGAATTTTCGACAAAGCTTTTATAAATCCCCGGTAAGTCGTCTCTTCCGGGATCACCATATTGTAAACACCCTCCACATCTTCGTGTTTTAAAGCATAAAGCATAAATCCCACGACATCGTCGATATGAATCAAAGGGAAAGGCTGTTTTCCGCTTCCCGCCACCACGGCCAGCCGGGAATGTACCAAAGGCAGTAACTTCTGAATCACTCCCCCGCTTTTCCCTACGATCACCCCGAAACGCAAAATAACGGTACGTACCCCCAATGCCTGCGTAGCTTCACTTTCCCAGGTCTTCACCACTTCCGGCAAAAAACCGCTTTCTATTTCCTGTGTATTTTCGTCGCTGAGTGCTCCCGTACGGTAAATTCCGACTGCCGATGCACTGATGAAGAGTTTCACTCCGATTTCCGGCTCCTTATTCCGCTTCACCCGGTTCATGGCATCCACCAGATTCTGAGTACCGATTTGCCGGGATATCAATATCTTTTTCTTATACTCTTCCGTCCAGCGTCCCATCAAACTGGCTCCTGCCAGATTGATAACCACGTCTGCATCTTCCAGCAATTCGTCTAACTGCTCTCCGCCGTCCATCAACACTTGCCGGGGAACTCCTTTCACCGCATGTCCGACGGCTTTGAAACCGCGCTTCACTTCCTGTCCCACAAAACCGCTCATACCTGTCACCAAAATATTCATATCGTAAAATTTAAAATCCGGAACAGCCACGCCCGTCCGCCGGAATACATCGGCAAAAAGCGGAGCGAACAATACTGTTCTTCGTTTATTTTACGACAAAACCGGAGAAATCGTTACTTAGGAATTTTTTTAGCTCGGCAGGACTGATTCTCACTTTGTAATTACCGTCCTTGAAGAAAGTGATATTTCCGGTTTCCTCACTCACTACCACCACATAAGCATCGCTCACCGAACTCAGCCCCAAAGCCGCCCGGTGGCGCAAACCCATACTGCCCGGAATATCCCGGCGATCGGACACCGGAAGAATACAACGTGCCGCCAGTATCTTATTCTCGGAAATAATAACGGCTCCGTCGTGTAAAGGAGTATTTTTAAAGAAGATATTTTCTATCAATTCCCCGGTCACCTTCGCTTTTATCATCACTCCCGTCTGGGCGTAATTATAAAGCTCCGTGTTCTGCTGAAACACGATCAGCGCACCGGTCTTCGTTTGGGAGAAATGCTCGCACGCCTCCGCAATGGCGGACGACACATCTTCCTGAATGCCGGGCTTGGCAAACAGGCTTTCCAGATTAAAGATATTCTGAAGGTTGTATCTGCTCCCCACCAACAGCAGGAAACGGCGCACTTCCTGCTGAAACACGATCAGTAAGGCGATCACCCCCATCCCGATAAACTGTCCCAGGATCGACGAGATCAGCTCCATGTTCAATGCCCGCACCAACAGCCACGCCAGATAAAAAGTGAAAATCCCGGCAAAAATATTGATCGCCGCAGTTCCTTTCACCAAACGATAAATTTGATAGAAAATAAGAGCCACGATCAATATATCCAGAATATCGAAAATACCGAGTTTAATAAACAATAACATCGACTATTGTAGGTTTTTAATTCACCTGCTGCCCGCTCTCCCGCTCTTTCCCCTTCCCGGCATAGGCCGAACACGATCATTTTTACAAAAACATTTCCGCAACGGCTACCGGTTTTACCGCAAACAACCGTTTTTCGCGTTTATTTCACAAATCTAAGCAAAATATATCAAAATAGGAATCAGGTTTCCTCCTTTTTATACTGCTCCGGCAGCTTTCGCCGGTTTACGTTGTTCGTATAGACGATCACCACCAGCACCGCCGTCACCACCATGCAAAAGCCGATGAAATTCAAAAACCGGAATGTCTCGTGGAAAACCAGTATCCCGATCAGGATCGCCGTAATCGGCTCTAATGTCCCCAATACGGAAGTCGATACCGATCCGATCGACTTAACGGCCGACACCAGAAGCCGGGCGGATACCACCGTGCTCAACACTCCTAACATCGTCATATCGAACAGGAAATGAGGTTCACTCACTCCACGCAACGTTCCCCTCGATACCGCCAGCACAATATAAAACAAAGCCGTTAAAGCCAGCACCCAGAAGGTAAGTACATCGGGATTCATCGCCTTCAGCAAAGGGCGGTTCAATGCCACGATATAAATTCCGTAAGTGACCGTAGATAACAACACGAACACCAACCCCGTCCAACGGATCGCCCCTTCGGACCACGACAGGAAAGCCACTCCGGCAATCGCCAGCATAATAGCCACCTTCACCACCAGCGTCAGACGTTCCCGGAAAAACAAAGCCATAAAGACAGCCACAACCACGGGATACAGGTAATGCACGGAAGTTGCAATTCCCGTAGGCATATAGTGATAAGACAGAAACAGGAAAAAAGCCGTCACCCCGTAGCCTCCCACCCCGGCAAGCGCCACTTCCTTCAATTCCCGGCGGGAAATCCGGAGATCGGTCCTGCGGCACAGCAAAAACAGGCCATATAGCACAGCCGCCAGCGTATAACGGTAAACCAGTATCGTATCGTTATTCACTCCGGCCAGTATCGCCCGGTTTACAAACAGCGGGATCATCCCGAACGTAGCCGCCGACAAACAAGCATAAAATATCCCTCTGATCCGTACCATGACCGATTTTATATTTTCCTGCAAAAATATGGAAATTTCCGGCTTTTATATCTCCCCGGCATTCACTATCTTTGTTCCCGGATATAAAAACAAAAATTATGCGACATCTTACGACATTATTGCTTTTAATTATCACAGGATTTTCCCTGCAGGCACAAAACGATCCCAAAGCGAAAGAGATACTCGACCGGTCGGCTACCAAATTCAAATCGTATAAAGCCGTAGAAGTCGATTTCAACCTATCTATGGAAAACAAAGCCGAAGACATCCACGAAGACCACAAAGGGCAGGCATGGATGAAAGGCAACCTGTATAAGCTGAACCTCATGGAGGTAGAGAATTACTACGACGGTAAAAATATTTATACCTACATGCCCGAAGCCAACGAAGTGAACATCAAAAACCCGGAAGAGGAAGAAGAGGAAATGCTGAATCCGACCAACCTGTTCGACATTCACAACAAAGGATTCGTTCAAAAGCTGGTCAGCAACGACAATGGCGTGGCTTATATCGAGCTGATCCCCACCGACCAAAAACGGAATTTCAGAAAAATCGGTATCTGGGTAAATCCTGCCACCGCGATGATTCAAAAAGTAACCTCTTTCGGCAAGGACGGTAACGACGTGATCATCACGATCAACAGCATCAAGCAACCCGCCTCCGTTCCGGCAGACGACTTTTTCAAATTCGACGAGAAAAAGCATCCGGGCGTTGAAATCATCGATATGCGGTAAAAGCAATCTCCCCACAGAATAGCATAAAAGATATGGAGCGCTTACGTTCCATATCTTTTTTATTGCGCAAAAGATAAAAACAAAGCCGAAAGCCGTATCGTTTTTCACACAGGCGCGCACCCCGCATAAAATGAAAGTCCGGCACGTATCGTCCTAATACATCCCCCCGGAACCGGGAGAATTTACACGAGAGTTGCAATCACACGATTCAACCTCTTGACATCTTTGGGCGAAATCTTTAAAGTCACAAATTCATTTCCGGTTCCGCCGAATATCGCATCGAATCGAAGCAATTTATCATCGAATATACAAGGTAGCCCATGACCTATAAGCGGAATCGTTCCGACTTTATATCCCGTCTGCTCTTCCACTTTCTTCCGGTCGGCTATTTTTAACTTAGAATAACCGAATTGCTTTTTCATATTTTCCAGATCCAGCCGTCCATGCCCCGACGATACGATACAGGCCAGCAGGCCGTCCTCATTTTGCAAAATAAATGTCGGTGCCGCTTTTCCGATATCGTAATACTTTTCTGCGTCGGCAGTAGAAAGTATCGGTGCATCCTGCTCTATCAACTGAAAATCTGCCTGTGCGCTCATCAGCAGCGCCTTTATTTCTTCTATCGTCATATTACCCGCCTCCACAACTTTTAAATTTATGGCTTATAACCTCTCCCGGCATCCGGAACATATTATGAGCGTTACCGGAAAATATACAAAAAAGCCGCCTGAAACAGGCAGCTTTTGTAATTCAATATCGATCGGAATCGTGCCGCAAACATCACACGTTAAAGCGGAAATTCATCATATCGCCGTCCTGCACCACATAATCTTTCCCCTCCACCGACATTTTTCCGGCTTCCTTGCATTTGGCCTCGGATCCGTAAGTGATGAAATCCTCGTATTTAATCACTTCCGCCCGGATAAATCCCTTTTCGAAATCGGAATGGATAATTCCGGCGGTCTGCGGTGCTTTCATCCCCTTACGGAAAGTCCACGCACGCACCTCTTTCACCCCGGCGGTAAAATAAGTCTGCAAATTCAGCAAATGGTAAGCGGTGCGGATCAATTTATTCACTCCGGCCTCTTTCAGTCCCAGGTCTTCCAGAAACATCTGCTTTTCCTCGTAAGTTTCCAGATCGGCGATATCCGCCTCTATTCCCGCCCCGATCACCAGCACTTCGGCATTTTCACCTTTTACCGCTTCGCGCACGGCATCCACAAATTTATTGCCATTCACCACCGAAGCCTCGTCCACGTTACAAACGTACAGCACCGGCTTATTGGTCAACAAAAGCAAATCCTTCACGGCTTCTTTTTGCAGATCGTCCAGAACGACGGTACGGGCAGACAACCCTTGCTCCAAAGCAGCCTTATACATTTTCAGCACTTCCACCTGGCGTTTCGCCACGGCATCGCCCCCGGTTTGCGCCCGTTTTTCATCGCGCTGCAAACGGCTTTCCACCGTTTCGAGGTCTTTCAACTGCAATTCCGTATCGATGATTTCCTTATCGCGCACCGGATCGACACTACCGTCCACATGCACGATATTATCGTCCTCAAAACAACGCAATACGTGGATAATCGCATCCGTTTCCCGGATATTGGCCAAAAATTTATTCCCCAGGCCTTCTCCCTTACTCGCTCCCTTGACCAGCCCGGCAATATCCACAATCTCGACCACAGCCGGAACCACATTCTGCGGGTGCACCAATTCCACCAATTTATTCAGGCGCTCGTCCGGCACGGTGATCACTCCCACGTTCGGCTCTATCGTACAGAACGGAAAATTAGCCGATTGTGCTTTCGCATTACTCAAACAATTAAATAACGTAGATTTCCCTACATTCGGTAATCCTACGATCCCACATTGTAAACCCATTATATCTTATTATATGATTTATTATCAAGTATTTGCTCTTCCACCCACGCCTCTCGGATTTCCCCGTAAACCCGGCGTATCCTTTCTCTGCGTTTCCGGGGTGCAAAGATAGCTAATCTTTTCATATTTTGGAATATATCCGCCTATTCTCGCCTTTAAAATTACTCTGCCGGAAAAAACAATAAATCATCCGGACGGAAACGATTTTCCCCCATCCGGAATTCTTTCCATCCTTCTATAACCACACTCCGCAAAAAACACTATATTTATCCCGGAAAAGATTCAAAAAACGATTGTTCGACTTATGTTTATAAAACTCTGCATATAGCTACGCCGAAAAGTAACCGGTCCATCATCCGGTCCGGCAAGTTATTATAACCTGCCACAGAGTTTTATTATCCTTATTATTTATAAGCACAGTTCACCTATCGCGCCTTTTAGGGCGTGGTAAATACCCGTGCACACCCATTTAAGTTGAATGATGAAATATACCTACAAACAAATCTGGCTCATCAATTATCCCGTGATGCTGAGTATCGGCATGGAACAACTCATTAACCTCACCGACGCCATCTTCTTAGGCCACGTGGGAACGACCGAATTAGGAGCTTCCGCCATTGCCGGAATTTACTATATGGCACTTTATATGCTGGGCTTCGGGTTCAGCCTCGGCTTACAGGTCGTCATCGCCCGGCGGAACGGAGAGCAAAACGGTAAGGCTACCGGGCAGACCTTTTTTCAGGGATTGTTTTTCCTGATCGCCTTGTCCGTCGTCCTTTTCTTCGTTTCCAGCCGTTACGCTCCTTTCCTGCTGAAAAGGTTGGTGACTTCGGACGAAGTTTATCAAACCGCCGTCCACTATCTGCATTGGCGGAACTGGGGCTTGCTGTTCACTTTCCCGGCTTTGGCTTTACGGGCATTCTTCGTAGGGATCACCCACACCCGTATCCTGACGGCAAGCGCACTGACCGCCGCCTTTTTTAACATTTTACTCAATTACCTGCTTATCTTCGGGACGGAAACCATACCGCCTTTAGGCATTGCAGGGGCGGCCATAGCCTCCTCCCTCTCGGAAGGAAGTGCCTTACTGGTACTTCTCGGATATGTCGGATTGAAAGTGGATAAGCGGCAATATGGATTCCTTCCCTGCTTTAAGCCGAAAATGCTTTCAGAGGTTTTCAACCTGTCCGTCTGGAGTATGCTACACGCTTTTATCAGCATAGCTCCGTGGCTGTTATTCTTTATCGCCATAGAGCATTTGGGTAAAAACCAGCTTGCAATCGCCAATGTCATACGGAGTATTTCCACCCTGTTCTTTGTCATCGTGCAATCCTTCGCAGCAACCACGGGCTCTTTGGTCAGTAATTCGCTGGGGGCAGGCCGCGTCGGAGAGATTATGCCCCTCTGCCTGAAAATCATACGGTTAAGCTATGCCGTAGGCGTCCCCTTCATCGTCCTGGCCTGCCTGTTCGCCCGTCCCCTGCTCGGTATTTACACTCCCGATCCCGAGTTGGTTCACGAAGCTTTATTTCCGCTTTCGGTTATGCTGGTGAATTACCTTTGGGCTGTCCCCGCCTACATTTACATGAATGCGGTCACAGGCATCGGGAACACCCGGCTCGCCTTTATATTCCAGGTAGCCACTATCGTGCTTTATTTAATGTATCTGTTTTTTATCGCCACATTCCTTAAAGTTCCTCTGGCCATATACTGGACAGCGGAACATCTGTTCGCCGTTTCCCTGTTCCTGATGTCATACTTTTGGCTAAAAGAGAAATGGCAAAAAACCGGGAAAAAGCCTTTAGCATAAATGAAAGACGAGGCTATCCGAAGAAAATGAAAACATAAGAAAACCGGGAAACCGGAACGCAAACGCCAGTCCCTGCCCTCTATCCGGCCTATGGCTCCGATAGAAAAACAGAGGAATTATTCCCCCTGTATGGCTACCCATTCCGGTTTCTCGTACTTCCGGTAAAATATCACTAAAAGGATAAACCCAACCAAAGCAAAAGGAGCTCCCACCAAAGCCGTATAACGATAGCTCATCCCTGCTTCCAACGGTAATCCTCCGGCAAAAGCACCGATCGCATTTCCCAGATTGAATGCCACCTGGGCACTGGCAGCCCCCAAAAGTTCCCCCCCTTTGGAAAACCGGAGCAACAACACCTGTTGCGGGCTGGAAAGAGCAAACAGGCTGGCGGTACAAAAGCACATCAGCACGACCGACAGCAAAGGAATATGGGCAAAAAAGAATATTAAGATTAAAAGTAAAAAGGTCAGGCTCTGCACGGAAGCCGCCACCCGTCCCGGCGAAAAACGGTCGGAAAGCCGGCCGCTGACCAGATTGCCGACCACCATGCCTATCCCGGCCAGCACCATCAATCCCGATATTTTATCGACGGCAAATCCCGATAAATGCGTCAGCAGGGGACTGATATAACTGTACCAGCAAAACACCCCTCCATTGCCTAACATAGTTGCAAAGATCAATAACCAGGGCGCAGGGGATTTTAAAAAGCGGAATTGTCCCTTAAATCCGGTGTCCGGCAATCCCTCTACCTGAGGAACCCATCGCCAGATGCAATACAGGATCACCATTCCCCACACGCCTACCAGCAAAAAGGTGACACGCCAGGAGACGGCCGTACTCAAAAAAGTACCCAAAGGCACACCGAACAGATTGGCGATCGTCATTCCGGCAACCATAATAGCCACCGCTTCCGTACCTTTCCCCTTAGCCGCCAATTTCTCGGCAACGATAGAGCCTACACCGAAATAAGCCCCGTGCGGCAAGCCGGAAATAAAACGGGCGCCCATCAGCAGCCAATAACTGGTCACCGCAGCCGCTCGCTTTAGCCAATAATTGGGAGCCGCCGCCGCGCAGCAATTTCCCAGCATAATCAGGCATACCAAAGCCAGTAAAATATGTTTTAACGGAAATTTCCGGGCAAGCACCAGCAAAGGAGCGCCGACACATACCCCCAGGGCATAAGCGGAGATCAGGTGTCCGGCTTCGGCAATAGAAACATGCATATCGTGCGCCACATCGGGCAATATTCCCATCATGACAAACTCGGCTATCCCCAAGCCGAGTGTTCCAAAAGCTAAAGCGATCAGGCTCTTTTTCATATACCACTAATTAAAACAGTATATTGCAATACGTATTGTCAATCTGATTTTCTGTATTTTTTTACTTAAAAAGAATGAATTATCGTACCGTAATGTGAAAGCATCCTTGTTTAAACTCGTAACGCACATAACATTTTTTATCCTCCATTAAATCCCGCAACACCTCCGCCAACACGGTTTTCAGCTTATCGCGCTCTTCCTCCTTCCCCTTCACATAACGGGCATAGGCAATATCGAAAGTCGTACCGAACATGTGAGCGGAATTGGCACTCGCATTCAAATTCTTTTTCCGTAACCGCTTCACGCCGGAATTGGTACGTAGAACGCTGGTTACAATGATTTTTCGGTCGGGTAACCCTTTACTGTCGAGAGAATCTCTGAAATTTCGCCCGATGGTTTCCAACAGTTTGCCGGCACGGGGCACAAGGTAAGGTAAAGAATGGGTAAGGTCGTCGATATCGTACCAGCGGCAGGAAGTGATTTTCTCCAGCTTTTTCATTTGCTTTTCCAGCTCTTCATCCGACTGTATCGGTTTGATCCCCCATCGCCGGGCTGCACTTACATGCTTATCGTTCAAATCCCGGAAGGTAGCCTGATAATTCCGGAAATACCGGAAGTTTTCCTGTTTTTTTTCTTTATTGCCGCAGCTCACCCACAGCCCGGCACACAACAATAAGACAATGACTTTTGTAATCTGCATGTTATTCATATCGAGGTGACAAAGATAATTCAATAAACCTAAATCACCTCAACATGAATAACCAAATATGATCATACCTTAGCTATTTCTTTCAGCATATCCGTAGAGAAACGTCCGTTCAGCTGTACGCAAACCACCTGAGCGTTTGCCTGAACCAAAACAAAAATCTGAAGAATTTCTTTGCCTTTACTCTCGGCATAAATACGAATATCCTTTCCTGCCTCCTTGACTGTGGTCAATTCTTCCAGCTTACTTTTCTTAATATAAGCCGTTGCATCCTCGCTCAGGTCTTTCCCTTTCTGCCCCTGGCTTACCAGCAGGCTGGCCCCCGAACAATTGCTCACCAAACGTTTCACGGCATCGTTTTCCGCCTGAGGGATACACATGGACAGCAGGAAATTACCGAGCTGGCTGATCTTCAAACACTTTACCTCGATATCGTTTTCATATTTCTCGTACAGGTCTTTAAACGTTTTTACCTGGCTATTCCCCTGAAAACAAAAGGCGAATACTAAAACCGAGAGTAAGAGAATCTTTTTCATTGCTTTTCTATTTTAGGATTGTTCACTGCTTTATTCAAATATTCCATTCCGCTCACATTGACACTTTTGGACAACCGGGATATTTTTTTCAGGTCGATCTTTCCGGTAAACCCCATTAAGACAAACTCACGGGAATTATTCACCAAAACAATCAATTCGGTGATAACTCCTTTCACTTCACGCACATAAATACGGACATCCTCCCTCTGCTCCTGTACCCTCATCAATTCTTCGTACCCTTTCCGGCTATCGTTTATAACAGCCAGCACTTCCCCGGAATATCGCGGAATATCGTGCTGCGTTTTCAGTAGCTTGAATCCGGTAAGGTCTTTGATAATCGTTTCCGTTTCGGGATCGGTCATATCGGCTATCAGGCTAAACATCTTGGCACTGACATTGACAACCGTAAATTTCCCGTCATTTCCGTACCTATTGCAAAACAGTTCTACAAGGTCCTGTGCCGGAGAGCATAATCCCCAAAAGCACAATAATATAAAGATGATTGACTTTTTCATAATTCGATTTTTTTCAATTCGTGGATATATTTAGTTGCAACCTTAGCTTTTTCAATATTGGTTTCCATCAACCGTTCTCCTTCGTTCATCGTTTCCGATACGAACGACAAGGCTTTTTGCAGCTCCGCCAAAGCCTGCTGCGGAGTCATGGTTTCTTCCGCCGGTCGTGCGGTCTTCACCTGTTTGTAATGCAATATCCCCCCGACACTCAGCGCCAGCAAAGCACAGGCCGCCGCCGTAGCGATATATTTCCGGAAAGACACCGACGGGCGGCGGCGTTCTCCGATCTTGGCCAGGATTCGCTGGTCGAAAGAGCCGTCCAGCCCCTGCCGGCATTCTTCTGCCTGCCACACGAACAATTCGCGGTAAGCCGACAAATGGGGAGGCAATTCCCGGCACTCCAGAAAAAACTGCCGTAATTCGTTCTCTTCTTCCGGGGTTGCGGTGCATTCCCAGAATTTATTCATCAATATTTCAATCCGCTTACAGTCCATAATTCTCGATCTTTAAAAACAAACCTTTTATCTCCTTACGCGCCCGGAACAAATTCACCTTCACCCATTCTTCACTGACCTCTAAAACCCGGGCAATCTCCTGATAGCTCATCCCCTCCACATCCCTCAACTGTACCACCATACGCTGGGCTTCCGGCAAACGGGCGATCAGCTTTCTCAGCATCCCCAGGCTTTCTTCCTTTTCCACCCGCTCATTCGGCAAATCCGCCCTGCCGACAGCAACCTGTTGCCCGTTCAATTCCTCTGTATGGTTACCTTTCAGCGCCAGCCGTCCCAACGATATGTTCCGTGCCATCCTGCAACAATAAGCCTCCGTGCTGTCCACCTCTTTCCAATTCTCCGGCCTGTCCCACACTTTCAGCATCACATCCTGCACCACGTCCTCTGCCTCCTCCCTGCTCCGGGTGATACAGAAAGCGATCCGGAACAATTTGTCCCGCAAAGGCAATACCGTCGATTTAAATTCTTCCAGCTCCATAACACTTATAAGACAGACGAGGAATTAAAAAGTTACATCATTTTTTTATTTTTCTTAAAAAAACAGGAAAAACGGTATAAAAAAAAGGCCGGGGTTTAAACCCCGGCCTTTCCGATCGCTCTGCAAAACAATCGGCCTGCTTCTTTTATTTGCTTCTTTTCTTATATTCTTCAAGACCTTGTTTCAGGAACTTGACAAAAGCATCCTTATCCAGGTTATGTCCCCGCGCAGGAGCCAGCACATGCTGTTTCAGGTCGGTATCATTCCCGCCCCGGCTATCCAGCAGGATATAATTCGGCTGTGCATTGGAGTCGAATTTCTTGATCTGGAAATCGGCGTTTTTCTTGCCTAAAGTCTTCTTTTTCTTATTATCGTACTCCGAAACATACCATTCGTTCTCCGGCAAGGTGGTTTTATCGTCCACATACAAGGCTACCACCACATAATCGTCCCGCAAAATTTCTTTCACCCTCGGGTCCGACCAAACGGATTGCTCCATTTCACGGCAATTCACACAGCCATGCCCGGTAAAATCGATAAACAAGGGTTTCCCCTGAGCCTGTGCACATTTCACTGCCTGCTCATAATCGAAATATCCTTCCAATCCGTGAGGCAGATGCAGGAAATCGGCATATTTAGGCTGCTCGCACAGCTCCTCCCCCGGTTTTACGGCAGAGCCCGAAGCGGTCACACCGCTTTTCGCCAGTTCCCGTACATTCTCCCGCACGATCCGGTTTATATCGAAATCGATGGTCTCCTGCGGAGGGAGATAACCGGCCAGCGCTTTCAGCGGAGCGCCGAACATGCCCGGAATCAGGTAAACCACAAAAGCAAAAGTGACGATAATAAAAGCCAGGCGGGGCACACCGATATATTTTAAATCACTGTCGTGTGCAAATTTGAGTTTTCCCATCAAATACAAGCCCTGTAAGGTGAAGATCGTAATCCAGATAGCGATATATACTTCCCGGTCGAGCAATCCCCAGTGATAAGTCTGGTCTGCCACCATCAGGAACTTAAAGCCCAAAGCCACCTCGATAAAGCCCAACACCACCTTCACCGAATTCAGCCAGCCGCCGGATTTCGGCAGATTGCTCAATTTGGAAGGGAAAAAGGCGAAAAATCCGAAAGGTAAGGCCACGGCGATGGAAAATCCCAGCATGCCGATGATCGGACGCAACACAGATCCCCGCGCAGCCTCCACCAGCAAAGTACCCACGATCGGAGCCGTACAGGAGAAAGACACCAGCACCAGGGTAAACGCCATAAAGAATGCGCCCACATAACCACCCCGGTCGGCCTGCTTATCGGATTTATTTACCAGCCACGAAGGCAGCACGATCTCGAACGCCCCGAAAAACGAAGCGGCAAAGACCATAAAAATAACAAAGAAAAACAGGTTCGGAATCCAGTTCGTACTCAGCCAGTTGATAAAATCCGGCCCCAGAAGCACGGAGATCACCAATCCCAAAGCCGTATAGATAGCAATGATCGACAGGGCAAAGAACAAGGCTTTCGCCTTTGCCTTCGCTTTATTGGCATCGCCGTGCATAAAGAAAGACACGGTCATCGGGATCATCGGGAACACACAGGGCATAACCACAGCGGCAAGGCCACCCAAAAAGGCCGCCCAGAAAAACAGCCACAAAGACTCGTCTTTCGTCCCGCCGTCCGCAGCGGAATCCGTCGCAACACCTTCTTTCACCTCCGTACCGGCCTGGGAAGCCTGTCCTACGGGAATTTCAAAATCATCTTCGAACATCACGCACTGCCCTTCCTGGCATACCTGATATTCCAAATGCCCTTTCACGGCTGCGGTCGCCGCATCGGTCACTTTTACCTTCTGCTTAATGATATACTCCGTTTCGAACGACCAGACATCGATCCCGAACACTTCGTCGAACGCTTTGTGAGGCTCGTTTTCCACGGCTTTCCCCAACAACTCGACCCCTTTCCCCTCGTCTGTAAACGAAAGTGTTGTAGCCATCGGGCCTCCTGCCGGAGTGTACATAGAGTAAACATGCCATCCCGGCTGTAATGTTGCTTTTAAAGTCAGTTCATATTCATTATTACCGAGGTCTTTCTGTGAAAACGACCATTTGGCAGGATTCGTCACCTGCGCCGATAGGGTAAACACGCCGAGAATGAACGTCAATAAAAAAGCTATTCCTTTTTTTCTCATAAATAATAAATGAATTAATATTCTAACAACTGATTCACAAAATTATTATTAATTCTTTTCTCAAAGGGGGCATGTAAAGAAATTAACATATAATTAATGGTCTTATAGAAAAGACCACACACCGCCGGAAAGAACGCATATACCCGTAAAAACACAAAGCCAGAGCGGTAATCCACCACTCCGGCCATACAAAATTCAGGCAGCCGCCTTCTACTTCTCGACCAATTCCCGGTTATAACGGTTATAAAAATGGTATTCGTAAATATAATAGGAAGGAACATCCACCACCCGCAGGGAAACGCCATAGCGGAACGCCCATTTCCGGCGCAATGAAATCAATCCTTTTTTCAGGTAAGCGCCCACGAACGGATGCACTTTCAGCACCATCGTCTTTTGCTTTTTCTCCCGTGCCCAATATTCCAGCTCGTCTTCGATTTTATCGATGACCAGAATCGCCGCTTCCGCCTTTCCCGTCCCATGACATACCGGACAGGTTTCCGTGGTCTCCACCGACATGGCCGGACGTACCCGCTGACGGGTGATCTGCATCAGGCCGAACTTACTTAACGGCAGGATGGTATGCTTGGCGCGGTCGATCTCCATGCAGGTCTTCATCTTCTCGAACAGCTTTTGCCGGTTCTCGGCCAGCTGCATATCGATAAAGTCGATCACGATAATACCGCCCATATCCCGCAACTGCAATTGCCGGGCAACCTCCTCGGCTGCGGCTAAATTCACTTCGAGGGCGTTGGTTTCCTGGTCGTCGCCCAGCTTCGTACGGTTACCGCTGTTCACATCGATAACATGAAAAGCCTCCGTATGCTCGATAATCAGGTAAGCCCCGTTTTTAAAGGAAACCGTTTTCCCCAGCGACGACTTGATCTGCTTATCCACCCCGAAATGGTCTAAAATAGGAATTTCAGGAGAGACATATTTCACAATATCCTGCTTTTCGGGAGCTATGGTGGATAAGAAATGCTTGATTTCCTTACTCAACGTGATATCGTTCACATAGATATTTTCGAACGAAGGATTCAGAATGTCGCGGAGAATCGCGCTTGTCCGGTCGATCTCGCCCAAAATAAGCTTCGGCGGTTCGATGTCGCGGATATGCTTGAATGCCGTTTCAAAACGCTCCACCAACTCTTTCAGCTCGCTATCGAAAACGGCAGCGGCTTTGCCTTCTGCCACCGTACGGACGATCACGCCATAATTTTTCGGGCGGATACTTTCGATCACCCGCTTCAGTCTTTTCCGTTCCTCGATCGATTTGATCTTCTGGGAAACGGATACCTTTTCGGAAAAAGGCATTAACACCAGGTTGCGCCCCGCAATACTCAATTCCGAGGTCAGGCGCGGCCCTTTCGTCGAGATCGGTTCTTTCGCCACCTGTACCGCAACCCACTGGCCTACGGTCAGAATATCGGCGATTTTCCCCACCTTATCGATTTCAGGCTCCAATTTCAGCTTGGAAACCGGCATCCCTTTACGGGCAATACATTGTTTGATATAACTGTCCAGCGAATGAAACTGCGGGCTTAAATCCAAATAATGCAAAAAAGCATCTTTTTCATACCCTACATTAACAAAAGCAGCATTCAATCCGGGCATGATTTTTTTCACTTTACCCAGATAAATATCCCCCACCGCAAATTGCATACTGGTTTTTTCTTTGGTCAGTTCTACCAGTTTTTTCTCCCGCAACAAAGCGATTACGATCTCCTCTGCCTTTACGTCAATTACTAATTCGCTATTCACTACGCTATTATTTAATTTATAACTAATAAACCTAAAGACTTTACTGTCTTTAGGTTTATTCTTTTACTCACAAACTTGAAGAAAGTTATTTCTTCTTATGACGATTTTTTCTCAGTCTTTTTTTACGTTTGTGGGTAGCCATCTTATGTCTTTTTCTTTTCTTTCCGCTTGGCATAAATTTCTCCTTTCTTATTTTTTTACATTACCCTTTACCTCAATAACAAAGCTTTTTGAAGGCTTGAATGAAGGAATAAAATGTTCTGGAATCTTGATAGTTACATTCTTCGAAATATTCCGAGCAGTTTTCTCAGCTCTCTTTTTCACAACAAAACTACCGAAACCTCTTAAATACACGTTTTTACCCTCAACAACGGAATTTTTAATTGACTCCATAAAAGCCTCTACAGTAGCCTGTACCGCTACTTTTTCAATCCCGGTCGTTCTCGAAATTTCGTTAACAATATCCGCTTTTGTCATTTTTTTAAATATTTAATATTCAATAATTTATTTCGCATTCTTCAATTTTCAGTCTGCAAATATAAAGCTTTTCCGTTAAGAATAAAAAAAACGCGAGGATTTTTGTCATTTTTTTCTCTTTCAGGATTTTTTCCGTAATTTCGCCAACAGATAAAATTATAGTAGGGAAATTATTCCGTTTTTCTGCTTTTTTCGTAACTTGTGTGAAATTTTAAAACAAGGAATATGGTAAACAAAGTCATTTTGATCGGTAATGTGGGAGCAGATCCGGATGTTAGGTACTTAGAAGGCGGAACGGCTGTAGCAAACCTCCGGTTGGCTACCACGGAAAGCTATAAAAACAAGAACGGCGAACGGGTCGATCAAACCGAATGGCACAACATCGTGCTGTGGAGAGGTTTGGCCGAGATCGTGGAAAAGTACGTGCACAAAGGCATGCGCCTTTATATAGAGGGACGTATCCGCACCCGTTCCTGGGACGACCAGAATGGCGCGAAAAGATATACCACCGAAATATGGGCGGACAACATGCAAATGCTGTCGTTCAAACAGGATAACGGCGATGGCGGAAGCGCACCTTCCAGAGGCTATAACGCTCCGGCTTCGTCCGCAGGCAGTCCTGTACCGTCGGCGGCATCCAATGTGCCCGACGAAAGTGACGACCTGCCGTTTTAATGTTCTTTCTGCCGGGAGGAACAGTCCGGCAGAAAGGGCAGTAACCCGATTGTATAACTAATATCGTATATTTTGGAAACTGACGTCTATCCGGCGGCGCAAACTTTACTGCCGGGCGCTTTTACTTTTGTTGATGGAATATTCATCGTCATTTTAATATTGTTACTTCTGTGCTCAGCCCTGATTTCCGGTTCGGAAGTCGCATACTTCTCGCTCACTCCGGGCGAACTCGAAAAACTGAAAGAAAAAGGGTATGACAAGGCTTATAACCTGCATAAAAAACCCAACCTTCTTTTATCGACGATACTGATTTCCAATAATTTTGTAAACGTCGCTATCGTTATTATTTCCAGTTATTTGGTAAACTCCCTATTCGATTTCTCCAACAACCCGGTACTCGGCTTTATCATACAGGTGGTATTGGTAACCTTCGTCATCCTCTTGTTCGGAGAGATCATACCTAAATTATATGCCAACCGTTCACAGGTGAAAATGGCGATATTCATGGCCGGACCGCTGACCTTCCTGACCTATGTGTTCCGCCCCCTGTCCGTCCTGCTGATTAAATCCACTTCGATTATCAGCAAACGCATGGTGAAAAAGACCGGCCTGTCGATCGACCAGCTTTCCAAAGCGCTGGAACTGACACAGGATTCGGAAATCAACGACGAAAAAGAAATACTGGAAGGAATCGTCCGGTTTAGCAACATATCGGCTATCGACATCATCCGTCCCCGGATCAACGTGATCGCCATCGACATCAAAGACAGTTTCGAGCAGGTAAAAGACATCGTAATCGAACACGGTTACTCCCGCCTTCCGGTGTACCGCGAAAACCTCGACACCATCGAAGGCGTGCTTTACGTGAAAGACCTGCTGGCGCATCTGAAAGAAAAGGATAATTTTTCCTGGCAGTCGTTGCTTCGCCCGGCTTATTTCGTTCCCGAAACCAAAAAGATCAACGACCTGCTCGAAGAGTTCCAGAGCAAGAAAGTGCATCTGGCCATCGTAGTCGATGAATACGGTGGCACATCCGGTATCGTTACCATGGAGGACATTCTTGAAGAAATCGTCGGAGAGATCAACGACGAATACGACGAGAAAGAGGAAACCTACATCAAGATTCGTAACAACGCCTATATTTTCGAGGCTTCCACCCTGCTGAACGATTTTATCAAAATCGTAGATGCCGACCAGGACAGTTTCAAAGACATCGAAGGAGAAGCCGATACCCTTGCCGGACTGATTCTGGAAATCAAGGGAGAATTACCCAAGAAAAACGACGTGATCGTTTACCTCGAACACAAATTCACGATTCTCGAAGTGGACAACCGGAGGATCATAAAAATCAAATACGAGAAGATCGGATAAGCCGCAGGATAACGTCCCGATATTCGAATGATTTAAATTCAAACCTATATGCCTGCAAGACAATATATTTATCTATCGATTTCCCTGTCTATATTATTAATCGCCGGGGGATGCAACGAAAAATACACTCCCAAACCTTACGGTTATTACCGGATCGATTTCCCGGAAAAGGCATACCGGCCCTTAGCCGACAGCTTTCCGTACCGGTTTGAAAAAGCAGCCGATGCCCAAATGGAAATCGACCGGGATAAGGATGCAGAGCCTTACTGGATCAATCTGGTATATCCGGCTTACAATGCCAAAATACATCTTTCCTACAAAGCGATCACGGCGGACACTTCCCTGCAAAGCTATTTACAGGACTGCCACCGCCTTGCCTATACCCACACCATAAAAGCGGAGTCGATCGATGAAAAACTCTTTCGCCGGGATAAAATTTTCGGGCTGGTCTATTTCATCGAAGGCAATACAGCTTCGTCCACCCAATTCTTTATCACCGATTCTACCCGGCATTTCCTGCGCGGTGCACTCTATTTCAACCAGCACCCCGACAAAGATTCCCTTGCTCCGGTAATCCAATACCTGCGCGAAGACATCCTTACGCTGATGGAAACCCTGGAATTTAAACCGGACCATACACTGAAAAAACAATAAGGTAAACGAAAATATCCGTTTACCTTATCATAGTCGGTTATATTACTTCTTTAAAAACGACTCATTCCACCCGCATCTCCCACACAAACGGCCTGCAACACTCCAGCCGAAACACAGCCGTTTTTATATACGCCCACTTTAAACCGGGATTTCCGAAACCGCTTATTTCAGCACATTCTCTCCCTTAGCCGTATAAGGCGCGGGAATATCCAAAATCCGGCACAGGGTCGGCAGCACATCGATCATCTTACATTCGGGACGAAGGGACGAAGTGACACCTGCCCCGTAAAAGTACAAAGGCACTTTGTTCCGCTTGCTGTAACGCGCATAGCTATCCTCTGCATCTTTCAGTTCGGGCAGCCAGGTAGGCAACAGGCAAAACAGCACATCCCCGTTTCTTTTCGGAGAATAGGAATTTTGAAACAAAGCCTCTACCCCCGACGACAATGTATTATGTGTCAATGAATAGCCCGTCATCACACGAGCCACCCCTTCAAATTCGATCATAAAATCCGCCACCTTATCCTGAATATCCTTCAACGCGATCTTATTCTTCTCGATCAAAGTACGGTTCAGGTAAATCTGCCCGGCATCGTAATCCTGAATCCAATCCCCCTCTCCATACACCAGGTTCAAATAAGACTTCAACAACGCCACAGCCTTAAAAATACTGAAATACCCGGAAGCGATATTCATCTTATCCAATTCCTCCGGCAAAATCTCCCGCGCTTCGGAAAAAGTGAGAACCACCGTATAATTATCGCGTCCCACCTGACTGTCGAGCACCGCCAGCAACCGTTCCACATCCCGGTCTAAACGGATCACGACATCCCTGAACTCCGGAGCATACACGGCAAAATCACGGTTCATATAATCCAGGCATGAAAAACTCAGTGTCAGCAGGTCGGCATCGTTATCCACCCCCAGCTTCTCCTCCCTGATCAGCCGCTCCGCCATATCCGCCACGATGGAATTGGCATAAGGCGTAGCTTTCAGCACCCGGTAAGTGTCGAACTTCTTTTTAGTTTGATTGATATCGTAAAAAAAACTGCTCCCGATACCCACCTTGTTTTTCAGACGCAAAGCCATCGCATTCGCCGTTTCCTCGCCCAAAGGCATCCAGCCCCGGCGAATATAGAAATCGCTCTCGATCTTGGAATTATAATCCCCGATCCACCCGTACAGCGAATCGGCATAATATTTAGAGGATACCCATTTCCCGTTGTTCTCGCTGAACCACAATGCCATATCGGCACAATTCCCCCCGCTCAGCACCGCCTCTTCCCCGTTCATGGAAAGACTGAATACCTTAGCGAAAGCATTGTGCATCTTCATCACGCATCCCAGCGTAAGCGACTGCATCCATTCCGGACTCAATCCGTTCATCTCCCGGTCTTCCCCGATCGCCATATATTGCTCGGAAGCCACATTTCCCTGGCGGCGTCCCCTCAAACGATCGTACCATTCGTGCATCACCATACCGTGCTCCGAAGGCAGCAAGCCCGTATAGATCGTAGCCTGGTCAGCCCCCGATTGCGAGAACAGATAATCATAATCAGCCTTTAGCTGCACACTTCCCTGCATAATCCTGCGCAATCCCCCGGAAGCCAGTTCCCGTTGATACACATCCAGCCACTCCGGATAAAAATTACTGATTGTAATTCCCACCACCAATCTCGTTTTATTTTCGGCAGCATTCGTCAAACTGCCAACCAGCAGCAAACACAAAAAAATCAAATTTCTCATATATCCCGATAATGAACGATGCAAAGGTATCATTTTCAATCTGTAAAAACAAAATCCAGCCCTGAAACCTTTCCGATAAATAAAGTTACAGCATTAAAGAAAAACAAAGACAATAATAATAATTTGCAAGAAGAATTCTTTCTATCGCTTTTTGTTTACTATCTTTACAGCATAAAACGAATTTACGCACACGATGACGGAGAAGAGATATTTACTGGCGGAAAAACTACGTACTTATATTTCCAAATACGGAATCAACGATTTCAACGAGGAACATTTAAAAACCGTAGGCGTAACTCTGGAAGAATTGAAAGAAACATTCAGCGACCGGAGAGACATTGTCAAGGCTATACTCGAACACGAGCGAAATTGCTTTGCAGAGATATTTGAAGAATACGACTTCAACGGCTGGAATGCAATAGACATCATGTTGATTATCAGTAACGAAATCAACAAACGATTTTTCTATGTCAGTCCCTCGGTCACGATCATGCTTGCACAGGCTTTTCCCGATATTTTCAAACCTCATCAGGAAGAACGTTCCAATTTCATCTTCGAAAAGATAAAAATCAACATCGAAAAAGGAATGGAACAAGGCATCTATAAAAAAGACATATCCAGCGAAATGATCGCCCGGATGTATATCGCCAAGCTGAACGACATACACAATCCTCAAATCTATCCGCCGGAAGGCTTCACGTTCGCCACCATATTCACCACTCTGATCGACGACGTGCTGAAACACATCACGAACGAAGAAGGGAAAAAATATTACAAACAACGGAAACAGTTGTACAGCATCTTGAATTTCAGATAATAACGACCCCAAACGATATATATTCGGATACAATCCGCAAAACCACCGGTCTCCGGCAGTTCGTTCTGCTTCCGGCAGTTTGAAATTTCCGTACGACCTGTAAAATCAATAAAACTATGAAATACCAAATTGACGACATCGATAAAAAGATTCTTTCTTATCTGGTAAAAAATGCCCGTGTCCCATTTTTGGAAATTGCCAGAGAATGTGGAATTTCAGGAGCGGCCATTCATCAGCGGGTGAAAAAAATGGAAGAGGCCGGGATCATCGAAGGTTCCTGTTTCATCGTAAAACCCAGGGCTTTGGGCTTTAAAATATGTGCCTTTATCGGCGTGGTGCTCGACAACGCCCACCAATACAAATCGGTGGTAAAAGAAATCGAAAAAATACCGGAAGTGATCGAATGTCATTTCATCACGGGGCATTACTCTTTCTTTTTAAAAATCCGTTGTAACAGCCACCAGCACCTGATGGATATCCTGATCAATACCCTGCAAAACATTCCCGGTATCGCCAAAACCGAATCGTTCATCTCGCTCGACCAGATCATCGAAAAACAAATCGACATCTGCCCGGAAGAATAACGACCGGCCAGCCGGAAATCTACATACAAGAGCAGTTCTTCACAGGGCCGCTCTTTTTATTTCTACATACTCCCGCCTCGAAATAGGACCCGCATCCTGCCGCAAAACCCACGCCACCGTTCATTTCCGGCCATCCGGCACTTTCCCCGGTGATCCGGCAATTTAAAATAATGGGAAAATCCAATGAAAATATGCTTTAAACTTATATTTTTGTAGAAACAGCCTTTCAGATAAACGTAAATACGTCACCATGAAAAACGGGCTATACCTTATACCATTCTTGTGTTTCCTATGCACACTGTCACCTGCACAGGAAAAGACATTCCATATCACAGGGAAAATCTCCGGGAACGAAAGGGGCACGGTTTCCCCACTGGTAAATGCCTATATACAAATCAGGGAAAAACCCGGCACCGGATTTTTAAGCGATTCTTCCGGGCATTTTAAAATAAATCACCTGAAAAAAGGCAAATACCATATCACCTTCTCTTTCATCGGATTTCAAAGCTGCGACACGGTGCTCCGTATCAAAAACAGCTCCATAGATCGTTTAAACATCGTTTTACCTCTCTACTACGATAAAAAGGAAGTATCCGTAAAACACGCCAGAAAAACAATCAAAGCAGGCCGGCCGCATTTATACGCTTACACGGAAGACGAAAAAAATACGGCCTTCCGCACGTTCTGCGACAAATATAACGTGGATTTTATCATTTATAACCCGTCCCTGATAAACAGGAAATTACAAGGACTAAACATCCCGCAGGAGGTCTTAATCCGGTACAATCGGGAAATCTTCAAGCATTTGAACAAGACTTTCGGAAAAAGCTGGCGGCAAGAACTACCGCCGGGAATCATAGGTATGGAAGACCGGATAAAATAAACCGCTTACAAAACGATATTCCACAAAACCGTTATCCTTATTATCCGGGTATCTTCCCCCGCTTCTCTTTGTACCGTTTTCACTTTTCCTAAAAAATATAAAAACAACACCTCATTTATGAAACATAATTTATATATTTGCAAATAAAATTACACAATAAATACGATATTATGAAAAAATTATTCCTTTTATCGATCATAAGCGTCTGCGGATTTATATGGATCAGCGACAAGCTGAATCCCGGATATGAACGTGCGATCTTAGAAAATATCGAAGCCTTAGCCGGAAATATCGAAGAAGGGGTTTCCATTCAATCCTGCTATATGAACGCCGACATTGTCAGCGATGCCGGTGCTGCATCGAGCTACACGATCTGCAATAGCCGAACGACGGGTTCCATGGTCTATAAATGTGGAAAAGACAAACGGGGCGAAGTAAAGTATTCTCCATACCCCGTCTCGACCTACACCTGTATTAAATAATAACGACAGAGCCAACTCATTTCACTTATTTCCAGTATATCACCGCATAAAAAATATTCCAATGAAAAAAATACTCTTTTTTACCACACTCGTTATTTTGGCCACCCTCTTTATCAACCGAAGTATTTCATCAAAAGAAAGCAGGATAACAGCCAATATCGAAGCCTTAGCCGGAAATATCGAAGAAGGGGTGAAAATCCGTTCCTGCTACCTGGATAAAGATATAATAGAAGATTTAAGCGCAGCTTCCAAATATACGATCTGCAATAGCCAGACCACCAGTTCTGTTATGTATAAATGTGGAAAAGACAAACAAGGCGGTTTTAAGGAATATTCCACCCCGACCTCTTATAAATGTATGTATTGATGGCTACGCTCAAATTTTCATTAAAATACCTTTGCCTATCGGGACTTCTAAGCCTTTGTATTCTCGGTTGTAAAGACGATGACGCTTCTTATTTCAACGGTAAAATCACGACCGTGGCTTTCAATAAGCAAGTCCCCTTACAAGGACAGGAACTGCATCTGGACAGCGTATATGCAGGCTATATGTCTGTATACGACACCTTGCTCACCTTCGCTTCGTCGGCATATCCCGAACACTATCTATACGTGTTCGGAACAAACAGCGGGAAGCTGCTCGGAAAACTCTGTCCGCAAGGCAGAGGTCCGGGAGAATATCTAAATTTTACCCATACGGAGCAATACTCCGAAGAACAGGACGGCATCAAATTGTGGGTAAGCGACGGAGTTCATTCACATATACTGTTAAACCTTACCGCCTCTCTCCAGCAAGGGAAAGAAGTGCGGGATTCGGTACTGAAGCTGGAAGGAAATAAAGTTTCCCCCCACGGCTTTTCTCTTATTTTCGTTTTAGATAACGGGCAAGTATTGACCCGCCTGCAATGCGAGAAACTGTACTATCAGGACAGGACTTATCTCCCCGAAAGATACGTTTTATATGCCGGAGACATTCGACACGAAATAGAAACATTCCGGCAATTTAAAAAACCGGTAAACAATCCGAACGAAATCGATCCCACCGTATTCTATAATTTACAGGCACGGATAAAACCGGATAAAAGTAAACTTGCAACGGCCATGCGGCATTTAGGGCAAATCAGCATTTTAGATATTAAAAACGGGACATGGCAGGGATTCAGAATCGAAAACGCTCCTGGCATTCCTTCCCTGAAAAGCGAAATGAAAGATTTCAATTTGTATTACACAGATATATGCACGGACGACCGCTATATTTATGCCTTGTTCGTGAATAAGCCCGTTCACGAAAGTGATCGCTCCAGCAGTACGATCCATGTATTTAATTGGGAAGGAATCCCTCAGTATGCCATTCAGCTGGCCGAACCGGTGCTACAAATCGCCGTCGATCCCTGTCACGGAAAGATTTATGGAAAAAACGGCCTGGAACAGGTATTTTGCTATACGCTTCCGGCATCAGATCGAACGGTATGAGCAAGTATATAATGCTCCTTGCCATTTTTACGGTGGTCTTTTCCTGTAAAGAAAAAACGCAAAAGAACAGGCTCGCCATTGAATTAAAAGCATTCTACGGGCAAACTGTCACATTTCCTGAAGAATTAAAAAGTGCATCCGGACAACTTCCGGATTTCAAGGATTACCCTGGTTCTCAAAACTATAAAATTATAGCCTATATAGACTCGGCCGCCTGTACGCCCTGCACCTTGCAAACTTTTACCCTCTGGAAGAACTTCACGGAAAAACTGGAGAAATCGAATACCCGGTTAATTATCATTTTAAAAAGCGACCGGGTTCGGGAGATTCAAGAAATCTTGACTTATTACGATATTGATTTTCCTGCATTTACCGATCCGGAAGGGCATTTCAGGACCGTAAACCGATTGCCCGAAAATCCCTTACTCCACACGTTCTTAGTAGATAAAAACAACCGCGTCGCTTTTGTCGGCTCACCGATCCAAAACGAAAAATCGTGGCTGCTATTCCAAAAAACAATCACCCAACTAAATGGCAATCATGGAGTTTTACCTCCTGAATAAAATAAATAAAAGCCGGAAGGATTAAACACGGGGATAAAATAAAGGCTAAAATAAAGCACATGCTTTACTTTAGCCTTTTATCTGTTAAACCTCGCCGCAAGCAAGTCAGCCCACTACGGAAAGCTTGTCGTTTTCCTTGTCGCAGTCCACTTTCAGCGTCCCGCCTTCAGGCACGGTACCTTTGATAATGACCTCGGCCAATTCGTCTTCGAGATACTTCTGAATGGCACGTTTCAACGGACGTGCGCCGTATTGCGGGTCGAAACCTTTTTCGGTCAGGAATTCTTTGGCCGCATCGGACACTTCCACCACATACCCCAGGTCTGCAATCCGCTTGAACAGGCCTTTCAATTCAATATCGATGATCTTATGAATATCGTCCTTCGACAGCGAGTTGAAAATAATTACATCGTCGATACGATTCAGGAATTCAGGAGAGAACGCACTTTTCAGGGCTTTCTGCACCACTCCTTTGGCATAATCGCCGTCCTGGCTGCGGTCTCCCGATCCGAAACCGATCCCCCGCCCGAAATCCTTCAACTGGCGGCTACCGATGTTCGATGTCATGATAACGATCGTATTCTTAAAGTCCACCTTACGTCCCAGGCTATCGGTCAATTGCCCGTCGTCGAGCAATTGCAGCAGGATATTGAACACATCCGGGTGGGCTTTCTCGATCTCGTCCAGCAGCACCACGGAATAAGGTTTGCGCCGTATTTTTTCGGTCAGCTGGCCGCCTTCTTCATACCCCACATAGCCGGGAGGCGCTCCCACGAGCCGCGATACGGCGAATTTTTCCATATATTCGCTCATATCGATACGGATCAGTGCATCGGGCGAATCGAACAGGTATTGTGCCAGCACCTTGGCCAGCTGGGTTTTTCCCACTCCCGTAGGCCCTAAGAATATAAAAGAACCGATCGGACGGTTCGGGTCTTTCAACCCCGCCCGGTTCCGGTGAATCGACTTCACGATCTTTTCAATGGCTTCCTGCTGTCCGATAACGCTGTCGGCCAGCTCGTCGTGCATCTGCAACAGCTTCATGCCTTCGGTCTTGGCGATCCGTTTCACCGGCACTCCCGTCATCATGGCCACCACTTCGGCCACATGCTCCTCGTCCACTATAATCCGGTTTTCCTGCAATTCTTTCTGCCATTTCTCCTTCTCCTGTTCCAGGGAAGAAAGCAACTGGCGTTCCTCGTCGCGGAAAGCGGCAGCCACTTCGAAGTTTTGCTGCTTCACCGCATCTTTCTTCTTCACCTTGATTTCCTCGATCGACGTCTCCAGTTCCTCGATGATCGGCGGCACGTTGATGTTGGCGATATGTACCCGCGATCCCGCCTCATCCAGCGCATCGATAGCCTTGTCGGGCAGCGAGCGGTCGGAAATGTAACGGGTGGTCAGCTTCACACAAGCCTTGATAGCGGCATCGGTATATTTCACGTTATGATGATCCTCGTAACGCGATTTTATATTGTTGAGGATTTCCACCGTCTCGTCGAAAGAGGTAGGCTCTACCAGCACTTTCTGAAAACGGCGTTCCAAAGCCCCGTCCTTTTCGATGTTCTGCCGGTACTCGTCGAGCGTCGTCGCCCCGATACACTGTATCTCCCCCCTCGACAAAGCGGGTTTCAGCATATTGGCCGCATCCAGGCTGCCGCCCGATCCGCCTGCCCCCACAATGGTGTGGATCTCATCGATAAACAGGATAATGTTTTTATTTTTAGCCAGCTCGTTCAGGATGGCTTTCATCCTCTCCTCGAACTGTCCCCGGTATTTCGTTCCGGCAACGATCGAAGCGATATCGAGGGCAACCACCCGCTTATCGAACAACACCCGCGACACTTTCTTTTGCATGATACGGATAGCCAGCCCTTCGGCAATGGCGGATTTTCCCACTCCCGGCTCTCCGATCAGCACCGGATTGTTTTTCTTCCGCCGGCTCAAAATCTGCGCCAGCCGTTCGATCTCCCGGTCGCGTCCCACAATCGGGTCGAGCGTACCCTCTTCCGCCGCTTTCGTAATATCGATACCGAAATTATCCAGCACCGGGGTATCCGACCGCGCCGCGCCGCTACCCTGGCGATAAGGATTATAGCCGGGGTCTTCCTCGCTTCCTTCCTCGTCGTCGTCCGATTCTTCCCGGTAGTCGGATTGCATCCGGGTTTTCTCTTTCAGCAACTGCTCTTTGAATTTATCGTAATCGATCCCCATAGAATTGAACAACTTCGTTACAAATCCGGCCTGATTTCTCAGGATCGCCAGCATCAGGTGTTCGGATTCGGCTTCCTCGTCGCCTAACTTCCACGCTTCTTCCATCACTCTTTTCAATATACTGTTAGCCGCCAGCGTAAAATCGAGTTCCTCGGGTATGTCTTCACTTTTTTCATGCTTCCGGCTCAACTTCTGCTCTATTTTATCTTTCACCTCATAAAAATCAAGTCCCAGCGAGATCAGGACATCGATAGCCCTGGCATCACTCAAACGTAACATCCCCAAAAACAAATGCTCCGGATAGATTTTCGCATTCCCCAACCGCCTCGCTTCCTCCCCCGCAAGGGTCATGATCTGTTTTAATTTTTTGGTTTCGTTCTTCCCCATAATATCATTCGTTACAGCTCTCCCGGAAACAATTTTTTCCGTCCCGGCTGGTAGTCGTTTTATAATAAGCCCTTTAACTTTTTTTTCTTATGCTTATTCCGTTTGATAAAAATAATATTTTCAATCGAGAAATAAAAATTATTGCAACAAGTGATTGAACTCCTCTTCCGAAATAATTTTAGTTCCCAGTTTCTCCGCTTTTTTCAGCTTACTCCCGGCATTTTCCCCGGCCAATAAATACGAGGTTTTCGCCGATACCGAATCGCTCACTTTGCCACCCGCCGCCAATATCTGTTCCTTGAAAAACTCCCTGGGACGGGAAAGCGTGCCCGTAATCACAAAAGTCTGTCCCGCCAGCCTGTCGCTCTCGCCTTCCTTCTCCCCCATTTCTGCTTCTACGCCATATTCCAGCAGACGTTTCACCAACACCCGGTTTTCTTCCTTTCCGAAATATTTCAGGATGCTGTTCGCCATCTGCTCGCCGATGTCCTCCACTTCCTTCAACTGCTCGTAATCCGCCTCCATCAGGCTCTGCATGGAACGGAAACTTTTGGCCAGATTGCGCGATGCCGTCTCGCCGATATAACGGATGCCCAAAGCGTTCAGCAAAGCCGGGAATCCGGCAGACTTCGACTTTTCGATTCCCGCAATCAGGTTATCTACCGATTTTTCCTGCATACGGAACACATTCAGAGTATTGAGCTTCCTCACCAGCTTATCGTTTTTCCGGAAAAAAGCCACCACGGTTTCGGCCTCTGCTTCACTGATTCCCTCGACAAGCGCTACAATCTCCGCCGGAGCAGCCACCGACAATTCATAAATATAATCGAACCGGGCGGCCAGCAAATCCGCCTTATGCCAATCGATTCCCGGAATATTCAGGGCATACACCACATAATCCAAAGGAATATTTTCCACCTCCCCGGCTTCTTTCAGTCGGTCGAGCGTCTGGTTGAAAGGGGTGCGGAAATAATCCAGAATCCGGTTCACCGCGTTGGCATCGCTCACCACCTCCTGCAATTCTTCCTTCGTAGCTTTCGAATAAGCCTCCAGACTGTTATAGCGCCCGGCAATCGCCTCCGCCACACGGGCAGAGATATTCTTTATTCCGATCTCGAAACCGTAAATCACCTTGGCCAGAGGGATACTGGTCTTTTCGAAACTTTCCGGATAGACGATCTTTTCCAGCCCGATCAGGCTCTCCCGCTGTCCCGGCAGCAAATAGATATCCGCCACATCCCGGATAATTCCCTTGCTTAATAAAAGGTCGATCGTCTCTTCGCCCATGCCTTCGATATTCATCGCCCGGCGGCTCACGAAATGTTCGATCTTTCCGGCGATCTGGGGCGGGCAATGCTCTTCGTTCGGGCAGTAATGATTCGCTTCGCCTTCCACCCTTATCAGCTCTGTGCCACATTCCGGGCAATGGGTGATAAAATGCACCGGTTCCGCTCCCGGTTGCCGGCGGGCGGCATCCACCCCCACGATCTTAGGTATAATCTCCCCCCCTTTTTCCACATACACCACATCATGCTCGTGCAAGTCGAGCTCCGCAATGATGTCCGCATTATGGAGAGAAGCCCTTTTCACCGTAGTACCCGCAATATGCACCGGCTCCAGATTCGCCACGGGCGTCACCGCTCCGGTACGCCCCACCTGGTAAACCACGCTCGTCAAAGGAGTTTCCACCCGCTCTGCCTTGAATTTATAAGCAATCGCCCAGCGGGGGGATTTTGCAGTATATCCCAACAGGTGTTGCTGCTCTATCCGGTTTACTTTTACCACAATACCGTCGATCGGCACAGGAAGGTCCGCCCGTTCCCGATCCCATTTTTTTATAAACTCCCACACCTCGTCCATGGAATTGCATAAACCGATATAGGGAGGCATGTGAAATCCCCACTCCTTCGCTTTCATCAAATTGCCGTAATGCGTATCTGCCGGAGTGACATCTCCGGGGATATAATACAAGAAACAATCCAGATTCCGTTTAGCCACCTGCGAAGAATTTTGCAGCTTCAGCGTCCCGGCGGCAGCATTCCGGGGATTGGCAAAAAGCGGCTCGCCCGCCTCCGCCTTTTCCTGATTCAGGCGGTTGAACACGGAAAAAGGCATCAGGATCTCGCCCCGGATCTCGAACTCGGCGGGATAATCTCCGTGCAACTGCAAAGGAATGGTACGGATCGTCCGCACGTTGGCGGTCACATCGTCACCCTTCACCCCGTCGCCCCGCGTCACGGCCTGCGTCAGCGCCCCTCCGGCATAAGTCAGACTGATAGAAGTGCCGTCGTATTTCAATTCACAGACATACTGCACCCCGTCTCCCGTCACCTTCCTCACCCGCTGGTCGAAATCCCGCAACTCCTGTTCGCTATACGTATTTCCTAAAGAAAGCATCGGATATTTGTGGAACACCTGGGTAAACTCCTGATTAATATCCTGTCCCACCCTCAAAGTTGGAGAGTTGGGATCGTACAGCTCCGGATGCAGGGTTTCGAGCTTTTCCAACTCGTGCATGAGCCGGTCGAACTCGGTATCGGATATCTCCGGAGAGTTTTCAATATAATATTTATAATTATGATACTCAAGTAGTTTTCGCAACAACAAAATCCTATCTTTTTCGCTTTCCATAGAACTACAATTTGAATTTTTGCAAAGTTACGGAAACTTTTCGGAATGAAGCAATTTAAAAACCCTTATAAACTATACCTGCCGGAAGTATTTTCATCGTCCAAAAATCCAATCCTGTCACTTTAATTTACTAATTTTGCCCGCATGAAAAAATACCTGTTTCTCCTTTGGGGATTACTGTTCCCGGTAGTAGTCAGCTACGCTCAATTCGTAAATTTCGGCCAAGATCGTTCCAGCCTACGCTGGAAACAGATCGACACAGATAATTTTCAACTGATCTATCCGGACTTCTTCGAAGCAAACGCTCAGAAAATGGCGAACATTTACGAGCAACTTTACCGCCATGCCAACACTCTGCAACACAAGCCCGGTAAAATTTCGATGATTCTGCATGCCGACGGGGGCGTCTCCAACGGCAATGTGGCATGGGCTCCGAAAAAAAGCGAACTCTACACCATGCCTCCCCAGGAGCCTTCCGACAGCTGGCTGCAACATCTATGCACTCATGAATTCCGGCATGTGGTGCAAATCGACAAAGTGAATCAGGGAACGACTAAAGGATTTTATTACATTTTCGGGGAAATATTCCCGATAGCCGTGGTAGGACTGTATGTACCCATGTGGTTTATGGAGGGGGACGCCGTTTGCTTCGAAACGGCGGTAGGAAAGCTGGGACGCGGGCGCTCCCCGGAATTTCTCAACGAAATGCGGGCACAGGTCGTGGAAAAAGGAATTTATTCCTTTTACAAAGCCATCCTGGGATCGTATAAAGATTACGTGCCCAACCGCTATAACATGGGCTATTTTATGACGGCAAACGCCAGGGCGAATTACGGCGACGATATATGGGCGAAAGCGCTGGAACGCACGGGACGACGCCCCTTCGGGATCACCCCTTTTGCCAAAAGTCTGAAACTGACGATGTCCGGACGGCGGGACAGCCTGTGGAACACCCCGCAATTTCAATCGCTGTTTTCCAATCCGGACAGCGTACGGCTGAAAAACACATATAGCGATGCCAAACGGACACTATACCGGGACAATTTCACGGAATTGCAGCAGATTTGGAAACGGGAAGCCGAACAGGTGACAGACCGGTTCGACACGGTCGCCACCCATAATAAATACTACGCCAACTACTATTATCCCACTCCCAACAGTACGGACGAACTGATCGCCTATAAAAAGGGATTGCAGCAATCCGGGGCATTCGTACGCCTGAAAAACGGAAAAGAGAAAAAACTCACCCGCACGGGCGTGCTGGACGATTATAAATTCGCCCTGAACGGGAACAGGATCGCGTGGACGGAATACAAGCCGCATTTCCGCTGGGAACAGGGAGGGCGGATGACGCTGACCACCTACGACCTGCAACGAAAAAGATACCACCGCTACCGCAGTCCCCACAATCGTTTCTCGCCCTTTGCCGCAGGCAGCGGCTGGGGTTGTGTGGAAGTGAACGACCGGAACGAAGCCTCTATCGTGCTGCTCGATTCCACCCTGCGACACGAAACCTGGCGGCTTACCGCCGGACGGGATGAATTGTTCATTCATCCGGTGTATGCAGACGGAAAAATTACAACCGTCGTGCAAACGACCTCCGGCCTGCATCTGGAAACTATCGACATAGCCACCCGCGAACGCCGGGTGATTTACGGCGCCGTGCCTTATGAATTGGATAATCCCACCGTCGTCACAGACAGCACACTGATTTTCAGGGCTTCTTTCAATGGGAACAATTCGTTGTACAGCCTGTCCGGCAATCGAACGCAAAACATTTTAAACGCTCCTTTCGGGATGCGCTTCCCGGCTTTCAGCCCGGCAAGGGATTCGCTCTATTTTTCTTTTTACACTTCCGACGGCTATAAGCCGGGCAAAGTAAAACTGTCCGACCTGGAAGGGCAACCCGTGAATAAGCTGCAATTTCCGCTGGCCGATACGCTAAAGCGGCAGGAGGACTGGCAGCTAAAC
>OGOU01000505.1_pt1 | contig 35028 bp, 26 predicted proteins | sample 1552721 | NCBI WGS metagenome assembly OGOU01 (sample SAMEA2580176, study PRJEB22360) | human gut metagenome | biome: human gut; feature: human-associated habitat; material: faeces | place: Denmark | collected 2008/2010
TGCATCCGTTTTATCTGACGAACGTCGAGATCAAGTGCGAGGAGAAGCATTAGCTTTACGGGGCATGTTACATTTTGATATTTATCGATTGTTTACCGCTGATATTAAATTGGATAAAACATCTCGTATTTTACCTTACCAGACGGATTTTGGAGTAAAAACACCACCTGTTTATGCTACGGGAGATTATTTGGATCTAGTGGTTCGTGATTTGGAGGATGCGATAAAGTATTTAGAAAATGATCCGATAATGAAGATCACTCCTTACGAACTGGGAAATGGAGATGGTGAGAATAAAGATCAGGCCGACCTTTATGTTGCACGAATGAATTATTATGCGGCTAAAGCCTTGTTGGCCCGAGTTTATTTGAACATGGGAGGTGAGAAAGTGAAAGAGGCTCGTCGTTTGGCAGAGGAGGTGATTGATTGTGGTAAATTTGCTTTAGTAGATTATGAAAAGAGTTTGAACACGGAAGAGGCAAATAAAGATTTACTCTTTTCTGATGAGCATATTTTTTCTTTGCGAGGGCAAAATGTAAAAACTGATGCAGAAGGAGTTCATAAACAGATAACGGGCTCAGATGGAAACTTGCAAATGGCTAGTGGTTATCAAGCTTCTTTATATGCAGGTGATTTAGAAGATTACCGTTTGAATTGGTATAAAGGTTTTTATATTATTAAATATACTTCGGATAATAGTAAGCGTTTCTTTCCCAAGATGCCGATGGTGCGTTTGTCTGAAATGTATTTGATCGCTGCAGAAGGATGGATGAAAGATGATCCGGATCATGCGGCAGAGTTGTTACAAACATTAAAGCAAGCTAGAACCAAACAACTTGTGGGTAAACAAGCGGTGACAGAAGAGATTCTTTTATTGGAAATGCGTAAAGAATTTGTTGGGGAAGGACAGCTTTTTTACGTGTATAAACGATTGAATCACGATATTATAGGTAATACTTCGGAAGATGCAGTAAAAGCGAATAATGGTGTTTTCGTGTTGCCGATACCGGAGGAGGAAATTGAATATGGACATAGGAATTAAAAAGACTTGTTTTATGAAGAAGTTTATATATATAATTTGGGCGTTTTGTATTGGTTTGCAAGGATGTGAGCAAGATCCGGAATATGAATATGATGAGGTTAATCGTATTTATTTTCAATACGAGGTGCAGAATAGTCTGGGAAATAAGGTAAGTATTGATTCGGTTGTTTTCTCGTTCGGAAAATTGCCGGAGGCAGTAGTTGCTGACACGGCCAAGATTGTTATACAGCTAATGGGAAATGTTTCTGAGCAACCGCGGAAATATCGGGTGAAAGTATTGGAAAAAGGGAAACAGTTGAGTGGTGTGACAACCATGGTTGAAGGTGAAGATTATGCTCCTATTGCTGAAGAACAGGTGTTTGGTGCCAATCGTTTTCAAGATACTCTTCGAATTTTGGTTTATCGTAGTAATTTGAGTACTAGTTTACGAAATCCTGAATCTAAAACTTTGATGTTAACTCTTGAGGAAGGAGGTGATTTTCAGTTAGGGATTAATGTCGGCCATGAGATGAAGTTGTCTGTAAATAATATTTTATTTCCTCCGGCTTGGTGGGAGAAAAATGAAACACAATTAGGTTTTTATCATCCTAAAAAATGGCGAAAATTGATTGAATGGGATCCGATTTTTGCGGTTGAGGATGCGTTTATCGGTACTGGGGTCGATATGCAGAAAAAGAGTGGAATGTTGAATGATTGGTTGAATAAGAATATTATTATCGATGATGAAACCGGAATGCGCATAACGAAAACCGGGCTTGTCGAAATTTAATATAAGGAAAAGTAATTTGTATGAGAACAATAATATTATTTGTGTGTTTGACAGGCTTGTTATTTGCTTGTTATGACGATAAGGGTAACTATGATTACAACGAGATTAATCAAATTACTATTCAGGGAATTGATAGTTTGATTCGCTGTGATCAGATGGATTTGTTGTATATTCCGGTCACATTGGAGGGAACACAATACGCGGATACTAACCGGTTCACTTATTTTTGGGAAATTAATCGTAAAACGGTGTCTACAGCTAAAGATTTGAACGTGTATGTTAATTTCCCGTTGGGAGAAAATGAGGCGCGCTTTGTGGTAACGGATAAAGAACTGGGTACGAAAGCATTTAAATATTTTAAGATTAACGTATCTAGTTCTACAGCTAGTGACGGTATCTTGGTTTTAAGCAAATATAAAGGACACGCAGAGTTATCTTTTAAGCGTTTGGATAAAGAAGGAAGTGTTTTCACGCCTAATTTTTATGAAGCTTTAACTGGAAATTATTTGGGGACTAATCCACGGAAGATTCACCGGAATTATGTCCCGGAGGCAGATAATGAAAATTCCGGATTAAAAATAGAAACGGATCATCAAATAAAATGTTTGAGCGAGGAAACTTTGCAGGAGATCGGGGAGAATACTATTTTGGATCACAATTTTTTTATTAGACGCGCAAGTAATTTACCTTCTGGAGATATAGTTGATTTTGATGTAAAGGCTTTTGCTCATTTACCCGTAACGATGGAAGGAGGATTTGGTAAGTCAACTTATATATTTACTATTGCAGGAGATGAGTTTTGGTCGGATCAGGCGATGCTTATTTCTTTTGGAGGGATGTCACAAACGATGTGTCTTACATTTATGCAGATGAAAAGTCCATGGAAGGGAAGATTGTCTCCGGCAATGTTTTTGACTGCTTTGGTTGAAAAAGAGTTGCAGAATTATGTTACACCTTCGGCGATGTATATGTTTGATGAAACAGTTGGTCAATTCTGTTATAATAATTTGGCTGGATCAGGTAATATTGGTGTTCCTGCACTTGGTACTTATGATGGTTATTCTTTGTTGTTTGGAACGCATACAGCAACGAAAGATCACGCAGTGGCCGTGTTGAGTGATGGAGCGGATTACCGGATGTTGTATTTGAATCTTCCAAGTGGAGGACAATCCGTGCTTACGGATTTGTTCGTGTCTGGTAATATTATTAACGAAACGACATCTTATTATCCGATGAAAAATGAAGCTTATATGTTGTTTGCCACGAATGATAAATTGTATCGTTATAATTTACGCGAGTTAGAAAACAATGTTGCTCCGGGAAATTCGAACGTGTTCGTGGAGTTGTCGAAATGGGGGTATAGTGCGGGGGCTAAAATCACTTGTATGAGTGTTTCAAGAACAGAGCGGGAAATACTTTTAGGAGTTTCCCGTTATGGGGATGATACGGAAGGTATGTCGGAAGAGTTGAAAGGAGATGTATTGGTTTTAGATTTGAAAACAGGAGAGTTGGTGAAAAAATATGAAGGAGTGGCGGGTGTTCCTGTAGATGTGAAAATTAAGTATCAAAAATGGCTTCGAGATGGTAAAGAGGGAGGAGATATTGTAGATATGCTTTATTTCTAGATATTTTCTAGATTTTAGAGATTTAGCGATAGAAAGACATGAAATTTTCTATCGCTATTTTTTATTTATTGATTTTCATTTCCTTTCAATACCGGAAGACTGATGTGGTATTTCACGGCAACGACCCGGGTTAAAATGACACTTCCGGCCGTGATGATCTGGGTGGTGATGTGTCCCACGGCAAAGAAGTCACAGGCGAAGTAAATTAATCCGCCTAGAATACAGGCGATAGCATATATGTCCTTACGGAAGATAAGGGGAACCTCGTTGATAAATATATCCCGGATGACTCCCCCGACAGCCCCGGTTGTCATACCCATGATAATGGCAACCCACATCGGGAATCCTGCAACCAAACTCTTCTCGATACCTACCACGGTAAACAGTCCCAATCCAATGGCATCAAAGATGAAAAACGTGTTATTCAATCGGATGACATATTTCCCGAACATAATCACGAATAACAAGGCCAGCCCTGTAACAATCAGATAGGAGGGTTGGTGCATCCAAAAAGGAGTTAACCCCAGCATCAAATCTCGTGTCGTTCCGCCCCCGATGGCTGTTGCGGCTCCAACCACGTATGCCCCGAACCAGTCGAATCGCTTGGCTGATGCCAAACGTATTCCACTGATAGCGAATGCGAATGTACCGATGTAATCAATGATTGTAGTAAAATCAATATTCATATTCCTGTTATTTTTTGAGCCTGCAAAGCTAATAATAAAGGAATATCATTCGCCACGTATTTTGATGTTTTACAGCATGATAATAGGGTTTATAAACCTATTTTTATACCCACTCTTCGCTTTTCACTTTCCCTTCCACGGAAAGTACGATCTTTTTGATCGGGATGTTACGGGAGGCCATTTCTCTCGCTTTTAAAGCCATTTGCAGGAGGCCACTGCAACAAGGTACTTCCATGATGAGAACCGTGAGCGTGTCGATCTGGGCATCGTCAATCATGCTACGAAGTTTGTCCACGTAAGAATCGGTATTATGATCCAGTTTCGGACAGGCAATAGCCAGGATTTTACCTTTCAGGAAACGTTCGTGAAAATTCCCGGAGGCAAAGGCTGAACAGTCGGAGGCCAGTAACACGTTTGCCCTTTGGAAATACCCGGCTTGTGGGTTTAACAGGTGTAACTGCACGGGCCATTGCCGGAGTTCGGAGCTACCGGAACATGGAGTTATAGCGGGTTTCATGACGGGTTTTAATTCTCTTGCCATGGAACCGGGACATCCACATCCCAATTTCGGTGTGGGATGTAATTCTTGCAGGTTTATGGGGATGTTATGACGTTTCAAATAGTCCAGCCCTTGTTTTACCAGCTCTTTTTCACCGTGTTCTTTCAGGTGGCGTAAATGAGCTAGGATTACGTGTTCTCCTTTGGGTGCAATGCGCTCCATAACAGCCTCTTCACTATATGGTTCCGCTTCCCGTTCTTCTAGCTCGATGGCGCCGACGGGACATTCTCCGATACAAGCACCCAGCCCGTCGCAGTACAAATCACTTATCATGACGGCTTTCCCGTCTATTAATTGTAAAGCCCCTTCGTGGCAACCTTTCACGCATAGCCCGCAGCCGTTACATTTTTCCTCGTCTATTTTTATAATTGTCCGTTTCATAGTCAGTCGTTTTTGATTCTAGGACAAAGATACACGTGAAAATAGGGGAATTTTGTAATGAATATTACAGATGGAGCTCAAAAAACAAGAATAATTGTTTATGAATTTTAAATTGTAAAAAATAGAGAGAATGTATAAGTTCTAATTAATATCGTTTTTTTCTTTTTAGTATGATATACACTCTCTTTGGACATCATTCGTAGAGCTTCTGGGAGGTATTCGTGGAGGAATGAGAATAGAGTTTGTTTAATATCGGAACAAATTCGAATCAAAGACACTCACTGAACGTCTTTGAAACGTCTTTGATCCCTAAGTTCATCGAATCTTCTTCGAATTTCCTGCGGGTATTTATGGTATTCTCCAGTATCTCCTTGTACACGAAACTAGGAACTTTTTCCTTTCATACGAGGAGACACTGGGGAAGTGTTAACCTTCAATTTTGGAAATTTACTTGAATGCTTTTTTCAAGCGTTCCAGTCCTTCTTTTACCGTTTCGAGCGGGCAACCGATGTTCATGCGGAAAAAGCCTTCTCCCTCGGGTCCGAAATCCGTACCACTATTTAAGCCGAGTTTCGCCTCGTGGAGTAGTTTTTCCTGAATTTGCTCGTGGGATAGCCCTGTCGCCCGGAAATCAAGCCAGAGTAAAAAAGAGCCTTCCGGGAGTATCATTTTTACCGAGGGTAACTCTTCCCGGAGAAATTGGTCGGTAAACAGGATGTTCTTTTCGAGGTAACGAACCATTTCGTCCAACCAGGCGTCCCCGTGCTTGTAGGCCGCCTCTAAAGTGACGTGTCCGAAGATATTACCCAAATCCAAGTGCAGACATAAAAGTTCTTTCTCGAAGGGGCGACGTAATTCCGGGTCCGAGATCACGACAACGGAATTCATCATCCCGGCGATATTGAATGTTTTACTCGGAGCCATCATGGTCACGGTGATCGCGGCAATCTCCGGTGACAGGGAGGCCATTACCACGTGCTTGTGTCCGAAGAGGGCAAGGTCGGAATGGATTTCGTCAGAGAGGATTGTAACCCCGTATTGCAGGCATAGCGCTCCGATTCGAGTAAGCTCTTCCTTGGTCCATACTCTTCCCACTGGGTTGTGAGAATTGCTCATTATCAGTAATTTTACTCCGTTTTTCAGTTTCTTTTCAACATCTTCCCAGTCAATCTGGTAATGTCCGTTTTCTACTTTCAATGTACTGCATACGAGTTCCCGGTTGTTATCTTTCACCACGGCATAGAATGGAGGATAGACAGGAGTAAAAATCATGACCTTATCATGTTTTTCCGTGTAAACCCGAACCCCTAATGCCAGGGCCGTGACGATACCGGGACTACTTAATAGCCAGTGGGCATCTACTTGCCAATCGTGGCGACGTGCCACCCAATCGGCGAATGCCTGTTTGGCTTTATCACTTCGGAACGTGTATCCGAAAACTCCTTTTTCACAACATTCACGAGCGGCATCGAGAATTTCGGGGGCTACCTGAAAATCCATATCCGCTACCCACATGGGTAGAATATCCGTGCTACCAAACACGTTTGCAAGATTGTCGTACTTCACGCAACTAGTGTTCCGACGGTCTATTATCTGATCAAAATTGTACATACTTTTTTTATTTAATCGAGTAGCAAGTTATAAAACTCTTTTAAATATTTATGCGGGAATGGACGGGAAATGTCGAAACATTTATTTCATATTTTGGTAATCGTTTCTTAACAATACAATTCTTCCTTTGTATAAGTAATTTAGGAATGAATATATGCCTAAGAAACAGCAACATTACAAAACAATCGTTCTTTCGGACATCCACCTCGGTTCTAAATGGTCGAAGACGAAAGAGGTTACCCGTTTTTTAAAACAACACTCTTGCGATACCCTTATCTTATGTGGTGATATTATCGACGGGTGGTCACTTATGCGAGGGAAAAACAGTAAATGGCGGCGGCGCCACACGAATTTTATCAAGGTGTTACTGGACATCTCTCATGACACGAAGATTATTTACGTGCGGGGAAATCATGATGATTTCCTGGATCGAGTGATCCCCTTGACCTTCTCGAATATTTCAGTGGTGAAGGATTACATCTACACGAGTGGGGATAAACGTTATTACGTGCTACATGGGGACGTGTTTGATAAAGTGACTTCCTCTATGAGTTGGTTGGCGAAAGTCGGGGATGTGGGATATTCTTTCTTGTTGTGGGCGAACAAGATTTACAATCGCCGTCGATTGAAGAAAGGTTTGCCCTATTATTCGATTGCCCGGGAGATCAAGTTGAAAGTGAAAGCTTCGGTTTCATATATCAGTGATTTCGAAAAACATATCGTGGATATTGCCGGGAAGAAAGGTTGTCAAGGGGTGATTTGCGGGCATATCCACTATCCGGAGAAGAAGATGATCGGGAACGTGCTTTACTTGAATTCGGGAGACTGGATGGAATCTCTCTCTGCCTTGACCGAGGATTACGATGGAAACTGGAACGTGTATATCGAAGAAAAGGCTTTGACGGAGGTACGAGATTCGGAATCTGAAACTGTATTACACACGGGATTAGCGGTATGAAGTATTTATTTATCGTTCAAGGAGAGGGAAGAGGCCATCTGACGCAGGCCATTTCGCTCTCGCAAATGTTACGTCGCCATGGTCATGAGGTCGTGGAAGTGCTGGTTGGGAAAAGTAGTAACCGGGAGATTCCCGCTTTCTTTTTGGAGAAAATTGGGGCAAAGGTAAAGACTTTTGCCAGCCCGAGTTTTTGTTACGGGAAAGATCACAAGAAGGTGAAACTGACAAAAAGTATATTACTTAATATCACGGTGAAAAAATTGCGGGAATATAGGAAGAGCGTGAATTTGATTCATCGTCACATTCAAAAGACGGAGCCGGATGTGGTAATTAACTTTTACGAGATTTTGGCCGGGCTGATGAACCTGCGTTTCCGGGAACATGTTCCTTTTGTCTGTATCGCTCACCAGTTTCTGATGAAACATCCCGACTTCCAGTACGGGAACGGGACCGGAAGAGAAGAAATGTTATTGCGTCTGAATAACACGTTGTGTAGTATCGGGGCGACGAAGACATTGGCTCTTTCGCTCTACCCTTTGAAAGATTTTTACCGGGAGAGAATGGCCGTCGTACCGCCACTTTTACGGGAAGAGGTGTTACAAACTACTCCGGAGGATAAGGGATATATTTTAGGGTATATGCTGAATCCCGGGTATGCCGATGAGGTAAAAGAGTGGCATAAATCCCATCCCGATCAGGAGGCTCACTTCTTTTGGGACAAGAAAACTGCTCCTCCGGTTTTTCGGGTAAACGATCGTTTAACTTTCCACCGGATTAATGATGTCAAGTTTCTAGAATACATGCAAGGCTGTTCGGGATATGTTACGACCGCCGGGTTTGAATCCGTCTGTGAGGCGATGTATTTGGGAAAACCGGTCATGATGATTCCTACCCACGTGGAGCAGGAAATTAATGCTGCCGATGCTGTTGGAGCCGGGGCGGGAATCGAGAGTACGACTTTCGATGTTTCCCGCCTCGTGGAATATATTCCGACCCACAATGCTGATACCGGAGCTTTTCGGGATTGGGTGCAATCTGCAGAAGAGTTGTTTATCCGGCATTTGACGACGCTGGTGTGAAAAGTTACAAGGGAGAAATTATTCTCTTGCTTTCTGTTTGTCCTTTTCTGTAGATTTTTTCTTTGTTGTTCTTTTAAAAAATTACTTTTTTAATGTGTCCCAAGTTATTTTCTTGATTCTCTTTTTTCTCTCATTTTTCTTCGGTTTTGTTCATCGATGTAAAATTCTTTACTTAATTCTTTCATTTCTTTCTCCCGTTTAAATAGTTCCTTTTGGGTGCCGAAGAATGAAACATTCTTCATAGCATATATATAGTCTTCATTGAAACTTTCAGGATCGGCTAATTTTATTTTCTTTTTAATCTCTTGCTCTATCATGTAGAACGTGTCAGGAGGAATAGTTTGCCAAGCAGGATGATCCCAGATTGAAAAACTAATTTCTACAATGTCGCCCTGTCTGTTTGCAAGCATATGAATAAATATAGTCAATTTTGCATCAACTAATTCTTCCATTTCTTGTTTCAAATGTCGATATATAATTTCTGCGGTAGTCATTGGATATTCGAGTAACCTTCGTCCATTTTTTCGTTGGAATTTTTTGTTGTCAAATAAATCATGTTTGTTGTTTATATTTTGTAATCGAACTGGCTTCATAATGGGGTGCCCTTCAATTTTTTCCATTATGACGAATAATGAATCTTGAGAGACGTGATAACTTGTTTTTTTCCCGTGTGTAGTTTCGCCATATTTGTAATAGGGTTGTTGGCCCAAGAGTTTTCCTACAGAGAGAAAAAATAGTAATGATAAGAGAAAAGCTTTCATTGTAATATATCTTTTAATGTTTTGAATCCACGCAATGTCCATTCTTCTGTTCTTCCGCCGTATTTAGGCATTTTCTTTAATAGTTCAACTGCTTCTAAATAAAGTCGTTCAAGATTTTTTGTATCTTTAGGATTCTTTAAGTTTAAATTTGAGTCGAGCATCTCTAACATACTGTATATAACATCAAAAAAAGGTTGTGTTTCTGAATCACCAACAAAACTTCCAAGACTTAACTGTGCCATAAAAGCGTCAATTTCATGATTTATTGGAGACGTGTCCGTGGAATGTTGAAATATATGGACAAATTCATGCATTAGAATACCAGCCCAAGTTAAACTAATATTGTTAATATCATTTTCAAGTAATAGAGCGCAGTTGCGGCTTACATATATTGTCGTTCCATCTGTCTCGAAATCGTAGTTTTGAAGGTCGACATCAACACTAATATAGAATGTTTTATTGAAACCCTTTAATTTATCAAATAGTTTTTTACCTAAATGATTGTTGTAAATATTATTTAATATTTCATTGAGCTTGGGAGTGTAGCTCTCAAGACCATTTTGGTATTCGATTTTAATAGGAATATCTGCAATAACAGAATAGAGAATAATATTTTCATCCTTTATTCCCCAATGGAGGTTTTTATCTGGAATTATTTCTTCCGAATATTGACATCCCCAAAGTAAACAAATCAGGCAAAATAATATATATTTCGTATTCATAAATAATTTTATTCATTTACTTGCCTTTCAGTTGTTCCGCGATTTTCTCTCGTAAGGCATCATCTCGGAGATTCTTGGCGACAATTACATTATTTTCGTCTAGCAAGAGAGAATGAGGGAGGTTTTTCACGAAAAACAGGCGAGCGATTTCAGACTGTTGGCCTTTCAAGTCCGAGCCGTTTTCCCATATCATTCCATCCTCTCCTACGGCTTTAAGCCATTCCATCCTATTGTTGTCTAGAGAAATACTAATAATTTCCAGACCTTTTGTATGATATTTCTGATAGATTTTTAACAGGCTTATATTTTCTTGGCGGCAAGGAATACTCCATGATGCCCAGAAATGAATTAATTTTACTTTTCCTTTAGTATTTCTGAGAACAATAGAGTTTCCATCGGTTTTTTTTATTGTAAAATCGGGGGCAACATTTCCTTCCGTGAGTTTTTCCTGTTGAGCAATAAGATTTGCTATTGCTTGTCCGGGGATTGTTGATTTAGCATTCTCTCCTAGCAAAGAATACCTACCTTTCAGTGTTTCTAATTCCATTTGTTGCATACTGGAAAATATCACATAGGCAGCGACATAAGTATCGGCATATTCTTGTAATAGTTTTTTTTCTTTTGCTTGTGCATTTTCCAAAAACTGATTGAATTGATTGATTAATGTTTGTACTTTCGAGTTATTCCCTTTTTGTTCTGTAAGTTGAAGTTCTGTTTGTGTTTGCTGTTGTATGATCTCTGTATTGATTTTACAGAACCGATTATAGATTTCTTGTTGAAAACCTCCTTGTATTATTACTCCTGAGGTCCCTGCAAATATGGTGAAATTTGCATTTTCAAGGATGAGAGGAATGATTCCTTGTTGATCGGTTGTTGTGATGTAAGCCCCGATCGGTTTGTCGGTCGTACCGGTGAATTCGAAAGCCTCGTTTATTATTGGAGTTATTCCTAGTGTATCTGTCATCCCTCGTTCTTCACTTATTAATAAAAGGGTTCCGTCGGCCATCCCCTCGATTTTTCCGCTTATTTTGTAATTTTCTTGAGCTATGGTGGTAATAGAAGTCCCTATTACCAATACAATTAGTAATAAAAGTTTCATCTTTTCTGTGTTTTATGGGATTTCTTTGATTTGTAAATGTACATGGAAAAGGAATATCCGGGCTAAACCGGATAATCCTTTTCTAATGAAAATAGTGCGTGTTTTTTACTTGATAAAGTTAAAATACCCCGATTTCTGCTAGGGATACCGAGAAATTTTGTCCATAAACTTGGTCATTAACAATGAATTTGAAGTATCGGACATCGGGCGAATTGGGGAAATAGAGAATAGTTGTTTCTCCATTCGTTGCCCCGATCGTGTTTTCTTCCACGTATGTAGCATCCTCCCAAGAGATCTTGTTTGTTGAGACTTTAACTTTTATCATGCCAGGCATTAGGCTCGCACTTTGAGAATCTGCTTTGTCAAAAGCTTTTTGCACAATTTTAATGCCGTGTATGGTTTGAACTTGTTTCATGTCTACCGTGATTTCGTAAGTACGAGCTAAAGTTGAAATTAATTCTGGTTGCCACCAGTTATCGAGTTGTCCATCAAATAGATTTTCAAGATTTGAGTTGTAGGGATATTTATCCTCTTCCGAACAAGTATATTCCCAAGTGCTGGCATCCAAACACGTTAATGCTGGTTGCGTGGGATTACTTTTTTTCGTTACATAAGCAGGTAAATTTTCATCCGGAATATAATGCTTGTTATAGCGATCGACAGCTAGCCCACAGACCGTGTTGGCTACATCCAGAACAAAAAGACTACGTTCCAGATCATATAATTCGGATTGAGGAACTTGGTCTGCCATGTCTGTTCGCAAGTAACGATTTTTTCCTAGAACTAATTTTTCTAGATTAGGGAGATTCAAGATGTCTTCAAAAGAAGAGAGCGAATAATCATATTCAAGTTCTCTTAAAGATTCGATGAACTCTTCCGAGATCTCACTTTGTCCGTATTTTGCTTTAAGCCAATGCTTGAAATCACTGGTGTACAATTTATCCCGGGAAAGTTGATACGGGTCAAAAACAATTAGGTCATCACATCCTTCGACTTGACCTTCCCGATTTAGAATTACCGGCTTGTCGGGGTCAATTTCTTCTGGTAACAAGTAATACTTTTTTTGCATTAATTCGGATGTTAATTCCAGGGTTTTGACATTCCCGTCTGCAGTATAATAATTCAATTGGGCGGAAGAAATGTTCTCTTGCCAAGTTGAAAAGAAAAGCACTAAACGTTTCTTTACAAAGTAATGTTTGGAAATCAATCGAGTAAAGGATATTATTGTTTCATGCGTGGGTGTATAAGGACGTCCAAAAATTGGGTTGGCTAAAGACTCATTGCCATTTTTGTCAATAGCACATACTGTAACCTCGTAATTTCCATCTTCTAAATCGGGAATACTATACTCTGTTGTATTTGGGGCTAGAAGAATAGAATCTTTCATATCATTTACTTGCCAGCGGACTTTAATTTTATCGATAACGGGATCCACATTATTTACCCATTTCACGATTAATCTTTTCCATCCCGGAGCTATCGATACTTTGGTACATTTCCCTAGATAACGAATGGCTCCATCACCTGCATAATCACTATATGTATCTTCCAAACTCTCGCAACCAGCGACAAGGACGAGAGATATAAGTATCCATAAATATTTTTTTATTGCCATAACTTAGTCTTTTTTGGTATAAACCTCGAATTCATGAAATGTTACATATTGGCTTGCGTTAATATCTCCTGCCCAGCCGGAAAATAGTCCGAAGGTATCGTTTATCACAACCTTAATGAAACGATAGGAACTTCCGGTTGCGGCAAATGGGATTGAAATGTATTGGGGTTTGGCCGCTTTGATTTCTTCCAAGCTATTGAGTTCGTCTACTGTGTTCAACAAAGGACACTTGGAACACCAGCGGAGATTGTTAACAAGTTCCCTGTATTGTTCAAAATGGCCAAGTTCTTTCCACGAGTTTTCGTCATCTTTATTATTAGATGCGTAAATGGTGACATTGCAAGGAAGCTTGTTGAAAATTCTTCCTGCCCACACGTAACCGTATTTCCCCGGATTAGGGTCCCATGCTGAAGGTGCTGATGGGAAACTTTTCTTCGTGTATAGCATGCTGTATAGTCGAACTTCCGATATTAGTTTGTCCTCTTGAAGGTCAAGAATAAATAGTGGCTTACCGAAACAATCTGGTCCGGCTAGATAAGTGCCATAGGTATTCTTGTCTGTCCCGAAAGATGTTTCCCCTTTCGTGTCCCCATCGAATAAATATGATTTACTCAATTTTGCCTCTGCGTCTTCTATGGCTAGTCCTTCTGGATCTAAAAAGTCAAATTTTGAAGGAGATAATAAAGCTGTATTGTAGGCTTCGATATTTTCCCAAACTTGCTGTTTTACCATGTAACCTCGAAAATCTTCCGTACGAATTACAACCGTGTTCGTGGCGGCGGATTGTTCAAGGGGGAATGCTAAGGTGTCTGCTCCAGCCGTGATTTGAAAACTATTTATCAATAATGTGTCCGGTTCTTGTGTTTTTGGATCTTTACCGATATAAAATACGTGAGCCATACCGTTTGCATTTTGGGGGACATCGTATGTGAGCATGAATCCGTTCCAACTTGGTTTTACTTCCAGTTGTTCAAAAAAGGCAACAGGGCCAGAATCTTTCGTGTCAAAAGCGATCTCCAACGGGGCCGATTCCACGTTATTTCGATTGCAAAGAGTGATCGACGCCAGAACTCCTTGCCGGGCTTCGTTGAATCCGACTAAAAATAAAGAATCACAAGCATAACTACCCGTTCGTAGTATTTCTTTACCGAACGCATCTTGATAACGGACTCTGATGGATAGAATGTCCGGATCTGCTGGTAATCGATAACGCATAATAGCCCCCCCGGCCGTGGGTTGAAAAGAAATATTTTCTTGTGGTATGGTAATGTCAAAACCGACTTCTTTGTCTTCTTGACAGCCATAAAATATGCTTAATGTCAATAGTATATAAATAAGTTTTTTCATAATTCTATATTTATGTATTAGACTATTTGTTACCAACCTGGATTTTGAACACAACCGGCAACCATAACTTCCTCGCTACGAATGGGGAAAAGATAATCTCTAGGAGCGACGAATTCCCGTTTTGACCATACAACGACAGGTCCATCAAAGTTATTATAGAATTGATGTGCTGTTTCTCCTAAAATATTCCATCCATAAAGATCTGTATTTAATTCATCAGCAGCGGTTAACCAACGGCGTAAATTCCAGAAACGACGCCCTTCAAATGCAAATTCAATGTTCCATTCTTGACGAATGATCTCTCGCATTCCTGTTTTCGTTTTTACCTTGTCTGGGGTTTTTGAATAATTAGTCCATGCGGATTCTACGTCTGGAATTCCTGCGCGTTCTCGTACTGCATTTAGAGGATTATAGACGTGTTCGGCATCAGGTGTTTCTAAATATTCATTCCAAGCTTCTGCTTTCATCAGGTATAGTTCTGCTAAACGGAAAATAATAGCACCTTCTTCACGATTATCGATAGCTGAAGAATAATCACGTGTTGAGACATTAGAGTAGCTTCCCTTTTTCAACCAGTAACCACTTAAGTTTTGCGGATAGGAGTTATTGATGATGGGGGTGTGCGTACCGAATTGTTCTCCCCGATAAGCTTTCACGATAAGATTCTGCGCTGCATCTTTTCCTCTTTGCCAGTAACAGCGGTCGGCGGCGATACTTGCATAGAAACGAGGTTCTCTGCGAAGATGTAGTCCCAGTACATCAGAGTTTAACGGAATGACATCTCGATATAGAGGACTACTTTCTTTTCCCATTTGGTAGCGGGAAGAATAATCCCATTCTTTGTCAGCATCAATTGGTAATCCATGTTCCGTGTAATACATTTCGACCATTTTTATGCTTGGAGAGATACAACCTTTCATTGATGCATTATAATTAGCATAATCAGTACTTTTGAAATAGGGTAACGTCCAAGAATACCAGAAGTGTAAGCTCTGACCTTGTGGGCGAATCATGTATATAGCCTCGTTGTTGGCATAACCTGGCGCTACCACTGAGTTTTCAATATCCATCATGGTATTGAGCAATTCTGTACTTTTAGACATATTTCCCGTGACAAGTTGTCTTCCTCCATCTAAACAAAGTTGTATCGCCTCGTCTGTCGCTTCTGCTGCACGTTTCCACTTTTCATGATCATATGTTGTGTTAAACAGTTGTTCTCCCTTTTTATTTTTGAAATTGGTATATGCAGGATTCCCGTTAAAAAGGGGTGATGCGGCATATAGCAGAACTTGTGCTTTTAATGTTGCTGCGGATTCTAAACTATGATATGTCCAACGAGATTGATCTTTTTGCATGAAAGGAGGTAATACTTTCATCGCTTCATCCAATAGCCTGACAATTGTGTTTACACAAGTGTCAATAGGAGAACGTGGTTGTTGCATAATCTCAATATCTGAATTTACTTCAATATTTTCAGGAACTAAAATGATTGGTCCATACCGGCGCATGAGTTCGAAATACAGTTGTGCTTTTAAGGCTTTTAATTCGGCTACCCATAAAGCTTTTTCGTTGTCAGGCATATTGTAAACTCCACCGATCTTTTCGAAAAAGATATTACAATAACGAATGGCAGCATAAAATAAGTCTTTTTTCCAAATATTGGCATATGGTTCTTGAACCATTTGTAGACCGTCGCCGATAAATAAACCGTACCATTGCCATCTATGTTGAGTTGTGAGAAGTTGTCGCGTATATTCTCCGGCAACGACTTCGTCTGTCCCGGTAAAAGCGGGATTTACGATGACGGAAGAAACCGGATCGGTCATGAGAACATAACAGATTTTTAACCATAGTTCGGCTTGTTCTCGTTTTTCAAAAATGGTCTCGATTGTCTCAATATCATTCTCGGGTACTATATCCAGATAGTTACTACAACTAGAAAAGAATATTGATGTGACAATCGTGCTATATATAATTAAATGCTTCATAATAGTAATTTATTAGAATTAGAAACTGAAATTTAAACCGATAGCATATGTCTTTTGTATGGGATAATTAAAACCGTCTTCACCTAATTCTACATCCCATACTTTAAAGTTGGTGATTAAGAATGGATTATTTGCCCGGACGAAGAGTTTGACATTCTGCAATTTCCATTTATCCATCAATTTTCGAGGCATATTGTAAGCTAATTCCAACGAGGTACAACGTAAAAAACTACATTCTCGCATAAAGTAGGTACTTTTACGAATTTCTGCATTATTTTCATTATACCAATCTTCTTGTGGATTGTGTTGTGTTAAGTTGTAAGTTGATAATCGTGGCCAGAACGGTTTGTTTGACATATTGTCTTCTGACCAATGGTCGTTGTAAATAGCCTTTAGCATGGCGTGGTCATTATCAAATGGAGATATTTTTTTAGGATCCATAAAGAATCCTCGTTTCCCGGAACCTTGGAATGCAAAACTGAATTCGAAACTCTTGTAGTTGATAAAGCCTTGGAAACCATAAATTAATCGAGGAGTTTCTGGGAATCCGATGTAAGTCGCATCTTCCACGTCAATCACTCCATCACCATTCAGGTCGCGATAACGGATATCTCCGGGCATTACATCCCCACCTTGAACCGGAGAGTTGTCTATTTCTGCCTGGTCGCGGAACAAACCTTCTGCAATATATCCTACTTGTTGAGAGATTTCATGACCAACCTTACGTTGCCATACTGGTTTATCCGTTGCCTCTTCAATTTCCAAATATTTTGATTCGGAATAAGTGGCCGTGGCGTTTAAGATGACCCACAAGTCATTTGTGAAAGCGTGTTGGATTTTGCCAGAAAAGTCTAACCCGCGCGTTCGTGCTTTACCAATGTTATCTAAGGGGGCAAGCTCTACACCCATGGAAGAGGGGATTGTGGTACGATTGGCCAAAATGTTATGGCGTACTTCTTGAAAAGCATCTAAAGTAAATTCAACAACACCTTTGAATAACTTAGCCTCTAGTCCCAAATTTACTTGTTCTGCAATCTCCCATTTTATATTTTCATTAGCATAGGAAGAAACTCGGAAACGATTAATATTTTGTCCATAGGGCATTGGATCTTTATATTGAAGGCTATTAGGTTTTTCGATGAGTGGCAGAAAAACAAAACGAGGGGTTGAAATGATTCCGTCGTTTCCAACCTTCCCATATGAAGCTCTGAATTTTAAAAAGGGTAGCCACTCTGAAGTGGATTGCATGAATGGTTCGCTGGATATAACCCAGGCAATTCCTCCGGCTGGAAAAAAGCCCATTCGGTTCTTGTCCGCGAAACGTTCGGAGCCATTGTACCCGAAACTACCTTCTATGAAGTACCGATCTTTGAATCCATAACTTCCGCGCATGGAGAATGTCATGTTGCGTCGGGGCATACCGTCTAGGACGGATTGGATGGGAGTGTAGGTTCGTTCTTGCATTTGAAAGACTCCTGTTAATGAAGTCTGGTGATCTCCCCATGCTGCGGTATGTAATGCCCGCCCTTCGTAAGTCACTTGCGTGTTGGTTGTAGAACTGTTAGATGCGACTTCTAGTGTTCTACGGGCAGATACCGGGTTTATAGCATGTAGGGTATGCTTACCTGTTTCGAAGTTGTAGTTTTCAAGAGAATATAAAAAAGGTGCAGTTTTAAAACCAGTTGTGTAGTATCCGGATTGAACAATGGATACGCTGGCTCTAATCTCAAGACCTTTGATTAGAGAGGAAAGATTATGGATGTATTCTGCTTTGTTTGTGGTAGAATACCGGGTGCGTTTCATGTATCCTTTTTGAATCTCCATGTATGGATTTGTCGTGTATTCATCTACTGCTCCAAAACGAAGATGGGGCCAGTTGTATGTATCATCTCCCGGATAGGTAGGTGCAAAATCGACAGGGGAAGCATTAAAGGCTAATTGGTACGCTTGGGTTACATCATACAACGGTCCATTGTATTTATCTAAAGTGGTGGACGAGTTGATTAATAATTTGATACCCGCCTTTAAATCAATGTTCAGGTTTGCCCGGAAAGAGGTTTGATTGTTTATGATGTTACAATCATAATCATTTAATTTATCTGTTTTTAGCATACCTTGATCTCGGTTGTAATTTACAGAAGCGTAATATTGTACAACCTTTGAACCACCCCTAATACTGATCCCGGCATGGTGGTTTACGTTAAAACGTTTAAATAAAACATCGTACCAGTCGTTTTGAGGGTATAGCCAAGAAGGATATTTTCCCGAGAGGGTTCTGTTGATTGTTTCCTCGCTGTATTTGGGTGTTGAAGCTTGTGAGCGTCCCATTAATGCTTGGTTGTACATTCGCATATAAGTGATGGGATCTACCACGTCAATTTCTTTGGTGGGCATGGAGAATATGGATTCATAACGTAAAGATGCATACACGCTGCCTTCTTCCCCCTTTTTCGTGGTAATCATGATTACTCCATTTGCCCCGCGAGCCCCGTACATTGCTGTTGCCGAGGCGTCTTTTAATACCGAAAAAGTCTCGATATCTTCGGGTGCAATTCTGGCTAGTTCCAATTTTGACGATTCTACCCCGTCGATCAAGATTAATGGGTCAATATTTGCTCCTGTCTGGAAAGACGTGATCCCGCGAATATAGAACTTCGTGTTCATCTCTTCTTCGGTCAACGCTCCCGGAATACCTCCCGTTTGCCAACCGATAATACTAGGGACACGTCCCACTAGGCTTGTTGTTAAGTCACTATTAGAGGATTTTAAATCCATGGGGCGTACCGTGGAGATTGCAGATACTACACTTTCTTTCTTCTGTGTACCAAAGGCAACAACGGCAACTTCTTCAATGTTTTCGGCTGTTGGATTTAATGTTACATTCACGGTCTTTTTTCCTTTGATAGCAACGATTTCCGGTTTGTAACCGATGAAAGAAACTCGTAAAACATCGTCAGGTCTAACAGGAATCGTGTACCGTCCATTGGCATCTGTGGCAACTCCTTGGGTTGTCCCGTGGATAATTACTGTGGCTCCGGGAATAGGATTCCCTTTATCATCAGTAACTTTACCACTAAGTCTGATTAATTCTACGATCTTTTTCTCTCGAATGGAGATCAAGCTTTGTGAAATGGCGTATTCTAATCCTAGCTTGGGAAGAATCTCGTCTAAAAGTTGTTTTACCTCCTTGTTTTTAGCCTCTACTGAAATTTTTCCTTTGGATTTAGCCAACTCACTGTTGTAGAAAAAGTCATAGTCGGTTTGCTTTTTTAATTCCTCGATGACTTCGTTTAACGTGACATCTTTCAAATCTAAAGTAACCTTTGTTTTCTTTTGGGCCTGTGCATTTGTCGGGAGGGCAAAGCACACACCTAGCAACAAGATTACTAGAAAATTTTTAAAGATTAACATCTTCTGCCATGAATTCCAGCATCTTGGCAATGCATAGTCTCGCTTTTTTTTCATAAATTTGTAAATTAATTTATTAAACATCTATACTTCCGATTCTTGCAAGGACTCCGGAAAGTATTGAGAATAGGAACAGGTTGAGGATTGATCAAGTCTTCAACCTGTTATATTTTTATTTTCTTTGTATTATAATCTTGTCTTCAGCAATGATGAAATTGACGTCACGAGTGTATTCCAGCATCTCGAATAATGGACGGAGATCCTCGTAACGTTTCAATCGTCCACTGAATTTTATCTCTTTGACTTTTGGGTCTGCGAACTCGATATTAAGATTGTACCATCGGGTAAAAATTTGCATTAATTCCTCCAAGGACATATCCTCAAATTCATAGTAACCCTCCTTCCAAGAGATGAATTGTTGTACATTTACCGGAAAATAGTCCGATTCTTGTGTAGTTTTATTGTAAGCAACTTGCGTACCGGGAGCCATGATGATATTTTTATTTCCACAATGGGCCTCCACCCGCCCTTCTACCAAGGTCGTTTTTACCCACGTCCCTTCAGCATAAGCGTTTACATTGAAAGAAGTTCCCAATACCCGAATTGCAACATCCGATGCATGAACGATAAATGGGTGGAGGGAATCAGATTTAACCTCGAAATAGGCCTCTCCGGTTAAAAATACTTCTCTCTTATCCCCGATAAATTGATCCGGATAGCGCAATGTGCTACCAGCGTTGAGATATATCTTCGATCCGTCCGAAAGTACTAGATTGTATTCTGCCCCGTAGGGTATGTTTATAGTGTAATACTCGGTCTCTCTCGTTTTAATGGTATTGGATTCAACAATTAGAGTTTGTTGGTCAGTGCGCATTTCCCTGTTACTGTCAGAGACAATAACCGCTTTTTTCTCTTGGCTAAGTAATCGCTTTCTGCCATCAGGTAAAATCAATTCTGCCGCGGGTCTTTTAAGTGCTAAACCGGAGATATACGTTTGATTGATCGTTTGTGTTCTCGTGACGGTGTTCTCCGTCCGGAGAAGGAAGAAAAAACCGATAAATAGGATAATTCCTGCTGCACAGGATGACCAAAAGATCAATTGACGTTTTCTTTTGCTTTGTCGGACTTGGTGTTGAACTTTGTTAAATACGACTTGATGTGATTGATGCCGGGCTAATATCTGTTTTTGTTTCTCTAATTTCACTATCAGTTTTCCTACTTTCTTGTTATGGACGGAAGAATTCTTCCATGCCTCGAATTCCTGTCTTTCCTCCTCGGTCAATGGAGCTTTATTTAGGTAGGCAGCTAGGATGTCATCAATGTCTTTTTTCATATCTCTCCCTTTGTTTTTTATATATTGCTAAAAGGAAGAAAAAGGGTGATAAGAAATTAATCTTTTTCTGTTAAAAAAAAGTAAAAGCGTAAAAAACAATTCTTCTTGTAAGTTTTCCCGTAAAAATTTGAGTGCTGTCTTCATTTGAGTCTTCACGGTATTAATGCTTGTGCCTAGTTCATCGGCCACTTCTTGGTAGGTTTTGTCATTCAGACAGGCCATGAGGAAGACTTTCCGGCATTTTTCGGGGAGCTTGTCTATTGTTTGGTATAATAATTCGATCTCTTTGGAGGACTCGTCAAGCGTGTCATAATGAGAGATTTCACTTTCTTGGGAGAATGAAACTTGTATATTGTATCTTTTCTTGTATTCCCGGAGAAAAAGGAAAGCTTGATTTTTAACCATTTTGAAAATGAATCGGTCCAGATCGCCCGAGAATGAATGAAGGCGCTTGCTATTCCACAGGTTGACGAAACAATCCTGTACAATGTCTTCGGCTGTTTCCAAATCATCCAATATATGATAACAATATAATAATAGATTATCATAGTACCGGTCAAAAAGAAGTCGGAATGCACCGCTTTCGTCTTTTTTGAGTAAATCTAATATGGATTCTGACGGATTCATGCACACTTTTTTGTACTTACAAATATAATGAACTCCAAGACGGATGCAAATTTTAAAAGAAATTATTGTTTGAAATGTTTGTTTCCGTGAATATAATTAAAGGAGATTAGAGGAAAACCTAAAGAGAATTAGAGGAGATAATCCTCCTTGTTCGAAACTTTCTCGATGATTCCACGGAGCTTATTCATCCCGTGTTGGATGAGTCACGAGTGATCTTCGAATGATCTCTGAAGGTGGGGGATTATTTGGGTTAGATCACTTCTTTATCACGGTAGGATTTGGTAATAAACAGGGGAGAAGTATGGTCAAAAAGAAAGGGAGCCCCGTGGACTCCCTTCTTCTGCCTGATGGCGTTTTATTATTTCTTAGCCAAGTCGATCAAAATTTCAAGAACTTGGATAGCACTTGTCGGCACTTTGGTACCGGGACCGAATACGGCGATAGCACCTGCGTCGAACAAGAATTGGTAGTCTTGATGAGGAATAACACCACCCACGTAAACGAGGATGTCTTCACGTCCCAATTTCTTCAATTCTGCGATAACGGCAGGTACAAGCGTTTTATGACCGGCTGCCAGAGAAGATACTCCGACAACATGAACGTCGTTCTCAACGGCTTGTTTAGCGGTTTCTTCCGGGGTTTGGAACAACGGTCCCATATCCACGTCGAAGCCAAGGTCTGCGTAACCCGTAGCAACAACTTTAGCACCACGGTCGTGTCCGTCCTGACCCATTTTAGCGATCATAATACGCGGACGACGTCCTGTCATTTCTGCAAACTGGTCTGCCAGTTCTTTCGCTTTCTTGAAGTCTTCGTCTTCTTTAGCTACACTTGAATATACTCCACTCACGGTTCTGATAACTGCTTTATAACGTCCGGCAACTTTTTCACATGCATCTGAAATTTCACCTAGAGATGCTCTCTTCTTAGCTGCATCAACAGCTAATTCAAGTAAGTTTCCTTCTCCTGTTTCTGCACATTTGGTGATTGCAGCCAATGCAGCGTCAACCTCAGCTTGGTTACGGTTAGCTTTCAATTCTTGCAAACGACGGATTTGGGCTTCACGTACAGCGGTGTTGTCAACCTCAAGAATATCGATCGGGTCTTCTTTTTCCAAACGGTATTTGTTGGTTCCCACGATCGTTTGAGCTCCACTGTCGATACGTGCTTGTGTACGGGCAGCAGCCTCTTCGATACGGAGTTTTGGAATACCGGATTCGATAGCGGCAGCCATACCACCCAATTTCTCAACTTCTTGGATGTGAGCCCATGCTTTTTCAACCAATTCTTGAGTCAAGCTCTCAACATAGTAAGAACCTCCCCACGGGTCGATTGATTTACATATGGTGGTTTCATCTTGAATATAGATCTGGGTATTACGAGCGATACGAGCAGAGAAGTCAGTTGGAAGAGCGATAGCCTCATCCAATGCGTTGGTGTGCAAAGATTGCGTGTGTCCCAAAGCAGCTCCCATGGCCTCGATGCAAGTACGACCCACGTTGTTGAACGGGTCTTGCTCGGTCAATGACCAACCTGAAGTCTGGCTGTGTGTACGCAATGCCAAAGATTTCGGGTTTTTCGGGTTGAATTGTTTAACGATCTTAGCCCACAACAAACGTCCGGCTCTCATCTTGGCAATTTCCATGAAGTGGTTCATACCGATAGCCCAGAAGAATGACAAACGAGGAGCGAATGCGTCGATGTCCATTCCGGCATTAACTCCGGCACGTAAGTATTCCAAACCGTCAGCCAAGGTGTATGCCAACTCGATATCTGCGGTAGCACCTGCTTCTTGCATGTGGTATCCGGAGATAGAGATCGAGTTGAACTTCGGCATATTCTTGGAAGTGTATTCGAAGATGTCAGCGATAATCTTCATAGAGAACTTCGGCGGGTAAATATAAGTGTTACGCACCATGAACTCTTTCAAGATATCATTCTGGATTGTTCCTTGTAATTGGTCAAGAGTAGCACCTTGTTCCAACCCGGCAACGATATAGAATGCCAAGATAGGAAGTACGGCACCGTTCATCGTCATGGATACAGACATTTTGTCCAATGGAATTTGATCGAACAAGATCTTCATGTCCATGATAGAGTCTACGGCAACACCGGCTTTACCCACGTCACCGATTACACGCGGGTGGTCTGAGTCATATCCACGGTGAGTAGCCAAGTCGAATGCTACAGACAAACCTTTTTGTCCGGCAGCCAAGTTACGACGATAGAATGCATTTGATTCCTCTGCGGTAGAGAATCCGGCATACTGACGGATTGTCCAAGGACGCATCGGGTACATCATGGAGTAGGGACCACGTAAATATGGAGGGATACCGGCAACATAATCCAAGTGTTCCATCCCTTTTAAATCTTCAGCCGTGTACACGGGTTTTACCGGTATCAGCTCGGGTGTCAACCAGTTTTTCTCAATGTGATTAGCTTTTTCCCATTCTGCAGCGGCAGTGGTAGCTTTCTCTGTTGACTTGATATTTATATCTTTGAAATTTGGTTTCATCTTTCAATTTTTGATCGTCAATTACTTAATTCCCAATTTTTGTTGGTATGCTTTCAAGTCTTCCAGCACGTTACATTTCACGTGAACATAGTTCTTGATGCCAATTTCTTCTAGTTGGGGTCTGCATTCCGGGTTACCGGCAACAACGATGATAGCTTTGTCCTTCATTGCTGCATATACTTCCGGTGCAATGGTAGCGTACTCGTCATCCGAGCTACAGATTACCACGATATCAGCCTTGTTGTCCATGCATGCTTTAGCACCTTCTTCAACAGTCTTGAATCCGTTGTTATCCATTACTTGGAATCCGGCACAAGCGAAGAAGTTACAAGCGAATTGAGCTCTTGCTTTACGCATAGCCAAATTACCCATCGGGAACATGTAAACTACCGGGCGACGACCTTGTTCTTTTGCAAACAAGTCAGTTCTGATACGCATAGCTTCGAAAGCTTGAGTTCCACGGTAAGGTTTCAACGTTTCAACAACAGCGTCGGGAGCAGTTTTGTCTTCCGGCTCTAGGATGCAAGCACAAAGCTCTTTATCCATTTTTTCGTTGAAGTTCGGGAATTGGTTCGTACCCAAGAAGTTTTCTTTCCGGTTAGCGATGTCTTGATCTCTCTTCTGTGCGGTAGCCTTCACAGCAGCCTGTACGAATCCTGATTCAAGAGCTTTCACCATACCGCCTTGTTCTTGTACTTCTAAGAAGAGTTTCCAAGCAGCCTCGGCGATGAATTGGGTTAATTCCTCGATATAATATGAACCACCGGCAGGGTCAACGATCTTGCTGAAGTGTGATTCTTCTTTCAATAACAATTGTTGGTTACGAGCCACGCGTTCTCCCAGTTCTGAAGGATGGCACTCGTAGATATAGTCGTACGGGTGAACCGTGAACGAGTCAACACCACCGATTGTTGCGGACATGGTTTCCGTTTGAGTACGGAGCATGTTCACGTTCGGGTCGTATACCGTCTTGTTCCATTCTGATGTTTCTGCATGGATGTTCATCTTGCAAACGCAGTCACAGCAAGGATTATAAGCTTTCACGATGTGAGCCCACAAGTAACGAGCTGCTCTTAATTTAGCAATTTCCATGAAATATTTAGAACCGGTAGCGAAGTGGAAACGCATACGAGGAGCGATGTCCTTCACGTCCATTCCTGCATCGGTTAATTTGTCAAGATATTCAACTCCGGCAGCCAAGCTGAAACCTAATTCCTGAACGATGGATGCTCCTGAGTTATTGAAAACATATCCACCCACTTCAATGGTTTTGAAGTTTTTCAGTTCGGCAGTACTCTCCGTGGTAGCCTTTACCACGCTGAACGGGTTCGGGTCACAGAATTTTCCTTCTAAAACGAGTTTGCTGATCGGATCGATATTGATACCTCCCTGTATTTTTTCAGGGTTGAATCCTTTCTCTGCAACGTACTCTTTGAACATATTCAAGATGGCAACCTTGTTGCAGCATACAACGAAGTTAATCTCGATACATTCCAAGCAAATATCTTTCAACAAGGTGGCCATGTCGGCTTTCGTGAAGTTCTTGCAATTTGTAAGCACGAATCCGAGTGAGTCAACACCCTTGTTCAGAACATCCAACGCTTTCTTGTTCGCCTCAGCCACATCCTCTACCACGATGTCCTGACGAACGAACCATTCGTTGTTATTTTTCTTGTTACCTCTCACGAAAGGATATTCTCCCGGGAAGCATTCTAAGTTCTTGAGGTCTTTCATATCTTCCAACCGGTACATCGGTTGTACGTTGAATCCCTCGTTTGTTCTCCAAACCAGCTTTTTATCGAAGTCAGCCCCTTTTAGGTCTGCAATGACTTTGTCCTTCCACTCTTGGGTGGTGTTGGGAGCAAATTCACTGAAAAGCTTTTCGTTTACATTCTCTGCCATAATAGATTTTTATGTATTTATTCTGTAACTGTTTGTTATTAAAAACGAAAGGCAAAATTAGCCGTTTTTGACAATAAAAAAAAGAAATTCTTCTTTATTTCGCCTCGTGAATCGGAATATAAGTCTTTTTAAGGATTTTGTGAATAGAATGTTCTATGGGTTATCGGGGGATGATGGAATGACAGATATTTAAAGAAATATTGCAGGAATGTTGTCTTGCATAGAAAAATAGATAATGAATTGATATTCAATAGATAGTTTTACATCCGGCTGTTGTCCTTTCGTTATGGTTTCGATATATGTTTATTCCAGGGAACGAAGAGATAACGGAGGGATAAAACGGGTTGGGTAGGATCGATGTAAGAGAAGGTAAAAAGATGCAGTGGTGTATGTTGTATTTTAATGGCAAGGAAAAAATAGATGTTGAAAGTTTAACAAATAGGTGAAAACGTTACGCTTGCGTTTTGTAAGAAAAAAATTTATTTCGTAATTTGCGATGTTAATTTAAAAAGCAAAAACAGATGAAGAAAATTAGAGCAGCCATCGTCGGGTATGGAAATATAGGTAGTTACGTGCTTGAGGCATTGCAAGCTGCCCCCGACTTTGAAGTAGCAGGAGTAGTACGCCGGGATGCGACGAACGTGCCGGCCGAATTGAAGGACTATGTTGTCGTGTCGGATATTGCTCAAATCAAGGATGTAGACGTGGCAATTTTGTGTACCCCAACCCGTAGTGTGGAGTCGTATGCCTCGAAAATACTGGCTATGGGGATTAACACGGTGGATAGTTTCGATATTCACACGGAGATTTCCGGTTTGCATAAACGTCTGGGAGAGGTTGCCAAAAAGCATGGGAAAGTATCTGTTATTTCCGCCGGATGGGATCCGGGAAGTGATTCTGTCGTTCGTGCCTTGCTAGAGGCTTGCGCCCCGAAAGGGATTACTTATACAAATTTTGGCCCCGGCATGAGCATGGGACACACGGTTGCCGTGAAAGCCGTTGAAGGCGTGAAAGCCGCGTTATCCATGACGATCCCGGTGGGAACGGGAATCCATCGCCGAATGGTGTACGTGGAGCTAAAAGAGGGGTATGATTTCAAACAAGTAGCCGAGGCAATCAAGACTGATCCTTATTTCGTGCATGATGAGACGCACGTGATGCAGGTGGAGTGTGTCGATAACCTGAAAGATATGGGCCATGGCGTGAATCTTGTGCGCAAGGGTGTTTCCGGCAAAACGCAGAACCAGTTGTTCGAATTTGACATGAAAATCAATAACCCGGCTTTAACGGGACAAATCCTCGTGGCAACGGCCCGTGCATCCATGAAACAACAACCGGGATGCTACACGTTGATCGAGATCCCGGTGATCGATATGCTGTACGGAGATCGGGAAGAGTTGATTAGGCATCTGGTATAATCTAGAGACAAGATTAAATAATAATTACGACTTTATCGTAGATTTGTAGGCGGTAAAGTCGTAATTTTATTTTAGCATTATAATATTGGTAGTTTTTAATTTGCCGAATGCTTATTATTTTACTTCTCCACTTCCCGGGTCTCCTGTTGTCCATGGAGTCGTTTTTGCACTACTGGCGATTTCAGATCTTTTAAATGTCAGAGTGATTTCGTGTGCGGTACCTTTTACCGTAACAACTGGTGAGATAGTGACATCAACTCCTTGTGTGTTTTCTGCCGTTTTAATATTTAGGACATATGCGGTTGTTGATGGTAGAACCATGATGTAGCCATTTTCTGCAGGTGTTGTTGTTAGTTCCTTTGACGTGAATCCTTCGCTTACCTCTAAATCTCCTTTATTGGGAGTTGGGGCTACAGTTAATTCTCCTGTATTTAAATTAAGAACTAGGTCTTTTTCGACGTCTTTCACGGTTATTGATGTGATGGAACCCCAATAAGTAATAGCGTCGGCATTTTCTGCGACTAACTTGAATTTGAGTTGTGTTAATAAGTGGTTAAAAGTAAGCTCTTTATTGGTGTTGTCTGTTCTACTTCCTGAAATTTCTGATGTAACCATAATGTCCTCTTTCCCTGAAATAGTGTATGCAACTTGTCCTGTATTAATTGCTGCTTGTGGGGCAAAACCTTTCATGTAAACGGTTCCTCCATCGTTAGGATAATATTCCGTTTGGGTGAAGGTTACAGAACCATCACTCACCGTTATTTTCCCAGCGTTTGTTCCGCTCCATAGGGGTGTCGCATAGTTGCCTGTTGTTTCGGAAGATGCAACTTGAGCGGTAAATGTATTATCTGTAACTGCCGCTTTTGAAAGTGCCGTTATACTTCCTCCTAGTTTAATCTCCACCGGAGCATTAGGATCAACGTCATCTTCGGATGTTTTAGTACAACTTGTCATAGCTGCTATGGCAAGAATTGATAGAATAAATTTTTTCATATCGTGAGCATTTAAGTTTTTGCAAATGTGAGGGACTTGTCACGAAAGAGATGAGTAAAAAGTAAAATTGTAACAGAATTTTACCTTTTCGGTCGTGACTTGTACGAATTCCAAAGTTTTTACGTATTCGAAATTGTTAAAGGATGTCCACGTAACGTTGTTTCCATTGTTTTGGGGTGATGCCCTCGTTGAGCTTGAAGGAGGAGATGAACGAGGAAAGGGAGTTGAAACCGGAAAGGCTGGCTACTTCCTGGATTTGCATATCCGGGTGTTGAATTAATAAAATGGTGGCTTTTTGAATCCGATATTTGTTGACGAACTGGTAGAAACTGAAACCAAACTCGTTGTTGATAACGTTCGAGACGTACGTGCGGTTTGTTCCCAGCAAGGCGGCGACGTCGGCTATGGTCAGGTTCCCGTTGGTGTATATTTCTTTTTCATCGAAAAGGTGGACGAGTTCATCTTTCATCTTTTCTCTTTTGATCCCGAGATTTTTCAAATACTTCTCGGGTAGGGCGGGAAAAACAGGGGATAATTCCGTTTCGCTTGTGGGAGCGGTAATGGGTGGTTCCGGGCAGGAATTAGGGGAAATGATTTCCTCTTCATGAATCTCCGCGTGTTGCTCCGTGTAACAGATATAAGGTTCGTTGAGAGCGTGGATAAACAAGTAAAAAGTGAATAATATGGAACTGATGTGGAATAGATAATCGCTCCAGATGGCTTGAAAACAAGATGCGAAAAGAGCTACAAATGCGAAAAATGCAGCTAGAGGGATGGCTTGGTTTAGCCAGTGTAAATCGATGTCTTCCATGAATGAATAATTCTCTTCCAGTCGTTGCATGTGTTCTCGTTTCAAATGCAGAATGCGAAGCGTGTATATCGTGATCATGATGGCTTGAAGGATCAGGCTGGCGCAACGGAAAATAATTAAAGGTAAGTTGGCGTTTAAGAACACGCCGTTTCCTGCAACTTTTTCTTGCAGAGGGGACAGAAAGAAACTGGTGATCAGCACCGAAATTCCCGGCATCAAGTGTGGCCAGATTCTTCGAGATGTCAGTTTTTCCGGTTTCGTGAGCTTACGGAAATAGAAAAAATACAGGGGAACCAGGAACAAATTAATGGCAATATCAAAGATCGGTAAGCCCAGTTCACCCGTGATATATTTATGGATATCTTGTATCATGTTCGGGATGAAGATCAACCCCGAGAATGTGAAAATAATTCCCAGTAGCCGCCGCGGATGCATTCCAGCTTGTTCGCTAGGGACGGCCCCTTTGACCGTTAATAGCGTGAGGCCGCAAAATAGGGGAATGATAAAAGAAAGGACGTACGAAAAATACATCCAAAATATTGGAGAAGATATACTGTCATTCATCATATTCCTAGAATTTGAAATGCCGTCCTTTTATTTCACGGGACAAATATAATGAAATTATAACTATATGGATACGATCTTGATATTTTGAATAAAAGTTTGGAAGAATAAAAATAGATACCTTAAAAATTGACATCCTGCCATAAACTTTGTACTTTCGTCCCCACTATAGATGACTTATAATGAATGATGAAAAGCTAAAGGAAGAAGTTCGCAAGGCTTGCGAAATTCTTAAAAATGGGGGGATAATTCTTTATCCCACGGACACGATATGGGGCATCGGGTGTGACGCCACGAACGAGGCTGCCGTGAAACGGGTGTACGAGCTGAAACACCGGGAAGATAGTAAGGCCATGTTGGTATTACTGGACGACGTGGGTAAGCTTGCATCCTACGTGGAGGTTCCGGACGTGGCTTACGAGCTGCTGGAAGTGAACGATAAACCCATGACAATCATTTATCCGAATGCGAAGAATCTGGCGAAGAATCTGATAGCACAAGATCGGACTATCGGCATTCGGATTACCTCTGAGATTTTCACGAAATCCTTGCTTTACCGTTTCCGTAAACCCATTGTCTCTACCTCTGCCAACATCAGTGGAGAACCTTCTCCCCGGTGTTTTGCCGAAATCAGTGATGCTGTGAAAACTGCTGTCGATTACGTGGTCGATTTCCGTCAGGAAGAAACAACGAATCCCGCACCCTCCAGTATTATCAAACTAGGTGTTGGCGGCGAAATTCAAATCATCAGAAAGTAATAACCCGAAAATTGAAGTCGAGAGTGTCCCCACATTTTCAATTTTCAATTTTCAATTTTCAATTTTCAATTGTATTATGGCTCTTATTTTAAATATAGATACTTCAACAGATGTATGTTCCGTGGCGATAGCCCGGGATGGAAATGTGATTGCTTTAAAAGAGAATGACGAGGGATTTAATCATTCTACTTTACTGGGTGTGTACGTGGATGATTTATTAAAAGAGAATAACTTGACGGCGAATGATTTGGATGCCGTGGCCGTGAGTATGGGCCCTGGCTCCTACACGGGCTTGCGTATCGGGGTATCTTTAGCCAAAGGAATATGCTTTGGTGCCGGGAAACCTTTGATTGCTGTTAGTACATTGGCAGCATTGGCAAATGCCGTGGCCCGGAGAGAAGGCGAAGAAGCTTTTTATTGCCCGATGATTGATGCCCGTCGCATGGAAGTCTATACAGCAATATATGATCGGGAGGGAAATGTTGTACGGGATATTCATGCAGAAGTGATTGAAAAAAATTCTTTTGCCGATTTATTGTCTACCCGGAAAGTTTTGTTCTTTGGAAATGGGAGTGATAAGGTGAAAGAAGTCTTGAAACATCCGAATGCCGTGTTCATTAACGGGGTCTCGACTTCTGCAGCAAACATGATTGGGCTTGCTGAACGATACTTTGAAGCCGATAAATTTGAAGATGTAGCCTATTTTGAACCGTTTTATCTGAAAGATTTCGTGGCTACCGTGCCTAAACGGAAAGTTTTATAAATTAAAAGCTTTATCTTTGCTCTACTAAAAAAGAGAGATGGGCGGTCCGCATGTAATAAAAAAAAGAGGTAAGCAAGAAGAAGAGAATTTTAAAATTCTTTTTCGGGATTACTTTGTTTCCATGTGTGTCTTTGCTAATCGTTACTTGGAGGATGGAGAGATGGCCCGAGACGTAGTTCATGATGTGTTTTGTGGACTATGGAACTGGTGGATGTTGCCAACGTGAAAAACTATCTTTATACTAGCGTGAAGAATCGTTGTCTTGACGTGTTGCGTCGGGAGAATATCCATCATCGTTACGTGGAGTGGGAACAAGAAAATGAAAAAGAACGTGAAGAGTTTTTCGAGATAGAAACTCTACGTGAAGATGTTTACCGGTTACTGGATCAGGCCATACAATTATTGCCGGAACGTACTCGGGAGATTTTGTTGTTGAAGTTACAAGGCCTAAAGAATCAGGAGATAGCAGATCAATTGCATATTTCCGTGAATTCGGTAAACACGTTAAAGGCAAATGCTTACAAGGTATTAAGAGATCAATTGCATGATCAATATTTCCTTTCATTGTTATTTTTTTTGAAAAAAGTCTGTTTTTGATTCACTAGTTTTTTTCATGAGTTCGTCTATGGGATGTATTAAGGATAATAGACGGATGTATGAATCAGAAATCAAATCATAAGGTATGGCTCGTGTTTGCCCGGTTGCTTGGAATGGAAACCAAGCAGGAACGGCATCAATTGGACGAGATTGTCGTGCCTGATTCTAAAGAAAAATTATTACTTGACGAAATGTCTTCGGGGGAGGATTATTTGCGGCGGCGGCAAATGATAGAAGATATAGATGTGGATAGAGAGTTGGAACGAGTGATGAGGCCCCGTAGGCGGCGATTACCAGTTCTGTTGGGGAGAGTAGCAGCTGTGTTATTGCCTCTTCTTTTAGGGGGAACGGCCATTTATGTTATGTATTCAAAAAATAATGCATCCTTGAAAAATGTAATTAGTTTGCACGATGTGGAGCCGGGAACCTTGGAGGCCGTGCTAGTTACGAGTGACGGGACATTGCGGGAATTACAGACAGCCGGGAACCATATTAACGAAAAGGATGGAAGTAAGATAATGGTCGATTCGGCTCGCCTGAATTATCAGGATAACAGGCCGGAATCCGTGCGGGAATTGATTTATAATAAATTACTCGTGGGGCGTGGGCATGAATACATGCTGATCTTGAATGACGGGACACGGGTGTGGATGAACTCGAAATCAGAATTAAGTTATCCGGTAGCTTTCGGGGAGAACGTACGTCGGGTACGTTTATCGGGAGAGGCTTATTTTGAGGTGACCAAGGATTCGGTTCGTCCCTTTATCGTGGAAGTTGACCGGGGATTTGAAGTGAAGGTATTGGGAACGCATTTCAATATAAAGGCATACGACACGGATGATTCTTATGAAACGACCTTGGTCGAGGGAAAAGTGCAGGTTTTTCAAGGGAATAAAACAAAGATCACGTTGGAACCTTCGGAACAGATGGTGATCGGGAAAGACGGGCGTCACGAGGTACGAGTGGTAAACACAAGTTACTACACGGCTTGGCACGAGGGATGGTTTTATTTTAACGACGAGTCCCTGGAACAGGTGTTGACGATGATCGGTCGTTGGTATGATGTCGATTTCGTTTTCGCGAAGGAGAACCTGAAAGGGATTGCCGTGACGGGGAAATTGAAACGTTTCGAGAATCTGAGCGTGATATTGAAGATGTTGGAAAGAACAACCGGAACGGAATTAATGTTGAAGAATAGAATAGTAAAGGTGGATAAAAAGAAATAACCGGGGATGATTGGACCCATTCCCGGTTATCATTAATAATCAATAAATAATTATTATTTAGTCAAAAACAAAGTTATGAAAAAAAATGGAGAAACGCGCTATCTTCCGCGGGGAGGATGTGTGGAAAAATGGTTATTGTTTATGCGAAATTTTCTGATTATTTTTTTGATGAGCTCTATGTCCCTGTATGCTAATCAGGTGACCATGGCTCAAAAGATTTCGATTAAGGTGAATAACGTTAATCTGAAAGCGGTAATCGAGGCTATCGAGCAACAGACAAAGTTCGGTTTCCTTTATAATGAGAACGAGGTGAGACAAGTAAAAAACTTGTCTTTGAGCGTGAAGGATATGGATGTGGTAAAGGTGTTGGACTTGGTGTTGAAAGGTAGTTCGTTGGTGTATTCCATTGAACAGGAAACAATTCTGATCTCGACGAGGGAACGTGTAGTGGGTGATACGGTAAAACCGATGGAAGAATGGGTAATTCGAGGACGGGTGACAGACAAGAAGAATGGGCCTTTACCCGGTGTATCCGTGTACATAAAAGGAACCACGAAAGGGATGGCCACTGATTCAAAAGGAGAATATAAATTGGTTCTGGCTCCCCAGAAAAATTTGGTATTGATGTACTCATTCGTGGGAATGAAAATGAAAGAGGTGCCGGTAAGTAAGCCGGGAGTGGTAAATGTCGTTTTGGAGGATGACGTGTCGGATTTGGACGAGGTAAGGGTTATTGCGTACGGGAAGACCACGAAACGGGAAATGACGGGTGCTATGACTTCGATCAAGGGCGAGGATCTTATCAGCGTTCCGACTTCAAATCTTTCCAGTTTATTGCAGGGGCGTGTTGCCGGGTTAGATGTTTCTAACATGAGTGGGGCTCCAGGTAGTGGCGGGACGGCAACCATTCTGCGTGGATATAATACTTTGAGCGCGGAGCAACGTGATTTTAGTTCTCCCTTGTGGGTGATTGATGGTGTGCCCATCACGAACATGACTTCTTCTTTAACGGGGACGAATGCTTTGGCCGAGATTGATCCGGAATCGATAGAATCTATTGAAGTGTTGAAGGATGCGGCGGCTACTTCCATGTACGGATCACGTGCAGCTAATGGCGTCATCTTGGTTACCACGAAACGGGGTAAAAACGGGGAACGTTCCATACGGGCTAACGTGTCTTATTCATGGTCTTATATCCCTGAATACCCGACAGTTTTTGCCGGTAAAGAATCTCGGAGATATAAATTGAAAGCCTTGCAAAATTATCGTCAGGCTTATATGAATGATGATTATGAGGCGGTGTATCCTAAAAGTTATCAGGATGTTTTCGGGAAGTATGGAGGAGCTTATGATTATTTCTGGGGAAATGGTAGTGAATATAATGCAAAATATATAGATCAATTGCAGGATAGTTTGAATTCGTTTTATAATAACTCGACAAACTGGTTCAAGCGTTTCTTCCAGACAGGAAAAGTCATAACGGCCAACGTGCAGTCATTGTATGGAACGGATCGTTTTAATAGTAGCGTGGGAGCTGGTTTTTATGATGAAACGGGAATTTTGAGAAATAGTGGGTTTACCCGGTTTAACTTCATGACGAATTTAGGATTTAAACCCATCGAACGTTTTAATATAGAAGTTCATTTGTCTTTGGCATACGCCCGTCGTAGAAGAAATCAAGGAGAGAGTAGTAACTTGATCATGGGTGACGGTCAAAATTTAGTAAATATTCCGAAGGTGCCTTTTGAAACGTCTCCATTTTTGCCCGCGAATTCTGTGGTTGAGGAATACGTGCTGAAAAATCAAGAAGGAGTGAAGGAGAAGAATGAAGATTTATTTGGTCGTTTGGGTGTTGCTTTAACTTATAATAT
>OGOU01000506.1_pt1 | contig 35018 bp, 28 predicted proteins | sample 1552721 | NCBI WGS metagenome assembly OGOU01 (sample SAMEA2580176, study PRJEB22360) | human gut metagenome | biome: human gut; feature: human-associated habitat; material: faeces | place: Denmark | collected 2008/2010
ACACCCTGACGGGGTCGCTTCGCTCAGTGGGGCGGCGCCCGCCGCCGTGGCGTTTTGGCAACTTCGTATTACGGATTGAAACTACTATTGTTTTAATTTCGATGAGTATCATTAGGTAGCTAATAATTAGCAATCTGAAGATTTTTCGCATGACACTTTCTTTTTTGCTATTTTCGGTAGCTTAAGAGTGAATCAAAGAACGGGTAGTCTGTCACGGAAGTGCGAGAAAGGAATGAGTGTGAGGTGATAAAGTGATAAAACTTCTTTCAACCCATTATATAATAAACAAAAATATATTCTTTTGTATATTATATGATGGGTTGCTACACTACAATTAATATTTTTTCTTTTCGTCTTTATTTAGCTCTTCGTGTATATTCATCCTTGATGGCGGTGAAATTTTCTTTTACCTGATTGTACTCGGATTCTTGCTTCTCTTCCAATTCAAGATCTAATGCATATATTTCGCTCGTTATTTTATTGTCTAATTTTGTCTTTTCAGCTTGGGTCAATATATTGTTGAATCGAGAAAATAATTTCACTTTCAGATCCAATAGTCTTTTTTCGAACCGTTCAAGGTCATATTTCAGGTTGTAGTCAAGATAGGTATTGGAAATATGTTTCTTTTCACCTTCTTCATTATACTCAATTACTTTCTCCTTTTTCTTCACCGCATTGAAAAGGGATGAAACGGACTCATCAAAATCCTGAAGGATAAAATCTATCCATTTATTATATATATTAATTTTGAAGCGCGAAACGTTGACATTCTCGGGCAAAGGATAGAATAATAATATGAAATTCATCTGCGTTTGAGATAAAAGTTGCTGTCCCTCACCTGTGTAGTTTACGGGTAGATTTTCATAGCACATAAACTCGCCCTCATGGATAAAACCCTCTCCATCCACCAATAAAACTTCATTAGAGGCGAATGTCCAATTCTCATGCCCTCCGATGTTTTTTATGTTTAGGATCAATTTATCAGCAGTAAATTTGGATTTAGTTTTGCCATTTCCCATCATTAACTGGGCTGGACAATCTTGATAGTATTTTTTATCTTTAATATAACGACAGTTCTTGTTACATTTTATCTCGACGTTTCTCTCGAATGAGAGGATGGTATAGATAAAGCCTTCATTTTCTTTTGGAATATTAATCTCGCTCATAAATAATGTATTTTAGTGTTTTAATTTGTAGATTATTGGTGATTAGCTGACATGTCTATTTTCCGATGCAGCATATTAGACTAATTGGCTATCAGTGCCTTACGGTTTAAAAGATAGACACCTCAAAAATTTACTTGTTTTTTTGCTAAAAAATGAAGATTTAACGTTTTTAACCTTAGTTTGTCTTCAAGCGGAGGGAAAAAGAGGGAAAGCGTCCTTTTAACCCTTGCAATGCCCGCTTCACAAAGATAAGGCATATCAGTGATTATTTCGCCGATTGTGGCTGCAAAATCGTAAATGGATTCACGGATATTTTAGCTTGTTATCGCAGCCAAAAGAGAAAGTCTGTAGATCTGGTTCGACTTTGGCGTAGCCATCTCTTTTCTTCCCTTTTTTAGCTTTACTTTAATGAACGTATATACGAATACGGGGATAAAGTAAAGTCTTTTTTGGGGTAAGCAAAACGAGTTTTTAATATGAAATTGCAAAGTGGTAACAAATAATATTTTGTTTGTTGATTGGTTTATATGGCATTTACGAATAATATAATAGCAATTGGTCTTAGAGGACTGTTGAAAATGGTGTATGTGCATGTATGGTATCTCTATATTTTACCTGTAATATATCATTAAATAAATAAAAATAATTATCTTTGCATATTATATGATGTATTGACTATGGCGAAGAATACAATGGGCACTAAATTACCTCGAAAATTGGAGCAAAAGATGTCGGTAGTGGGAGAGCAGATAAAATTGGCTCGCTTACGTAGGAATCTGAGTGTAGCTCAAGTGGCTGAACGTGCCACCTGTTCTCCATTAACCGTATCCCGAATAGAGAAAGGCGTACCGACAGTTGCAATCGGCATTTACTTGCGTGTTTTGTATGCCTTACAGCTTGACGATGATATTCTGTGGCTGGCCAAAGAAGATAAATTGGGGAAAGCCCTGCAAGATTTGAGTTTGAAGACAAGGAAACGAGCTTCAAAAAGGGATAAAGTTTATATTCTCCTATAAGTAAGTTTAAAATGCTTTTATGAGGATAAAAAACAAGACTTGTAATTTTGTATTATGTTGCAAAATCATTATGTTTGTAGTGCATAATAAATAAGACATATGAATTTCGTTGATAGAATAGATGAAGCAGCACGTTTAAAGGATGCTCTTACGAGAGAGAAGTCCTCATTAGTCGTGATGTATGGTCGCAGACGATTGGGTAAGTCAACGCTTATCAAAAGAGTGTTGTCGGACAATGATGTTTATTTCCTTGCTGATCGTTCTGAAGGACAACATCAGAGAACATTGCTCGCCAAAGTGATAGCACAAGTATTCCCAGATTTCGATAAGTTGACATATCCAGACTGGGAATCTATGTTTCGTGCGGTCAATTATCGAACAGACAAACGTTTTACTCTATGCTTGGATGAATTTCCATATCTTGTGGAACAATCTCCGGAACTGCCGTCTGTTCTACAGAAACTTGTTGACGAGAAGCAACTGAAGTATAATCTTGTGCTTTGTGGTTCTTCTCAAAATATGATGTATGGGTTGTTCCTTGATTCTACTGCACCTCTCTATGGCCGTGCTGATGAGATAATGAGGCTTTTGCCGATACGTTTGCCGTATATTCAGGAGGCTTTGAGCCTTGACGCAATGGATGCAATTGAAGAATATGCCGTATGGGGAGGTGTCCCGCGTTATTGGGAACTAAGGGAAAACAGGAATTCGCTTGATGACGCATTGTGGCATAATATCCTGTCAGTAAATGGCACTCTTTACGAAGAACCTATAAAGCTGTTTCAAGATGATGTTAAGGATATTGTCAAGACCTCGACAATAATGTCTTATATCGGTACTGGCGCAAATCGTCTGTCTGAGATTGCTGGACGATGCAATGAACCGGCAACTAATCTGTCACGACCATTAAAAAAACTTATCGATCTCGGATTCTTGGAAAAAGATGTTCCGTTTGGGATTGATGAAAAGAATGCAAAAAAGAGTCTCTATAAGATAGCCGATCCGTTTATGGCATTCTATTACCAGTTTGTTGTTCCGAATCGCTCGTTCATTGAACTTGGTCGTCGCATGCCCATTGAACAGGCTTTGAACGCTCATTTCTCTGAGTATGTGAGTATGCAATGGGAAAAACTATGTCGAGATGCTGTAACTGGTAATCTTGTCAATGGAGTAGTTTATGGCAAGGCAAAACGCTGGTGGGGTTCTGTTCTCAATGAGGATAAGAAGCCTGAACAAGTCGAATTTGATGTAATGGCAGAATCGCTTGATAAAAAGTATCTGCTGGTTGGTGAATGCAAATGGACAACAGGGGAGAATGGCAAACAACTAACAGCCGAACTTCTCCGTAAAGCAAATCTGTTGCCGTTTGCTAAGAACTATACCATCGTTCCGGTGCTGTTTCTTAAGAATGTTCCGAAAGATGATGTAGGGGGGAACGCTATGTTACCTAGGGATGTTGTCGGGTTAATGAGGTAACAAATTCGTCATTGTACTGGATGTGTAAAAGGCTGATAATAGTTGGTCATACAATTAACATTTGAAATACTCCTCGTTATTTTGAATTGTCAAAATTCATAAGTCTCATTAATTATACGTAACTTTGCGCACAAAGCAAATAAATTTTCTTGTATGACAAATAGAATAAACCGTCTGAAAGTTGTACTAGCCGAAAAAGGTAAAACAGGTAAGTGGCTGGCTAAAGAGCTTGGTAGAGACACGGCTACTGTGTCAAAATGGTGTACGAATAGATGTCAGCCAGACATTAATACGTTTCTCCATATAGCTAAACTTCTTGGGGTTGACATACGTGACTTGTTTAATGCAACAGAATCAGAATAACAAAAACAGCTTTAACAAGTATAATGGAAATACCGTTTAAAAGAGTCGTTTGGAATGAACATGAAGCCGTACTTCTCGTAGATACTTACGAGAAAGTACGTAATGGCGTCGTCTTTCGCGACAAAGCTCTTGTTGACCTATCTAAGAGATTGCGTAATAGAATGGCATTAGATGGTATTGCTATAAATGAAAGATATCGTAATGTTGCAGGAATGAACTTGCAACTTTTATCGCTTGAAAGAAGTATTGATAGTAATGGCAACTTAGTTGAGAATAACAAATTGTCTCAGATTTTCCGTACAATTTATTTGCTTAGCAAGAACGAAAGGGAAACTTATAATGCACTCTTATCTGATGCTGATTTGCTATATCCATGTGTCTATGACGAGATGATACTATCTGATGGTATTACAAATGTTGTACATCCTTATGAAGAGTGCGAACCTGATTCAAATAATTGTCTTGTGAGTGAAGCAAAGGATGTGAAGTACAAAGGTAAGAGTGTCGATGAGGAACTGTCTGTAATACTCACCAAAAATTTCTCTAAAGGGTATAGGCTTAACTCTACAATTGCACGCAAGCGTTTTGTTAAATTCTATACGGAAGAGTATGGTAAAGAGATGGAGATTTCCGATGAGCAAATTGATTTGAAAATATCAGAAGCTGGTATCGTATATAATGGAATGGTGTATGTACCAAGTAGTGTGATAAATGAAGCTACTCGACAACTTTTGTTTGATTACATCGAAACCCAGTTCACTAATGGTGCTGTATGTATCTATTATAATGTACTGTTCGAGTATTTTAGTCAACAATTTTTAGGACAGACTATGGTTGATAGTGAAATGTTGCGGTGCTATCTCGAATACAATAATGTAGATAATACATATCACTTTGGCGAACAGTATTTCTCAAAAGAAGTATCTGTAAATATTGATATCAATGAAGAAATAATACGCTATGTGAAGGCACAAGGCGGTAGTGTCACTGAAGAAGAGATAGTTGCCACATTTGCACATTTACCAAGAGAAAAAGTAGTTGATGCGTTTTCTGGCAATCGGCAGACGCTTGTACTATCAGGTTCGAAGACTAGATTTCATATTGACAACTTTCAACTTGAAGACATTGACAAAATGGCAATTGTTAACTTCCTCTCGAAGGAGATTGTCTCCATGCAATATGTTACATTTGCTGAACTTTTCGGTAAGATAACAGAAATTGCCCCACGCGTAATAAAAAATAATGAGCAATTTACACAGACGGGTATTCGCACTGCTCTCTCTTGTCTGTTATCAGATAAATTTCACTTCATCGGAGGTTTTATCAGCGACCATGATAATCCCGTTAGTGCTCAAGATGCTTTCATCAGTGTGGGTAGAGGTCGAGAGTCGTTCAATATTGAGGAAGTGGAAGTTATGGCGAATGATTTTAAAGTGCCTATTAATTTCGAAGCTTTGGCTGAAAACAATGTGCGTGTATCAGAAAATATGTTTGTTAACAAAGATTATATCACCTTCGATTCCGATTTAGTCGATAAGGCTATAGCTCGATTCTGTCGAGATGAATTTGTTAGTATTGCAGCAGTAAATACTTTTACAGCATTTCCAGAATGTGGCTATCGTTGGACACCATACCTGTTAGAAAGTTATTTATATTCCTATAGTAAAATGTTTATCCTGAAACACAAGACTTTCAATAAGACCTCCGTAGCTGGAGCGATTGTTCGCAAGGCTTCAGGTTTTACTAGCTATTTAGATATAATGGCAACAGCACTAGCTAATGCTGGTATCATACTCGATAAAAAAACATCATTAGAGTTCCTTGCTCAAAATGGATACATTGAGAGAAGAAGGTTAAACACACTTGATGAAGTGATTAGAAAAGCTGAAAAATTGAAAATGAATTAATATGTACTCATATACTTACGATAAAGAAACTGGTGGTATTTTGTTAAATAGTTCTTCGCTACTATTGTGCAACGAACCACGCCCAGTGTACTATAAAGAATTAGATATGCTGGGGTTTGATCGTTTTTGGAAATACGACAAAGACGACTCTGCTCCTTATATGTGGGCAGAAAATAATAACTATTTTTACAAAGGACGTCTAGTGGCTCAAACAAAGGGAGGCTCTCCTATGATTGCACCTGAAATTATTCTATTAGAGGAACCTGAACAAAATGGGGCATCATTAACATTGGTAGATATTGATTTGATGGTTGAAAAAAACAAAGATCTCCTAGAAAAACTATCTCAAGAAACCATAAAAAAAATCTATAATATCTATCATGAGTATCAAGATAAAGTAGATTTATTCTATGTCGCTTTTAGCGGAGGAAAAGACAGCGTTCTCGTACTTGATTTGGTACAAAGAGCACTACCTCATAATGCATTTAAGGTATTATTTGGAGATACGAGAATGGAATTTTCTGATACATACTCTGTCGTTAATCAAGTGGAGAGTAATTGTAAAGAAATGGGAATAGAATTTATACGTTCACAGTCAATCCTATCTCCTAAAGAAACATGGAAACAATTTGGCCCCCCTGCCCAGAAAATTAGATGGTGCTGTAGCGTACACAAAACCACTCCACAGATACTGAAATTAAGAGAAATCCTGAATAAAACAAATTTTCGTGGAATGGCATTCACTGGTATTAGAGCACAGGAAAGTGCATCTCGCGCCGAATATGAAGATATTAGTTTTGGAGAAAAGATTCGAGGCCAATTCAGTTGCCACCCTGTATTAGACTGGAATTCAGCAGAATTGTTCTTGTACATATACAGTCATAAGCTTATATTAAACGAAGCATACAAAAAGGGAAATAGCCGTGCTGGGTGTTTAGTATGTCCCCTAGCAGGTTATAAGAACATGTGGTTTAAGGAGCAATCTTATTCTCATGCAGAGAACGAAGAGTATACAACAACTTTGTACAACAAATTAATCAAAGAAACATCTTCAAAATCTTTTTCTTCTAAGGAGGCTGAAAACGAATATATTAATATAGCTGGATGGAAAGCTCGTCGTAGTGGACGAGAATTGAATATTTCTCAAGATTTAATGTCTGATGTTGAAAGCAATGGAGTTCTAAAAGTCACTATTTTGAGTTCAAAAACCGATTGGCGTGAGTGGATGAAAACAGTCGGTTCCTACAATATTATTGATGATAATCATTTTAATATTGAATGGGACGGAAGACTCTATCCTGTGATTATTACCCATTATAGTGGAACAGTGGAGTTTGAGTTAAAAGTTGGTAATACAAAATCTGAAATACAACTCAAAAAGTCATTTAAAATAGCTTTGCGGAAATCGGCGTATTGCATTGGATGTCAAGTGTGTGAAGCTAATTGCCCACACGGATTTATTACCATTAATAATGGTGTTGTTCATGTCAATGACAATTGTTATAAATGTAGGAAATGCCATGATATTGATCATGGCTGCTTATTAGCAAATTCAAATAAATTACCAAAAAATATCAATAAAATGGGTAGTATAAATAGATACGCTAATTTAGGAGTCGAATACGACTGGATTAAGCAATATCTCAAAAGTCAAGATGATTTTTGGGTAACACATGAACTTGGTACTAATAAAGTCAAAAGCCTCAGAGCTTTCTTAAATGATGCTTCTCTTATGGAGAAAAATAAATTTTCAAGATTCGCGTCTGTAGTGTCCTCGCTGGGTGTTGAAAATCATGTGGCATGGGCATTGATTTTATGTAATCTTACCTATTCTTCTGAATTTAATTGGTGGATTACCCATGTTGAGTTTAATACTGTATATACTACAGATATGCTTAAAGAGCTCCTTCCTGACGAGAATGATACCGCAAAGACACATATCACATCGGCTTTTAAAAACATCCTCATATCCAATCAAATACTTGGAAAAGAAGTCGGATTAGGAATATGTGATTATAACATCAAAAATGACAAACGCTATCTAAATAATATTCAGCGTATAGCATGGCAAGATGTCGATGCTAAAGTAATCTTATATTCTTTATATAAGTTTGCGGAAGCATGCGGGGACTATTATCAGTTTACACTCACACGTTTAATGGATACCACTGTTGAGAGTGATGGAGTAAGTCCTGTACAGATATTTGGTTTAGATAAAGATGCTATAACTGGCATATTGAAAGGACTTGCAACCAACTATCCTGATTATATTTCTGTAGCCTTCACCCTTGACCTTGATAATATTAATTTGCGGCAAGAAAAGACTTCGGCAGATATTCTTGATTTATTCTAACATAACAGTACCATGGATAATAAATATAAAGACTATTTTGATATCGACCCGGATTATTTTCCAGCAGTTAATCCTGATGTTATAAAGAGCAATCCCGAACTTTGGAAGAAGTTCTATCCTCATGAAACCTTTATTAAACTGATAAAGGATATCGTTAGTGTGCTCAATCGTCAACAAAAGCTGAATATTTGGGTTGAGGGTGCATATGGTACGGGGAAATCGCATGCCGTGCTCACATTGAAACGTCTCCTTGACTCTACGGAACAAGAGACAATAGAATATTTTGAAACCTTTAAGCTTGACCAGGATTTAATGAAAAAGTTCCTGAATGTGAAGCGTGAGGGTAAGATTATTACTATTCACCGATATGCTTCTTCCAGCATAAAGGGTGACAATGACCTTTTTATTGCAATTCAGGAAAGTATAGAGCAAGCTCTTCACGATGCAGGTATAGATAATGTCACACATGGTGCAATGAAGGATGCTGTTGTCAAATACTTAAGCGATGATATCAATAAGCAGTATTTTAACAATCTTGTTAAGGGACCCTATAGCAGTCTGTTTGGAGGTAATGATGCAGATAAAATAATAAAAGATCTTCAGATATTTACGGAGGATGCCCTTCGTGAACTCATGCGTAAAATTTTTAAAGTAGCCAGAGAACGACAGATAAAAGCTTTTACGCTAGATGATAAAGACTTATGTAAATGGATTCGTGAGATTATCAAGCAAAACAATCTTAGTGCAATCATATTCATCTGGGACGAATTTACAGAATACTTCCAAAACAATATGACTGCTCTTACTGGTTTTCAAACTCTGTTGGAACTGAGTGAGACTGAACATTTTTGTTTTATACCTGTAACACATAAGAGTGAGGCTCTTTTCAATGCAGCAGACGCTATGAAGAGTAAAATTTTAGGCCGTTTTGTACGTCCTCGTTGTGTCATAGAACTTCCAGAGAACATGGCTTTTCAGTTGATGGGAGCTGCAATGCAAAAGAATCAAGATCCAATAGTTTACAAAGAATGGACAGAAGAAATTCTGCCTGACCTTTGTGACCGTACTATAAGTTCACGTAAGATTGTCGGTGAACAAACTAAACTTAACGATGAGCAGATGAAGGGTATCTTACCAATTCATCCTTATGCTGCAAGTCTTCTGAAGCATATATCAACTTCTTTTGAGTCCAACCAACGTTCTATGTTCGATTTTATCAAGAACGATCGTGGAGATGACACAAAAGCTTTTCAATGGTTTATCCAAAATTGTGGTCCTCTTGATGAAAATCCGTTATTGACTATTGATATGCTTTGGAATTTCTTCTATGATATGGGTAAAGAGTCTTTGGCTCTCAGTATACGCCAGATTCTCGATAACTATCCACGCTTGTGTCGTGCAAAGCTACTTGAAGATGAAAAACGTATTTTAAAGGCGGTGCTTTTGTTCCAAGCTATTTCTTTTGAGGTTCGTGATAGCGTGGATTTATTTCTCGCTAATGAGAAAAATTTGAATAGTGCTTTTGAGGGTTCTGATCTTGAGGGTACAGCATCCCGCATTGCGGAGAAATTGGTTGGAGATAAAATTCTCTTTAAAAAGATTATTGGCAAAAACGAAGTATACTCAGTACTTATTGGTGAAGTAGCAGACGGACAAATCGATAAGTATAAGAAAAAATACGAAACCAAAACAACCACATCACTTATTACAGAAGGATGTTTGGATGAGGCTATAGAACTGCCAGCGGCTTTAAAACTGCGTTATAAACTGATATACGCAAGCATAACAGACTTTGAGCAAAATGCAAAGAAATGGATCAACGAAGCACAACAGGATCAAAAACATCTATACGCAGTTGTAACTTTTGCAAAAGATACTTCAGAACGTATGTTACTTCATCAAAAGATCACTACAAAGTTATCAGACAATCTTGATACTTCAGTAGTGTTTATTGATTGTAGTAAAACAGTTCTAGGCGAGGAAAAATTTGACGAATGGGTAGAGTATAAAGCTAAAGCCGATTTTCATTCTGGTAAAGATAAAGATCAATCTACACAGAACACCAATTATGCTAATGATGTGCTTAAGATATGGCGTAATAACATAAAAGGAGGAGAATTCGTTTATTATTCAAAAGAGCGACTTAACGGTGAAACCTTGGCAACAGAGGAAGCCTTAATAGACGAGTTACGTTCTTACAATAGGAAAATTTATAGTCACGGTCTTGAGTGTTATAATGTTATTGCAAACATGTGGGCACTTAATGCAGCTCGACAAAGAGCTGAATGTGGACTGAAAGAAGAAATTGCAGGGACATTCCGTTCTTCAAACCAGAATACCAAGTTGGAAGTAGCTCTTGCTGGGGCTTGGGGCATAAGCAATTACTGGATTTCGAGTCCGGCACTTAACATTTCTATCATAAAAGCCAAGGTGGAGGATTTGATGAAAACCAGACTGAAGAAAGACGGAAGAATTTCTATAAAGACTATTTTCGACACTCTCTCTATAGCCCCTTATGGATTCATGCCTTGTAATCTATCAGCTTTTATTCTTGGATTTCTATTAAAAGAATACAGTGGAGGTAAGTATACGTGGAGTGATGGAACTATAAGCGATGAACTTACGTTAGACAAAATGAAGGAGATGATTCATGAGATACTTCAGCAAGAAAAAACTCCGAATTCGCGCTATAGAGACAAGTACATTGTTACCATGCCACAAGAGGTGAAGGCCTTTATTGATGTAACATCAAAAGCTTTTAGTATACCTAAATCACAATGTGCTTCTGTAGAAGCTGCAAGAGAACGAGTTCGTGCAAGGATGCGTGATCTTTCTTTCCCTATATGGTCACTCAACTATGTTATTGAGGGGGAATCTCTATATACCGATACAGAAGTGATTAAACGCCTTATTGAACTCTATGGTTTTCTAGCTAATAATGTTAAAGATGGAACTGGTATGTCTGAAAATGATATAGCTATAGAAATCGGTAAAATTTGTATGAAGTATGATACTGCTATTGTTGACCTTGAAAAGCTTTTTACATCCGACAAATGTTTGGAGGGTATAAAAGCATTTCTTGATGTTTATGCAAACGGTGAGTTAATCAGATTAGCTCAATCTGTCAATGATAGTAATCAGTATATAAATGTACTTAGAAACAAGTTCTCTGTCGATGCGGCAAATTGGGTGTGGCGTAAAGAAACAGCTCAAAATGTGATAGATAGTGTCATTCTTGAGTATCGTATAATTGAAGAAAGTAATAAGTGGGTTGACACAAGTAAATCTTACAAGGGAGCACTTCGTGGTTGGAGTAGCAAGGCAAACAATATGCGTTTAGCCTATAATGTTATTAAAAATGATGTTGAAGACCTTGATGTCTTCTTGGACAATATATATGAGATCTGTACAACTGACCAGCTTCAAGAGCAGCATAAAGAAGTTTTCTTGAAGAACATGAGTAACTATGGAGCAAAATTCGTTGACTTTTACAACAATCGTCAAAAAGAGGTGTTTAAAAAAGTCTGTGATTTTGAATTGACAGGTCTTAGTGATGCTGATAAAGATAAGGTTTTTAGTACAATGCCTATGGGTTGTTTCACCAAGGATAAAGTCGGCTATATCTCAATGGTGACAAATATGGTAGAGGAGCAAAAGAAAGGGTTGAGTTCGATGAAACTCAAGAACCTTTGGATGGAAAAGACTAATACATCTAATCCTTACCAATGGTCAGAACAATACAATATGCCAATTTTTGCGATGTTAAATGAAAACGAATATAGCATATGTCGTAAAGTATTCCATACTATTAATTCCAAAAATGCTGATATAAAGGATATATCTGATGCTATTACATATCTCGAGAATGCAAAATTTTTTGATTTGTTGAGTGATTCTGCACAACGTGATAAGATGTTTGTTAAGAATATCATCCAAGATAATGCAGTTATGTTGACAGACATTAATGACGTAAAGAATCATTTGCGTAATCATGTGACAGACTCACCATACCATTGGCTTGGCTCACCTGCCGTAAAATCAACATTAAACAAAATGGCAGAGGCTAAGTATAGTAAAGATGGATATGAAATAGCTTTCCGAAAGATTGATCAGATGAGTGCGGAAGATGTGAAACAGTATCTTAAAGATCTTATTAAAAACAATAAAAACGTAGGTGTAGAAATCATCAAAAATAATTAAGTCCTATGACACTAGATGAAGTATACGCTAGAATAGATAAATATTTGAGTAATAACAGTCACCAACCAATTTTGGTTGATGTGGCTGATTGTACTCTATTATCTAAATTGATAGTGCACTATAATGTAGGAAATACCTTTCTGCATGCAAATACCTTTGCTAAGTTTGATGGGTTTCCTTTGATGGAGCAACTGAAAAATGAAATTCAGATTAAGCAAGGAATTGTTTTTTTGACAGAAATTTCAACCTACCTAAAACTTCAAGGGGAAGAAGAACTCAAATCTCAGTTGAGGTCACTCTTAGATATTCAACTTGAAGGGAAATTAGTAATTATTACAAATGCATGTCAAAAATATTTAAGGAGATTTGACCGCAGACTGTTTGATACTAATAGACTTATTTTCGTAGGAGACTCTGATGATATAGTTTCCGTAAAGATTTTCTTTATACCTAAACGTATTCCACTCAATTACGATCAGATAGAGATTCCTTATGCGAAGTCATTAGAACAATTGCCAGCTATACTGGAAAAACATCAAAATAAGGATGTGCTCGTTTTTACGGAGTTAACTAAAAAAGATATACCAAATGCATTGTTGGATATTCGTGTTGTAACTTCATCGTATGATGCACTAGTCAATTTTTATCCAGAATTGAAAAGTTTAAACAAGACATACGGAACGGAGCTTCAATGGACGGAACTTCTACGTATTCTCCAAAGTGGAGAATATCAATGGTCTGATATTGTAAATGCTGTACAAGCCTTAAATTTCAATTTTTTAAATGGAACGTTGAATAATATCGCCTCCAATGATTTTAAGGAATGGATTGATTTTCTCATCAAAAAATTATACGGAGCGAAAGATAATGTATATCTCTCTGCTGTTATTGCAAAGGCAGAGAATGTGGACGATTTTAAAATTTTGCTATATGACTTTCTGCTAGAGATTGACAGAAATGAGACATTGTTTAAAACTTATTATATAGAACGTAAGGCTTTGTTGAGTCAATATGATGAGGATGATAATGCCTTAATCGCCTATTGTAAGAAGGTGACAGCAAAAGAATCCATGGCCATATATTACTTGACTGACAACTCCAAATTAGAAAAGGAAACAATAATAAAGTGCATCGAAAGTTTTATAAAAGAGCATAGTCGAGATGAGTTAGATATTGCACTACATCAAGTATATCCGGCTCTTCATGAATACCTCTCACATTATAATTATGGTCAGTTTAGTGAATACTTTGACTTGTACAAGTATTCAAAAGTGATAAATGTCATGTTTGACCGTTTCGTTGAACTTGCAGAAATGGAAGTTGAAGAGCGGCGATTCTTGGACATGCCTCATAGAGCTAAATTGATTGATAAGATGGACAAAAAGAACTCTCATTTGTATTTTGTGGATGCACTGGGAGTGGAATTTCTTGCTTATATTCAGGAACAATGTTATAAGCGTGGACTGGATTTTTCTGCAAAAATAGGCTGTTGTAATTTACCATCCATCACCTCGCAAAACAAGGAATTTATTGCCGATTTCAAAAGTTATACAATTATTAAGAAGCTTGATGAGTTAAAACACGATGGTCAATTTGACTACAACTATGAAAAGGTTAAACAGCCAATTCACTTGGCGGAAGAACTTACCATCATTGACAAAATAATTGCCAAGGTTGATAGCGATTTACAGCATGGAAACCTTGAAAAAGCAATATTAATTGCAGATCATGGTGCTAGTCGTATGGCCGTGATAGCTGAATCTGAGAATCAATGGGAAATGTCTGAAAAGGGACAACATTCAGGGCGTTGTTGTCCTACTTCTGATATAGACATAAAACCAGATTGTGCAACAGAAGAAAACGGGTTCTATTGTCTTCTTAACTATGATAGATTCAAAGGTAGTCGTAAAGCTGACGTTGAGGTTCATGGTGGCGCCTCATTAGAAGAGGTACTTGTGCCGATTATAGAAATAACAAAGAGAACACAAAACATAGAGTGTAAACTTGACAGCAAGTCAAAGGTTGTTACGTCTAGTTTTAAGAAAATAGCTAAGATAAGAGTCTACCTTAGTAAAACACTATCTGATGTCTCAATATTAGTAGATGGCAAGTACTATTATACAGCCCAGTTGCTCAATGGGCAGCAGTATATTTATGAGATAGAGCTGCCTGATGTAAAGAAAGCTGGCATTCATACTTTTAATGTCATTGTTGGTGACTCTATAATAGCCAAAGATTTGTCGTTTGAGATGAAAAAAGAAGGTGCTAACGAACGAAAGTTTTTTTAAATGAAATCAAATTATGCAAGATAAATTAAGAGAATATTTTGAAGATATGGTTGTATATAAGGATCTTAAAGAAAGTAATTTCTTTAAATCCTTAAGTCTTCCTGCTTTTCTTCGCGATTGGCTTCTCAAAATGTTTGAGGATGAAGACGGACATTTTGATGTGGCGGAAATGACTGATTTTATAAATCTATATATTCCCAATAGAGCGCAATGGACCGGAATTAAGAATCGGATTGTAAAGGAGAATGAGACCGTAAAACTTCTCACCCGTATATCAATAGATATTGATATTAAGACACAGGGTGTTACATTCTCTCTGCCAGATTTTGGTCTGACTAACAAAGAAACCCTTATTGAAGATAGAGTGTGGGATGGTTGTAAGGACGAATTGATTAAAGCCAAAGAAAATTGGGGAATTATTGAGTTAGGTTATCGTTACCCAGAAGGTAAAACCCCAGGTAAAATTAAGCTGGTATCTTTCGCAAATTTCTGTCCTTATGAAATAGACCTTGATTTCTACAAAGATGTTCGCAAGAATTTTTCAGTACAAGAGTGGATTGATGTTATTCTTGGTGCAATCGATTATAATGCTGGTGGGTATGAGACGGAGGCTCAAAAACTAGCTATGCTCACAAGATTATTGCCATTCGTTGAAAAACGAGTAAACCTTATCGAACTTGCGCCAAAAGGAACAGGAAAGTCATATGTTTTTGGTGGTATAAGTCGTTATGGATATTTATGTGGTGGAAAGATGACTCGTGCAAAATTGTTCTATGATTTAGCCCGCAGAGAGGATGGATTGGTGTTTTATCACGACTATATAGCCTTTGATGAAATTTCTAAAGTGGAGTTTGATAATCCCAATGAAATGGTACAAACCCTTCTTGGATATATGGAGCAAGGTACTGTAAAAATTGGAGACAAAAATGATATGGCAGAAGCAGGAGTGGTAATGCTTGGTAACATTGATCAAGAAGATATGGATGAGTGGAAGAATATGTTTGCAGGGCTTCCATCTTTCTTGAAAAATAATAGTGCTCTGATTGATCGTATTCATGGTTTTGTTAAAGGCTGGGATATTCCACGAATGAATGAGGGATTGAAAATATGTGGATGGGCATTAAATAGTGAATACTTTACGTCTATTATGCATATGCTCCGTGATGATGTTTCTTATCGTGCAATTGTTGACCGTTTGGTAGATTACCCCGCGGATTCTGATACGAGAAATACAGAGGCAGTAAAGCGAATAGCTACAGCGTACTTAAAGTTATTGTTTCCTCATGTCAGAAGTATTGAAGATGTAAAGCCTCGTGAGTTTAACCAATATTGTTTACGTCCGGCTTTTAGAATGCGAGAGATTGTTTTAAGACAGATGGGTATGCTTGATGTTGAATATAAGGGAAAAGAAATGCCAAAATTTTCTATAAACCCGATTGGAGATGAGAACTAAGGAATGTATAGCATGCGGTATTAAACCGTTAGATAAAGACACCATTGGTATTAATAAAAAGCTGCTTGGTGAAAATGTTGAGAATTATTATTGTATGGACTGTTTAGCTGATTACTTGGGTTGTACGGTACAAGATATTCTTGATAAAATAGAAGAGTTTAAAGAAGAAGGTTGCGAACTTTTTAGTTAAAATAATGAATAGGCTCATTTATGCAGATAATGCGGCTACGACCAAGATGAGTCAAGCGGCATATGAGGCGATGATGCGATTTCAGTTGATTGATTTCGCCAATGCGTCACAGCCTTATTCTTTTGCTCGTAATGCCAAGAATGCATTAAAAGAGGCGAGAGAAACCATTGCAAGATGTATCAATGCTTCTCCTAATGAAATTTTTTTCACCTCATGCGGAACGGAAAGTGATAATTGGGTGATTAAGGGATGTAAGTGTTGTAAAATATATACATCTCTGATAGAACATCATGCTATTTTGAATGCTTGTATAGAGGTTGCTTTAGACGGGACAGAGGTAAATTATATGCCTGTCAATCATACTGGTATTGTTGAGCCTCAAGTTCTTGATGGCGTACTTACTGAAAATTCGTTGGTTTCTATCATGATGGCAAACAACGAGATAGGAACAATACTACCAATAAAGCAACTTGCAAAAATTGCACATAGTCATCATTCCTTATTTCATACAGATGCGGTTCAGGCTGTCGGGCATATTCCTGTTAATGTACGAGAGTTGGATGTAGATTTTTTGTCTGCTTCTGCGCACAAATTTAATGGACCTAAAGGTATTGGCTTCTTATATATAAAAGATGGAATAAAGATTAATCCTCTAATATCTGGAGGGACACAGGAAAATTCATTGCGGGCAGGTACAGAAAACGTTGCATCGATAGTGGCAATGGCAATAGCATTAGAAGAGAATACTTCTCGATTGGAAGAAAATATGAAATATATTCAAGGATTAGAAGATGCTCTAATACATCAATTATTATCATTGAACATTAAGTTTCATAAGAATGGTGCAGAAGTGAAAATTCCTGGAAACATAAGTCTATCGTTTAATGGATATAGTGGAGAATCTTTGTTACATCGCTTAGACTTACTTGGCATATGTGTATCAACAGGAGCTGCATGTGATAGTAAGAATATTCGGATTTCTCACGTGCTAAAAGCTATAGGTGTGGATGAGCCTTTAGCTAAGGGTACTATACGCATTTCCTTAGGTAAGGAAAACACTCAAGAGGATGTAAATAGAATTGTAGAAGCATTAGCTCGCATTGTTAAATAGAAAGAAATTCTATCCTCAATAAAAAATTGTAGCGAAATAACAATGGAAATGTTGGTAGTTAACGATAAATCTGTCAAAGAAGTTCTATGATACTTTATTCGTTGTTTGAATTAAATGGTTATTACCTCTTTTATGACTGATTTTGTTGTTGGGTTATTAACAAAGAGCGATATACTCTTTTGAACAACCGATTAGAGTATAGATAGAAAAGAAGTTTTATGGCAAAGAATATAGAAATACGAAATAGTACAGCAGAGTTCCTGATTTTTCAAATTGAGGGAAAAGAAGGCGGCGTACAGGTAATGTACCAAAATGAAACAATCTGGTGTACGCAGAGAGCTATGGCACAATTATTTGACTGCTCTACAGATAATATCGGACTTCACTTGAAAAATATATATGAAAGTAAAGAGCTGGTACAAGAGGCGACTACCGAGTATTTCTCGGTAGTTCAAACGGAAGGTGAACGTCAAGTAAATCGTAAGCTTAAATTCTATAATCTCGATGCTATCATCAGTGTCGGGTATAGGGTTAATTCTGTTCGTGCCACTCAGTTCCGGCAGTGGTGTACATACGTGCTTCGTCAGTTTGCTATCCGGGGATATGTGATTGATCGGAAGCGAATGGAGAATGGTTCTTTCATTGGGGAAGACTATTTTGAACATTTGCTTGCTGAAATAAGGGAAATACGGCTAAGTGAGCGTCGCTTTTATCAAAAACTGACTGACATTTATGCTACAGCTATAGACTATAATAAAGATGCTCCGACAACTCGCCTTTTTTTCAAGAAGGTACAAAACAAGATGCACTATGCTATACATGGACATACTGCTGCGGAGCTGATAGTGGAACGAGCCAATGCGGATAAAGAGCACATGGGACTGACTACTTGGGAAAATGCTCCAAATGGAAAAATTGTAAAAAGCGATGTGTCTATTGCAAAGAACTATTTGCGAGAAAATGAATTGGAAGAAATGGGCAGAATTGTCAATGCGTCCCTTGATATGGCAGAAAATATGGCTAAACGTCGTATTCCAATGACAATGGAGGATTGGGCAAAGCGTATTGATAAATTTATTGATGTGGCAGAACTCCAGATATTACAGGATAACGGAAGCGTATCAGCAGAATTTGCCAAAGAGTTTGCGGAAACAGAGTTTGAAAAGTACAGGATTATTCAAGACAGACTGTTCCAATCAGACTTTGACCGATTCAGTGATGGTAATCTACTCCCGTTGGATATAGAATGATATGGAAGTGAAAAACAACGAGTTTCAATCCTGATTTTTAGGTTTGAAACTCGTTGCTTTGTTGTAATCTGCTATTGTGACTTGTTCAATACTTTCAAAAGAAGTATCATTGTAGTAATTCCTATTGCAGTAATCAAAATAGTCCATAAAACAACCTTCCCAATCACAGCCGAATGTAGTATCTCGACATTTGCTACAATTATGCTGACGAAAAAAGAAGATAAAGCAACCAGTATGATAATTAAGATATAGAATGCTGTGTATGGCATTGAAATATATCTGTTTGTCTTGCGGATTTTCCGTTCAGTTTCATTACATTTGTCTTGGATTTGCTGGAGGAATTTATCAAGGACTGTTTGCCTGAATTTTTCAGCTTGCTCCTGCGTATCTTTGGCGATAGCCAATTTATATTCCTGTAAAAATTTGAGTGAATTTACCAGATTTACACTCATTTCATGCACATTGTCATTCAGGCAGGCAAGTTCTTTTATATTCAGACTGAGCAGCCGATTTTCTTCCTCCAGATATTCGTTCTTGGGATTGGGTTTTATGGTTTCCGCTTCATTCATTTCTGCGGAAAAATCAAATTTCTTTTTCATATACTCATCGTTTTAATCCAGTTTTCGGTTTCTTTCCCAATAGGCGACTGGCAGCACGAGCGCATCTGCGTGCCCATTGTAAATTGTCTTCGTCTTTATCTCTCCACGGAAGGTCGCTTTGTGATCCTCCGCCACCTCCTCCGGTTGCCACATTCGGTGTTTCAAGCAGTCCGACAAAAATAGCTACTGCCATATCGGTCAGTTCCTGACAGTTGGCGGTATGTCTATAATCAAATTCTTCATTGAAACAGCCAAGCACTTTTTCTGGAATATAGAAATGGAGATTCTGATTTTCATGATTAAGTGTGTAAGAAACCGTTCCCGAACGGTAAGTATTATATTGGTTATAATTAGCATACACCGATGGTTTAGGAGTTTGCTCCGTTCGAGTTTCCTTAGAGCACTTGCTCGAAGCGGTAACTTGCGGCTTATGATGCAATTTCTCCCATGTCTTAGGAAGTTTGGTAACCATCAGATTTCTGCCGACTCCTAATTCAGATGCCTTGTATTTGGTGTTCCCATTCATAAGTGCATAGCCTCGGAGGATACCGTTTCCATCTTTTCTTTCATGTACCGTATAACCTTTCCGTATAAGGGAATCTTTATACTCTTCCCACGACCACGATTGCATTGATTTCAGTGCATCCAGGCAATCACGATTTACTTGGTGAATATTGGAATTTCTGACTTGCGCTGCCGTTGTCCAGCCTCGTTTCTTTGTTACTCGTTCGGCTGCACGTTGCGCACGGAGATGAATGTTATGGTCGTTGTTGATGTTGCCTTCTTCATCCATACGGCAAACTGCAGCATGAAGGTGTGGAACACCGCCTTCGGATTCAGTATGCAGCCAAACCGTATATTTGCTGTTAGCCAAATTGGTCGGACAAGAGCGGACTTTTCCATCCTTGTCGATAATCACTTGTTTGTCAAACTCCGCAACGAAATCCTGCCAAAGTTTTTGCCAGTCTTCGACGTTAAAGAATCGGGTATGTTCAGCGGATGGGCTTAGCTCAATTCTGATGACAGAGTTTTTTATTGGCCGGAAGCGTGATAAGGTCAGTTGCATGGAGTTCCATATACCCATAGTGTCCGGTTGCGATGGCAGCAGATTGTCCAATATCCGATGGATTTTCTCCGGGTGCTTTTTGTTCTGTGATTCGCCGGTAATGTAACGGATGGCGTTTATGCCATGCGATATTGCTTTAGCTTTTGCAATCATACTTCTTCGGATTTATCGTTTGACGGAATCTTATTCTGTTCTTTTGCGGCATTCAAGAACTGGCAGACGCTTTCGGCTACATTGCCAAGTTCCTTGAGCCAACCGACCATGAACGGAATCTGATTGAACATTGCCACACGCTGTTTTGTGGACATTCCGTGAAGTGCGGAGGTGTATTTTACAAGGTCAGACCGACAATCGTCCAGATTCTGTAACAGAGCCGCTTCCTCTTTGGTGAGCCTTGCCATAGGCTTATAATTGTATGCACGTGCAAGCAAATAATCGCTTACCGTCATACCGCATTGCGCAGCCTGTGATTTTATATACTCCTTTTGACTGGGAGTGACTTTCGCTCCAATGAAGACACTTCTTGTCTCACTGGAGATAGTCGATGAATTTTCAATATCTTCTTTCATGTGACTCATTTTTATAATAGTGAATAGGTGCGAGCTTGCGAGTACCGCACCAGCGAAGTATCTGAGCAGGCAAGAGCGCCAATGTACAACCGCAACGCAGTGAGGTTATACCTTGGCATATCTTGCAACAGATACCTGTTGATGTTTCCTGACAAGCCATGTCGGGTGTACACGCAGAACCGGCAGATGGATTGGAAACAGTAATTGATATATTCTTCTAAAAGAGGGGAGAGAATGAATACCTCATGCTGCACTCCTAACTACTTTGCTTTATTCCTATATGTACGCCCCGACAATAAAGTAAAGCCAATCTCAATAATGATAGTCCGAATTGAAATTATATTCCTTGCCGTTCTTTATCACCATCCGTTTGTTGCCAAGAAAAGTGGCGACTTTGACCGCCTTGTTGTGGCCGAGTTTTACGCCATGCAATCCGTATCCTTTTTTCAACCGTTCCAGATAGCCGTCATAACTGCCGATATTACCATCGGCAAAAACGGCATCCAACGCAGCCCGATGTACACTCTCCGAAATCTCCTTATACGGATCGAACGGTTCTTTGGCTGGTCGGCCGATAACCTTTGCTTTGGGCAGGTAGGATTCTACCAGTTCGGGCAAAGCATCTTCGTTGATGCGGAAAGCGAATGGTTCAAATTCCCGGTCACGGATATGGACTGCTTCAACCACGCTTATTGCCTTATCATCTTTGTCCACTTCCACCTGCATGATGGTTTCCGCTTTGTTGTTGAGTTCCGTGCCGATGTGACCACGTGCGTTTTCATCATTCTTGTTCTGATGAAGGATGGTATGAATATGGATTTGCCTGTCATCCGTCCACTGCATAAGTTTTGAAATAATATCGGTGGATTCACCAGGCGAATTGATGTCATAAAGGAAATCCCGAATGCCATCTATGACCACCAATCCCAAATCGGGAATTGTGCCAATGGCATGTTCGACTATCGCCAAGCGCATTTTAGGGGAATACTTACGCAAAGCCAGCATAACCAGATTGTCCGGCTCTTTGTATTCCGGTAAGTCTGCCAAACGCAAAATGCGCTTTAATACGTTCTGACAATGATATCGTCCTTGTTCCGTGTCAATGTATAATACTTTTCGTTTATCTTCGGGGAAGATAGATCGATAATGAAGAATGGTGCTGTTGGTCAATGCCGATGCGACAATGGCCGAGACATTGAACGTTTTCTTGCTTTTAGCCTTCCCGATGGAAGCACTGAAGTTGCCCAATGTTCCGATGGTGGCATCATCTACCATCAGCACTACAGGAGAGTGTCCGTATGCACTTGTTACGCTCACGGCAGACTCCTCCATGCATATTGCCAGTTCCTCAGCAGCTGGCGCATTGATATTCGTCTTTTCCATAGCCTACCAGTTTTTAAGGTTTGGTTTACGGCGATGGGAAGCGAGCATGGCTTCATTCTCCTCCTCGAAGTTTTGCGGAACCGGAGTCTTTCGTGAAGATTCCAGCCATTTGTCCAATTCATCCCGATAGATGTAGAGATGCTTACCTTGCTTTATAACCGGAATATCGTCCTTTTTCACCTTGTAATAAAAGGTCGATAACGGCATTTTCAGATAAGCGCAAGCCTCTTGAACGGTCATCGGAACGTGCGTATTCTCTTTGGCTTCATTCTGCCGGGAAAATTTCTCCGTCAGAAGATTTTCCATATTTGCGATTCGGTCGCACAGTTCTCCTACCACAGTCGGCAGGTCATTGAAAGTCAGTTGGTCTTTTTCCATATTAAAACTATTTTAGTCGTTCAACATGCCGCAAACCAACTCAATGAAATCTTGCAGAACAATACAGACCAGATTAATTATTTCGTCTGCATACGTTTTTTATTGTGAGTCATCATTATTTGTCTCCAAATGGAAACGAAAATCTCCTTTGTCGGGTACATCAATAGGAATTTGGCTTGTAACAGTATCCCGTAAATTAAGCCTAAGATATTCAAGTGTGGCATTTACGAGTTCATGTGGAAACGAAGCCTTTATGAATTCCGCTCTTTTTACCAAAGGTACATTCAAGCGTTCTCCGATATTCCATGCCAGATGGCGAAGCCCCGGCGACCTCAGCGGATTGTTTATATTGGAGCGAATCGGCTTATATAAATCGTGGTTGTCACAAGCCATATATTCAATATTGGCAATCAGTGTGACAATAGCCTCTTTGGAGAGATAAGGAGCTGTTTTGATTGTCACATATTCCCGAATGGCATCCATGATTTTCACCTGTTTTTCGGCTTCCTTCTTTTTGAAGTTCTCCAACATCGCATCGTAATTGTCTAAAATTGATGGCTGCTCAATGGCTTTAATTTCATTTGTACAATCGTTTTTGGTCTCGGTAACTGTTTCAAGGACAATTGGAGATTGCTGGGCAAAAGACAAATTGATTGAATACTTCGTCATCCATTTATAGAAAGAGCGTTGTAACGTGCCGCATAATATAATTGTTGCCGCAAGTCCGATTATTACCGGAGTCATTATATTCATGACATCGATGTCGTGATAGGCGGAAAGATAAGTGTCTGTCGCTGTATAGGTGATTACCGACAACGCAAGAACGAAACTTATCCTTTTAGTACGAATTTGAGTTTTATTTGTCATATACTGTAAATGTTTGGAATGATTATGCGGCAAAGTTATGTGCCGGATTCCAGACACTTATAATTGGTGATGATAAATCGTTCAATTTTGATGAAAAATAACGGATATAGTATGATTTTGCGTTAAAAATCATACTATATCCGTATAAATGGGGGCCAAAAACCGTTGTCAGCCTTTCCTTATCAGAGTGATTTTATTGCTGGCTTCACGCTTGTTGCTGTCCACGACTTTCATGTAACGCATCGTGGTGGTAATGCTTTTGTGCGCCATTATGCTTTGTATGGTACGGATGTCTGTACCGGCAGCCCCCTGAAGGGTTGCGAATGTTCTCCGATATGAATGGAATGTTATGTTCTTGGTAATTCCGGCAGAACGAATCCACTCTTTCATAGGGGCTTGTGTCCAACTACGCATAAGCCCCTTGAATACCAGACCTTTTTTCTCGGAACTGTATCCTATCAGCCCTAACGCCTCCTCGCTGATGGGAATGATGTCTTCCGTTTTGTTTTTCTGCGTAATGATATGTACGCATTTCCCTCCGGCAGAGTAGTCTACGATGTCTTCCCAACATAGGGCGAGAATATCACTGATGCGCAAGCTGGTCATACAAGAAAACAGAGATGCGATTTTAACGATAGGCTTTTTGCATGGCGTTTCTGCCAACTGGTATAACTCTTCAACGGATAAGGCTTCTTTCATGGTGTCTTCTGTTTCAATCTTTTCCAAGAAGTCATTGACATTGGTCTTTATCATCCCATTGCGATAGAGTATTTTCAAGAATCCTCTGAAAGTAGACCAATATCCCGATGCGGAGTTTCGTGTGATACGTCCGTTTCGCCTTAGTTTCTTGGCACTCAGCAGGTATTCCCGAAATTTGTTACATAGGTCGATGTCAATTTCCTCAAAGGTACATTTGCCATGTACGAAGTTGCTGAAATGGAGATAGACGAACTCCCATTTCTGGTCGTGTTTGCGGAGTTGTTTGCGGTAGTACTCCAAGAAATCCGCTTTGAGTTTGTACTTGTCGAAGAAATCATACCGTTCATTGACGACAGATTCAAATCTTCGGCAACGGATAGCTTCGGCTTTTTCGGTCATCGCTTCGTTGAAGTTCTGTTCACGCTTGTTTTTCGGACTGGCATAGATATAAATGCCAAGCGATTCATGACGGATAACTTTCATCGTTTCCTTGTCTCGATAACCCGGATAATAATCCAGATAAAAAGACAACATCCTGCCTTTTAGTGGACGTGTCCTTAATGTCACTGTTTTGCATTCGTGCATATTTGTATATTTTTGATTATTACTAATTCGCTGACAAAACTCTATCATGTAGTCATGCAGATGATTTTCAGCAGGGATTAATTTTAGAATAATTGACGGATAGCCATAAAATAGCTGCAAATAGGGCTATTTACGGACACCCATTACCCGATCAAACTCTACTTTCAAGAATCTGACGAACCGTCCGTTCTTCTCACGGTTGATCTGATGGAATTGCAGAATTCCGTAAACCGAGTCACGAGACAGCTTGAATTTCTCCATTGCCTCCTTGACGGTGTAGTATTCCGCTTTGCTCTCCTGTTCGGAACTCTTTGAGAGGTCGAAGTGAAGCTTTGAGTAGAATATCTGCCCGTGCTCTTTCTTGGATGGGATATTATTCCGGTACACTTGTGAACGGATGGCGACACGTGTCATTCCGTACTTCTCTTGGATTTCTTCCGGTGTGTACCACTCGGTCAGGTCGGAATCCACCTCGTATTTGGCAAAGGCGGCATCGATATGCTTCTTGCTGTAGTAATTGAACTGGCGGATTCTTACCTTTGGCACTTTGTGCTGTCGTGTGTAAGTCCATACCCATTTGGCATTAACCTTATATTTCTCTGCAATCTCTTCGGCTGTGTAATATTCGGAGATATCGAAATCACTTTTAGCTACTAATCGCTCGTATGGTTTGCTTTTGAGCATTAGTTCTATATCGGCACGCCTTACCAATGACATCCTTCCGCTAATTCGGGATGCCCTAAGTTTGTCTTCTTTGACTAACTTATAAATGTATTGACGGCTTACCCCCATCAATCGGGCTGCCTGTGAGAAAGTGAAATACTCTTGCTTCTCCAGACTGGAGCGTAACTCCTGCATTTCCTGAATGTGGCGCAATTCCATTTTGCGCTCTTTGATGCGATGTTTGTAACCCCGCTTCGAGCATTGAGGGCTACAATAACAAGTCGTTGTTTTCTGTGCGATGAACGGTTTTCCGCACCATTGACAAATTCTTTTTACTTCCATATTTTCGAGTCATTTTCTACGTTTTTTAATTTCCCTTTTTGTCCACACATGTAAACCATTGTCAACACACGTCAACTAATGCGTCACTGTGACATTCGGGATAACCGTGAATTTCCGTCGCGGTAGAAATATGATAGAAAAATATGGATAAAATCCGTTACCTCCAAATACGGACTGGAAAGTGTTAAAATATAAAAGTCGCTGAGATACAGCGACTTTATTCTAAATGGTTATGGTTGCTTATGGCTGTTTCCAAGCCATCACTTGCCGATGCAGAAATGTTGAAATATATTTTGTAGCACCATATCATTCGTCACCTCCCCCGCGATGTCGCTCAAATGGAAGATGCACTCCCTGATGTCCTGGGCCACGAAGTCCCCGGAAAGATTGTTTGCCAATCCCTGTTGTACGCGTCCGATGGCTTCTAAAGCATGCGTAAGGGCTTCGTAATGGCGGGCATTGGTCACTATCACGTCGTTCTGGGTTATCGTAGGCAGATTGGCGGCGGCTATAAGTTTCTTCTGAAGCACATCCGTATTTTGCCTTTTCTTGGCGGAAATAAAAATACATTCGGCGTCAGGAATGATGGAAGAGGCCGCAGACAGCACCTCATCAGAATGAGCCGTGCCCAACAAATCCGCTTTGTTGAATACCAATATCAAATGCTTTCTTTCCAGACGCGGAAGTATCTGCCCCGATAGCTGATTCATTTGCGACGTTGCGTCCGTTGCATCAATCATCCAAAGCACGATCTCCGCTTGTTCCAGTTTTTGGAACGTGCGCTCTATGCCCAGACTCTCAATCGTATCATTGGTTTCGCGGATACCTGCCGTGTCAATGAAACGGAAAGTAATACCGCCGATATTGGTCGTATCTTCAATCACGTCGCGCGTAGTGCCGTGAATGTTGCTCACGATAGCCTTGTCCTCGTTCAGCAATACATTGAGAAGCGTTGATTTCCCGGCATTCGTTTCGCCGATGATGGCTACCGGTACGCCGTTTTTGATCGCATTTCCTACACTGAACGAATGTACCAGTCGGGAAATGACCCCCTCGATATGATCTGCCAATCGGCAAAGCTCCGTTCTGTCCGCAAACTCCAACTCTTCATGGTCGCTGAAATCCAGTTCCAGCTCAATCAGTGAAGTGAAGTGTAGCAACTGGTTGCGTAGCTCCGTAAGCTCCTTGCTGAATCCGCCACGCATCTGGCTCATGGCAAGGCGGTGGGTGGCGGCAGATGAAGAAGCAATCAGGTCCGCCACGGCTTCGGCCTGGCTCAAATCCATCTTACCATTGAGAAAGGCGCGTTGCGTGTATTCCCCCGGTCCCGCCAGGCGGCAACCGTGCTTAATGAGCAATTGCAAAACCTGTTGCAAGATATAGCTCGAACCGTGGCAGGTGATCTCCGTACTATCTTCGCCCGTGTAAGAGTGCGGGGCGCGAAACAGGCTGACAAGAACCTCGTCGATGATTTCTTCTCCATCGTGTATCTTCCCGAAAGTCAGTGTATAAGGTTTGCAATCCGCCAGCGTTTTACCGGATTTTGCCGGGGTGAAAATGTGGCTGGTGATACGAATGGCGTCCGCTCCTGAGACGCGAATGCTTCCGATTGCTCCTCCTTGGGCCGTGGCAATGGCACAGATGGTATCCTGATTCATCATAAAAATTGTTATTTGAGTTGCAAAGATAGCCTTTTGGGGTAAAAAAAAGAACGCGATTGTATATTACTTACTCTTTTTTATTACATTTGCTCAATTTTCGTAGCCTTTACATGATACACTTTGTTATTATGGCGCAAGACAAAATAAAAATGCATGATTCCGCTTCTCATACTACCGAGAAAGACGAGAACACGGAACTACTGAAAGAGAAATTATTGAAGGTCAACTCCGTTCTGGCTGCCCATCAAATTGCTCTCTGGGAGATAAATATCAATACCCTGGAGTGCACTTTCACTCAGGAATATTTCGAAAGTTTAGGCTTGGATAAAGTCGGCATCCGTTATCAGAATTTGGAAGAGTTCTGTAGCTTTGTGCATCCCGATGATAAGCATTTGGTGTCGTTGGAAGGCTTTCAAAAGAAATTGGATGGCTTTGATGAGTCCAATGTCTTACGGGTGCGTTGCGTAGGCGCGCATGGCGAAATAGTCTGGTTGGAGGACCACCTCTTATCTGTAGAGAAAGATAAAAGTGGAAATCCGGAAAGCCTCTTATGCTATACCGTGAACGTCACCGGGCAGTGCGAACGCGAAACACGCATATCGCGCGTGGAAGAGCGAAACCGGAAGATAATACAGGCATTGCCTGAATTCATCTTCATCTTTGATGAAAATTTCTTCCTCACCGACGTGTTAATGTCTTCTGACACCATTTTGCTCCATCCCGTTGAACAGCTACGGGGAGCGGACGGGCGCACCATCTATTCTCCCGAAGTCAGCGACCTGTTTCTACGAAATATACGTCAATGCCTCGAAGACGGGGAGTTGAAGGAGATAGAGTATCCCCTGGATGTGGATAATTGCGAAAGGCATTATTTCCAGGCACGCATCGCGCCGTTCGAAGATAATAAAGTGATGGCATTGATACACGATATCGGTGACAGGGTGCAACGCTCCAATGAACTCATCGAGGCGAAGCAACGGGCAGAAGAGGCCGACCGCATGAAATCGGTGTTCCTGGCCAATATGAGCCACGAGATCCGCACTCCTTTGAATGCTATCGTGGGATTCTCTGAAATCATAGCTTTGACGGAAGATGAAGTGGAGAAAGCCGAATACCTGAACATCATCCAGAAGAATAGCAACCTGTTGTTGCAACTCATAAATGACATTCTGGACCTTTCCCGCATCGAGTCGGGGAAATCGGAAATGAACTTCCAGTTGGTCGAAATGACCGGACTGATTGACGAAGTGGAGAAAGTGCATCGCCTGAAAATGAAAACGGGCATCCGACTGAATGTGATGCGTCCCGATGAGGAAATCTGGATTATGGTGGACCGGAACAGGATTACGCAAGTGCTGTTCAACTTCCTCTCCAATGCCATTAAGAATACCCATGAAGGGGCCATCACCCTGGGGCTGGAGGTCTGCGGAGAATGGTTGAAGGTTTATGTAACGGATACCGGTTGTGGTATTGCGAAGGAGAAATTGCCCTTGATTTTCAACCGTTTTGAAAAGCTGAACGATTTTGTTCAGGGCACGGGTCTGGGGCTTCCCATCTGCCAGAGCATCGTGGAGAGATTGGGAGGAAAGATTTCCGTAGAGTCCGAAGTAGGAGTGGGGAGCACTTTCGTGATGACCCTTCCTTACCGCCAGTTTGTGTTGGGAGCGGATGGTGAACCTGTTGAAATCAATGCCCACGTAGAGCGAAGATCAGACGGCAGGAAGAAAATTCTGATAGCCGAAGATACGGAGTCTAACTTTATGCAGATAAACATTTTGCTGAAGAAGGACTACACCATTTCGTGGGTTACCAATGGCGAAGAGGCCGTAAATAGTTTCTTGCGCGAGCGTCCCGACCTGATATTGATGGACATCCGCATGCCGGTGATGAACGGTATTCAGGCTACGGAAAAGATACGTACCGTGGACATCGATCTGCCTATCGTTGCGGTGACGGCCAATGCTTTCTTGATAGAACAACAACAAGCATTAGCCGCCGGATGCAATGATATTATTGCCAAACCATATACTTACGAAAGATTGAAGGAAACAATCATCAAGTATATTTGAGTGGGTGTTTCTTAGATTCTGTCCAGTACGGTTTTTATCAAAGTGTCAATCGTATTCTTGTAGCCCGTATTGGCTTCTTTAATCAACCGGTTGGCTATGACCATGCATACCGTGGTCGCCTTATGTCCCATCAGGCGACTCAAACCGGCCAGTGCGGAGCTTTCCATCTCGAAGTTCGTAATGCGATAGCCATTGTATTCAAAGTTCTCGATTTTTTCATTCTGCTTCGGGTCGGCCAGCGGAATGCGTAGTTCGCGTCCTTGCGGGCCAAAGAAACCACCGGCGGCAATCGTTACACCGCGTACCATATCGTCTCCGGCAATGCGCTCTATCAGTTCGGCATTGGCGTCGATCACGTACGGAGCAGGTGCGCACATATTCCCTGACCATCCCATGTGGTTCAGGAATGCACGTTCGAATGGCAGGTCGCACACTTCATTGCGCCCTGAATAGAAGTTCAGCAGGCCATCGAAACCAATGGACTTTTGCGAGCAAATAAATGTACCTACGGGCGTATTCGGTTGCAAACCGCCACAAGTACCGATGCGTACCAGTTCTAACTGGCGAAGTTGGGGCTTTTCTTCACGTGTGTTGAAGTCGATGTTGGCCAAGGCGTCCAGTTCGTTCATCACAATATCGATGTTGTCGCAACCAATACCCGTAGAAACCACCGTGATGCGTTTGCCCTTGTAAGTACCTGTAATGGTTTTGAACTCGCGGCTTTCCACTTCACATTCTTTATTCTCGAGGTGTGAGCCTACCAGTGCCACTCTGCCCGGGTCGCCCACCAGGATTACTTTGTCTGCCAGCCACTCAGGCTTTACGTGCAGATGAAAAACTGAACCGTCATCATTGATAATAAGTTCGGAAGATGCAAAATACTTTTTCATATTCTGGATTTTTTGGTTGATACGTTTATAAATAGAAAACGCCGGAACGGGATTACTGTTCACCGGTTCCGACGTTTTTCTGGGGCAATAATATTCTACCGGTTATTTACTCAACGGCTGGTTTGAGTTGTTTCCCGATGGTTTGGCTATGGTTTCGCGCATGGAAGTATCAGCTTCGATGTTCTTCATCCGATAATAATCCATGATGCCCAGGTTGCCGTTACGGAATGCTTCTGCCATGGCCTTAGGTACTTCGGCTTCCGCCTCGATCACCTTGGCGCGTGCTTCCTGAGCTTTCGCCTTCATTTCCTGTTCGCTGGCCACGGCCATTGCACGGCGTTCCTCAGCTTTGGCCTGGGCGATATTCTTGTCGGCATTTGCCTGGTCTATCTGCAAAGCCGCACCGATGTTCTTACCTATATCGATATCAGCGATATCAATGGACAGGATTTCGAAAGCCGTACCGGCATCCAGACCTTTACGGAGCACAAGTTTGGAGATTGAATCTGGGTTTTCCAATACTGACTTGTGGTTTTCGGACGAACCGATGGAAGATACGATACCTTCGCCTACACGGGCCAGGATAGTGTCTTCACCGGCACCACCCACCAACTGGCGGATATTGGCGCGTACCGTTACACGGGCTTTGGCTATCAACTGGATACCATCTTTTGCTACGGCGGTCACCGGAGGAGTATCGATCACCTTCGGGTTTACCGACATCTGAACGGCTTCGAACACATCACGTCCGGCAAGGTCGATTGCGGTAGCCATCTGGAAGGATAATTCAATATTAGCTTTAGAGGCGGATACCAAGGCGTGCACCACTCTTTCTACGTGTCCACCGGCCAGGTAGTGAGCTTCCAGCTCGTCGCGGGTAATGTTGCTCAATCCGGCTTTGTGTGCTTCAATCATACCCGGTACAATGATGTAGGGAGGTACGTTACGGATACGCATTAAAAACAATTGCACCAATGAAATCCTGACTCCCGAAACTTTGGCGGACAACCATAGGAAGAAAGGAACATAGTGGAAGAACAGTACGATGAAGATAATGCCTCCTATCACAAGAAAGGCAGTTAGGTACATAGTGTCTACGTTCATGATTTATAAGATATTAAGTGTGAATATTAGTCTTTTTTCTTTTCTACCATGATAACGCCGTCCGCAATACGGTTTACAATGATAGGGGTTTTTTCATTCAGAAATCCGTCCATGGATTTCACTTCCACGATGTTGCCGTCTATTTCGGCATTGCCGATCAGTGCCAGGCGTGTAATGGCCACACCCGTATCGCCTACTTTTACTTGATCCGCGGCCGTACGGTCCACCTTCGATGTGATATTCTTTTTCAACGCCACTTTATCCAAGGTCTTGGAGCGCATGAAGAGTATCAATGAGCCTATGCAGGCTATTGCCGATACACCGAGCGTGATGAAACCAGCCGTTGTACCCAGATAGGCAAAGGCATAGTAGTTGGCATAGATCATGCAAGCTCCGGCCAGAATTCCGGCTATGCTGATGCCCGGGATGACGAACAGTTCTACCAAGAATAGGATAACCGCCGCAACAATGAGTACAATGATGATAAGTATGTCCATAGTTTTCTATTTAAAGGATTGTTTTTCTGTATTACGCACTTCAATGGCGGCCTTCTCCAATTCACCTGATAATCGTTGTATCTGTTTTTCCAGGTCGAGTATGGCGGGAGCCAGTTTGGCTTTATCGCTTTCCTTGGCACGGGAGTACAAGGAACGTTGCTCTTCCAATTTGTTTTGCTGCTGTCTGAAGCTTTTCTCCAATTGGCGGTATTTGCTGAATAAGCTCTTGGCCTGAGGAGATTTGAAATCACTCCATTGATAATACGTAGTGTGGTCATCAATTACAAATTCAAAGTCATAGCTCCGTTCGGCTTGTGGCTTTTCACTGATAGCGGCTTGCAGGCGGCGTTTGGCATCAGATACTGTATTTTGATCTACCCATGTATCTTTCAGGGAGTGAATTTGAGCAAGTCGGACAACTTTTTTCTTGTCCATAGCTTCGTAGTTATACACCCGTTTGGAAGAGTTGGGAATAAATACGTAAATACATACTTTCCCTTCCGGTTGGTAGCGATCGGAAGCAAACCATCCGAGGTTGTTAAACTCGTCGATGGCAAACATATAGTCGTTATAAGGAGAATTGAATGGCATGCCCACATTCTCCGGAGTCAGATAAGTATTGGTATTCGTATTGTAGCGGGTAACAAATATGTCATATCCACCTATTGAATTCTCACCGTCAGCGGCATAGTAGATAGTTGCACCATCCGTTAATACGTACGGATAATTGGCGTTGATGGAGTCGTTGATGCTACCGGGCAATAGGCTGCCTTTACTCCATTCGCCTTGCATCTTGTTGCGGGCAAGGATGCTGAGTTTGCCATCAGGCTGGCGTTCACCGTAATAAATCTTATTACCGAGTTCAGTTTCGTATACAGTAGCTTCTACTTCTTCTTTATTCTGGAAGAAATCGTTGTACGTGAATAATTTACCGGATTCTGGACTGATTTTATAAGCTTCCAAAAAGCGGTCTTTATCCACTACGATACTATCGATAATGCACACTTCTTCAATACCTTTCAGCATGCGGAGATTGGTCTTGCTCTTTTCCAGAAGTTTTTCAGCTTCTGCGGTAGACCTTTTTCGTTTGGAAAGATCACTGATATACTCTTCGTAACACTTGATGGCATCTTCAAAACGATACAGGTCGTTATAATTTCGTGCCAGATACAGTTGTCCGCTGGGGATACGTTTCTTAACGGCTGTTTCCAGGTATTTCAGGGCTACGTCAGGTTCTCCTGTTTCCAAGCAGCATACACCGTACCATAAATTATAATTTCCGTTTGCCGGTTGTGTCCTGACGAATTTTTTGAAAACGGGTTTGGCTTTCTCGTACTGCCCCTTGTTGTAAAAAGCTTTAGCTTGTTCCAACGTCTGTGCCGATGCACCGACTAATACGAGACTAAATAGAAGGAGTAAAATATATCTCTTTTTCATGCTAGTTATCCAACTTACAAATTCGAATGTTCAAAAATACAAATTAATCGGGAATAATGCTGCTTTCCGTTATTCTATTATGTTAATTCTTCTTTAAATCATTCTTTTCTCTTACTTTTGCAGGACAAAGAGTAAAAGAGCTATAAGCTACATGAGCTACGAGCTACAAGTAGTTGCGTAACGTCCGCATGGGACTTGTAGCTCTTAGCTTGTAACTCGTAGCTTTGAATTATTATGGCGCAATTTACTGAAGAAGAGAAGACCATCCGCCGCATAGAAAAGCGGTTTAGTAAGGGACTGGTAGAATATGGGCTGATAGAGGATGGGGATAAAATCCTCATCGGGCTTTCCGGTGGCAAAGACTCTTTGGCGTTGGTGGAATTGTTGGCAAAGCGCGCCCGTGTCTTTAAGCCCAGATTCTCCGTGGTTGCCGTTCATGTGGTTATGAAGAATATACCTTATCAGAGTGATTTAGCATATCTGCGTGAGTATGTTGAGTCGTGGAATATCCCTTTCGTACTGTATGAGACGGAGTTCGATGCAAGTACGGATACGCGTAAGTCACCTTGTTTTCTTTGTTCATGGAATCGGCGTAAAGCGTTGTTTACTGTTGCCAAGGAACAAGGTTGTAATAAAATAGCATTGGGACATCACATGGATGATATTCTGGAAACATTATTGATGAATATCACTTTTCAGGGCGCGTTTAGTTCCATGCCTCCTCGTTTGGTAATGAAGAAGTTCGATATGACGGTTATCCGTCCGATGTGTTTGGTACATGAGTCTGATTTGCTGGAACTGGCACAGATAAGGGGATATCGGAAACAGGTGAAGAATTGCCCTTATGAAGCGCAATCTCATCGAAGCAATATGAAAGACATTTTGCATCAACTGGAAGAAATGAATCCGGAAGCTCGTTATAGTCTTTGGGGAAGTATGGCAAATGTTCAGGAAGAGCTTCTTCCTAAAAAAGTTAGTAATTTAGATTAATTAATTATCGCTTAAATATTCATAACTGAAATGAAAGGTCTTTATACGATTTTGCTTTTAATTGTCTCCAATGTCTTTATGACTTTTGCTTGGTATGGTCATCTGAAGTTGCAAGACATGAAAATTATTACAAACTGGCCGCTTTATGCCATCATTTTGTTTTCGTGGAGCATCGCTCTTGCGGAATATTTCTGCCTGGTTCCGGCCAACCGTATTGGGTTTATAGGCAATGGCGGTCCTTTTTCATTGATACAGTTGAAGATAATTCAGGAGGTGATTACTCTTATTATTTTCACTGTATTTACTACTGTCCTTTTTAAAGGTGAAAGCCTGCACTGGAATCATTTTGCGGCATTCATTTGCCTGGTATTGGCAGTGTATTTTGTATTCTATAAATGATAATTTAGCGGCGAGGGAATGGGTACGCGGACTACGCGGATAAGGCG
>OGOU01000509.1_pt1 | contig 34724 bp, 32 predicted proteins | sample 1552721 | NCBI WGS metagenome assembly OGOU01 (sample SAMEA2580176, study PRJEB22360) | human gut metagenome | biome: human gut; feature: human-associated habitat; material: faeces | place: Denmark | collected 2008/2010
TGATGTTCCGGGACATAAGAGAGGAAGAGGCAACCCAGAACTGGTAGATTTACTTGGAGAAAGATGTGTTGGAATAGATGTTAATTCAATGAAGCCACTTGATAACCTGTGCCACCCTGTTTCTGTTATTAAGGAGGCAGAGGAGCTCACAGCAGAGGCATTTGGGGCAGAACACGCATTTTTCATGGTAGGAGGAACTACGCAGGCAGTACAGAACATGGTGTTATCTGTATGTAAGGCTGGAGATGAGATTATCGTTCCAAGAAATGTGCATAAAAGCGTAATTAATGCATTGATTCTGTGTGGTGCGATTCCTGTTTATCTTAATACAGAAATTAATGCAAAGCTTGGAATAGTGCTTGGAGTAACTGTGCAGCAGGTTGAAAAGACAATACAGGAGCATCCGAATGCGGTGGCGGTTTTGGTGAACAATCCTACATATTATGGAATCTGTTCAGACATTAAAGGAATATGTGATATAGCACATTCATATGGACTTAAGGTGCTTGCCGATGAGGCACATGGAACGCATCTGTATTTTGGTGACAACCTTCCTATGAATTCAATGAAAGCAGGAGCAGACCTTGCAGCAATATCAATGCATAAGTCAGGCGGTTCGCTTACGCAGAGTTCAATCCTTCTTACCAATAATGGTATGAATGCTGATTATGTACAGACAATTATTAATATTACGCAGACAACGAGCGCGTCATATCTTCTTATGACAAGCCTTGATATATCAAGAAGAAATCTTGCCCTGCGCGGCAGACAGTCATTTGCAAAGGTGAGCGAGTGGGCACAGTATGCAAGAGATGAGATTAATATGGTAGGCGGTTATTATGCATACGGAAAAGAACTGATTAATGGTGGAACAGTCTATGATTATGATGTTACCAAGCTTTGTGTTTATACAAGGGATATCGGACTTGATGGAATTGAGGTGTATGATATCTTAAGAGATGAGTATGATATCCAGATAGAATTCGGCGACATTGGAAATATAATGGCGTACATATCAATTGGTGACAGAATACAGGATATAGAAAGACTTGTCGGAGCATTGGCTGAAATCAGCCGTCTGTATTCAAAAGAAGAAAAACGCTTTGAAGTAGACAGACAAATGCTGCTTCCAAGGGTACTTGCTTCACCACAGGAAGCCTTCTATGCCGATAAGATTAAAGTTCCAATCCGTGAGGCAGCAGGACATATATCAGGGGAGTTCGTAATGGCATATCCGCCAGGAATTCCTATACTTGCGCCGGGTGAAGAAATCACAGACGAGATAATAGACTATATTCAGTATTCAGTAGAGAAGGGCTGTTCAATGCAGGGAATGGAAGATTCAACATTGCAGACACTGAATGTATTAAGAATGTAAATGTCCGATTTGTTCAATCGGTCAAATATAGAAGGGAGAAAGTTTCTATGGAATTTTGGTTTTCAGAACTTCATTCACCACATGTGAAGTTTGATATCAGGGTTGAAAAACAACTGTTTTCTGGCGAGAGCGACTATCAGAGAATAGATGTATTTCAGTCGCCAGAGTTCGGAAAATTCCTGACACTTAATGGAAGTGTTATATTTTCAGAACAGGATTGTTTCATCTATAACGAGATGGTGGTGCATGTGCCAATGTCAGTCCATCCAGATGTTAAAAATGTATTGATAATCGGTGGCGGTGACGGAGGTGTATCAAAGGAACTGTTGCAGTATGACAATATCGAAAATATTGACATAGTTGAACAGGACAACATGTTTGTTGATGTGTGCAGGGAGTATTTTCCAGAGACGGCAGTAGGATTAGAAGATGAGAGAGTACACATTTATAATTCAGATGCATTAAGGTTCTTACGCTCCAAGCAGGATATGTATGACCTTATAATTAATGACGCAACAGACCCGTTTGGTGCGAGTGAGGGACTGTTTACAAGGGAATTTTATGGAAACTGTTATAAGGCACTTAAGGAGGACGGAATACTTGTGTACCAGCATGGAAGTCCTTTCTATGATGAGGATGAGGATGCATGCAGAAGCATGCACAGGAAGGTGTTCCACACATTTCCAATAAGCCGCGTGTATCAGGCACATATACCAACAAGTCCGTCAGGATACTGGCTGTTTGGATTTGCGTCAAAGAAATATCATCCGCTTAAGGATTTCAAGCCGGCAGAGTGGAAGAGAAGAAATATACATACAGAATATTACACAACTAATCTTCATACAGGTGCATTCATGCTGCCAAAGTATGTTGAAGAATTATTAGAACAGGAGGAAGAAAGATGAGCAGAGTATTAGTAATTGGTTGCGGAGGAGTTGCTTCAGTAGCAATCCACAAGATATGTCAGGTGAGCGAGGTGTTTTCAGACCTGTGCATAGCGAGCAGAACAGTGAGCAAATGTGACAAATTAGCAGACGAATTGAAGGACAAGACAAGCACTAACATCACAACAGCAAAGGTTGATGCTGACAACACAGATGAGGTTATTGCGCTTATCAATGAATTCAAGCCAGATGTAGTTCTTAATGTGGCACTTCCATATCAGGACCTTACGATTATGGATGCCTGCCTTGCATGTAAAGTTCCTTATGTTGATACTGCTAATTACGAGTGTGAGGATACAGACAATCCTGAGTGGAGAAAGGTATATGAGGAGAGATGCAAGCGTCTTGGATTTACAGCATATTTTGACTACTCATGGCAGTGGGCTTACAGAGAAAAATATAAAGAAGCCGGAATTACAGCACTTTTAGGAACTGGTTTTGATCCGGGTGTAACAAGCGTATTCACAGCTTATGCACAGAAACACTATTTTGATGAGATACATACAATTGATATATTAGACTGCAACGGCGGCGACCATGGATATCCGTTTGCAACTAACTTTAATCCCGAAATAAATCTTCGTGAGGTATCTGCAAACGGCTCATATTGGGAGAACGGCAAGTGGATTGAAACCTCTCCTATGGAAATAAAGAGAGTGTATAATTTTGACGGCGTAGGCGAAAAGGATATGTATTTGCTCCACCACGAGGAAATTGAGTCGCTTGCAAAAAATATTCCTAACGTTAAGCGTATCCGATTCTTTATGACCTTTGGCCAGAGCTACCTTACGCATATGAATTGTCTTGAAAACGTTGGTATGCTTTCCACAGAGCCGATTATGTACGAGGGCAGAGAAATTGTGCCTATTCAGTTCTTAAAGGCTCTTTTGCCTGACCCTGCTTCTCTCGGTTCTCGCACAAAGGGCAAAACAAACATCGGCTGTATTTTTACCGGCATTAAGGACGGCAAAGAAAAAACTATTTATATTTACAATATGTGCGACCATCAGGAGTGCTATAAGGAGGTAGGCTCTCAGGCTGTGTCTTACACAACAGGTGTTCCTGCTATGATTGGCGCTTCTCTTGTGCTCAGCGGCAAGTGGAAAAAACCGGGTGTGTATAATGTTGAGGAGTTTGACCCCGACCCATATATGGAGGCACTTAATAAGTACGGTCTGCCCTGGGTTGTTGCCGAAAACCCCGTTAAGGTAAATTGAGCCTATGAAGTTTTCAAAATTACCAACACCCTGTTATGTAATTGACGAACAGTGTCTTATTAAAAATCTTGAAATTCTAAAGAGCGTTGAAATCAGAACAGGCTGTAAAATCTTGCTTGCTCAAAAGGCATTTTCAGCTTTTTGCGTTTATCCGCTTATGAGTAAATACCTTTCGGGTACAACTGCAAGCGGACTGTATGAAGCAAAGCTTGGCTATGAAAGCTTTGGCAAAGAAACCCATATATTCTCTCCTGCATATAAGGAAAAGGACTTTGACGAGATTTTAAAAATCTGCGGTCATATTATTTTCAATTCCTTTAATCAGCTTGAAAAATTCAGACCAAAGTGGGAAAATTCCTCTGTAAGCGTAGGCATACGTCTTAATCCCGAATACTCCACTCAGCAGGGACACGAAATTTATGACCCCTGTGCATACGGTTCAAGACTCGGGGTTACAAAGGCAAATTTCAGAGAGGATTTACTCGGCGGAGTTGAGGGCTTTCACTTTCATACCCTTTGCGAACAAAACTCTGATGATTTGATTTCAACCTTTAATGCTGTTGAAGAAAAATTCGGAAAGTATTTTTACAATGCAAAGTGGCTCAATTTCGGCGGAGGTCACCATATTACAAGAGAAGATTACGATATTGAGGCACTCGTAAAGCTTATTGATTATGTACAGAAAAAATACGATGTACAGGTGTATCTTGAGCCGGGTGAAGCAGCGGCACTGAATGCAGGCTATCTTGTAACAGAGGTTATGGATACGGTAAGCAACGGACTTGATATTTTGATTCTTGACGCTTCTGCCGCCTGTCATATGCCCGATGTGCTTGAAATGCCGTACAGACCTCCGCTCAGAGGCAGCGGCAATCCCAACGAAAAAAAATTCACCTATCGTTTGTCCTCGTGTACCTGTCTTGCAGGTGATGTTATCGGAGATTACAGCTTTGATAATGAAATAAAAATCGGGGACAGGCTGGTTTTTGAAGATATGGCTATATACTCTATGGTTAAGAATAATACCTTTAACGGGATGCCTTTGCCTGCCATTGTACTTATGCACAGCGAAAATGACTGCGAGATAATAAAAGAATTTTCGTATAAAGACTTTAAAGAGAGGCTTTCGTAATGAGCTTTAAATATGTAAATAATGAATTCCCTGCCGATAACGGTTTTTATATGCCTGCTGAGTTTAGCAAGCACAGTGCAACGGTTATGATATGGCCTGAAAGACAGGGAAGCTGGTGCTATGAGGCGAAGGCTGCCGAAAAGGTATTTACGGAAATAATAGAAAATATTGCAAGGTATGAAAAGGTTTATGTGCTTGCAAGCGACAAAAAGCTTGCACACGCAAAAAAATGCCTTGAACATATCGAAAATGCCGAAACGGTTAATATTAACTCTGACGATGCGTGGGCGAGAGATACTGCACCTACGTTTTTACTAAATCGCAGCGGTTCGCTTGCAGCGGTTGACTGGAAATTTAACGCATGGGGAGGAGAATTTGACGGCTTATATGCAAGCTGGGATAATGACGATAAAATTCCGCCTGAGCTTTGCAAAATTCTCGGCGTGCCGCTGTTCAATGCTCATCCCTTTGTGCTTGAAGGCGGCTCTGTGCATACCGACGGAGAGGGTACTTTAATTACAACGGAGGAGTGCCTTCTCAGCAGAGGCAGAAATCCTCAGCTTTCAAAAGCGGAAATTGAGGGGAAGCTCAAAAAATTCCTCGGCATACAAACAATTATTTGGTTGCCAAAGGGAATTTATAATGATGAAACAAACGGGCATATTGATAATATCTGCGCCTTTACATCTCCCGGTGAGGTTGTGCTTGCCTGGTGTGATGATGAAACCGACCCGCAATACGAAATTTCAAGGGCTTGTTTTGATGTACTCAAAAACAGCGTTGACGCAAAGGGCAGGGCGATTAAGGTTCACAAGCTGCCTGTTCCAAAGATTCCGGTTACAGTTACAGAAAACGATTTAAACGGATATGTTTTTGAGGACGGAGAGGACTTTAGAGAGGTCGGTGAAAGGCTTGCGGCTTCATATGTGAATTTCTATTTTTGTAATAACGCAGTAATTCTGCCGCAATTTGGCGGAGAAAATTCTGAGAGCGACAGACTTGCAGTTGAGATTCTCAGCAAAATATGCAAGGACAGAGAAATTATTCCGATATACGCAAGGGATATTATCCTTGGAGGAGGAAATATTCATTGTATTACACAGCAGATTCCCTTTTCGGAAAGGAAGAATACAGATGAGAAAGATTAAGGTTGCGGCTGTTCAGATAAAATGTTCTTTGGTAGTAAGCGAAAATATAGCAAATGCCGAAAAATATGTAAGACAGGCTGCAAAAGAGGGAGCAAATATAATTTTGCTTCCCGAACTGTTTGAAAGACAGTATTTTTGTCAGGAAAGACGATATGAATATTATGAATATGCAAAGCCTGTTTTTGAAAATGATGCAGTTCTGCACTTTGCAAAGGTGGCAAAGGAGCTTTCGGTTGTTATGCCGATAAGCTTTTATGAAAGAGATAACAACCGACTTTTCAACAGCGTTGCCGTTATTGACGCAGACGGAGAAATCCTCGGCGTTTACCGTAAAACTCATATTCCCGATGACCATTACTATCAGGAAAAATTCTATTTTATTCCGGGTGATACAGGTTTTAAAACCTTTAAAACACGATATGCCACAATCGGTGTGGGCATTTGTTGGGACCAATGGTTCCCCGAAACCGCAAGAGCGCTGACATTAAACGGAGCAGAGCTGATTTTTTATCCTACTGCTATCGGCTCTGAGCCAATACTTGAGTGTGACAGTATGCCGCATTGGCAAAGATGTATGCAAGGTCATTCCGCAGCAAATGTTATTCCCGTAATTGCAGCAAATCGAATCGGCAGGGAAGATGTACTCCCTTGCCGTGAAAACGGAAATCAAAGCTCGTCCCTGTTGTTTTACGGTTCGTCCTTTATTACTAACGAAACAGGAGAGATAATTGTTTCTGCCGCAAGAGATGAAGAAGCTGTGATTACAGCCGAATTTGATCTTGACGATATTTTTGAAAACAGGCTCGGCTGGGGAATTTTTCGTGACAGACGTCCCGATTGCTATAAAATACTAACAGAGAAATAAGCGGTGTGGTAATATTTATTCGTTTTAAACTAAAAATAATTTCATTAAAAACTGACTCTGAGATTTTGTCGGAGTCAGTTTTTTGTTAAGTATTATTGTGTTTAATGTTATTTTTATTAATTTTGTAGATGCATAAGCTTTTTATTAAATTTATAAAATTGATAAAAAGCTCATTGTTAATATTACTAAAAAATCATATACTAATTTGTAAAAATAAAACATATATTTTGTGAATTACATATGTTATAATTGTATTGATATAAAATATCAGAAAGGATGAATTTTGTATATGAGTAAATTTAAAAAACTGACAAGCGTTGTTCTTGCGGCTACTATTGTATCTACAGCATCTGCGATGGCTTTTCCGGCATCAGCAGTCGGAAATGCTAAAGCGGCTTCTGCTGCAGATTATAATTTACAACAGAATGTTCAGGATGGCGTAATTCTTCACGCATTTAACTGGTCATACAAAACAATAAAGGAAAATCTTCCTGCTATTGCCGCGGCAGGCTATTCAACAGTTCAGACATCGCCTGTACAGCAGCCAAAGGATTACAGTTCATCAAAAGATGTTGCCGGTCAGTGGTGGAAACTTTATCAGCCGGTGAGCCTTTCTATCGCTAAAGATTCGTGGCTCGGTACAAAGGATGACTTAAAAGAGCTTTGCGCTGAAGCTGATAAGTACGGTGTAAAGATTATCTGCGACATAGTTTCAAACCATATGGGCAGTGAAAGTGAAGATAATCCTAATGCTGTAAGCTCACAGGTAGAAACCTATGATCCTGATATTTATAATAATTCAAGCAAATACTTCCGCAACAATCTGATTTCTGTTTCAGACAGTTCTGTTCAGAATGTTGTTCAGGGACACCTCAACTCCTGTCCTGATTTGAAAACCGACGAAAAGGTTGTACAGGATAAGGTTATTTCACTTTTAAAAGAATGTATTGACTGTGGTGTTGACGGCTTCCGCTTTGACGCTGCAAAGCATATTGAAACTCCGGACGATGGTGCGTATGCTTCTGATTATTGGAAAAATATTTCTGAGTCCGCAAGCTCGTACTATAACGCAAAAACAGGTGATGATCTCTATATTTACGGAGAGGTTCTCAATAACTGCGGTGCTAACAGAAAGTACAGCTCTTACACAAAATATATTAATGTAACAGACAACAGAACAGGTGACGCAGTCCTTGCAAATGTTGTAAACGGAAAAGCTTCAACTGCGGCAAGTGCCGGCTATAAGTCAGGAATGAATGCTTCTGACACTGTTCTCTGGGTTGAATCACACGATACCTTCGAGGGCAACTCAGGCTCGGGCGGCATCAGTAATACTGCAAAGGTTACGGATGAAGACATTGTTAAAGCCTGGGCAATCGTTGCTGCAAGAAAAGATGCAACATCGCTTTATTTTGCACGTCCCGGTGCTTCATTGATGGGTGATGCAGCAGGTGACACCACATACAAGAGCACCGCTGTTTCTGAAATCAATAAGTTCCATAATAAATTTGCAGGTCAGAGCGAAAAACTCGGCGCTTCTGATGATGTTGCTTATGTAGCAAGAGGCACAAGCGGCATTGTCCTTTCAAACTGCAAGGGCAACGAGAAGAACGTAAGCATTTCAGGCACAGGCCTTGCAGACGGCAAATATACAGATACCGTTTCAGGTGCTGCATTCACTGTTTCAAACGGTGTGCTTAAAGGCTCAATCGGTTCAACAGGTGTTGCCGTTGTTTATAACGGCACAACAACTCCAAGAAACACCTGCTCAGCAGAGAGCGGAGCTTTTGAGGGTGAAACCATTACCATTAACTTGGGACTTGACAATGCAACTTCAGGTACATATTGCATTGATAATTCTTCACCTGTAACCTACACAGGTGACATTGCAATCAGAGTTGGTTCCGACTACGCTTACGGTGAAACAATTAACCTTACCCTCACTGCAACAGACGGAAAGAACACTACAACAACTACTTACAAGTACAAGAAGAATGAGGCTGCTTCCTCAGGCGTATATATTTTCTTTGCTTCCGAAAAGAGAGAAACAAGCGCAAGCTGGAAAGCACCTTACAATATTTATATCTATGACGAGGACTCATCAAAGCAGGAAACCTACAAGGTTTCAAACTGGCCGGGAAGAAAGATGAATTTCGACAAGGCTTCAGGTTATTATTATGTTGAAATTCCTACAACCTGCATTGCTACCGATGCAGACGGCAATGAGTATGAGTCAAACTTTGATATTGCTCATTCACAGAACACCAGAGTTATTTTCAGCGACAGCTCTAATGTGAACTCTGCGCCACGTCAGTATCCGTCATCTAACGGACTTAAGCCAAAGGGAACTTCAAAGATTTTCGGACTTACAAAGACTACCTCTTGGGAGGATACAACACTTGTTCCTACAAAGGACGAGCAGCCTGCTACTGAGGTAACAAGAGGCGACAAGGTATATAAGTACGGCGATATTGATACAAACGGCAAGTTTGACGTTCTTGATGTAACTCAGCTTCAGCTTATAGTTGCAGAGAGTGTTAAAGCAACTGATATTATATACGCAATCTGTGATATCAACAGTGACGGCATTGTAGATGTAAGAGATGTTACAATGCTCCAGATGTATATTGCAGGTGTAACAACAGGCGTTGGCAAAGCAGGTCAGACCTATAACCCATCTGTAAAGCCAAGCAAGCCTGAGGAAACTAAGCCTGCTCCGACGCAGCCAACCACAAATCCTGAGGAAAATACTTATACTCTTTACTTGAAAACACAGCTTACCTGGATGACATCAATGGGTACAAACCTCTATGCTTTTGACAACGATACAAAGAAGTCATATCAGCTTGAGCAGGATACAGATGATTATCCGAATGTATTTAAAGCAGAAGTAGATAATTCACTTTCAAGTGTAACCTTCTACAGAGCAAATGATATGGTTGATGAAATGTCAAAGCCATCAAGCTCAGGTCCTGTTTATAATGCTTGGACAGCTAATGTGAGCAGCAAAAACAACTGCTTCACACTTATCAGCGTTGATGACGCAACAGGCAAAGCAACCTCAGAGGTAGGTCCGTATGTTAAGGAGGACGCTCCTGAGTGGGCGCTTGATGTAGTTTATTTTGATAATTCACAGACTAAGTGGAAAACCGTATGTATTTACGGCTGGGGCAATGGTCTTTATAATGAAACATATCCAATGACTCAGATTGAGGGAACAAATATCTGGAAGTATGAGCTTCCGGAGCCGGCTTATCCGGGCACAAAGTGCTTCCTTTTTAAAGAAACAAACGATACAACAAACTGGAATAAAAAGACAAATGACGTAACAGTTGTTGAGGGCAAAAACCTCTATGACGGCAAAAAACAGACTTGGTCCGGTACTTACGAAGAATAAAATATCACTTTAGGCAGGCATACTTCGGTATGCCTGTTTCTTTCACTATAAATTAAAAACCGAGTAGTCCAAAAGATTACTCGGTTTTTGTTTTAAATTTCAGTTTATCTGAGCCTTTTAAAGAAGCTTTTTAAAAGCTCGGCACATTCCTTTTCCATAATGCCGCCTGTGCAGGAGGGTTTAAAATTATACGGCATTTCAAAAAGATTTGTTATAGTTCCGCAAGAGCCGTTTTTAAAATCATATGCACCAAAATATACGTTTGGTATGTGCGCATTAATAATTGCTCCGGCACACATCGGACACGGTTCAAGCGTTACATAAATATCACAGTTCCACAGCCGCCAGCCGCCCAGTGCCTTGCAGGCGTTGTTTATAGCGTCTGTTTCAGCGTGGAGGAGTGCATTTTTTTCTTTTTCACGTCTGTTTCTGCCTGTAGCTACTATTATATCGTCACGAACTATTACTGCACCCACAGGTACTTCGTCATCGTCATATGCTTCTCTTGCAAGCTCAAGAGCCTTTTGCATATATTTAATGTTAAATTCACTCATAGAATTATAGTACGAACAGGGTAGCCACGGTTTCTAAAGCGAGCAGTATAACTGTTATTATAACACCGCTGCCTGAGAAAAAGGCGGTGATTTTTTCTTTAAGCGATAAGCTTACGACATTTGAGGTATCGCTGATGCTTAAAAAATTCTTGTCCTTTTTCGCTATTATCAGAAAAGCAAGCACACCCAAAACGAGAAAGGCAATAAATAGGCTAAGGTTAATAATTGCGAAGGTGCGGTTTGATACTGTACCCTGAGATTGTAAAATATCAAGTATTACAGCATAGAAATTGTTGACAAAATGTATTACTATAGAGGGGATAATTGAATTAGTCTTGCAATCGACATATCCGAATATAAGGCCTAAGATAAATGCAAACGGGATTTGAATTATGTTTCCGTGCATTGCGCCGAACATTATTGCAGACACTATAATTGCAAATGAATCACCGTACTTTCTGAGAGTCCCCATTAATATGCCTCTGAATCCGAATTCCTCGGCAAAGGCAGGGGTTAAAGCGGTAGAAATTACATATAAAACATTTGTAAAAACAGATGAGGAGGAGCTGTCCATATCAAGATTAAATTCAATGCCGATTAATGAGAAATTTGACGTTACCATATCCGAGGCAATATTAGCAACCATTGCAATGCCCATACCCATCAGGGTTATCAGAATGAGCATTACAGGCTTTACCGAGCTTACTTTTATAACATCAGAAATATGATTCTTGGACAGCTTTAAATATATAAGTCCGGGGACCATAGCCGCTGCTGCGGCGGCAAAAATTTGAAAGCTATGCGAAAACGGGCTGTTTACAATATCTTTTTGCAGCTTTTCAAGCAAATCGGTGCTGTCCATAGTGTATCCGCCGGAAAGCAATAAAATCACTTCGGTTACTATAATTACACCTATAACGATACAGTTAAGGGCAAGAAAATAAGAAAGAATATAGTAACCCAAACCGCTGGACTTTTTTTGAAGAAGGCTTTTTTCTCTTTCTTTTTTAAGCTGTTGAAGGCTTTTTTGAAAAAGAGGATAGCCCTGTTGATAAGGCGGACGATACTGTGTATAATTATAATTTGTGTATTGCATTAAAATCACTCCAATGATATAATATTAGCATAATAATACAGCTATTTCAAGAAAATATTTTATGAAATGTAAAATTATGAAAAAACACTTGACTTTTAGGGGTTGGAGTAATATAATATTTAAGAACAATAAAGCAAAGCAGAAATGCTTTCACCTGTGGGGTGTCGTCTGCACGGGTCAATACTTAAACTTATAGTTTATTTGTATTGCAATGCGGACGGAGTGTTTTTGTCCGCATTTATTTTTTGAAAGGTACTTTGGAGGTGCTTAACTATCAGCAAGAAAGATATTCAGATTAACGAGGAAATCCGTGACAAAGAGCTTAGAGTAATTGGCTCTGACGGACAGCAGCTCGGTATTATGTCATCAAAGGAAGCTCTTGCTCTTGCAGAACAAAAAAATCTTGACCTTGTTAAGATTGCTCCGCAGAGCGTTCCGCCCGTATGTAAAATTATGGATTACGGCAAATACCGTTTTGAGCAGGCAAAAAGGGAAAAGGAAGCAAGAAAAAATCAGCGCATTGTTGACATTAAGGAAGTAAGACTTTCTCTCAATATTGATACCCACGACTTTAACACTAAGCTCAATAACGCACTAAAGTTCATTAAGCACGGCGATAAGGTAAAGGTGTCTATACGCTTTAGAGGCAGAGAAATGGGACATCCGGAAATTGGTTTGGAAACAATGAAACGGTTCGCTGAAGCTTGTGCAGAGTTTGCCTCAATAGAAAAGCCTGCAAAGCTTGAAGGTCGCAATATGCTTATGTTTCTTGCACCAAAGTCCAATAAGTAATCACAGCTAAGGAGGATATTTATTATGCCTAAAATTAAAACTCACAGTGGTGCTAAAAAGCGTTTTAAACTCTCTAAGAACGGTAAGGTTATCCGTGCTCACGCAAATAAGAGCCACATTCTTAACAAGAAGACAACAAAGCGTAAAAGAGGTTTGCGTCAGACTACTGTTACAGACAAGACAAATGTAGCTCAGATCAAGCGCTTAGTTCCTTATAAATAATTTTCGCTTGTACTGCTTTTTATTTAATAATTATCGGAGGTAATATATAATGGCACGTGTAAAAGGTGCGATGATGACTCGCAAAAGAAGAAAAAAGGTATTAAAGCTTGCCAAGGGCTACTGGGGTTCTAAATCAAGACACTTTAAAATGGCTAAACAGGCTGTTATGAAGTCCGGCAACTATGCATATATCGGCCGTAAGCAGAGAAAGAGAGATTTCCGTCGTCTTTGGATTACTCGTATTTCTGCCGCTTGCAAGGCTAACGGCACAAACTATTCTACATTTATGAATGGTCTTAAAAAGGCAGGCATTACATTGAACCGTAAGATGCTTTCAGAGATTGCTATTGCTGATCCTAAGGCTTTTACAGCTCTTGTTGAGCAGGCTAAAAACGCTTAATTTAAACTGTAATTGCGTTTGGGTAACACCAAACGCAATTAGCATTTTAGGAGAGAAAGATGTTATTTGTCACAAGCAAAGATAACAGTAATATTAAACAGACTGTAAAGCTTAAATCAAGCGCAAAAGAAAGGCGAAAAAGCGGACTTTTTCTGGCTGAGGGTTTGAGAATTTGTCTTGACGCCGTAAAAAGCGGCGCCAAAATACAAACTCTGTTTGTCACAGAAAAGGCGGCTGAAAAGCATACAAATGATTTTGCTATTCTTGACTCTGCCGCTGAAAAAACAATCTGCGTTTCGGAAAATATTTTTGCACTTATGAGTGATACCCAATCGCCTCAGGGTTTTCTTTCGGTTATAAAAGCACTTGACAAAACCAATGAGTTTGATACAATAAAATGTAATGGTAAATATCTGGCACTTGATAATGTGCAGGATCCAAATAATCTTGGTACAATTCTGCGTTCTGCCGAGGCTTTTAATGTGAGTGGTGTTATATTGTCAAACGATTGCTGTGATATTTATAATCCAAAGGTAGTAAGAGGAAGTATGGGAGCAGTTTTCAGAATTCCTTTTATTGTTTATAATTCTGTTAAAGAATTTATCGAAGAAAATCCAACAATAAATTCATACGCCGCCGTTGTAAACAAAGATGTGCAAAGCATATCAGATGTGAAATTTCAAACGCCTTGTGCGGTTGTTGTCGGCAATGAAGGCAACGGAATAAAAGCGGAAACAGAAAAAGCCTGCACTCATAAAATAACAATTCATATGGACGGAAAGGCTGAATCTCTTAATGCTTCTGTGGCTGCTGCAATACTTATGTGGGAAATGATGAAATGATTTCTGAAAATGCCCGTTATTGGATACGGATTACAAGCGCACTCGGTTACAATAATATAAAGATAAAAAGAATAAGCGAGCTTTACAGCGATGTTTCAGAGTTTATCAGCGGAGGAATACGGGAGTGGAAGCACTGTGGTATTTTTACTCCAAATGAGATAGACAAGCTTTCAAAAAGTACGCTTGAAGAAGCAGATAATATAATCCTCAAATGCAGTGAGCTTGGTTATTCCGTAATTGCCATTGATGACGAACAGTATCCTAAAAGACTTTATAATATAGATACTCCGCCCGCTGTGCTCTATGTAAACGGTAGTCTGCCTGAATTTGACGACAGACTGAGCATTGCTATTGTCGGTACTCGAAGGGCAACAAGATACGGGACGGATAATTCTTTTAAATTTGCATATGCTCTTGCTAAGTACAGTGTTGTGATAGTCAGCGGCGGTGCGCTCGGAGTTGACTGTGCTTCTCACAGAGGTGCGCTTTCTGCAAACGGAATTACAGTATGCGTGCTTGGCTGTGGCATAAACTATAAATACCTGTCTGAAAACGAGGGTATGAGAAATGCAATAGCAAACAGCGGTGCGGTTATCTCGGAATATCCGCCCGATGAACCTCCGCTCAGATATAACTTTCCTGCGAGAAACAGGATTATTTCCGCTCTCTCTGACGGTCTTGTGGTTATGGAAGCAGGAATTAAAAGCGGTTCACTTATTACAGCGAGAAGCGCAATAGATCAGGGCAAGGAAGTATTTGCCCTGCTTGGAAACAACAGTCCACAGAATGAAGGCTCAAACTCCCTTATTAAAAACGGTCTTGCGCACCCTGTTACTGATTTTATGGATGTGCTGAATGAATTCAACAACAGCAGAGGCTTGTATGTTGAGGACGAAAAGCTGAATTTTGATGATATAAACTTTTCTGACCTTGAAGCTGTGCCGGTAAAGGGTAAAAAACCTGCTGTAAAAGATAATAGCAAGTCGAATAATAAAAATAAAAAAGTAAAAGTTTCGAATCCTGTAAAGGAAAAGAAGGATAATAAAAAGGCTTCAAAAGATGATGTAAAGCTTGACAATCAAAACAATGAAGCAAGTAAAAATGAGGTTTTAAATTTGAAAGCATCAGGCTTGTCCGATGTAGCCGTAAAGGTCTATGAGGTAATCGGAAAAGAGCCTGTTCACATAGATAAAATAGTAGATGAACTTAACATACCTGTTTTTAAGGTGCTCTCAGCTCTTACCCAACTTGAGATGAAAGGTTTGGTAACTGCAATGCAGGGCAGACGGTATGTATTAAAATAAACGGAGGCAGTAAATGTCAGATTTAGTAATTGTTGAGTCGCCGGCAAAGGCTAAGACCATCAAAAAGTACCTCGGAGGTAATTATGAGGTAATAGCTTCTATGGGACATGTAAGAGATTTGCCGAAAACAAGACTCAGCGTTGATATAAAGAAAAAGTTCGCACCAAAATACGAGATAATCAAGGGCAAGGAAAAGCTTGTTGATGAATTGAAAAGCCTTGCTGAGAAAAGTGATAAAATTTATCTTGCGACTGACCCTGATAGAGAGGGAGAGGCAATTTCCTGGCACCTTGCTTATATTCTCGGTTTGCCGCTTGACGATAACAACAGAGTTGAGTTTAACGAGATTACAAAAAACGGCGTGACAAGCGGTATGGAAAATCCTCGTTCTATAAATATTGATCTTGTAAATGCACAGCAGGCAAGACGTATTCTCGACAGACTTGTGGGATACAAGTTAAGCCCTTTTATTTCACAAAAAATAAGAAGAGGTCTTTCCGCCGGAAGAGTGCAGTCTGTTGCAGTGAGAATTATTGTTGACAGGGAAGAAGAAATCAGAAAATTTAAACCGGAGGAATACTGGACTATTGACGCAAAGTTTATTCCAAAGGGCAGCAGAAAATCCTTTTCAGCTTCTCTTTATTCAGACGCAAACGGCAAGGTGAAGATTGAAAATCAGGAGCAGGCTGAAAAAATTGAACAGGACCTTGCAGACGCAGAATATATGATTACTAAGGTAAAGCACGGCACAAGGAGAAAAACTCCTGCTCCGCCGTTCATTACTTCTACACTTCAGCAGGAGGCGTCAAGAAAGCTCGGATTTCAGTCCAGAAGAACAATGAAGGTTGCTCAGGAGCTTTACGAAGGCGTTGATATTGAGGGTATGGGAGCTACAGGTCTTATAACCTATATGAGAACCGACTCGCTGAGAATTTCCGATGTGGCTAAGGAGGAGGCAGCCGAATACATTTTAAACAGATTCGGACAGAATTTTCTCCCGTCAAAGCCGAGAGTGTTTAAGACCAAGAGCAATGCTCAGGACGGTCACGAGGCTATAAGACCGTCAATGCCGAGCCTTGCGCCCGAAGATGTTAAGCCAAGCCTTACTTCCGACCAGTTTAAGCTTTATAACCTTATTTGGAACAGATTTATGGCTTCTCAGATGGCTGATTGTATTCAAAAAACCACACAGGCTGAAATTTCCGCTAAGGAATATATATTTAAAGCTTCAGGTTACTATGTTGACTTTGAGGGTTTTACCACTCTTTATGTTGAGAGCAAGGATACTGAGGAGGAAAAATCTACTCAGCTCCCTCCGCTTGAAAAGGATATGCCTGTTAAGTGCAAGGAAATAAAAAAGAATCAGCACTTTACACAGCCGCCTGCAAGATATACCGAGGCTTCTCTTATTAAGGCGCTTGAAGAATACGGAATCGGCAGACCGTCAACCTATGCGGCAACTATTACCACAATTACAAGCAGAGAGTATGTTAAGCGAGAGGCTAAGACCCTGTATCCGACCGAGCTTGGAGAAGTAATGACAAATCTCTTGAAAGAGCGTTTTCCCAAAATTGTAAACTATAAATTTACTGCTCAGATGGAAGAAAATCTTGACGAGGTTGAAAACGGCAAGGAAGAATGGGTTGAGCTTCTTGATGAGTTCTATACCGATTTTGACAAAACTCTTAAAAAAGCAAAAGAAGAAATGGAAGGCGTTAAGCTCCAGTTAAAAGAGGATCAGACCGACATTATCTGCGACAAATGCGGCAGACAGATGGTTGTTAAGGTTGGAAGATACGGCAAGTTTATTGCCTGTCCGGGGTATCCCGAATGTAAAAACGTTCTCAAATTTGTTGAGAAAACCGGAGTTAAGTGCCCCAAATGTGATGGCGATGTAATAATAAAGCACACCAAGAAAAAGCGTGTTTTCTACGGCTGTTCAAATTATCCTAATTGTGATTTTGTAAGCTGGAATGAACCGGTCAACGAAAGATGTCCTCAGTGTGGCGGGGTACTGTTTAAAAAGAAGGGCAAAAAGCCAAAGCTTTACTGTGCAACTGAGGGCTGCGGCTTTGAAAAGGAATTTGCCGAAAAAGACGGCGAGTAATCTGTAAAACAGCGGTTTATAAGGCATAAATACTGCCGTTTGTTAATAAAAAGGAAAGGTGAACTTTTTGGAAAAAGCTTATATAAATGTAATCGGTGCGGGACTTGCAGGCGCTGAGGCTGCAAAGAAGATTTCATCGCACGGAATAAAGGTTCACCTTTATGATATGAAGCCAAAGAAGAAAACTCCTGCTCATCACAGCGATTTGTTCGGAGAACTTGTTTGTTCAAATTCCTTAAAGGCAATGCGTACAGAAAGCGCCGCAGGGCTTTTAAAGGAGGAGATGCGCAGACTTGATTCATTTCTTATGAAATGCGCAGACAAATGTCAGGTTCCTGCAGGAGGAGCTTTAGCTGTTGACAGAGATATTTTTTCAAGGCTTGTTACCGAGGGTATTCGCTCAGATGAAAATATCACTGTTTTTGAGGAAGAAATAACGGATATTCCCGATGATGCAATAACTATAGTTGCGACAGGGCCGCTGACCTCTGATGCGCTCGCCGAAAAAATCAGAGAACACTTTGGCGATTCGCTCTCTTTCTTTGATGCCGCCGCACCTATTGTCAGCGCTGAAAGCGTTGATATGGATTACGCATTTTACGCTTCACGCTATGATAAGGGAAGTGGTGACGATTACATAAACTGCTCGATGGACAAAGAGGAGTATGAAGTCTTTTATCAGTCACTTGTTACGGCAGAAAGAGCGCCGCTCCATAGCTTTGATGTGAACAATCCAAAGGTTTATGAGGGATGTATGCCTGTTGAGGTTATGGCGCAAAGGGGAGAAAACACCCTGCGCTTTGGCCCTATGAAGCCCGTAGGACTTGTAAATCCAAAGACAGGCCACAGACCGTGGGCAGTTTTGCAGCTCAGAAAAGAAAACTACGAGGGCACAATGTATAATCTTGTTGGATTCCAGACCAATTTAAAATTTGGTGAGCAAAAAAGAGTTTTTTCCTTAATACCTGCATTACACAGAGCAGAATTTTGTCGTTACGGCGTAATGCACAGAAATACATTCATTAATTCACCAAAGCTGCTTAATCCTGATTTTTCTTTAAGGGAAAATCCAAATTTGTTTTTTGCAGGTCAACTTACCGGAGTAGAGGGATATATGGAGTCTGCGGCTTCCGGAATAATTGCAGGAATTAACGCTGTCAGAAGATTAAGTGAAAAACATCCTGTTATTCTTCCTAAAGACACAATGATAGGTGCGCTTGCCGGATATATTTCTGATGAATATGTTGAGAAGTTTCAGCCGATGGGTGCAAACTTCGGTGTGCTGCCTGCTCTTGAGAATCGTCCTCGTGACAAGCAGGAGAGGGGCAGAGTATATTCTGAGAGAGCGCTTAAAAGTCTTGATACTTATCTTGCGCAAATGGATTTTGAGGTGTGATTTATGAAAATTATAGTTGATGCCTTTGGCGGAGATAATGCTCCGCTTGAGATTATTAAAGGCTGCGAGCTGGCAATAGCAGAATTTGATGATTTGTCAATTATCCTTACGGGTGATAAAAATATTATAGAAAAGGTTGCGGCTGAAAATAATATTTCTCTAAATAGAATACAGATTCATCACTGCTCAGAGGTTATTACTATGGAAGACCATGCTGACGCTGTACTGAAAACCAAGAAGGACAGTTCAATGGCGGTCGGTCTTAATCTGCTTAAAAAGGGTGAAGGCGATGCCTTTATATCAGCAGGAAACAGCGGAGCACTGTGTATGGGCGCTACCCTTTCCATCAAGAGAATTAAAGGAATAAAAAGGCCTGCGTTTTCTCCTGTTATGCCCGATGCCAACGGATTTTTTATGCTTGCTGACGGCGGTGCAAATGTTGAATGTCGCCCCGAAATGCTTTTGCAGTTTGCGGTGATGGGTTCAATTTATATGAATAAGGTAATGAAGATAGAAAACCCACGAATAGGACTTGCAAATGTTGGCACAGAAGAGCATAAGGGAAACGAACTTTATCAGACTGCCTACAAACTGCTTGAAGAAAGCGGTCTTAACTTTATAGGAAACGTTGAGGGCAGAGATATTCCTATGGGAGTGTGCGATGTTGTTGTTTGCGACGGATTCACAGGCAACCTTATCCTCAAAACCTATGAGGGCGTTGCAATGTTTGTAGCAGGTCTTTTTAAAGATGTTTTTCAGGGCAGTATAAAGGGCAAGCTTTCTGCCGCTCTTGTGCTCAGTGATATAAAAAAGCTCAAGAAAAAGCTTGACCACAATACATACGGCGGCGCACCTGTACTGGGAGCTTCAAAGCCTGTTTTTAAGGCGCATGGCAGTGCAAAGGCTGTTACCATAAAAAATGCAATAAGAATTTCAAGAGATTATGTTCTTGCTGATGCAATAGGCGAGATTACAAAGGTTATTAATTCGAGAGGAATGATTTAAGTGCAGGAGCTTGAAAAGAAAATTGGTTATCAATTTAAGAATATCAGCTTGCTTGAGGAAGCGCTGACACATTCTTCATATGCAAACGAACATAAATCAAAGCATATTAAGTACAACGAAAGACTTGAATTCTTAGGAGATGCAGTGCTTTCAATAGTTGTTTCGGATTATATTTTTAAGAATTGTCCTGAGCTTCCCGAGGGTGAGCTTACAAAGCTGAGGGCATCGCTTGTTTGTGAAAAGAGTCTTTTTGAATTTGCAAAGCAGCTCGGACTCGGTAAGTATCTGGTTCTCAGCAAAGGCGAGCGTCATAACGGCGGTGCAGAGCGCCCGTCTATTTTGTCTGATGCATTTGAAGCTTTGATTGCTGCAATATATATAGACGGCGGTATTGAGCCTGCTTCAAAACACATTCTTAATTTTGTAATTCCTGCAATCAAGGCTTTTAAGAAACGCCCCGTCAACGATTATAAAACCACATTGCAGGAGATTATTCAGAAAAATCCCGGCGAAATGCTCGAATATGTCCTTATTGGCGAGTCAGGTCCCGACCATAATAAGCACTTTGTCGTTGAGGTACATTTAAACAGCAATGTAATCGGCAAGGGCGGCGGAAGAAGCAAAAAAGAAGCTGAGCAGCAGGCTGCAAGAGAAGCATTGGAGTTGATGGGTTATTAAACATTCTAATGTTGCGCTTTTTATACCGCACAACGGTTGTCCGCACAAATGCTCTTTCTGCAATCAAAAAAATATAGTAGGACAGACCTACCAGCCAACTGCCGATGATGTGAAAAATGCGGTGGAAATTGCAATTAATTCTCTTAAAGAAAATACAAAAGAAGCAGAGATTGCATTTTTTGGGGGCAGCTTTACCGCCATTGACAGAAATTATATGCTTGAGCTTTTGGAAGCTGCAAAGCCGTACATTTCTGTTTTTAAGGGAATAAGAATTTCTACCCGTCCCGACTGCATAGATGATGAGGTTGTTGCCCTTTTAAAAAGCTACGGGGTATCTGCCATTGAGCTTGGGGCGCAGTCTATGGATGACGGTGTGCTTGCCCTGAATGAAAGAGGCCACTGCGCTGATGATGTGAGAAACGCTGCAAAAATCATCAGAAAATACGACATTAATCTGGGACTACAGATGATGACGGGATTGTACGGTTCTGATTTTTATAAAGACATTTATACAGCTGATGAATTTATAAAGCTTAGACCCGATACTGTAAGAATTTATCCCACTGTTATTATGCAGGACACTAAGCTTGCAGACCTGTATAACAGTAAAAAATTTATTCCATACACGCTTGAGCAGTCGGTTGAACTTTGTTCGCACCTTATTTTAAAATTCAAAGAAGAAAATATCCGTCTTATCAGGCTTGGACTTCATTACTCCGAAAGCCTTGAAAAAAACAGCCTTGGCAACAACTATCACCCTGCATTTAAAGAGCTTTGCGAAAACAAAATCTTTTTTGACAGGCTCTGCAGTCTGATAAATAAATATTCTCATAAAGAAGTAAAATTCTTTGAGGCCTATGTAAATCCTCACTCGGTTTCAAAGCTTGTCGGGCAGAATAGGGCTAATATTATAAGACTCAACGAGATGGGATATAAAATCAAAATAAAAACCGATATGCAGCTTGACGATTACGAAATTTATATAAAGCAGAGGTAATAAATGCGATTAAAGTCACTTGAGATACAGGGTTTTAAAACCTTTCCCGATAAAACTAAATTATCCTTTGAGCAGGGCATTACCGCTGTAGTAGGACCTAACGGCTCAGGAAAAAGCAACATCAGCGATGCAATTCGCTGGGTGCTTGGAGAGCAGTCGCCAAAGAGCCTTAGATGCTCTAAAATGGAGGATGTTGTTTTTAACGGCACAGACAAAAGAAAAAGACTTGGATATGCCGAGGTTACTCTGAATATTGAAAATAAAGACAGGGTGCTTGCATATGACGGCGATGATGTATCCATCACACGCCGCTACTACAGGAGCGGCGAGAGCGAATATCTTATAAATAAGGCTCAGGTAAGGCTCAAGGATATTAACGAGCTTTTTATGGATACAGGTCTGGGCAGAGATGGCTACTCAATGATAGGTCAGGGTAAAATTGACAGCATTGTATCCTCAAAGGGAGAGGATAGAAGAGAGATTTTTGAAGAAGCCGCAGGTATTTCACGTTACCGTTACAGAAAAACCGATGCGGAAAGAAAGCTTAAAAGTACCGAGGAAAACCTACTCAGACTGCGTGATATTGTTACTGAGCTTGAGGACAGAGTCGGCCCGCTTAAAAGGCAGTCTGAAAAGGCTCAGGAATTTTTAAAATATTCAGAGGAAAAGCGTGGCCTTGAAATTGCACTCTGGTTGTTGACTCTTGATAAAAGTCAGGCGGCACTCAAAACGCAGGACGAAAAAATAGCAATAGCCCACTCTCAGTATGATGATGCCGAAAAAATGCTCGAGGAAATTCAGAAGGAATCTGAGGAAATATATCTGAAAAACGGACAGCTTGCCGCAAAAGCCGACGAGGTCAGACATTTGATTTCAGAGCTTGATTCAGTAATTTCTGACAGGCGTTCTCAGCTGTCGGTTTCACGAAACGATATTCTGCATAACGAGGAAAACATCAGACGTGTTGAAAACGAAATATTGAACGCACAGCAGAATTCGGAACTAATTTTTACTCAGATTGCCGAGAAGAACGACAAAATTGCCACCCTTGATAAGAAGGTAATTGACAAGCAAAAGGAATATACCGCACTTTCCGAAAAGCTTAATGTTATCAATCTCGATACCGGTAAAAGCGGCGACAAACTCCAGCAGCTTACCTCTGAGCTTTCAATGCTCACTACAAAATCTGCCGATGCAAGAGTTATTGAGATGACTGCGGAAAGCTCAATTTCCGACCTTGAGGAGAGAATTGCAAGCCTTACCTCGTCAAATGAGGACGGTATAGCAAGAGTCAAAGAGCTTGAAGAAATGTCCGAGAATTACACCTCCGGTCTTAATTCTCTTAAAGAAGAAATAACCTCACTGACAAATTCAATTCAGGGACTTGAGTTAAAGCTCAAATCAAAGGCTCACAAGCGTGACAGCTATAAGGCTGAAAGCGACAGACTTTTACTCGACAGCAAGGAGCACATCAGAAAAATTAACTTTCTTGAGAATCTTGAACGTAATCTTGAGGGCTTTTCAAAGAGCGTTAAGGTTGTGGTGAACGCATCTAAAAACGGAAGATTAAAGGGTGTTTGCGGTCCTGTTTCCAGAGTTATTTCTGTACCGCAGAAGTACGGAACTGCTATTGAAACTGCACTCGGGGCTGCAATGCAGAACATAGTTGTAGAAACCGAAAATGACGCAAAGGCTGCGATTGCATATTTGAAATCTTCAGACGGCGGACGAGCAACATTTTTGCCGCTCAACACTATAAAGCCAAGAGAACTCAGAGAAAGCGGGCTTGACGGAAACTATGGTTTTATCGGCATTGCAAGCGAGCTTTGCAGCTGCGAGGATAAATTCAAAAGCATTCTTTCCTCACTGTTAGGCAAAATAGTAATTGCAGACAACTTAAACTCCGCAACAGCGATTGCAAAAAAGTATTCCTACCGCTTTAAGATTGTTACCCTTGACGGTCAGGTGGTAAATGCAGGCGGTTCACTTACGGGCGGCTCTCTTAACAGAAATATGGGACTTTTAAGCCGTGCAAGCGAGATAAAGGACTTAAAGGAGCAGACAAGGGAGATTGAAGCAAAATCCTCGGAAGCCTCCAAAATGTACGAGGAATCGGTAAGAGATTACGCTGCTGTTGAAGCAGAGCTTCTCGGTACAAGAGCCGACCTTTCAAACAAAAAGCAAAGCCTTGCTGGTATGGAGGCGGAGAGCAGAGCCTGTTCAAATGAGCTTACCAATTCAAAGCTTGCTTTGCAGAATTTTGACAGGCAAATAAGTGAATTTACAAACAAAATACAAGTGCTCACTGAGGACAGAAAAAATGCAGGCGAACTGCTTTTACAGTTTAATCGCAGAATATCAGAGGCAGAGGAAAAGGTAAACAGTATTACCGGCAGCAGAGCTAAGATGATTGAACAGCGAGAGGAAATCGCAGATAAGCTCCAAAATGTAAGGCTTGAAATTGTAACTGCGCAAAAGGATATTGACGCACTCAATTCTGAAATTCTTTTTGCTGAAAATTCATCAAATAATTTTGATGAAAGGCAAAAGGAGCTTAATAACCAGATTGAGGATTATAAAACCAAAAACGCCGAAATTCAAAGCAGGATTGCCGTAATTGAAGCTGAAATAAAGGAAATGTCAGAAAAAATTGAAATGTACAATCTGTCTATTTCTAATATTAATTCTGATAAAGAAAAATTTGAAAAAAGAAATGCTGAGCTGAGAGCTGCTGAACGAGATAAAACCTCCGAAAGAGAAATTTCAGGCAGAGAGCTTTCAAGGCTTGAGGAAAGGAAAATCAATCTTCAAAAACAGTATGATGATATAATTTCAAAGCTTTGGGAGGAATATGAGCTTACCAAGCGTGAGGCGGAGGAAAATGCCATTGAAATTCCCGATTCGGCTGTTGCTCAGAAAAGGCTCAACGAACTAAAGCAAAAAATCAAGAATCTGGGCAGCGTAAATGTATCCGCCATTGAGGAATACAAAGAGGTGTCTGAGCGATACGAGTTTATGAGTGCTCAGGTAAACGATGTAGAAAAATCCAAGCGAGAAATTGAGCATCTCATTACCGACCTGACAAAGCAGATGAAGGAAGTATTTATCGAAAGCTTTGAGGAGATAAACAAAAACTTTACATATACCTTTAAGGAGCTTTTCGGAGGGGGAACAGCCTCGCTGTCGCTCTCTGAACCCGAGGATATATTAAACAGCGGCATAGAGATTGTGGTCCATCCGCCGGGAAAAATTGTAGTTCACCTTGACGCACTTTCGGGCGGTGAAAAAGCACTCGTTGCTATTGCGCTTTACTTTGCAATTATGAAGGTAAGACCTGCTCCGTTCTGCGTAATGGACGAGATTGAGGCGGCACTTGACGACGTTAATGTTGACCGCTTTGCAAATTATATGAGAAACCTTACTCATACTACTCAATTTATCTGTATTACTCACAGACGAGGAACTATGGAGGAAGCAGACGTACTGTACGGCGTTACTATGCAGGACGAGGGCGTTTCAAAGCTGCTTGAGCTGCGTTCTACTGAAATTGCAGAAAAGCTTGGTATAAAAACCGACTAATGAAGGGATGATTTTATGGGACTTTTCAATAAGATTAAAGAGGGCTTAAAAAAGACAAGAGATGCAGTTGTAGGTCAGATTGACTCTATGCTTAAATCCTTTACAAAAATTGACGATGAGCTTTTTGAAGAACTTGAGGAGCTTCTCGTTATGGGCGATGTGGGTGTGCCTACAGCTGAAAAAATCTGTGATGAGCTTAAAAAGCGAGTAAAAAAAGAGGGAATAAAAGATCCTAATCAAATCCATACTCTTCTTGAAGAAATTGTTGCAGATATGCTTAGAGGAGGAGAGGAGCTTGACCTCTCTACTTCTCCGTCAATAATACTTGTAATCGGTGTAAACGGCGTGGGCAAGACCACAACAATCGGCAAGCTTGCAAACAGCCTTTCAAAGCAGGGCAAAAAGGTTATTCTTGCAGCCGGAGATACATTCAGAGCCGCAGCTATTGATCAGCTTCAGATCTGGGCTGACAGAAGCCACTGCGAAATTATCAAACAGAACGAGGGCAGCGACCCTGCGGCTGTAATATATGATGCTATTTCTGCGGCTAAGGCGAGAAATGCAGATGTGATTATCTGTGACACAGCGGGCAGACTTCACAATAAAAAGCACCTTATGGATGAGCTTGCAAAAATCAACAGAATTATTGACCGAGAACTGCCTGATGCATCAAAGGAAAAACTGCTTGTGCTTGACGCCACTACAGGTCAGAATGCTGTAAATCAGGCTGAGCAGTTCAGACTTGCAACCGGAATCACCGGCATTGTACTCACAAAGCTTGACGGTACTGCAAAGGGCGGAGTGGTGCTTGCAATAAAGGACGGACTCGGCATACCGGTTAAATATATCGGTGTCGGCGAACAGATAGACGATTTGCAGCCGTTTGACGCAGACGGATTTGCAAAGGCACTTTTTTCGCAGAACTAAGAGGTGAATAATGAGATTTATCATAGCAACCAATAATGCCAAAAAGCTCTCAGAGCTTGAAAGAATATTAAAACCGCTCGGTATAGATGCTGTTTCTGCAAGAGAAGCGGGAGTAAACTTAAGTGAAGTTGAAGAAACAGGCTCTACCTTTGCAGAAAATGCGTTTATAAAGGCGAACGCTGCGTTTAAGGTTACAGGTATGCCTGCCATTGCAGATGATTCCGGCTTATGCGTAGATGCACTCGGCGGCAGACCGGGAGTGTACTCGGCAAGATACTGCGGGGAAAATGCTACAGATGAGGACAAGTACCTAAAGCTGCTTGACGAGATGAAGAATGTGCCGGATGAAAAGAGAACGGCTCATTTTACTTCTGCTATCTGCTGTATTTTGTCAGTTAACGAAAAGATTGAGGTTGAAGGAATTTGCAACGGCAAAATCTCACTTGAGCCAAGCGGATGCGGCGGCTTTGGTTACGACCCTGTTTTTATGTGTAACGGAAAGAGCTTTGCAGAGCTTTCGGCTGAGGAAAAAGATATGGTAAGCCATAGGGGAAAGGCTCTGCGCAGCTTGCAGACTGAACTCAAAAATAGATTTGATAAATAATTAATTTACAGAAAGGAGCAGCTTAATGCTCACAAGTAAACAGCGTGCATACCTAAGAGGTCTTGCAAACACCATTGAAACAATCCTTATTGTAGGTAAGGGCGAAATTACCGACAATATCATCAAGCAGGCTCAAGACGCTCTCACAGCGAGAGAGCTTATCAAGGGAAAAACGCTCGAAAACAGCTCATATTCCTCAAGAGAGGCTGCCGAGCTTATCGCCGAAAAATGCGGCGCAGATGTTGTGCAGGTGATTGGTTCAAAGTTTGTTCTTTACAAAAGAAACGAGGACGAACCCAAAATTGTTCTCCCGAAAAACAGAAGAAAATGAAAAAAATAGGAATTTTAGGCGGCACATTTAACCCAATTCATAACGGTCATATTCAAATGCTTGAATACAGCAAAACGGAAGCCGATTTGGATAAGGTTATTTTAATGCCTACATTTATGCCGCCTCACAAGGACAGCAAAAATATTGTTTCTGCAAATCACAGGCTTAATATGTGCAGACTTGCGTGTGAGAACCTCACCTATACCGAGGTGTCGGATCTTGAAATAAGGCTTGAGGACAAAAGCTATACCTACAGAACCTTGCAGCTTTTGCACGAAATGTATCCTGAAGATGAGCTGTATTTCATTGAGGGTGCAGATATGTTTTTAACAATGCAAAGCTGGAAAAATCCCGAAGTAATTTTCAGTCTTGCAAAGATAATCGCTGTCCCAAGAGATTATGACAGCTTTCAGGAGCTTAAGATCCACTACAGAGAGGTTCTTTCAAAAATGGGTGCACAGGCTCTTGTCCTGCAAAATCCTGTTCTTACTGTTTCTTCAACCTATATAAGGGATAACATAGATAATGTAGATTTGCTCAAAGAGCTGATTGATAAAAGGGTTTACGATTATATTAATGAAAATAATTTATACAGGGTGTGATTTTATGGATTTGGAAGAATATAAAAAAATTATAAAATCAAGAATGAGCGACTACCGTTACACTCACAGCGTCAATGTTTCCAATGAGGCGATAAGACTTGCGAAAAAATACGGAGCTGATGAGAAAAAAGCCGCCGTTGCAGGCATACTCCACGATATTACAAAGGAAACACCTAAGGAAGAACAGTTGCAAATTATGACAGATGGTGGTATAATTTTAGATAATGTGCAGAAAATGTCTTCAAAGCTGTGGCATGGAATAAGCGGCAGCGTTTATATTCGTGATGTTTTAAAAATCACTGACGAGGATATTTTAAATGCCGTAAAATACCACACTACGGGCAGGGCGAAAATGTCGCTGCTTGAAAAAATTATTTTCATTGCAGATTTTACATCTGCTGAAAGAAGCTATTCCGGCGTAAAAACAATGCGGAAAAAGGCTGATAAGTCGCTTGAAAAAGCAATGCTTTACGGCTTGCAGTTTACCCTAAAGGACTTATCAAAAAGGGCTGTGCTGATACATCCTGACGCCCTTTCCTGCTATAATGAAATTGTAATCAATAATTCAACGAAAGGAACAGTTAAATGAATTCATACGAGCAGTCAATTTTAACAGCTAAAGCTATAAGCAGCAAAAAAGGTCTTGACATTAAGCTTATTGAAATTAAAGATATTTCTTCTCTTGCAGATTATATGGTAATTGCCACAGGTACAAGCTCAACTCACGTTAAGGCTATTGCAGACGAAGTTGAGTATCAGCTTGACAATAACGGCATTTCCGTTAGTCACATCGAGGGCTACCGCTCAAATTCGTGGATATTGCTTGACTATGTTGATGTAATAGTTCACATTTTTTCAGACGAGGCAAGAGAGTTCTACAATCTTGAAAGGCTCTGGCAGGACGGCAAGGAAATTGATATTTCTGATATTGTTGACTAAAAAATTTTGAGGAGGACTCAATTTTGAAATATAATCATAAACCCGTTGAGGGCAAATGGCAAAAAATATGGGAGGACAAAGGAGTTTTTCACGCAGAAGATAATTCTGAAAAAGAAAAATTCTATGCCCTTATAGAGTTTCCCTATCCTTCGGGACAGGGACTTCATGTAGGTCATCCAAGACCTTACACAGCGCTTGACACAGTTGCGAGAAAGCGCAGACTTCAGGGCTATAATGTACTTTATCCAATCGGATGGGACGCTTTTGGACTTCCGACCGAAAACTACGCAATCAAAAACCACATTCACCCCGAAATTGTAACAAAGCAAAACATTGCACGCTTTAAAAAGCAGATTCAGTCACTTGGCATATCATTTGACTGGAGCCGAGAAATAAACACAACTGATCCCGATTATTACAAATGGACTCAGTGGATTTTCATTCAGCTTTTCAAAAAAGGTCTTGCTTACAAAAAAGAGATGAATGTAAACTGGTGCACCTCCTGTAAGTGCGTACTTGCAAATGAGGAGGTTGTAAACGGTGTTTGCGAACGCTGTGGAAGCGAGGTTGTTCACAAGGTTAAGTCACAGTGGATGCTTAAAATTACCGAGTATGCCGACAGACTGATTAATGACCTTGACCTTGTAAATTATCCTGACAGAGTTAAGGCACAGCAGAAGAACTGGATAGGCAGAAGTACGGGCGCAGAGGTTGACTTTAAGACAACTACGGGCGACACTCTCACAATCTACACCACAAGAGCAGACACTCTTTACGGTGCAACATATATGGTTATTTCTCCTGAGCATCCGCTTATTGAAAAGTGGGCTGACAGGCTTTCAAATATTGACGAAATCCGTAAGTATCAGGCTGCGGCTGCAAGAAAGTCAGACTTTGAAAGAACCGAGGTTGCCAAGGATAAAACGGGCGTTCTTGTTGAGGGTGTAAAAGCTATTAACCCTGTTAATAACCGTGAAATTCCAATATTCATTTCAGACTATGTGCTTGTTTCTTATGGTACAGGCGCAATTATGGCTGTACCTGCACACGACACTCGTGACTGGGAGTTTGCCAAGAAGTTTAATCTTCCAATCATTGAGGTAGTTAAGGGCGGCAATGTGCAGGAGGAGGCTTACACAGACTGCGCAACAGGCGTTATGGTTAATTCAGGTATGCTTGACGGACTTATCGTTGACGAGGCTAAAAAGAAGATAATTTCATGGCTTGAATCAGAGGGCAAAGGACATAAAAAGGTAAATTATAAGCTCCGTGACTGGGTATTCTCACGTCAGAGATATTGGGGCGAGCCAATTCCGATTGTTTACTGCGAAAAGTGCGGCTATGTTCCGATTGACGAGAGCGAGCTTCCGCTCAGGCTGCCTATGGTTGAGTCATACGAGCCTACTGACAATGGCGAATCTCCGCTTGCAAAGATGACAGATTGGCTTGAAACCACCTGCCCTTGCTGCGGCGGCAAAGCTAAGCGTGAAACTGATACAATGCCTCAGTGGGCGGGTTCATCCTGGTATTTCTTGAGATATATGGATCCTCACAACGACAAGGCTCTTGCTTCAAAGGAGGCAATTAAGTATTGGGCTCCTGTTGATTGGTACAACGGTGGTATGGAGCATACAACTCTCCACCTGCTTTACAGCCGTTTCTGGCATAAATTCCTTTATGACATCGGCGTGGTTAATACTCCTGAGCCATACGCTAAGAGAACATCTCACGGAATGATTCTCGGCGAAAACGGCGAGAAAATGAGTAAGTCAAGGGGCAATGTAGTTAATCCGGACGATATTGTTGACGAATACGGCGCAGATACTCTCCGTCTTTACGAAATGTTTATCGGCGACTTTGAAAAGGCTGCTCCGTGGAGTCAGTCAAGCATTAGAGGCTGCCGCAGATTTATTGAGCGTTACTTTAATTTGCAGACAATTCTTACGGATACTGACGGTATTCGTCCTTCGCTTGAGGCAAATTTCCATAAGGCTATAAAAAAGGTCGGCGATGATATTGAAAACATCAAATTCAATACAGCTATTGCTACTCTTATGGCTCTTATCAACGATATTACCGCAACGGGTGCAATCACAAAGGAAGAACTGAGAATATTTACGATCCTCTTAAATCCTTTTGCTCCTCACGTCACTGAAGAAGTATTTGAAATATGCAAGCTCGGCAACGGAATTGTGGCTGAACAGAAGTGGCCTGAGTATGACGAATCAAAGTGCAAGGACGAAACAATAGAAATTGTAGTTCAGGTAAACGGCAAAATTAAGGCAAAGCTTAATATTCCTGTCGGAGCAGAGAAGGACTCTGTACTTGAAATGGCTAAGAGCGACGCTAATGTTGCTAAGGCGATTGATAATATGAATATTATCAAGGAAATTTACGTTCCAAATAAGCTTGTAAACCTTGTAGTTAAGCCATAATTTTATTTTAATATTTATTTTTATTAAATTTTCCCTAAATTTCTACATTTCTATTGACAATCTCGATAGCTTATTGTATAATATCAAATGCAACATATGCAAATTACCCATGCCGGATGGCAGATGGGAGGGAAGATAGATGGCAGAAATCAGACTTAAGGATAACGAATCTCTTGAGAGTGCTTTAAGAAGATTCAAAAAGCAGTGTGCAAGAGCAGGCGTTATTGCTGAGGTGCGCAAGAGAGAGGCTTACGAAAAGCCTTCTGTAAAGCGTAAGAAGAAGTCCGAAGCAGCTCGTAAGCGCAAGTTCAGGTAATCAAAAATAAGCGGACAGTCAAGAGCTGTCCGCTTTTTGTCATTTTATCAGAAAATTTGGTGAACTATTATGAAAAAAATTCTTGTTATTTTAGGTCCTAACCTCAATATGGTTGGAGTAAGAGAAAAAGGCATTTACGGTGAGGAATCCGCCAACAGCATTGCAGAGCAGATAACAGCGTTTGCAGACAGTGAAGGCTTTTCTGCCGAAATTTATCAATCAAACCACGAGGGAGATCTTATAGATAAAATCCACGCCGCAAGAGGAAATTTTGACGGAGTTATAATAAATGCAGGCGCACTTACACATTATAGTTATGCACTTCGTGATGCGATTGCAAGTGTTAAGCTGCCGTTTGTTGAGGTTCATATGTCAAATATCCACGCAAGAGAGGAATTCAGACACACATCTGTTATTGCTCCCGTATGTGCAGGTCAGATTGCAGGCTTTGGCAAAAACAGCTATTTTCTCGCTATTATGGCGTTAAAGGATTTGATGAAGTAATGAACAGCTTGAGGACAGAAAGACTCAGAGAGTTTATAAAATCTACCGATACGGCGATTTTAATTAAGGACGAAATAAACGTGGGATATTTCAGCGGATTTCAGCACAGCGAGGGCGTATTCCTGCTGACAGGCTTTAAGGCGTATTTGTTGGTGGATTTCAGGTACTTTGAGGCTGCGCAGAAATTTGCTGTCGGCTGTGAGGTAATCTGCTTTAAAAGCCTTGCGGCGGATATTTCCGAAATTCTGAAGAAGGAATGTGTAAACAAAATTATCGCTGAGGCATCTGTTCTCACCGTAGCCGAGTACAATTCCTATAAGAGCCTGTTTGCAGAAAAAGGCATAGAGATTTACTGCGACAGTGAGCTTGACAAGGCAATTTCAAACATCAGAATTATCAAGGATAGGTCAGAATTTGAAAAAATTCTTACGGCACAGCAAATAGCAGAGAACGCATATACTGAGGTTTTGAACTATATTAAACCGGGTGTCAGCGAAAGAAAAATTGCGATTGAGCTTGAATATCTGATGAAGCGGTACGGAGCAGAGAGGGTATCGTTTGACCTTATCACAATAACAGGCAAAAAGACCTCGCTTCCTCATGGTGTGCCGAGTGATGACGTTATTAAGGCGGGCGACCTGTTTACAACAGATTTTGGTGCGGTATTTGACGGCTATCATTCCGATACTACAAGAACTGTAGCCGTAGGCTATGCTACGGATGAGCAGAAAGAAATTTATGATATAGTGCTTAAAGCACAGCTTGCCGCTCTCAAAGAAGTAAGAGCAGGAAAAAGCTGCTCGGAAATTGACAAAACGGCAAGAGATATTATAACGGACTCAGGCTATGGCAAATATTTTGGACATTCCACAGGTCACGGAGTAGGTCTTGAAATTCATGAGGCGCCGAATGTATCACCGAAAAGCGATATAATTCTTGCAGAGGGCATGGTAATTACCGATGAACCGGGAATTTATATACCTGAAAAGTTCGGCGTTAGAATTGAAGATATGCTTTATGTGACCGAAAATGGCTGCAATAACTTTGTAACTTTACCAAAAGAACTATTAATTCTTTAAAAAGCTTGCATTTTGCGTGTTTTTTGTGTATAATAACATACAACGCATAATAGCAAGGATAATTCTGCTATAATTATGTATATTTTAGGAGGTATTTACTTATGATATCAGCAGGTGATTTCAGAAACGGCGTTACATTTGAAATGGACGGACAGGTTGTTTCAATCATTGAGTTCCAGCATGTAAAGCCGGGTAAGGGCGCTGCTTTTGTAAGAACAAAAATCAGAAATGTTATTACAGGCGCAGTTGTTGAAAAGACATTCAACCCTAATGATAAGTATCCGACTGCTTTCATTGACAGAAAGGATATGGAGTACAGCTACTCAGACGGTGACCTTTATTACTTTATGGACACCGAAACATGGGAGCAGATTCCGATTAACAAAAATGTTCTCGGCGACAACTTTAAGTTTGTTAAGGAGAATATGATTTGTAAGGTTCTTTCTTACAAGGGCAGCGTATTCGGTGTTGAACCACCTAACTTTGTTGAGCTTCAGGTAACTAAGACTGATCCGGGCTTCAAGGGAGATACAGCTACTAACGCTACTAAGCCGGCTACTCTTGAAACCGGTGCAGAGATTAAGGTTCCTCTCTTTATTGACGAGGGCGAGGTTATCCAGATTGACACAAGAACAGGCGAGTATATGGGCAGAGCATAATAGCTTTGCGGAGGAATTATTATGAATTTAACAGAGAAAATTGCTTACATTCGTGGACTTTGCGAGGGCCTCAGTCTTGATGAGTCAAAGCCTGAGGTTAAGGTTATCAATGCAATTATTGATGTTCTTGACGATATGTCATATTCAGTAACAGATATGGAAGATCTTTACGATGAGCTAAGCGCTCAGGTTGACGAAATTGATCAGGATCTTGCAGATGTTGAAACTGAGCTTTATGACGATGATGATGACTACGAGTATGACGATGACGACGATTATGATGAGTTTGAGGATGATACCTTTTATGAAGTAACCTGTGACTCATGCGGTACTACACTGAATGTATCTGAGGATGTACTTCTTGAGGGCGAAATTGAGTGCCCTAACTGTGGAGAAGTTCTTGAGTTTGACTTTTCTGACATCTTCGACGGCGAGGAATGCGACCCCGAAAACTGTGAGGAGTGCAGTGCCAACTGTAATTCTTCAGAGGAATAATATTAACAAAAACTACACCTCTCGTATAAAATATCGAGGGGTGTTTTTTTGCTTTTTTATAAGAGAAAAAATGTGAGATTTAAAAAGCTGAAGCGCTTTCTTCTTGCTTTTTTAGTTTTTACAGTAACAATTATCGTGTTTTGCGAAATTCAGCTTTCTGAATTTAAATCAGAATACATCAGGATTCAGGCGGAAATAATTTCTGCAAACGCCGTTTGTGAGGCTGTGAACAACAGTCTTAGAAGTATTAATTATGAGTACGACGATATTGCAGAAATTAAATATTCAAAAGATGGCAATGTGCAGGCTATTACTACTGATTCCTTTAAAATTAACGAGCTTAAAGCCGACATTATGCTCAGTGTTCAGCAGGAAATAGCTAAGATTTACGATAACGAAATTGATATACCACTCGGAGCGTTTACCGATATAACCGCTTTGTCAAATTACGGACCTTTGATAACAGTTTCGTTTAACCTTACAGGAAGCTTTTCCTCTGAAATTGTCAGCACCTTTGAGTCCGCCGGAATCAACCAGACAATTCATCATATCAGGCTGATACTTACCTCCAAGATTATGACGACATCTCTCGATTACTCCGGTAATATGACATTTTCAACCGATTTTGAAATTGCACAGAGCGTAATTGTGGGTGTAACACCGCAGTATTGCGGAAACTGGTGCAAATCTATACACAAATCCGTATCATAAAACTTGAGAAATCCGCGTAAATTCTCAAAGTAAATGCAACAGTACGAAAAGAGTGGCATTAAGCTTGAG
>OGOU01000515.1_pt1 | contig 34505 bp, 27 predicted proteins | sample 1552721 | NCBI WGS metagenome assembly OGOU01 (sample SAMEA2580176, study PRJEB22360) | human gut metagenome | biome: human gut; feature: human-associated habitat; material: faeces | place: Denmark | collected 2008/2010
ATGCTACAAAAGTAGCGATTAATATCGGATTGGGCGCATTATCCGCCTATACCTATCAAAATATTTTCTATCTTTGCGATGAAACAATGCGGGGCCTGAATATTTTCCGCCTGTCCTATACCTTATATATCTTTTGTCAGCTCTAATTTGCTGAAAGGTTTGTCACACAACTTTTTTTATTGCTAATAGCATGGAAATTTCAAATCACACTTTGATTGCCGAACTTCTGCGTGAAGAAAAATTGTCGGTACGAGCAGCGAATATTTGTTCATCACATGGTATAAATACTATCGGTGATTTGTTGTCTACTGACAACCATAAACTTGCATCATTGAGACATTGTGGGAAAAAGAGTCTCCTCGAACTACTGGCTATTAAAGAACGCTTCGGCAGCTGTGTCCCGGCGGCATTAGTTACTCACCGTGACAATATTTTTATGGTTTCGGTTTGCGATGATATTATAGAGACCATGCAAGTGAATTCGTCTAAATTGAGACCTGAAGTCGTTGAGTGTCTTAAAAAATGCAATTGGACAGAAGACGGATTCGTTTCGACGATTCTGAACTCTCCTGACAAATTTATCAATTCGCTTAAGAGAGAATCTCCATTGTTAAGACGCGATGTGATACTGTTCATTGTGCATAGCCTCAGAGTTGTCCTTGACAATATCCGGGCTGATCTTCTCGAACATGACATCATAGAGTTGTCGTGCAAGCGATTAGAATGGTATCTTGATGTCCATTCTAATGAATACCGCTTTTATATGCTTGAGCAAGCGACCAAAAATTTTCTCAACAACCGTCTCAACGAAATATATAGCAAGTTATCCACTCGCACTCGCAATATTTTTAAGGATATAGCATCGTTTGAGACGTTGCTTCCATATATATATGGTAATAAGGCTAACGAATCGCGCAACGTACGACTTTGCGGGCGCAAGTCGGCCGACGAGTTCGATGCATTTTTAAGAGAATCGCGCCAGCTCTATGAAGATTTCCTGAACAGCTACGAATCTTTGAGCGAGAGCGAGCGTCGCGAGCTTTCACGCAAACATCGTTGCGCCATGGCCAAGAATACATACCATTTTCTCACTGATGACGAAGTGTCGGCGGTGATAGACCATTATGAGAAGACTGGGCGCGGTCCATCCCCGTTATTCTTTGTATACAGATGTATAATACGTACAGATAATAACCAGACCATGTCCTACCGGATGTACTATGGTCTTGACGGCAATCCCCCGGTAGACAAGTTGGAAACGATAGGTGATAAACTTGGCTTGTCACGTGAGCGTGTGCGCCAGTTGTTGAGCAAAACAGTCCTATTCCCACCATCTGTCATTGAGATTTGCTCCGGGCTTTTGGCTCACTTTGATTCGACCGTCATCCCATATGATGCGCCGATATGGGACGAACTTGCCAAGAATGAAATCTCTGCTGACAGTCTTTCGGTATATCAGATGATGGCATTGATGACGGCAATAGATGACAGTCTGATTATTGTTACGGTCACAGCCGATAAACATTATCTTGTCCGTAAGGAAGCTTTTGCAGGCTTGCGCTTGCTCACTGTTATACGCGAAATAGAGCAACATATCGACAACCGGCGTGTCTATCCCGAAGATTTAGACATAGAGGATTATATAACCAATGGTTACAAGGATGGCTCGGGACAGCCCGACAAGGAAAGTGTATGCAAATTGATTATGCACTATTTGCTTCACAGCTATGAGTGCAACCGACTTGACCGGCATACACTGACATTTCCACCGACAACATTCAATGTCATGCAGGCAATCGAAGACATTATCGCAGAGAAGGGGAGCGCCATCAGCTATGACGAACTCTATGAGCGTTATGTCCAACAGTATCCCGGACACTTGCCCAAGAATCGTCAGGCATTGAAATCTTACATATTTCGCAACAAAAACATCCGGTCAATAGGCAAATCGGGCCGTTATGTCCTTGCCGGCTGGAGCGAAATTCACACCGGTACTATTTCAGATCTTTTGGCGGATCTTTTGGCCGAGTCGCTGCTTCCGATGACACTTAACGAATTATATGAAAGGGTTATCGGTACATTTCCCAATACTAAACCGGCATCGTGCGCCACTCTCATGTTCATAGACGCACGTCGGCGTTTTGTGCAGTTCGAGAAAGGGTATTACGGTCTTGCCGGGCGCAAGTATCCATCTCGTTTTGTGGTACATTCACCGCGCTCAAACAGCTATAACTTTGATGACCGGCTGAAAGAGGTGGTCGAATTTGTCCGACGTGAACAACGCATGCCATATTCGGGTGGTGACAGCAACGAACGGCAGCTTGCCCGATGGGTAAGATGCGTGCAGACCGAGCGTATACGTACCGATGAAGGTCAGCGTGAAGCTTTCGAAAGTTTTATGGCTGCCAATAAGGATATTCCGCAGAACGGCGATGAGCTGCGTTTTATGCGTAATTGCCGGCGTGTAATCGAATTTATTGAAAAGACCGGCTCTATACCGGGATATAATGACGGAGCAGGTTTGTATAGTTGGTTGCGTAAAGAAAACAAGCGAGTTGGCAAGCGCAGCGAAAATTGCGAAAGATATTTCCGTGAAGTCCGTGAAGCCATTAGGCGCCATAGTCTCGAGTTGTACTTCTGAAATTAGCTTATGTCTCAGATATCGGTTAAATAAGACTCTATTTCTGGTGTATATCACCTACATGCAGTATATTATGTACGGAGTTGCGGGGGAAGTATGTAGGGGCTGGAGTCGTCTCGAATTGTCCAGTGTGTACAGATAAATAAAACGGCCTTTCGCTCGGAAAGGCCGTTTTATATTGGGGTATGTGTTGCGGGGTGCCTGCAAAGGTTTCGTGCCGTAGTTTTAGGCTTCAGCGGTTGTAGGCACGCCGGGAGTGCAAGGTATTATTCCTCGCGGCGTTCGCGACGGGGACCTCGGTCGCCTCCTTCGCGGCGGGGACGGTCGCCATCGCGGTGAGGACGTTCGCCGTCACGACGCGGACGACGTTCGCCACGGGGTGCGCGCTGAGGTTCGGTCCAACCTTCGGGCTTTTCCTGAAGAGCTCGCATCGACAGACGGAATTTTCCGGTCTTTTTGTCAACTTCGAGGAGTTTGACGTCGACTTCGTCACCTTCTTTGAGACCGCTTGCTTCCATGTCGGGCAAGCGATTCCATGAGATTTCGCTGATGTGGAGCAATCCATCGCGATTGGGCATGAACTCGACGAAAGCACCAAATTCCATGATTGAGCGTACTTTGCCGTGGTATACTTTGCCTTCCTCGGGAAGTTCGACAATGGCGTTAATCATTTCGAGGGCTTTGTCAATAGCGGCTTTGTTTGCGGCTGCAACTTCGATGTATCCGCCTTCATCGATTTCGTCAATCGAGACCGTGGCTCCGGAGGCTTCCTGAATACCCTGGATGACTTTTCCGCCCGGGCCAATGACAGCGCCGATAAGCTCTTTGGGAATGAGCATGGTGACGATGCGTGGTACATGGGGTTTGTAGTCTTCGCGGGGTGCGGGAATGGTCTGTTCGATGATGTCGAGGATGTGCATGCGGCCTTCGCGAGCCTGATTGAGGGCGCGTTCGAGGATTTCGTACGACAGGCCGTCGCATTTGATGTCCATCTGGGTAGCGGTAATACCGTCGCGTGTGCCGGTGACTTTGAAGTCCATGTCGCCGAGGTGGTCTTCGTCTCCGAGAATGTCGCTGAGGATGGCGTATTTGTCTGATTCGGTATCGGTGATGAGACCCATGGCGATGCCGCTGACGGGTTTCTTCATCTTGACGCCGGCGTCAAGCAGTGCGAGAGTTCCGGCGCATACTGTGGCCATAGACGACGAGCCGTTGGACTCAAGGATGTCGCTGACTACGCGGCATACGTAGGGGAAATCATCGGGGAACATGCGTTTGAGGGCGCGGTGAGCCAGATTGCCGTGACCGATCTCACGACGGCCAACGCCGCGCTGTGCTTTGGCCTCGCCGGTCGAGTAGGGAGGGAAGTTATAGTGGAGGAGAAAGCGCTCGCGACCTTGATTGAGAACGTCGTCGAGGATTTTTTCGTCGAGTTTGGTGCCGAGTGTTACGGTGGCGAGAGCCTGAGTTTCGCCGCGGGTGAAGATGGCCGATCCGTGAGGTCCGGGCAGGTAGTCGGTTTTGCACCAGATGGGACGTATTTCGGTGGTTTTGCGGCCGTCAAGACGAATACCTTCGTCAAGGATGCAGCGACGAACGGCTTCTTTTTCGATGTCGTGGTAGTAACGTTTTACAAGAGGAGTCTTTTCTTCGCGTTCTTCTTCGGGGAGTGAGTCGATGTATTCCTGACAGATAGCGTCGAACGAATCCTGACGCCAGTGTTTATCGGCACAACCGGCCTGAGCTACTTTGTATGCTTTGTCATAGCATTTGGCGTGAACGTCGGCACGGAGATCTTCGTCGTTGACTTCGTGGCAGTATTCGCGTTTTGTCTCGGCGTGAGCTTCGGCAGCGAGTTCCATCTGAGCCTTGCACTGAACTTTGATAGCTGCGTGAGCCGCTTTGAGGGCTTCAAGAAGCTCGGCTTCAGAGACTTCGTTCATCTCGCCCTCGACCATCATGATGTTATCGTATGTGGCGCCGACCATAAGTTCCATGTCGGCTTTTTCGAGCTGTTCGAAAGTGGGGTTGATGACAAATTTGCCGTCAATGCGAGCAACGCGGACTTCGGAGATGGGACCGTGGAAGGGAATGTCGCTGACAGCGATAGCAGCTGAGGCGGCGAGGCCTGCAAGAGCGTCGGGCATTTCAACGCCATCGGCCGAGAACATGGTGATATGCACGAAGGTGTCGGCATGGTAGTTGTCCGGGAAAAGTGGACGAAGCACGCGGTCGACAAGACGCGAGGTCAGAATTTCGTAGTCGTTGGCACGACCTTCACGTTTAAGAAAACCTCCGGGAAAACGGCCGGCGGCCGAGAATTTTTCTTTGTATTCGACTTGGAGGGGCATAAAGTCAACTCCCTCACCGGCCTCTTTGGCCGAGACAACAGTTGCAAGGAGCATGGTGTTGCCCATTCGCAACTCAACCGCTCCATCAGCCTGCTTGGCGAGAAGACCGGTCTCCAAGGTGATTTCGCGACCGTCGTCAAGGGTGATGGTTTTTTTTACTACATTCATAAGTTGTTGATAATGACTATTTTGTGTATTCTATTTCTTGTACTCTAAAATTCGCACAAATTTACGATTTTTTTTAACATTTTGTATATGGTGCGGGAATAAAATTCGTTAAAAGTGAGTGCATTATTCAACGTATTTTTTGCTTATTATTCAGTACATTATTTACGGGCGATTTGTTATGCTTTTCCAGATGCTCGCAGGGGTCGCTTGCGATTGGTTGCCGGGTCGCTGATTGCATCGGCTAAGTCTTTTGATTGACTATCCCGATAAGCAATTCTAAAGTCGGCGGCTTTAGGACGGATAAAGGGCGGATACAAAAGTCGAACAATTTTGGGTCGGGACTTTGTCAATTAGGCTCTAAGATGCAGCTTTTATCGTAATTTTATAAAAAAAACACGCTTCGGGGGATGCCCGAAGCGTGCGGTGTTTATGTTAGTTGTTGGGATTGAGGCTTATTTGGCGTCTTCGATGGTGCAAATCGATACGCGGTTCCAAGACTCTTCTGAGAACATGTTGCCGATGCCTTCGCCTTCAGCGGTGATGCGGTCAGCAGCGATTTTGTATTTCTTGATAAGAGCGTCTTTGACAGCCTGAGCGCGATTGTTGGCGAGCTTGATGTTGTTGTCGAGGTTGCCGTCTTTCGAAGCGTAGCCTTTGATGACAACTTTCGAGCCTTTGTGGTTCTTGAGGTAAGCGGCAATCATTTCGACATTGGGCTGCTGGTCAGCGGTGATGACAGACGAACCAATGCGGAAGAATACGTAGCGAACCGAGTTGAGCGAGTTGGTGTTGGTGACTTCTTTTACAACCTCGGGTTTGCGGCTCATGCAAGCCTGGAGTTCTTTGGCAAGACCTTCGGCTTTTGCCTGCCAGGCGTTGGCGTTGGCGTTGCAAGCATCGAGCTGAGCGCGGAGGTCGTTGATCTGTCCGTTGAGGGCATCAATTTCAGCCTGATTGTAGGGTTTCACGCACTGGAAACCGGGGCCAAAGTGGTAAGCGAGGCCGGCCTGGAAGTTGAATGTTGCAGCGTGTGCGCTGTAAGCTGTGGGCGATTCTTTAACATTGCCGCCATTCATGTTCCATGCTACATAAGGTTTGAGAGCGATGGTAAGTTTTTCGTTGACGTTGAAGTTAAAGTTAAGACCTGCTTTAGTGACAAAGTAGTTGCGGTCGGCGCGTTCGATGCCTTTTGCGTCATTGATATAATCATGACCCCAACCTGCACCGGCAACGGCTTCGATGGTGAAAGGACGAGTTTCGCAGTTGTATCCGCCGAAGAAGTTGAAAAGGTCTACGGCGCCGTATGTTCCGATGTATGAGTTGTCAAATGCGGTAGAACTTTTGGGACCGTTCCAGCTTGAAGTGTTGACGCCGAACTGACCTTCGACACCAAGTTTAAAAGCGGGAGTGATCTGTTTGTCGATGTTGACACCGACCAGACCGCGCATGCTACCGAAGAAAGCATGTCCGGTAAGAGGTGTTGTGACACCACCGTCAAGACCTATCGACCAGTTGTCAAGAAATTTGGGCTGCTCATAAGCCTGAGCAGATGCTGTCATGGCACCCAGTGCGAGAGCAGCAAGGATAATAGTCTTTTTCATTTGTTTGGTTGATAACGTTTATAAATCCGAGACAAAATTAGGGCAATAATTTGTATTAAACAAAAAAATTAAGAAAAATTTATATAATGGTTTAACTTTTGTTGTGTTAATATTTCAACAAAGTTAAACACACTCATGTTTTTTGAGCTTTTAATATTAGAACAATCTCATTGGCTTAAGGTTTAATCATAAAGTAAAAAAATGTTATTTTTCGAAATATCCGGTCGGCCACGATAATATAAAGTCGTTTCTGCTATATGAAACCATCGGATTTTTGCTGCGGCGGTCTTGGACGCATTGTTATCTTTACCTTATTTAATATATATTGCTGCATTAAACGGTAGGTTAAATGGATATATTCGTGCAATTGATGCCGAATAAACGGGCGCTGTATTAAATATTGTCATGCGTCAATGCAAGCATGTCGGATTTTTTACTAATTTTGTGGCTACGCAACCGACGGCCAGTGCTGTCGGCAGTGTTATTATGGATAATCTTTAACATTTTGAAATTTAATAGTTAAGTGTATCGTATAGTATCAAAAGAAATGTTCAGCGAAAAGGTTGCCAGACTTGTTGTCGAGGCGCCGATGATAGCTCGAGCACGCCGTCCGGGACATTTTGTTATAGTCCGTCTGGGCGAGAAGGGCGAGCGTATTCCTCTGACTATTGCCGATGCGGACACCAATGCCGGAACAATTACACTTGTCGTCCAGGCTGTCGGTGATTCGACTCGGAAATTTATAAAGTTAGAACCCGGCGACTCGTTTACAGATGTTGTCGGACCGTTGGGTCATGCAACCGAAATCGGACACTACGGCACCGTCCTATGCTCGGGCGGCGGAGTAGGAGTAGCGCCATTGCTCCCCATAATCCGCGCTATGAAAGACGCCGGCAACCGCGTCATTTCTGTTCTTGCCGCGCGCAACAAAGATTTGATAATACTCGAAGACGAGGTGCGCCGATACAGCGACGAGGTCATCATTATGACCGATGACGGGTCGGCAGGCCGCAAAGGACTTGTAACAGCCGGAATCGAAGAAGTGATAGGGCGCGAAACGGTTGACCGCGTCGTCACCATAGGCCCGGCCGTGATGATGAAATTTGTGTCTCTGCTGACTAAAAAATACTCAATACCTACTATCTGTTCGCTCAACACTATAATGGTAGATGGAACAGGCATGTGTGGTGCGTGTCGTGTGACCGTCGGCGGCAAGACTCGCTTTGTCTGTGTTGACGGACCCGAATTTGACGCTCACCAGGTCGACTTCGACCAGATGATTATGCGCCTCAAGGCCTACGACCCTGTGCCTGAGGCCCAATAATACTTGACAACAATGACTAAACAGACATTTGAAGAAATAAGCTCGCGCGACAGCCTATGGCGTAAGGACCTGCGACAGAAGCTCAAAGCCTCCGAACGCACGGCCATTCCCCGTGCGCAGATGAACGAACTTGAGCCTGCTTACCGTATAACCTGCAACGAAGAGGTCAATCAGGGCCTAAGCCGCGAGCAGGCAATGCGCGAGGCAACACGCTGTCTCGACTGTATCAATCCCGGATGCGTCAGCGGATGTCCGGTCAATATAAACATCCCCGCTTTCGTAAAAAACATTCAGCGTGGCGACACCGATTCGGCCGGACGCGTATTGCGTGCAACCAGCGCTCTGCCCTCGGTCTGCGGACGCGTATGCCCTCAGGAGCGTCAGTGCGAGAGCAAGTGCATTTACAATAAGATGGGTAAGCAACCCGTGGCAATCGGTTGGCTCGAAAGGTTTGCTGCCGATAATTCTTCGGCAGACAAAGACTTGGCTGTTGTCCCCAACGGGAAAAAAGTTTGTGTTGTCGGCTCGGGACCTGCATCGCTTTCCTTTGCCGGAAGTATGGCGTCATTGGGCTACAAGGTTATTGTATACGAAGCCCTGCATGAAATCGGAGGTGTACTGAAATATGGTATTCCCGAATTCCGTCTTCCCAACTCGGTTGTCGAGACAGAGTTGGATAGTCTTAAAGCTGCAGGAGTCGAGTTCCATACTGACATTGTTGTCGGTAAGACACTCAGCTACGATGATTTGCTCGACGAAGGTTTTGCCGGCATCTTTGTCGCTTCGGGTGCCGGACTACCCCGCTTTATGGGCATACCTGGCGAAAATCTCAATGGCGTCATGTCCTCGAACGAATTTCTGACCCGAGTCAATCTGATGGGCGCCGGTCGCCCGGGCTACGCAACCCCTGTGCGCAAAGGTCACACGGTGGCAGTGATAGGCGGTGGCAATACGGCCATGGACTCGGTGCGTACAGCTTTGCGCATGGGTGCCGAGCGTGCCATGATTGTCTATCGCCGCTCAGAGGCAGAAATGCCTGCCCGCGCCGAAGAAGTAGGCCATGCACGTCAGGAAGGAGTCGAGTTTATGACTCTTCACAACCCTGTCGAATATCTTGCCAACGAGCGCGGCGAAGTCCGGGCTATGCGTCTCCAGAAAATGCGTCTCGGCGAGCCCGGCCCAGACGGACGCCGCAGTCCCGAACCTATCGGGGGCGCTATTGTCGAAGTCCCCGTTGACGAGGTCATCGTCTCGGTGGGAGTATCTCCGAATCCCTTGATTCCCAACTCAATCGCAGGGCTGGCTACCACACGTTGCGGAACACTCGAAGTCAATGATAATCTGCAGACTTCATTGCCCTTTATATTTGCCGGCGGCGACATAGTTCGTGGCGGAGCAACGGTAATTCTGGCAATGGGTGACGGCCGCAAAGCCGCCGCCGCCATGCACAAAAAATTGTCGGCCGAGTGAAGCCCGCTGTCACAATTTGTCGCGGTGCATCGGCACTTGTCTCTTTGATGGTACTGATGCTGTGCTTATCGTGTGGAACAAAGGGAACAAAAAAGGTGATAACTGTGTCTATAGAGCCGCAGCGTGCGTTGCTCGAGGCCATCGCCGGCGATCGTTTTGAAGTTCGTACCCTTCTGCCCGCAGGGGCCAATCCCGAGACTTTCGAACCTACCATAAAGACGCGCAAAGATATAGACGACGCCATGGCCTACATGGCAATAGGCGGAATGCCTTTCGAGGATAATATACATCATTCGCTCTCGTCTGATGTAAGATACTTCGATGTCTCCGAGGGTATTACGCCTATATACGGGACCCATGACCATGGAGATGGCCATGACCACGACCATGACGACATGGGTGCCGACCCTCATGTGTGGACTTCGGTAAAGAATGCACGCACAATGGCGACAAATATGCTTAAGGCGCTCAAAGACATAGACCCGTCGTCGACCGACTACTATACTGCCAATTACAATGTCCTGATAGGGAAGCTCGATTCGCTTGACCGCGATTTCGGACGTCGTCTGGCACAAAAATCGGGAACAGCCTTTGCTGTCTGGCATCCGTCGCTCTCGTATTTTGCCCGCGATTATGGCCTGCGGCAAATTTCGGTAGGCTTCGAGAATAAAGAAGTGTCGCCCGCACACATGGCTCATATTGCCGAAGAGGCGCGTCAGGCCGGTGTCCGTGTCCTTTTCTTTCAGCGCGAGTATGACTCGCGTCAGGCTCAGAGTCTCGCCCGCGAACTCAGCGTCAATATAATAACAATCAATCCGTTGGACTATGACTGGCAAGGACAACTCGAAAACATCGTCGCAGCCCTGCGGTGAGTGCGAAAAATACGGGCGTACACTTGTGACACTTGACCATGTGTCAATGGGCTGGGACCGTCGCACAGTGCTTGACGATGTGTCGCTCAGTGTCCGCGAGGGCGATTTCATAGCCATTACCGGTCCCAACGGTGGCGGCAAAACGACAATGCTTAAGCTGATTCTTGGTTTGCTTAAGCCTATGAAAGGAACTGTCCGCCGTCATGTCGAAGGCATAATCACAGGCTATCTGCCTCAAAAAAACAACATAGACTCGCAGTTTCCGATAACTGTAACCGAGGTGATACGCTCTGGACTGTTGGGTCTGCCTGGCCTTGACAAGGATGAGATAGAGCGTCGCTTCCGTCGCACTCTATCCGAAATGGGTCTCGAAGCGCATGCACGTCAGAGCATAGGCGTACTTTCAGGAGGCCAGCTGCAGCGTGCGCTTCTTGGTCGGGCCATAATCTCGCAGCCGCAGCTTCTTGTCCTCGATGAGCCTCTGAGTTATATCGACAAGCGTTTCGAAGCGCATCTCTATGACTTGATAAAGGAAATTGCCCGGACGACTACTATTGTACTTGTGTCTCACGAGATGTCTACAATAGCCGGCATGGCCAACCGGCACTTTATTGTCGACAGGACGTTGCACGAATGTACTGCTCACCATCATTTTGCACGACTGTCGTGTGATGAGAGCAACGAATAACTTCCTGTCAGTCGGCAGTTGGCCGGGCGAGACAGTTTTTTGGAGAATTTAAGCTTGACAATAGCAACACTGCGGGACTATCCTATGCGGCGCTAAGACATTTTGTCGGGGCTGCGGCATGGACATGGGCTTATTTGGTGAGCATTCGATTGTACTGACCTTTGTTTTCGGTTTTCTTTCCGTAAGCTACGGCATGATTAGGGCAGATATGGTAGCAACGCAGACACAGGGCACAGTTTTTGCTCCAATGTGGCGTGCTGTGTCCAATGAAAGTGATGTTGCCCAATGGACAATTGTGCGAGCACAAGCCGCATCCGTTGCAATCTTCGGTGGCATGGAATGCAGCGGGAGACATTTTGTTGCGTACAAACCATGGATAGATTATCTTGCTTTTGAACCATGCAAAATGTCCACGCTTTACACCCTTTGTTTTCTTGGCGTCGAAAGGGAGAGAGGCAGAGGGCTTCAGTTTGGATGCTTCTTCGTTGATGACGCTTATGGGGCGAAGTACTGCGGCAATTTCGTCAAGACGGGGTCCGGCATCTTTTATTTTGCGTTCTTCGACGGCTGCAGGGTCGACGTTAAAGCCTTTCATAAGCACGTAAGTGTTGGGCATAATCACGGAGAAAGCGCCTCCGCAGTCTAATCGTCGCTCTTTCATTATCCGTCGCCACTGTGTTTCGGTCAGACCGGCATCGTCGCCGCATGTGAGCACAAGATGGTGCAATGTATGACGCGGCGCGTTAATTATGGCGCGGCGCATGAACGACTCGACGACGGGCGGAATTCCCCACGAGTAAACAGGTGTCATCCATATTATGCGTCGGTCGGTTGTGTCGACGTGCGTGAGTGACGGCGAAAGAATCATGCCGCCCGAAATTTCGAGAGTTTCGTCGCCGAGACGCTCGGCGAGCTTATTTGCACAGTACCGTGTATTGCCGGTGCCTGAAAAGTAGATAATCATTGGTCGATAAATGTTGCTGTGTTTTTTACGCTACCGCAGGTGTCAGCGAATTATCACCTGGGTGGCTCCGTAGCCGTATTCGCGGAAAGAAGCGTCGCATACGTCGTGGCCTTTGTAACGGTGTGCGAGTTCTTTATAAAGGGCCTGACGAAGTACGCCTTCGCCTTTGCCGTGAATGAAAATGATTTTGCGGCCGTGTGCCTTGAGGTTATGATCCATGATATTGCGGAACGTGTCGACTTGCAGATTGAGAATGTCTGCGTTGGACATGCCGCGTGTGCTTTCGGTGAGTTCGCCTATGTGCAGGTCTACGACCAAAGGGGCGTTCTTGTCGACGGGACGGCGCGTGACTGCACGACGCTGCGGACGGTCGTTGCGTATTTTGTTTTTGAGTTCGCGCTCGGTGTCGGCTTTTGAAGGCCGGGGCTGTAAGTCGGTGCGTGCTGCGGGTCGTCCGTCGCGGACTATGTCGTATGTTAGGACTTTGTTGTCGAAATACATGTTGTCGGCAAAGCAGTGTACTTTGAAGAATTTGGTGCCGTCAATCTTGTATTCGGCCGAGACTGCAGGCTGTAATGTGAAGCTGCCGCTGCGTTTGTAGGCTATCAGCTGGACGGCCATTGCGCCGATTTGCGATATGTCATCGGCGCTGAGGTCGCCGAGCATAACCTGAATATTGGGCTCGACTGTTCCGGCGTAGCGTGCTGTCCATTGCTTATCGTCGGCGTCACGTGTCAGCCATGTAAAAAATATGTAGTAGTTGGAGTCGTTGACCAACGATGCTTCATAGCCCGATTTGCCGAGTTGAGTTATGTCTTTTGCCTCGAAGCCAAGGACTATGTTTGCGACGTCACCGTAGGCGGTTTCGTCGACCGGCTCGTCGGGAGTGTCATCCGGGGCCGGTGCAGACTCGGGAGTCTGGTGACGTTGAGGCTCGTTACGGCTGCTGCGGTAGAACCCGGCGTCGCGGTGATCGGGTGCTTTGGGGGCTTCGGCGCGCCGGTCCGGTGCCGGAGCGGCGGCGACGACAACACATTCGCTGATAAGCACGGGTGTCTCGAATCCGTCTTCGTCGACGTATGCTATGTTGCCTTCGATACGGACTATTGTTCCGCCGCCGACAGCGTTTAGGTATCTGACTGTATCTCCTGTTTTGGGCATGTTTTTTGTTTGGCGGGCGCTTCGGCGCCCCGGTTGCTTATATCGTGTAAAAAAGCGATGACATTTGCAGTGTCATCGCCTATATGCTGGTATCTCAGTTTTTTATTTGATTATGAGGCTTTTCCCTGGATTTATTTTTGCCGAGGCTTTGATGCCGTTGAGCTTGCATATTTCGGCAACGGTGACTCCGTTGCGGGCTGCTATTTTGCCAAGGGTGTCGCCTTTTTTGACTATCACAGACTTGGACTTCGACTTGGATTTTGGTGCGTCGGAACGGGCCGATGTCTTTCGGTTGCTTTGCTTTTGGCTATTGTAGTGCTGGGCATAGCGGGCGTTGGCTGCGGGGTCGAAGTTGCGGGCGTTCTGGTATGTCGTTTTTGTAAAGGTGTATGTATCAGTATGTGTTGTCTGATTGGCAAAGTCAAAGATAGCGGCTGGGTTGATGGCATATCCCATGTAGCGGGTTTCGAAGTGGAGGTGCGGGCCTGTCGATCGTCCGGTGTTGCCTCCGAGGGCAATGGGGTCGCCGGCTTTGACATATTGGTTGGCTTTGACAATGAAACGTGAGAGGTGGCCGTAAACTGTCTCAAGACCGTTGTTGTGACGTACAACGACATAGTTGCCGTATCCTTTTGCTTCGTAGTTGGTAAAGCGAACCCGGCCGTCGAAAGCTGCGCGTACGGTGTCGCCGACGTGAAGGCTGATGTCTACACCTTTGTGCATGCGTCCGAACCGGGGGCGCCAACCGTAGGGCGACGAGATGGGGCCGGGGTGGGGCATGGCGTAGTGCGATACATTGATGACTGCCGACTGGGGTACTTGGCTTTCGTTGTAGGGATTGACGCGCTTCGAATTCCAGCCTTCGGTGTATATGTCACCTTCGGGTATGTCTTCGGTGGTGAAGTTGAGGTAGTCGATAGCGGGATTTACCGAGATGGTGTGAGTGGCGGTCTGCTGATGTGCCAAAAGGTCGCGCGACTGTTCTGTGTGCTGGCCGGGCAGACGGTAGGTCTGAGCCTGTACTCCGAGGACTGCTAAGGATGTTGTTAGTACTGTGGTGAGAAGTTTATTGAGATGAGAGAATTTTAGATTCATTGGTCTGTTGAGGTTTTGGGCCTGCTTTGTTTCCGTGGGGCTGCTTCAGCTCCTGAGCGACGGAATTATAACGGGAAGTTGCGGTTTATTGTCAATATCTGATTGGTTGAGAAATGGCCGGAATTTAAGCCGGACCTGTTGATGATGGTTTGTTGTGGGGGAAGGGGAACTGTTCTTTGATGCTGTCTGATATTCGGCTTTCGGAGAGGACGCCGGGACAGGAGGGTCGGGGAGCTGTTCGCTGTCGTAAAAGTAGAACGGCGTTATGCCGTGGGGATTCAGTGCTGTGCCGTCAGCGCTCGTCGGGAGCGTAGATGGCGGGGAATGTTACGGGATTGTAATCGAAAATTTCGGAGGCGAGGAAGAAGCGGTTGATTTCGATCAGCGCATTTTCGGGAGTATCAGAGGCGTGGATTATGTTTTCCTGGCCGGACATGCCGAAGTCGCCACGGATTGTGCCGGGAGCGGCGTCGCGAGCGTTTGTTACTCCGGTCATTGACCGCACTACGCTGACGCAGCTTTTGCCTTTGAGACATATGACGATGACAGGAGTGGCTGTCATTGAGTTTACGAGAGAGGGGAAAAACGGACGGTCGACAAGGTGCGCGTAGTGTTCGCGCAGAATTTTTTCGTCGAGCTGCATCATTTTCATGCCGACGATTACGAGTCCTTTGCGCTCGAATCGTGAAAGGATGTCGCCGCAGAGACCACGGTTTACAGCCGACGGCTTGAGTATAATGAGGGTCTTTTCCATCGTTTTTAGGTTCGTTTTATTGATTGTCCGACAAGGAGGCGCTTGCTGTATCCTGTGTCAGTTTATGCTGTGATTATGTTTTGTTCTGGTATTAAAGTCTTTAACATTTCGACCTTTTCGATTTCAAATATAGGCATTTTTTCAAAAACGTACAAAATTTTTACTGCCAAAATGTTAAAACAGGCTTCCCCGGAAGATGGTTCGGCTCTGCAATAAATTGTAAATCAGTGCAATATATGTAAATATGTTATATAGCATATTTTTGCGCAGGGTGTGAAATGTTTTTGCCCATCATGCGTAAGTGTGTTAAAAACAGTGAAATAACTCTTCCGGGTCTTGCTGAAAAACTCGAAATTGAAGTTGTGGTGCTGTTAAAAAACTCGGGGATATCTTATAGCCTGGGAATATCTGATAACTTGGGGATATCTAATAAAGTGAAGCATGTTGCATCCCTAAGTGCGCCGGAAGAGGATAAGATCTGATGTATACAAACAGGGGATGTATTCAAGTCTGGAGGATAAAAGTAGGAATTTTCTCGGACGGATACGATAAATTCGCCCTTGTAGATGGAATCCGTGGGAAACTCAAACCGGGTAGATACAAAAAAGAGAGGACGCCTTCACAGGTGCCCTCTCGCAGCGATTGATCGCCGGAGGGGTATGTAGCGACCAATCTGTGGCGTCCACTTTCATGGTTACATAAATGGACTCCACGTCGGAACGCTGTTGTTGGGTGTGGAGGGAAACAGCGTTCCAGGGGTTGGGGATGATGTATGTCTTGGTATGTTTGTCCTATAGCCCGAATTGACTTCGTCGCAGGGCAGACATTGAGCGCGGTATCTGACAAAGATGCCGCGCGATGTGGCTTTATTTTGCAAAGAATCGTTTGTACAGTCCCTGGAATCCCTGACCGTGGCGAGCTTCGTCTTTAGCCATTTCGTGAACGGTGTCATGGATGGCATCGAGGTTGAGTTCTTTGGCGCGGCGGGCAATACGCATTTTGTCTTCGTTGGCGCCGGCTTCAGCTGCCATGCGTTTTTCGAGGTTGGTTTTGGTGTCCCATACTACCTCGCCAAGAAGTTCGGCGAATTTGGCGGCGTGTTCGGCTTCTTCGAAAGCATAACGTTTGAAAGCTTCGGCAATTTCGGGATAGCCTTCGCGGTCGGCCTGACGTGACATGGCCAAGTACATGCCGACTTCGCCGCATTCGCCGTTGAAGTGAGCTGTCAGGTCGTCAATCATCTGTTGGTCGCAACCTTTGGCTACTCCGAGCTCGTGCTCGGTGACAAATTTAAGGTCAGCGCTTTCGTCGATTTCTTTAAATTTAGAAGCGGGGGCTCCGCAAATAGGGCATTTCTCGGGTGCGTGTTCGCCTTCGTAGACGTAACCGCAGACGGTGCAAATAAATTTCTTTTTCATTGTATTGTTTGTTTTGTGTTAGTAATTCGTTTGAAATGAGGTGGTTTTTATTAAATTTGTTCCGATATCAGCTCGTTTGAAGGAAGAGTGAACTTGGCGGTAATTTTCGGAAAAATTCAATGTTCGTTCCTCGTTTTTTAATATGTTGCAAATTTAATAAATTTGCCGAACAATGCAAAGTTTTGTTACAAATAATAACAAATTTTGCAATTTTTTGTTGAAGGAGATTTGAGCTTGATATTACAGTGATGATTATTTAACAAGCTCTTAGTCGCTTATCTGTGTCGGCGGCGAATTCGGAGGATTATAACAGCCAGTGTGACAATGATTAAAGCAGCAACAGAGCCAATAATAATGTAGAATAGGTGCTTGTTAACTTCATCTTTATATACGGCGGACTGTGTTTGGGCATTTTGCAAGGCCGAAGTGTCGACCGCATCATTTTGCCCGGGGGTGAGCGATTTGTCCGGTTCGGGATGAGCATATTCTATCTTGAAGATATTCACAGCATTGCCGCCGTGACCTTTGCGCCCTTGTGATGTGACGACAAGCATTGTTCCGTCCGGAGAAACATCGAGGCCTACAGGATAAGAATCAACCGGAGTGGTAGCGATAACTTTCATTTGTCGCGTGTCGACAACATAAAGGGCTGAAGACGAGTTGCATGCTGCGAAAAGGAAACGACCCGATGGCGAGAGCTCGATGGTGCGCGCACCTGAACCGACTTTGACACGGCGCAGTCCATGAACTGTGAATGACTGAGTTTTGTCGCGCTGCGAAGCTATGTCTTTGACAAGCGTGTCGAGCGGAAGCGAAAGGACCAGGCCGGCGCTGTTCTGCGAGAAATAGACGGTTTTGTCGTCTGCGACAATATGGCGGACAAGATTAAGCGCCGGGACAAATCCCAGCCATTTCCCTTTGTGCGCGTCGATTACAGCTATGGAACCGCCCATAGCGCTGACCAAAAGTATCGAATCACCGGGCAGGAAAAGTGTCCCTCGCAGTGCATAGCCACTGCCCGAGTCACGGTCGACCGGTGTCGTCAGGCTATAATTGAGGGGATGACGGTGATGTACGGTGACAAGGCTTCGGTATCGCCAGTTTGACGGCGACGGCGATGAAATGTCCATGAGAGCGACAGTGTTGTCGCCCCAGTGTGTAACGGCGAGTGTTTTGCCGTCGTTGGAAACGGCTACCATCTTTGCAAGAGGGCCGGTTTCGCTCATGGTGACAATCTTGTCGGTGCGGGTGTCTATTACTGCAAACGCCGAAGGGTCCTGCGCATTGATGTCGAAACTTCGGCGATAGTAAGGAATTATCATATAGCGTCCGTCGGCAGTAAGGGTACTCTCGACGGGTTTGCCATGGAAAGGACGGCTTTGGCCATCTTTATAGTGGGTGAATGAGAAATTTCCCGAAGGTGCAAGCCACATATCTCCGGTGCCGGAGTCGAATTGGTGGCGTATGGTAGCTAATTTCTTTAGTGTTTTCGAGTCGTAGACAACGGTTTTGCAGCCTTCCAGCGAGTTGACATAGAATTTGCTGCCGTCGGCTGAGAATCGTACTGACTTGGGTGAACTTATATCCGAATCGTAGGTCTTATCGGTGCCATACCCATGTAGCTGATTGACGAGAGTCAGGCTCAAAGCATCGTTGGCTTCGGTTATTTGGCCTATGTGCGAACGGACCACGGGTGGTACACCTTTGGCTTTAGTGCGCTGCACGCTTGTTTGTGTGCCTATAGAGTCGTGAGCTGAGAATGCTATTGATGGAGTCGTGATGCAGCCAATGAAAAACAGTAACAGCCTTAAAATTTTCATGGATGATAATTCTTAAGCGTTTCGCTGACAAATTTAATACATATTTCTTAAAAAAAAGACAAATTTTTATGACTATGAAATCTTGCTCGGAATATTGACGACATAAAACTAACAAATAATAAATAGGTGTGTATAGGTAAAAGACTCAAATATTCAAAACAATACAGGAATCTGCAAATGCAAGAGAAACTTTGGGAACGGTAATTTTTATTTAGAATGTAAAATACAAACACATATTTCGGGAAATATTTGCTATTTTTGCAAAGTCTTTGGCCGGATGGTAGTCTGAAGAAACTGACTGCATCCTGCAATACACATTAATTATAAATTATATTGAAACAAATTATATACGAAACAATAGACAATATAAAAATGGCAAACTGGTTTGAATGTAAAGTAACATACGATAAACTTCAGGAAAACGGTTCGGTGAAGAAAGTCAGTGAACCCTATCTTATTGATGCCCTTTCGTTTACCGAGGCTGAGGCTCGTATCATTGAGGAGCAGACGCCTTTTATCTCGGGCGATTTTTCGGTAGCCGCAGTCAAGCGCACAAAAATCGCGGAAATATTTTATGATGAGAGCGGCGATAAGTGGTATCTTGCCAAAGTCGCTTTTATTACCATAGATGAAAAGACGGCTGTAGAAAAACGCTCGATTTGCCAGATTATGGTTCAGGCTGCAAACTTCCGTGCTGCTCTTGACAATCTGGTCGAAGGCATGAAAAACACGATGGCCGACTACGAGATAGTTTCGATTGCCGAGACACAGATTATGGACGTCTATAAAGAAAAGTTGGGAGACAAAGCTCCGGCTACTTCCGCACAATAATATGGAAACACCCATCCGTGACAATGGCACGGACTATTCGGCGATAGCAGTGAATCTTGGCGTAATACGCTCAAGCTTGCCTGCGGGTGTCGAACTTGTCGCAGTGTCTAAATTCCATCCTGTCGAAGCATTGCTTGCCGCCTATAACGCCGGTCAGCGATGTTTCGGCGAGAGCCGCGTCCAGGAACTTGTGGCAAAGGTCCCGGAGTTGCCTGCTGACATCCGATGGCATTTCATAGGGCATCTTCAGCGCAACAAAGTCCGTCAGCTGGTGCCTCTGAGACCGCTCATTGAAAGTGTCGACTCGCTGCGGCTGCTCGATGCCATAGACTCGGCTTCGGCTGACGCCGGAGTCGTCACGCGGGTGCTCATGCAGGTACATGTCGCCGCCGAGGAAACCAAATTTGGTTTTGCACCGGAAGAGTTGCTCGAATACTTTGTATCGCATGGATATGATAAACTCAAGGCCACGCATATATGCGGAGTTATGGGCATGGCCACTAATACCGATGACGAAGAGCGTATAGCGGAAGATTTTACAGCTATCAGAGGCAGCTTTGACCAAATCAGACGCATGTGTCCCGATTTGCGCGGGTTCGATATCGTGTCAATGGGAATGAGTGACGATTATCAGCTTGCAATCGCTCATGGCTCAAATCTGGTGCGAGTTGGAACAGCAATTTTCGGTCCTCGACAATATTGAATATTTCAAACCTTGCATCTTACCACGGAAAACTGAATCAAAGAACCATAAACCTTAATATTATTCCCCTATGGAAAAAAATCTAAAGACCGCTGAACATAAAAATTATGTTCTGCCTATTGCTATCATGTTTGCCTTGTTCTTCATGATTGCCTTTGTGACCGGTTATCAGAATCCACTTGGCAGTGTTATTAAAAAGATGACCGGAGGCAATGCCGCTCTCTCGCAGTTAGGCAATCTCGCCAACTTCATCGCTTACCTGTTAATGGGTATCCCGGCAGGCATTCTGCTTCAGGGCAAAGGTTATCGCAAGACCGCGCTTTGGGCCGTACTCGTAGGTTTTGCCGGCGTGCTTGTCACTTATGTCTCGGGCATGATAGTTGAGGATCTTACAGCAGTAATCGTATACATTATCGGCGCGCTCATCGCCGGATTCTCCATGTGTATGCTCAATACCGTCGTCAACCCCATGCTCAACTCTCTGGGCAAGAATCAGAATCAGGCCAACCAGCTGGTTCAGTTTGGCGGTACTTGCAACTCATTGGGCGCCACTCTCGCCCCGGTAATCGTAGGCGGACTTCTCGGCGGCAATGCAAGTTCCATTGCCTCGGCCAACCCCGTATTCTTTATGGCCATGGCTATCTTTGCCGTAGCCTTTGTAGTGCTGTATTTCTCAAAACTTCCCGAAGACCCCAATCTTGGCAAGAAGAGCGAGAAAGTTCCTCTTTCGGGTGCACTGCGTTACAGCAACTTCGCATTCGGTCTACTGGCAATTTTCTGCTATGTCGGTATTGAAGTCGGCATTGCCAACTGGACCATGCAATATCTCGAAAACTCATCAATCGTCATCAACGACAACATTCTGGCACCCGGAGCAATTGCCGGCACCATTGTCGGTCTTTACTGGCTGTTTATGCTTGTCGGCCGACTGGTGGGCGGAATCATCGGCGGTGAAGTTTCGTCGCGGGCCATGCTCACATTCACCACAATACTGGCCATCGTCCTCCTTGTCTGCGGTATAATGGTCAACGAGAGCGAAATATCATTTATCGGCTTTGATTCGTCGGCACTGAAGTTCTCGGTAGTGAACATGCCGCTCAATGCATTGTTCTTAATACTCTGCGGCCTGTGTACGTCGGTCATGTGGGGTGCCATCTATAACCTTTCGGTCAAAGGCCTCGGCAAATACACCGCAGTCGCATCCGGTCTGTTCATGACCATGGTATGCGGTGGCGGTATCCTGCCTTTTATTCAGGGAGCCATCGCCGGTGGCGCCGGCATCCTGAACGGTTTTTGGCTGACCGTAGGTCTTGTCGCCTATCTGCTGTTATACGCACTGCTGCTGTCGCGCACCTCGCGCACCCAGCCCCAACACGACGAAAGACTTTACGAAGACGGTGTCGAAGTAGAAGCTTGATTTATCTACACTGCGCCGACAGTGTGCTAATGTCGGTTATAGATGCGACGTGGTGCTAATGTCGGCGCAGTGTCTCAACTAAAGATGTTGTTACTGTTCGGTGTCCGTATTTTATAACGGACGCCGGATAATTTTAAAAAATGAGGATTTATGGCAGAAAATTACCAAAATCAGCATTGTAGTAAAATTTTTTATAAAAAATTAAGCTTGGTTAAAAAAAAATCACTAATTTTGGACCGTAAATGAACGGCTATGCACCGCTCGGACCGCATTATTTGCATCTCCGGGGGCGTTTAATCGTTTATACTTCATATAAATACATCTTTATACTGACACTCTGATACGAAACAATTTTATTTATAATTATTTTTTTCAAATAGATCTATGAAAAAAAATACTCTTTTAGCTATAGCTCTGGCTTTTGTCTCGGCAGGCACCCTAATGGCCCAGGATGCTCCCCAGGAAGTCACCTATGTCGAGGACCCCTCGCAGGGTTACCTCTTCAACCGCTTCAAAGACAACTGGTTCATAACCGGTGAAGGCGGTGCAAACATCTATTTCTCACACGGTGACAGCGAACGCAATACTGCTGACCGCTTTGCTCCCAACGCCGGTATCTATATCGGCAAATGGTTCTCGCCCATCATCGGTGCTCGTCTCGGTGCCCATTGGCTGTCTGTAAAAGGTATGTCTGACATACCCACCGGCGACTCGTATCTCAACGAGAAACCCATCAACGGCAAGTACAAACAGAAATATAACGAAATCGGCCCGGCAGCTGACGTTATGTTCAACCTCACCAACTGGTTCTGCGGTTATCATCCCGGTCGTAAATACAACTTCGTAGCTTATGCCGGTTTCGGTGGCTTCTGGTCATTTACCCGCAAGATGAACTTACAGCCCGACGGAACTTATACCCGTGGTTCATGGCACCGCAACAACGACCGCGTCATGACTGTACGCGCCGGTATCATCAACTCGTTCAACGTTTCAAAACAGGTTCAACTCGCTCTCGATATCCGTTACAACGGTATCGACAACCACAAAGACGAAGCTGGTGAAGCATGGAACCGCACATCGCACGACCTCAGCGCACAGCTCTCTGTAACTTACCTGTTCAAGAAACGCGAATGGAATGCTCCCGTTGTTCCTGTTTGTCCTCCCGCCGAGAACTGCGACGCTCTCCGCGCACGCCTCGAAGCTGCCGAAGGTCGCATCGCCGACCTCGAAGACCAGCTCAAGGACGCCCTCAACAAACCCGCTCCTGTCGTTGAGAAAGCTCCTTTGGCTACAATCTATTATCCCATCAACATCTACAAGCTCACCAAAAAAGACGTCCTGCTCCTCGAAGCTTGCTCTAACGTAATGAAAGACAACCCCTCGAAGCACTACGTTCTCACCGGTTGGGCTGACAACTACACCGGCAACGACGAAATCAACACCCGTCTGCGTCACAATCGTGTCAACGGCGTATACAAACGCCTTGTCAAATTCGGTGTCCCCGAATCGCAGCTCACCAGCACCATCAATGCCGGCAACCTCTGCGACCTCGGTGAAAAATACGTCGCTCTCGACCGCGCCGTCACCATCGAAGAAGCCGAATAATCGACACTCGATTATCACAGTCATCTCAACAGCGCATCCGTCATGCCGACGGATGCGCTGTTGCCATTTGCTCGCAACTGTCCGCAACTATCCGCTACGACTTATTAATTGGCACAGGCCTTGGCTGTTTGCAAAAAAATGCCGACCTTAGCACTCGCATTACGTCCCCATTGTTTATTAACCACGAATCATCACAATAAACCATGAATCTTAGCAAGACATTATTGACCCTTCTGACCTTGTTGGCTGTCTTGCCTTCAAGTGCGAGCAGTGACCTCCAGCCACGGCGCGAATTTCGCGGCGCCTGGATGCACGTTATCTTCCAGCCCCAGTACAAAGACAAGAATCCCGCCCAACTGCAGGCTTATCTGCGCGGACAACTCGACAGTCTGCAGGCAACCGGAATCAATGCCATCCTTTTTCAGGTGCGCCCGTCGGCCGATGCCCTTTATCCCAGCCGACTCGAGCCATGGAGCCGATTCCTGACTTCCGGCGGCAAAGACCCCGGTTGGGACCCCCTGCAGTTTATGATAGACGAAACACACAAACGCGGTATGGAACTGCACGCATGGCTCAACCCCTATCGCGTGACTACGTCGAAAGATGAGAAACTTGCACCCGGACACATTTATCACAAAGAACCCGGACGTTTCGTTACCTATGCCGACAACAAAATTTATTTTGACCCCGGACTGCCCGAAAACCGCCGCTTCATCGAAGACGTGGTCATGGACATTGTCAGTCGCTACGATGTTGACGGAATTCACTTCGACGACTATTTTTACCCTTATCCTGTCAAAGGCGCTGAATTCCCCGATGACGCCTCGTACAAGAAATATGGCAAAGGTATGAAGCGTGACGACTGGCGCCGCCACAACGTCGACCTCCTAATCGAAGAAATACACTCCCAGATAGCATCGGTCAAACCCTGGGTGCGCTTCGGAGTCAGCCCATTCGGTATTTGGCGCAATAAAAAATCCGACCCGCGTGGCTCTGATACCAACGGCCTGCAAAACTACGACGCACTCTATGCCGATGTATTGCTGTGGTCCCAAAACGGCTGGGTAGACTACGTGATTCCTCAATTGTATTGGGTCCTCGACCACAAACTGGCGTCGTATATCAAACTCAACCAATGGTGGAACGATAACGCCAACTCCCGCCACATGTACATAGGTCAGGAAATACAAAAAACTATGACCACTCCCGACCTTCCGCCGTCGACCGAAAAATCGCAGTTGCGGCATAAGATACGGTTGACCCGCGAAGCTCCCGATATTCAGGGCACATGCTGGTTCCCCGCCTATTCTATAACAAAGAACGTGGGAGGCATAGCCGACTCGCTGGCAACATCGTTGCAGAGCGAAAAAGCCCTCGTTCCCACTTATCCTTGGATTTCATCGCAGCGTCCCGCTCCCGTAAGTTCGCTCGCCTCGAAAAACGGCACCTTGTCGTGGAAAGCTCCCGCTCCACAGGGCAAAACCGGCGACGTAGTGCGTTTTGTCATCTATCGTCTCGACGGCGACAGCAAAGACCTTGACAGGGCTAAAATCATAGCTGTCACTCCCGAATGTCACTATACGCTGACTGCTCCCGGAAGCTATGTCGTGACTGCCCTCGACCGTGTCAACAACGAATCAGACATGTCGCCCATTGTACGAATCCGCAAATGATTTCGGTAATAGTTCCGGCATATAACAGTGAGACCTTTCTGGACGAGTGTGCCGACAGCATACTCAGCCAGAAAGGCCTTGGCTGTCCGCTGGAACTTATTATTATTGATGACGGCTCGACCGACGGCACCTCGGCCATAGCTGATGCCATAGCTGCACGCGATAACCGAGTGCGGGTGCTTCATACTGACAATCAGGGTCTTTCGCAGGCCCGTAACGAAGGCATGGACGTTGCCCGGGGGCAATTTATATGTTTCGTAGACGCCGACGACCTGTTGCTCGGCGGGGCGCTTGCCGCTATGGCAAAAGCCATAGGCGATGCCGATGTGCTTGTTGCCGGATTTGTCGCCGGAACGGACTCCCGCTCGTTGCCGGCGGTCACTGCGCTGAGTCCCATAAGGCTTGATTCGGAACAGTCCATGCTGCGCATGCTCTATCAGGAAAACTTCAGCTCGGCGCCCTGGGGGCGTCTTTTCCGTGCGGACGCTTTGGACCGGCTGCGCTTCGTCCCCGGACTTTATTACGAAGACCTCGAATTCAATTTCCGTTTCCTGTCCACAGAGCGTTCGGTTGCATACGCTACTCAGCCCGTGTGCTTCTACCGTCAGCACCCCGATAGCATATTGCATTACTGGAGCGAACGTCGCACGCATGTACTTGACATAACTGACAATATAGTGCGCGAGCTTGCCGCCTCCGGGCCATCGCTGTCTCGCGCCGCCCGTGACCGCCGTTTCTCGGCACACTATAACATATTCATCGAAGCATCCCGCGCCGGCAAAAGCGGAGTCGCCGATCGTTGCTGGCAAGTGATAAAAAGTACGCGCAAAGCCGAGTTGCTTGACTCGCGTGTACGCCTCAAGAACAAGCTCGGCGCCATGCTTAGCTACCTTGGCCGAAATATTGCCGCTGCTATTGGCAAGCACCTGGGCTGAGCACGGCGGACAAAACAAGGGACAATGAATACTTCGTGCATGGCTTTCACACGGCTTTCACACACCGGCACTTTTGGCTGTTTGACCGAAAAAACGTAATTTTGCCATGCCTAACAGCCTACCGGACGGCTAAAACCCGACATTATGAACGATTACAGACAAGTGCGCATAGACATGTCCCCTGCAACAGAGGACGCCACCGACCTTATGGCCGCATTCCTCGCCGATATTGGTTACGAAAGCTTTGTACCTGATGACAAGGGACTTACGGCATACGTCCCCGAGAATTTATTCGACCCGCAGGGACTCAGTGACGTAATCGCCGACTTCCCGTTTGATACCAGTATCAAAGTCAGCGACCAATTTGTCGAAGGCCGAGACTGGAACAGCGAATGGGAGAAAAACTACTTTCAGCCTATAGTTGTAGGCGACCGATGTGTCATCCATTCGTCTTTCCATAAAGATGTGCCCAAGGCTGAGTACGACATTGTAATCGACCCGCGCATGGCCTTTGGCACCGGTCATCACGCCACAACCTCGCAGGTCATCGAGACACTGCTGTCACTCGACCTTAAAGGCCGTTCGCTTATAGACATGGGCACCGGCACGGCAATACTCGCTATTCTTGCCTCGATGCTTGGAGCCGAAGAGGTCACCGGAATCGAAATCGACGGATTCGCTTATGATAACGCCATCGATAACATCGCCCTTAACAATTGTCCTGAGGTCCGCCTCATAAACGGCGATGCCTCGGCACTTGACAAGCTTGCGGCTGCCGACGTCTTTGTCGCTAACATCAACCGCAACGTTATTACAGCCGATATAGGCCGCTATGCAGCAAGTCTGCGTCCCGGAGGCACCATGGTCCTGAGCGGGTTTTATGTCGAAGACATCCCTGTGGTGCTTGATGCTGCGGCTCCTTATGGCCTGACCGAAGTGCGGCATACCGTACGTGACCGCTGGACATGTTTGATTCTTACAAAATGAAAAAACTTATCACACTTTGCCTGCTTGTCATGGCAGGTTTTCAAGTGGCCTTCGCCAATGATGTGGACACTACCTTCCGCCAGACTGTCATTTCGGTGGCTACCGTTACGAATGCAGACTATCGTGAAACAGGCTTTGTCCGTCAGGACCGGCCCTTGCGCTTTGTCTGGGGTGCCGAACTCGAAGGCGGTGTTGACATGTCCGGTCACGACATGTCATCGCTTGGCATCAACGCCTCTTTCGGTTTCGAATGGCAATGGATACGCTTCTTTGGTGTTGGTGCTCAAGCTGATGTCATGGTTTCCAACTCCTCGACAGCATATCCGCTATACGTCAACTTCCGCACTGACTTCTCGCGACGTCGGCGTCTGATTTTCGTTGACATGCGCGGCGGGGTCGCCGTCGCCAACCTTGACCATGAGCGCCGCGAGACCATTCCTTATGTCTCGGGAGGCATCGGCGTCACACTCGCTGCCGGACGCAAATTCAACTCGCACCTTATCATCGGTTACACCTGGTTGGGTCAGAAGCAGTGCTATAAGGGTGATATACTCCGCGACTGCCCCGGCATAAGCTATGCCCAGATGAGACTCGGTGTAAGTTTCTGACAGTCTTATATTTCAAACCACCTAAAGCATACCATGAAAATCAGAACACTACTGACATCGACACTCATTGTGGCAGTTGCCGTGCACTTCGCTGCCCTTAAAAGCAACGCCGCCAATATACCCCCCTATATAGATACTACCGCCAACCACATATCCATGAACGGCGGTGACTGGAATCATATACGCCAGGCAATTGACGACGCCGGGCAAAAGTCGGCTACAGACAAAGTCGTGCGTATACTACACATCGGAGACTCGCACATTCAGGCCGAGTTTGTCACCAATCATCTGCGCAAACTGCTTCAGGAGCGATACGGAAACGCCGGCCGGGGCCTGATATGTCCACTTCGCCTTGCCGGCACCAATCAGCCTGTCGATTACAAGATCACATCCACGGGCGGAGGTGAATGGACACAGACACGTCTGCTAAAATACCCCTGGCCAGTCGAGCCCGGCCTCACCGGCATCGCAGCCCGGCCATCCGAGGCAACCACAGTAGTATTCCATCCAATGGGCGACGGCCACGAAGTCCTCAACGCCACATTTCTGACTTCGGACGGCGTCAAGAACGTCAGCTATCCGGTAGCGCAGGACAGCGTGACATTTGCTGTCCGGGCGGGACAAAGCGTTTACGGCGCAATACTTGATAACGGGCGCCCTGGCCTGTTGTATTCGGCCATTGGTAACAACGGCGCATGCTATACAGACTACTCACTGATCAAAGGATTTGCTGCCCGGACTCGAGTGTTTGCCCCCGACCTCATAGTCCTGTCCATGGGCACCAACGAAGGCTTCTCGACAATGTCGGACGCACAAATCGAGCGTTCGGTACGCGACCTTGTCACCACACTACGCGACTACAATCCACAGGCGTCGATGCTCATTCTCCTGCCTATGGAATGTCAGAAAAATCGCAACCATGGCCACAAACCACTGTCTCCGTACTACGACATAAACACGCGCGTCGCACAGGCCAAGGACATAATAGCCCGTACTGCCGCCGATATGCATGTTCCCGTCTGGGACTTCTACACAGTTGCGGGCGGCCGGGGCGCCTCGGACCGCTGGCTTGCCGATGGACTCATGAACAAAGACCGCATACACCTTGTGCGTCCCGGCTACGAGCTCATGGCCGAATTGCTTTACCGCGCCATCATCGAACGTCTCGACTGACAATTCGTTCTAACGTTAGAAAATCCGAAAGGTCTTTAAGGCACAGCATCTTAAAGACCTTTCGCGCATCATGCCTATCCAAGTTTTGTGCGTGGTTGTGCATGCTTTAGGAGACAACTATCAGGCGTAAATGGCTGCGTGGACGGTCGGGCCGACAGCCTGCTTGTAGGCATATTTGGGATAGTTGCCTTCGGTGGAGATGAAGACCCAGTCAAGATGTTCGCGACGACGTAGGTCAAGGGTATAGAATTCTTCGGAATATTTACCGCCGACTACTATCAGACGTACAACTGATGCAGCTATTACGGCATTGACAATCTCGTTGTAATGTTGGAGAACCAAGTCGTTCATGTCATGGTCGGTGAGGTCTGTTTCAAAAGCGATTATTACTGTATTATAACCTTCGAGCGAGTCGGTGAGGGCTTTCTTGTCATAGAGGTCAAGATGCGACACTGTGAGATTTGAATCTTCGAGCATAACATGTTCAGGATTAGGCACCAAAACATTGACAGACAGACCTTTTTTGAGAAGCTTTGACAGCGTATTTGCAAATACGTTTCCGCCGAATCCGATAAGTGCAATTTCCTTTTTCATACGAATATTAGTAAGATATGTTTTGATAATAAGTTTTCTTGAAGTCGATTTATTAGATAACAAGCAATGTGCCGTTATTGTTGCCGGCCTATGTCGGCAAAATTTCGTACCTTTGCAGGACTAAATCACACCTGCAAATGAAGATACTCATTACCGGAGCCGGTGGACAACTCGGCAGTGAACTCGCCGGGGTCCTTCCCGGACGTCTGCCCGGTGCCGAACTTGTGTTCACCGACGCTGCCAATCTCGACATCACCGACGCGACGGCCGTTGACGGCTTCGTCTCCAATGGCGGATTTACCCACATACGGAACTGGGCGGCCTACACCGCCGTCGATCGCGCCGAAGAAGACAAAGCTCTGTGTACCGCAGTCAACGTCGATGCCGTCGGTTATCTTGCTGCTGCTGCCGAAAACTGCGGAGCACGTATGTTGCACATATCTACCGACTATGTCTTTGATGGCCGCTCATGCACGCCGTATACCGAGAGCGACCTCCCTGCGCCCCGCTCGCACTATGGTGTCACCAAACGACGCAGCGAAACGCTCTTGCTGGGGCTACTTCCCGAAGCTATAATAATTCGCACAGGCTGGCTATATTCGTCGTATGGCAAAAATTTTGTCAAAACGATGCTGCGGCTCGCTGCCGCAAATACGTCGGTAAACGTTGTCTGCGACCAGATAGGCACACCTACCTATGCCCGCGACCTTGCCGAAGCCATCGCCGCAATCATCGCCGCCCCGCAGTGGATTCCCGGTATATATCACTTTGCCGACGAAGGCGTGGCCTCATGGTATGACTTTGCTCAGGCTGTTTTCGACATCTCGGGGACGGCATGCAAGGCAGTCCCAATTCCGACCGCAGACTATCCCACGGCTGCCGAGCGTCCGTCATTTTCGGTTCTTGACAAAAGCAAAATCAAAGCCACCTACGGCATAGAAATACCACATTGGCGACACTCGCTGGCACACTGCATCGAATGTCTCGGCGCTCAGGCCGATTCCGCCAATCAGCACTCTTAAAGTCCTCAATTCCACGATATGTCACAACTTACAGACGAAATCAAACGCCGGCGCACCTTCGCCATAATCTCGCACCCCGATGCCGGCAAAACGACACTTACCGAGAAACTTCTGCTTTTCGGCGGTGCAATACATGTTGCCGGCGCCGTCAAGTCCAATAAAATAAAAAAAACAGCCACTTCCGACTGGATGGAAATCGAACGTCAGCGCGGAATCTCTGTCGCTACCTCGGTGATGGGCTTCGAGTATAACGGATATAAAATCAACATCCTTGATACTCCCGGTCACCAGGACTTTGCCGAAGATACTTTCCGTACGCTCACCGCTGTTGATTCGGTAATTATTGTGGTCGACGTCGCAAAGGGTGTCGAACAACAGACACGCCGGCTTATGGAAGTCTGCCGTATGCGCGACACTCCTGTCATTATCTTTGTCAACAAACTCGACCGCGAAGGCCGTGACCCCTTCGATATCCTCGACGAACTCGAGCAAGAACTCAAAATCAATGTCCGCCCGCTTTCGTGGCCTATAAACATAGGCGCTAAATTCAAAGGCGTTTATAACATATACGAGCACTCGCTCGACCTCTTTGCCCCAGACAAGCAGAAAGTAACCGAGCGTATCGAAATCGATGATGTCAACGACCCGCGTATCGACGCTGCTGTCGGCGATGCCGACGCCGCCAAATTGCGCGAGGACCTCGAGCTTATTGAAGGGGTGTATCCCGAATTCGACCGCGAAAAATATCTTGCCGGGCGTCTTGCTCCGGTATTCTTCGGCTCGGCCCTCAATACCTTTGGAGTCAAAGAATTACTTGACTGCTTCGTTGAAATTGCACCTTCGCCGCGTCCAGTCGTTACTCCCGAGCGGGTCGTTCATCCCGAAGATGAAGATTTTTCGGGCTTCGTTTTCAAAATCCATGCCAACATGGACCCTAACCACCGCTCGTGCATAGCCTTTGTCAAGGTATGTTCGGGCCGCTTCGAACGCAATGCTGTTTACCACCATATGCGCACGGGCAAGACCTTGAAATTCTCTTCGCCCACGGCTTTTATGGCCCAGAAAAAAAGCATCGTCGACGAGGCCTATCCCGGCGATATCGTTGGCATACCCGATACCGGAAACTTCAAAATCGGCGACACTATTACTGCCGGTCAGGTTGTTCACTTCAAAGGGCTGCCCAGCTTCTCGCCCGAGATGTTCAAATACATCGAAAACACCGACCCCATGAAATCCAAGCAGCTCGAAAAAGGTATTCAGCAACTTATGGATGAGGGTGTCGCCCAGCTCTTTGTCAACCAGTTCAACGGCCGCAAGATTATCGGTACCGTTGGCCAGCTACAGTTCGAGGTCATACAATACCGCCTGCTCCACGAATACGGCGCACAGTGCCGTTGGGAGCCTATATCTCTATACAAAGCCTGCTGGATTGAAAGTGACGACGAAGAAGCACTCGATGCTTTCCGCCGCCGCAAATACCAGTATATGGCTCTCGACCGCGAAGGTCGGGATGTATTCCTTGCCGACTCCAACTATGTGCTGCAAATGGCCCGGAACGACTTTCCGCGTCTCACTTTCCACACCACCAGCGAGTTCTGAACAATACCGGCAATAAGCATAAACTTAAGACACAAAACAGGCGCATCCGCGAGAGGACGCGCCTGTTTTGTGTCTGTAAGGGCTTATCAGTGGTTCTGACGGGCTTCGACCCAACGGCGAGCCGCTACGAATGCGTCGAGCCATGGCGTGACATCGTCGCGGCGATGTGTACGCGGATACCATGCGCACTGCCATGGGAAGATTGCGCGCTCCAGATGCGGCATCATCGCTACGTGTCGACCGTCGGCCGATGCTATGCCGGCGACGGCACCTTGCGAACCGTTAGGATTGCCCGGATAGCTCTTATAACCGTAGCGCAGGAAAACTTTGAGTCCGGCGCTTTCCAGAGTGGCGGCGTTGTCGTAGACAAACTTTCCTTCGCCATGGGCCACCCAGATGCCGGCACGGAGTCCCGAAAGGTCGCCGAACATCACAGTGGTGTTATCTTCGACCTGAACGCCGAGGTACTGCGATTCGAATTTGTGCGAGTCGTTGTGCTCCATGTGCACAGCACCTTCGGTACCGAAAGCCGCGTTTTTGTCCGCATTGCCGTTCTGCAGCAATCCTAAGGCCACCATCAGCTGACAGCCGTTGCAGACACCAAGAGACAAGGTGTCTTCGCGACGGTAATATGCTTCGAGCGCCTTGCGGGCGTTTTCGTTGTAACGGAATGAGGCAGCCCAGCCTTTGGCCGAGCCAAGGACGTCGCTGTTGGAGAATCCGCCGCAGAATACTATCATGTTGATATCCGAAAGGTCTTCGCGGCCGCTCATGAGGTCGGTCATATGTACGTCTTTGACGTCGAATCCGGCAAGGTGCAGCGAGTAAGCCATTTCGCGTTCGCCGTTGATGCCTTTTTCGCGTATTATGGCAGCACGCACGCCGCTTCGGCCGTTTCGCGAAGCGCTGAGACCGCGCGATGCCAGACTGCCGTCGAACTTTGCGGGAAGTGCTATGCGCACCGGCTGTTTCTTGTAATTGGCATATCGGGCAGCGGCACATTTGTTACCTGACTGAAGCGTATCCAGCAGATATGACGGTTTGTACCATACGTCGCGCATGGCATCGATGTCAAAGCTGTGAACAGTGGCGCCAAGGCGCACGTTTATGCTTCGTTCGGCGGTGGGTTTGCCCAGACGGCAGTACCTGACGTCGGCAAGACGCAGAGCCTGCTCGGCGCCTTCGGACGAGGCGTCTGAGACCTGAATAACAACAGCAGGATTTTCGGCGAACAGCAGTCGTACTAAGTCGTCGGTACCCATCAGCTCGCCCATGTCACCAAGACCCAGCTCAAGGCCTCCTCGACGGTTGGCAAAGCACATTTCGAGCAGCGTTGTGACAAGGCCGCCGGCGCTGACGTCGTGCATTGCCAGAATCTGACGGCGGCGCACCATACGCTGTATGCAGTCGAAAGTCTTGGCAAATGCCCGTGCGTCGGCAACCGTGGGAACATCGTTGCCGACGAGGCCCATGGTCTGTGCCAGTGCCGAGCCGCCAAGTGCTGCGGCTACCCCCGAGAAGTCTATATAGTATAATGTTGTCCCGCGACGAGTGTCGACTACCGGGGATATGGTGCGACGTACATTTGAGGCGGCTGCGGATGCCGATATTATAACCGTGCCGGGTGCCATTACCTTGTCATCGCCGTATCGCTGTGTCATCGAAAGGGAGTCTTTGCCGGTGGGAATATTGATACCCAATGCACATGCAAAGTCCGAGCAAGCCTGAACGGCGCTGTAAAGCGCGGCATCCTGACCTTCGTTGCGGCAGGGCCACATCCAGTTTGCCGACAACGAAACGCTGCGCAGGCCTTCGCTGAGTTGGGCGCCGACGATATTGGTAAGAGCTTCGGCTATTGACAGCACCGAACCTTTTGCCGGGTCGGCAAGAGCAGCCTGGGGTGCGTGTCCAATCGAGGTGGCAATACCCTTGACACCATGATAGTCCAGAGCAACGACGCCGCAGTCGCTCAGCGGTAACTGTATCTCGCCCTGACATTGCTGGCGGGCAATCTTGCCGGTGACCGAACGGTCGACCTTGTTGGTAAGCCAATCTTTGCAGGCTACGGCTTCGAGCGAGAGTACTTCGCGTAAGTATTTGTCAATGTTGGCCGAATCGGTCTTCACGGGTTCGAAGTGGCGGTTTACCGTATGGTCGGTCATAACCGTGCGGGGTGCTTTGCCGAACATGTCATCCATTTCGAGGTCAATGGGACGGCTGCCGTCGCTGTGCTCGAATACAAAGCGCTTGTCGCCCGTAGTTTCGCCGACGGCGAAGAATGGCGCACGCTCGCGCTCGGCAATGCGACGTACACGCTCGACATCGCGCTCTTTAATGACGATGCCCATGCGCTCCTGGCTTTCGTTACCCACAATTTCTTTGTCCGAGAGGGTAGGGTCGCCGACTGGCAGTGCTTCGATGTCGATGCGTCCGCCGGTTTCTTCGACAAGCTCGGAAAGGGCATTGAGATGGCCACCGGCGCCATGGTCGTGTACCGAAATTATCGGGTTGGCCGATGACTCGGACAAAGCGCGTATGACGTTGGCGACACGCTTCTGCATCTCAGGATTGGCGCGCTGAACGGCGTTGAGCTCGATGGCGTTGGCATATTGTCCGGTGGCTACTGACGATACAGCGCCGCCACCCATGCCTATGCGGTAGTTGTCACCGCCCATGACGATTACTTTTTCGCCGGCGCTGACATGGCCTTTCAGGGCGTCTCGACGTGCTGCATAGCCAACGCCGCCGGCAAGCATGATGACTTTGTCATAGGCATAAACTTCGCCCGACGAGCTATGTTCGAACGTAAGCAGTGAACCGCAAATAAGCGGCTGCCCAAACTTGTTGCCGAAGTCCGAAGCGCCGTTCGATGCCTTGATGAGTATCTGGGCCGGCGTCTGATACAGCCATACCCGGGGATTCATCATCATCTCCCAGGGACGTTCGGCGTCGATGCGCGGATATGATGTCATATAAACGGCAGTGCCGGCCAGCGGCAGTGAGGCTCGACCGCCGCCGAGGCGATCGCGGA
>OGOU01000524.1_pt1 | contig 34210 bp, 20 predicted proteins | sample 1552721 | NCBI WGS metagenome assembly OGOU01 (sample SAMEA2580176, study PRJEB22360) | human gut metagenome | biome: human gut; feature: human-associated habitat; material: faeces | place: Denmark | collected 2008/2010
ATAAAATGGCATAACGGGATTGATTATGATGTCGATCCGGAAAAAATTAAAAGTTCCAAGGGCCAAGTTTGTTATAAAGTTTTGAGAGGACTGGATGAACCTTGTTCTTTCTGTCCGGCGGTAATGGCCATGAAAACGGGAAAAGTGGCTGATGTTGTTGTGAAACATGGGAATTATTACGTGTATATGTTGGCGAATCCTGTTTTTGATGATGATAATAATTTGTTGGGTGTCGTGGTGCGTATGGAGGATATGACCAAGCAAAAGCAGGCGGAGCTAGAGTTACGGAAGGCAAAGGAAAAGGCAGAGGAGTCTGATCGGTTGAAGTCTGCATTTTTGGCTAACATGAGTCACGAGATTCGTACCCCGTTGAATGCTATCGTGGGATTTTCCGGGGTTCTGACTTCGGACGATTGTGACGCGGAAAGCCGTCATGAGTACGTGGCTATCATCCAAAAAAATTCAGATTTATTACTTCGCTTGATCAATGATATTCTGGATATATCCCGTTTGGAGACGGGACGATTGAAGTTGTCTTACGAGGAGGTTGAGATCGTTTCTTTGTGCCAGAGCGTGTTGGCGACAACTAGTTACGGGAAACGGGATGTGGTGGAGTACGTGTTCCGGACACCCTGTGAAGAATTTATACTGGAGACAGACGTGCAACGTTTGCAACAGATATTGATTAATTTGTTGTCGAATGCCAATAAGTTCACGGAACAGGGGAGTATCACGTTGGGAATCGAGATCAATGAAGAGCAGGATTGTGTTTATTTTAGCGTGACCGATACGGGACGGGGAATTCCGGAGGATAAACAGAAGAAGGTGTTCGAACGTTTCGAAAAACTGGATGAATACGTGCAGGGTACCGGTTTGGGATTGGCCATATGTAAGTTGACGATCACGATGATGGGCGGAGACATTTGGGTGGATGGGGATTATAAAGAGGGGGCCCGTTTTGTGGTTCGCCACCCGTTGCACTTGGACCCGCTTTCTGAAGAATAATTCGCTTTATAATAGTACTTTTCTAGTTGTTCAATTGTCTTTTATTTGATATTGTTTGTAGAATTAATAAAAGACGTATGAAACAGAATTTTTTCTTAATCTTTTGTTTGGCCTTATTAGCCGGATGTGATATAAATAAAGGTTTCACGATTGATGGTGTTGTCCCGGATGTGGAAAATGGCAGAACGATTTACTTGGTGGCTTTAGCCATGAATAGCCAGTGGGATACGCTGGGGATGAGTGTTGTCGAGAACGGGAAATTCAAAATCGAGGGAAAGATCCCCGAACCCCGGATAGCCCAGATACGGGGAATCGAGAAACGACAATCTATCCCGTTATTTTTGGAGAATGTTCCGTTTCTGGTGAAGGTTACCGGAGAACGTCCCGTTGTGACAGGAGGAGAACTTCAAAGAATCAGTAACGAGTTTAATGATGTGAAAGCTGAAATATACAAGGATATGCCGGAGATGGAGAAGGCTTTCCGAGAAGCTCGTGAGCAAAAAAATTGGAGCCGATGTGAACAGCTTATTAAAGAAGAGGAGCGGTTAGATTCCATCTATAATGAGGCTGAACGACAAATCCTGGCAGAATGGGGCAACACGTTGGTGGCTGTTTACCTCGTCTCCCGGCATCACCCGAAAATGCGTTTCGAGCGTTTGAAACCGATGTACGATCGGTTAAGCGAGGAGATGAAGAATAGTCCTTACGGGCAAGTGATCACGCAACGTTACCGGGATGCTAAAATTACCGCGGTAGGAGAGATAGCTCCTGATTTCACCTTGTTAACACCAGAAGGAGATTCTTTGTCTTTGTATTCTGTGAAAGCAAAAGTGAAAGTGCTGGATTTCTGGGCGTCTTGGTGTGGCCCTTGTCGTGCGGAAAATCCCAATGTGGTGGCCCTGTATCAGAAGTATAAAGACAAGGGATTGGAGATTCTAAGCGTGTCTTTAGATTCAAAACGGGAACCTTGGGTCAAAGCGATCCGGGAGGATGGTTTGATATGGAAGCACGTGTCGGATTTGCAAGGGTGGAAATGTTCAGCAGCACAACGTTATAAAATAAGTGCAGTACCTTCCATTTTCGTGTTGGATAGTGATAACCGGATTGTGGGGAGTTTTTTACGCGGAAAACAGCTGGAACAGGTGCTGGACAGCCTGATGATAGAATGATATAATTAAAGTTTTAGTGTAAATGATGATTTATTATTTATTGATTATTAGATAAAAAGTTTGTGCAATATTTTGACTGTGTCTGAAAATGGGTTATATTTGATCATCATGAACGTGTGCATAGGGAGATATTAGATGCAATCGGATAAATCAGATATAGATATTATTAAAGGGATGCGTGAAGGTAAGGTTTCTGCATTTCGGGATTTGTATACCCGCTATTCTAATCTGATTTATCGGAACATCTTGGTGCGTGTAAATTCGTCTTTTGATGCGGACGATATTTTTCAGGATTTTTTTATTCAGGTATGGGAGAAAAGAGAGTCGCTGGAAATAACTTCGTCCGTAAAAAATTATCTACTAGTCTGGTTGAGAAACCATATCTTAAATTCGATCAAGAAAGAACAGATTCGGGATCGTTATCACGAGATGTCCGGGGAAGGTAAGAGCGAGGCCGATGATTATACCTGGGTTGAGATCGTGGCGGCGGATCTGGATGACAAGATCAAACATATCGTTCGTAAATTCCCTCCCCGATTAAGGTCAGTGTATATGTTGAGTCGAGAACAACATTTGTCGGTGAAAGAGATTGCCGATAAATTATCCGTGTCGGAACAAACGGTTAAAAATCAATTGACTGATATATTGAAAAGACTGCGGAAAGAAATTAGTCGAGAAAATTTTTGTTTATAGAATAGTACTACTTAATGTATGGAGCTGTCCTATTTATGACAGCTTGGAATAAATAAAGGGACTCCAGGCTTTTTCATGTAGTGTTTGTGGTGACTCCCGTCGGTGACTCGTCGGTATCTTGATTGTATATCAGGGTAAAGTCAGGGTAAAATGAACGCCGTGTTTCGGTGACTTATCGATGACTTATCGGTAACTTATCGAAGAGTTATAGGTGGGACATAGGTGTAAGTGTCATGGAATACAGTCGGATAACCGATGAAAAACACGATATTTCTCCGAAAGGGATTAAGGTTTGATAACAATTATGTTGTGAAGTGTGAAAGTGAACGGGAATTAATGTAAAGTGAAACGATATGGGAGTAGATGAAATATACGATTTATTGAAGAAGTACCGGGAGAACACGTGTACACCGGAGGAACGAGAACGGATCGTGCGTTGGTATCGACAACAGGATGACGAGGTGGAGCAGTTACCCGAGATTCCCCGGAAGAAATTGGAACAGCTGTGGTATTCAATCGAGCGTAAAATGCGGGGACGGGAGAGAAGCTTGTTTTTTAGTTATGCAGCCATGCTGATCATCATGTTTTCCGTGGGGGGAGGTATTTTTTATCTGGCCAAAGAGAAGAGGGGGAATCATCCGGTGGAAACCGTTCATCAGGATTTGTTACCAGCGAAGGGTGTCGTGATGTTACAATTGAGTGACGGGCGAAGTATTCCGTTAACGGGAACGGCGATTATCAAGGAACGGGGAGGGCAGGTTATTGAAAATGATTCCGCGAAGGTGCTGGATTATACCGGTGTTCGGGAAAAAGAAGTTGAACCCGTGTATAATAAGATCACGGTACCAACCGGGGGCGAGTATTTGGTGCTTTTGTCCGACGGTTCCCGGGTTCGGTTAAATTCTTGTTCATCGCTAAGATACCCGGTCGTTTTCACGGGAGAAAATCGAACGGTGGAATTGGAGGGGGAGGCGTATTTTGAGGTAGAAAAATCCGTTCATCCTTTTTTCGTGAAAACATCCAACGTGAATGTCCGGGTAACAGGAACTACCTTTAATGTTTCTGATTATGCGGATGATAGCCGGGTAACGACAACTTTGGTCGAGGGGCAGGTAGTGGTGAACAAGCGTGATCAGGAGGAAATCTATGTCTTGGAACCGGGATTGACCTTTAAGTATAAAAAGGATAATGGAAAGATTAAAATCAAGGCGGAGGACCCGGAATTGTACGTGTCATGGATGCGGGGAAAGTTCAAGTTTGAAAATATGCGGCTGGAGGACATCGTGTGCAAGTTGAATCGTTGGTATGATTGTAACGTGGAATACGCGGACGATACGTTGCGGGACTTGCGATTCAGCGGGGCCGCGGAGAAAGACCGTCCGGCAAGTTACTTGCTGGAAATGATCGAGACAGTGACAGATGTGAAATTTGACGTGTCGGGAAAAAAGATAAGGATATCACATAAATAAAAAACAGGGAGCTCTCACCCTCCCCGTTTTCAATTGACAAATACCATTCACGAAATGAATCAACACTATTTTTCGTGAGTGATTTATAAACTGTAATAACAAAGGTATGAAAAAAAAATGGATGTGTAAAATTTTAAGGTACATGCGAAATCTTTTTTTGCTATTATTGATTTCCGCCTCTAGCATTTGGGCAAGAGATGGTTATTCCCAAAAATCTCAAGAGATTTTTAGCGTGAAGAGCGGGACGATCGAGTCTATTTTCAGACAGATCAAAAAACAGAGTGGTTACGAGTTTTTTTACAACACGGCGGTGCTGGATGTAAAGGAAAACGTATCGTTGGCCACTCCGAACGGGACGTTGGAGGATATTTTGAGCCAGGTGCTGGGGAATAAATACAGTTATTCGATCCGGGATAATTATATCCTGATTTCGGGAAAGAAACATGTTTTGCCGGATGAGGTGAAGAAAATCGTTATAAAAGGTCTTGTGAAGGATAGAAAGGGGGAATCTTTACCGGGCGTATCCGTGCTGTTGAAAGGGACGACGGTGGGCGTGGCGACAGATGTGAAAGGAGAATTCATGTTGACGATTCCCGCGCAGGACACGATCGTGTTACGATTCACGTTTATCGGGATGAAGACGAAAGACGTGGTTTACCGGGCGCAGGAGAAACCGATTGTTGTCGTGCTGGAAGAGAGCGCTACGGAAGTCGAGGAAGTTATCGTGACCGGGTACCAGGAGATTAAGAAGGAACGGATGACTGGTTCCGTGGAAGTCGTGACTTCAAAGGATATCGTGAATAAAGGGTATACCAGCGTGGAGGACGTGTTGAAGGGACAGATGGCCGGGGTGGCCGTCATGAACTTGCCGGGAGCCCAGGCTCGAATCCGGATTCGGGGCATCAATTCCTTGACCGGGGACACGAATCCGATCTGGATCGTGGACGGGATGCCACTCACGGGAAACGTGCCGGAGGTGAGCATGGGAGGAACGGAGTTTGAAGAGACGGTGCTGACGAGCGGTATCGGTAACATTCCCCCGGATGATATTGAAAGTATCACGGTACTGAAGGATGCGGCGGCCACGGCGATTTATGGTTCCCGTGCGGCAAACGGTGTGATCGTGGTAACCACGAAACGGGGAACGGTTGGACGTTCATACATTAATGTTCAAGTGTCCTACGGGTTGAGTGAGGCTCCGGATAACCGATTGAAGATGATGAATACCAAAGAAAAGATTGCTTTTGAAAGAGGTATATACGAGGATTTTCCGGGGTTGAACGTTGGGGGACGGGTGTACCAGTTGTTGAAAAAGGTGGATAACGGGTTGTTGACTAAGGTCGAGGCTGAAACAGAAATCGAGAGATTGAGTAAAATCAATACAAATTGGTTTGACAAAATTTTCAGGGTGGCACATACCCAGAATTATAGCATATCCCTTTCGGGAGGTAACGAAACGACCCAGTATTATGGCAGTCTTTCTTATTTGTCGCAGGAGGGGGTGATGCCCAATAATAAATACGAGAGCATGGGGGCATCCATGAAGTTGACCCATGATTTCAATAAATTCCTGCGAGTACATTTTGACGTGCGTAGCAGTTTGCGTAACGATCGTAGTTCTGCCTCTCCGGTGAATCCGCTGGATTACGCGACTTATGCGAATACTTACGAGCGTTTGTATGACGAGGAAGGGAATTATGATTATGACCGCAGTTCGTTTTCCGAGCTTAGTTCCATTCGGGACGGGTACAGGTATGATTTTAATATCCTGAAGGATCTGAACGATAACACGACGAAATCAAGATACGTGAGTAATCAAGTGAGTTTGAAACTTGAATTCAAGATTATGGAAGGGCTGATGCTTTCTTCCATGGGGACATTCTCGAACTCGAATAATCATTCGATGAGGGAATTGGTTCCCGGTTCTTATGCCTCGAAACGGGCCTCTTGGTTGGCAGGTATATACACGGAGGGAGAGATTACGGACGATATGAACAACGGGATGGTTCAGGAGTCGACTTCCCGTTCCCAGCAGTGGACCATCCGGAACCAGTTGGAATTTGCCCGGGGATTCTCCGGTGGCGATCATTACGTGAATGCTTACCTGGGACAAGAGGTTTCCTCTTCGAAAGGATACGGTTTTACCAGCATGATTCCGGAGTGGAGTGACGTGTACGGTGTGGCGAGTTACCCGGATTTGACCGGAGTTACGTTGAAATCTTCTTTTACCGATTTATTAGCGAAACTGGGATCCCATTCCGAAACCCAAGACCGGAGTGCATCGTTCTTTATGACCGGATCTTATAGTTACAAGGACCGCTACGTGATACAGGGAAGTGCCCGTCTGGACGGGGTGGACATTATCGGTACGGATAATCGTTTTTCACCTCTTTGGAACGTGAGTGGTAAATGGAACGTGCATAATGAGTCTTTCATGACTCGGTTCGGTTTTATCAATCAGTTGGCTTTCCGGGTGTCCTACGGTTTTGTCGGGAGTATTGACCGGAATGCCTTGCCTTTCTCTGTTTTACGTAAAGTGAGCAATTATTCGTATAACGGGGAGAAGATTATGGACCGTTATGATCCTTCCAACCCTTCAATCAAGTGGCAACGGCAGGAGAATAGGAACATTGGTTTTGACGCCTCTCTATTGAATAACCGGATCAACTTGGTCGTGAACTACTACGATAATGATACCCGGAATTTACTGGATGATAAAAAGATTGCCGCCTCGACGGGACGCCTTTCCGTGGCTGCAAATGTGGCTTCCGTGAATAACCGGGGATGGGAGATCAGTCTGCGAACTCTGAATGTGCGCACGACTGATTTCAGTTGGGTGACCTCGGTGAATTTCACGAAGAATAAAGATAAGGTGACCGAAACTTATTACCAGGATTTGAGTGAAGTCTCTGCTAGTACGAACTCGACTTTCGAGAGCATATATAATTTGTATATCCAAGGACGCCCCGTGAAAGCATTCTATGGTTACAAGTATGCGGGAGTCGATCCCTACACGGGAAACTCGCTGGCTTACGTGGACGGGTTTGATGATGATGGGAATCGTTTGGGGACTTTGACCCCGGAAGGTAAGTATGTCTATAACATGGATAATGACCTGACCACTCAGTTGGCTAATTCGTCCCGCGGTTACTTGGGACGGAGTGACCCGCCTATCACGGGAGGTTTCACCACGCAGTTTAATTACAAGCGTTTTAGCCTTTTCGCGCAATTTACTTATATGACGGGACATTTGGCTCGTTCGTTCCAGTACTACGTGTCGGGAGGAACAACCAGTGCCTCTGCGAGAAATTTGTTGAAGATCGAGGCGAATCGCTGGCGGAAACCGGGTGACATGACCGATGTTCCCAAGTATGGTACTAGCCGGACCGAGTACTTGTACCAGTTATTTGATTTCCGTTTTGAGAAGGGGGACTATCTGAAATGTAATAATATTTCATTGGGATATAATCTGGACCCGGCTTTGTGTGCCAAGCTGTACATCACGAGAGCCCGTCTGAACTTGAATATGGCGAATGTTTTCACGTTGACAAAGTTCAGGGGAATAGACCCGGAAACAAAGGGAGCTTTCACTTATCCAAGCGCTCGGACATATAGTTTCACGTTATCAATTGGAATTTAATGTAAGAATTATGAAAAGAAATATATGGTTATTTTTTAGCATGGTATTTTTATTCGGGGCGTGTTCCGATTTTTTGAATATGCCTCCCAAGAATACAAAAGTGGTTTATACGATCAGCGATGTCCGCGATGCGATGTCGACTCTGTTATTCGCAACTACTTCCTCTAGTTATCATAGCGGGGGGACCATAAGTAATAGTGTGAGGTTTAATGACGAGTACGTGCAGTTTCCTTTCACGAGGTATTGTAACGTGGCATCCATCTTGTACACGAATGACTTGGATATGGTGAATTTCCTGTTTGATGATTTTGTTAACCCGGCCCGGGGAGGACGTGGGTTTATAAAAGAGTACACGGAGGGGAAAAATTGGGAGGGATATACTTTCCCGGCGCTATTGTGGAAGAATGTTTTCATTTCTGTCGGCTATATTAATATGGTATTGAAGGATCTGGAAAACGTACCCGATTATAATAAAACAGATGCCGAGAGAATATCGGGAGAGGCACGGGTGATGAGGGCTTACTACCTGCTCCGGCTGAATCAATTTTTTGCTCCCTACGATAAGAACGAGTATGGTATCCCGTTTAATTTCGATGCAGACGTGGTGCAGGGAGGAAAGAGGTGGAAACAAACGGATTTGTATGCGAAATTGATTGGGGAGATTATGGAGGTATTGGAGTATGAGACTGTACCGGAGGAGGCTTGGAACTTATTCTTTAATAAGCGAGTGATGTACGGGATTCTGGCCCAGACCTACCAGTACAAGGCTGGGTCTTGTGCGGCCGAGGCGGATGATTGGAGTAAGGCTGAGTTTTACGCGAAGGCGGCCCGCAATGGGGAACGAGTGGAAAATACGGTAGACGAACAGTTTGAACTGACAACTGTCCCTCTGGCAAGGGGAACCACGAAACCTCACAAGTTTGCCTTGTTACGTTTTTCTTTGTATGCCTCCGCCATGAACGATTACGCACCCTGGGGAAGACCTTCGCAACTATTGGTGCAACAACCTTCGGAAGAGTTGTACGGTCTTTATGATGAACACGATATTCGTCGGGAAGTTTATTTCCAGGAGATTGATGGGAAGATATACGTGACTCGGTGGCAATACACGAACAATCATAATGCGAATGACGTGCATGTGCTGTTCCGTTTTTCTGATTTGTTGCTTATCGAGGCGGAAGCGTTAGCCCATCAAGAGAAGGACGGGGCTTTGGAATTGCTGAATGAATTTAAACGTAGCAAGATTCCCGGGTACACGGGGTATTCCGGGAATGACGTGATCGGGGAGATCCTGGTGGAGCGTCGTAAGGAATTTGCTTACGAGGAAATGATGAACTGGCTGGATATGAAACGAACCGGGGTTACGCTCACTCGCCGAGTGAAGGACGAGGCGACGAATGAAGTGGTGACGTACACGTTGGATAGCGATGATTACAGGTATGCGTTCCCGTTACCTGCCGATTACGAGTTGATGTATAATAATGTTTCCCAGAACCCAGGTTGGAAGTAATAAATGTAAATGAATAGAATATGATGAGATATATAATCATTTTTTTTATCACGATGCTGTTTTTTAGTTCGTGTGAAAAAGAAAAGAGCGTGATTTTTGATTTGAATATTTTACCGGATGAGATTTCAAGAATCGAGTTACGTGCAGATCACAAGATGTTGGTACCTAACGGGGTGAGCCAGATGGGATTTCATACTTTCGTGTATGGTAAAAGAACCGTGATGTCATACGGGCGGGACGAGGAGACAAAAGAGTTTTACGGGAAAGAGATCGAGGAAGAGTTTTTGATTCCCAAGGATCAGTTGCCAGCGGATTATATCAAGGTGTATGATCAAAACGGAAACGTGTTGGAGGGAAGTTATTACACGACCACGACGGATGCTCCCGGGACGGTAAAGCAATTTTACGCGAAAGGAGGAAATTTGGAAAGCGAGCGATTGAGTATCACGATCCGGGAGTTGCCGGATGAAAACTATGAAGAAGTGGTGATTCCCGTGGTGTTTCACCTGCTTGTGCCACCGGCCACGGCGGCCCCGTCTTACGATGTCAGCGTGGAGTTGCTGGAACGGCAGTTGCAACGGGTGTCGGATGCTTTCAACCGGAAAATTACGACAGATCCTAATGCGGGAAATGCGAAGGTCGTGTTTAAACTGGCCACGTATGACCAGACCGGACTGAAAATGCAGGAACCCGGAAAGAACGTGGAGAATATAACTGCGGCAGATTTCACGGCTATGGGAACGTCTTCCACGAAGACGACCCAGTATTTGGCGTATATTTTGGCGAATTCAAAGCGTATTATCTGGGATCCGAATAAATACATGAATATCTGGATTGCAAAGTTCACGATGTCGACTTCCAACACGGGAACCACGACGTCTTACCGAATGCTGGCACCCACGGTGATGCACTCCGATTATGAACTGACATCCATCCCGGGGATAACGATGAAGCATAAGGATGCTTTTAATCTTAGTGATGTTACAAATTGTTTGGAAGTCGGGTTTATGTTGAACTTGAACGCTCTGTTGTCCCCGACGACGGTGCAGGGGAAAAACGAGTTTAGCTTGGCAACCCCGATCGCAGAGTATTTGGGTGTTCTCCAGACGAGGTGCGACAAGTATAGCTATTTGAACGCGGATGGCGATAGTGATTATTGCCCGGACACGTATAGTTTTGACTACGGTTATTATCCAACCGTGTTCAAGGGAAACAATTTGGATGGTCAGCCGGAGAATGATCCGACCCGTCCGATGGAATATTTCACGTCTTTCAACGTGCTGGATATGTATAGTTACAAGAATTCCCTTTCTATCGATCAGGTGAAAAGGGTAAGAATGGTTTTGAAACAATGTCCTTCCCGGTGGGCTTATAAATCAAATTGGGCTTTCACGGGAGAAAATTGATTTTCGTGTAGTGTGGTAAATTAAAACCTTTGGCAGGACATTAGGGTGTCCTGTCGAAGGTTCTGTTTTTGGGGGAATGTTGACGTGTCGAGGAATGAAAAATTTATACGGAAGTTATCGAGTTGATATTCAATAATAAGTTGGAAATAATACATATAAACTACATCGGCTTGTGACAGATTATTCTTGTATGGAGTATGAGATTAAATGCTCCTTTTGAAAGAATCATTAAACGAACGTTTAATAATATTCCAAAATTATCCAATTTTACGATATGTCCCAAGAATCCGGATACTTTTTTCTATTAACAATCAAGGATTTCACTAATGAGGCTAAAAAAGGAAATCGGTCTTTCCGAAATATTATTAAACGTTCGAATATTTATCTTTAAAGCTTGGATCGTGTCGGAAAAATCGGACATTGAAATTGTACGTGATATAAAGAACGGGAGTGTCTCTGCCTTTCAAGAGTTGTATTCCCGGTATGCTGATATTGTGTATCGGAATATCCTTGCACGTGTGAACAGTTCCTTTGATGCGGATGATATTTTCCAAGACTTTTTTATCCAAGTGTGGGAAAAAAGAGATGCTTTTCAGGTCTCGTCTTCCGTGAAAGGGTATCTCTTGATTTGGTTGAGAAATCATATATTGAATTCAATAAAACAAGAACAGATTCGTGATAAATACCAGGATATATGCGCCCCGAATGAAGAGGACAATTACACGTGGGTGAAGATCGTGGCCAAGGATTTGGATGAAAATATCCGGCGAATCGTGGATGGGTTTCCACCTCGTTTGCAATGCGTGTACATGCTCCGGCAGGAACAAAATTTATCGATAAAAGAAATTGCCGAGAAGTTGGCCGTATCCGAACAAACCGTTAAGAATCAACTAGGTGATATTACACGTAGGCTCCGATACGAGGTGAGTCGTAAAAATTTTTTATTTTTCATATAGTACCTTTTGTTCCCCGGAATTGTCTTTAAGGTAAATACGGCGAATATGGGGATAAATGAAATATACGATCTTTTAAAGAAGTACCGGGAGCATCGATGTACCCCGGAAGAGGAAGAGCGGATTGCCCGGTGGTACGAGCAATTTGATGACGACGTCGAGAATTTACCGGAAGTTCCTGAAGGTAAACTAGAACAATTATGGTTTTCAATCAAACGCAAGATACATGTGCCTTGGAATCGGCGAGTGGTTGTGTTCTATCGTTATGCCGTGGCTATTATTATTTTAGCGATGGTGGGAAGTAGCGTGATTTATTTCCGAGGATCGGGTGAACCGGAACGGCAGGAGCTGACTCGGCAGGATATTCTACCAGCACAAGGTGTTGCAGTTTTGCAATTGAGTGATGGGCGGGAAGTGCCTTTAAATAGTACGGCCATTATTCAGGAACAAGAAGGCGTGGTCATAAAAAATGATTCTTCCCGGGTGCTGGATTACACGTTGGCTACGACTAAATCGGAACCTTTATATAACACGATTACAGTCCCGGCCGGGGGAGAGTTTCGAGTACTCTTGTCTGACGGGTCAAGTGTGCGCTTGAATTCCTGTTCAGCCTTGACTTACCCGGTGCCTTTCACCGGGGACGTGCGAGAGGTGAAGTTAACGGGCGAGGCTTATTTTGACGTGACGAAATCGGATAAACCTTTCATCGTGAAAATGGCAGATATTGACGTGCGTGTATTGGGAACTTCTTTTAATCTTTCCGGTTACACGACGGATCAAGATGTTTCGGTGACGTTGGTTAGCGGGAAAGTCACCGTGCGTAATCACCAGTTACAACAGGATTTCGATATTACCCCGGGGATGCGCTTCGAGTATAATCGAGAGAATTATCAAGTGAAGATGGCTGAGGTAGACCCGGAACTTTATGTCTCCTGGATGAAGGGAAAGTTCCGGTTTGAGGATATGCGTTTGGAGGACATCATGGTCACGTTGAATCGTTGGTATGATTGTACGGTGTCTTATTCTGACGACGCTTTGCGGGATTTACGTTTCACCGGGGCTGCAGAGAAGGATCGTCCTGCCAGTTATCTACTGGAACTGATCGAGATGATTACGGAAGTGAAATTTCAAGTCAACGGAAAGAATATATTAATTACCCGAAAATAAAATACAGGGAAATCTCACCTTCCCTGTATCTATGGATAACAACATTCACGAAAAAGTTTACCAGACGATGTTCGTGAGTGAGTCATTAACTTTAATTACAAATGTATGAAAAAAAATGGATCGGTAAAATTTTTAAGGTACATGCGAAATCTATTTTTTCTATTATTGATTTCAGCCTCCAGCGTTTGGGCGAAAGATGTTTATTCCCAAGGTGCGCAGGAGATGTTCAGCGTGAAGAGCGGGACTATTGAGTCGATCTTCAAGCAAATTAAGAAACAGAGTAACTATGAGTTTTTTTACAACACGGCAATTTTGGATGTGAAACAGAACGTGATGCTGACTTCTACTAGCGGGACTTTGGATGAGATTCTGGCACAGGTGTTGGGCAAAAAGTACGAGTATCAGGTCAAAGATAACTATGTTCTTATTTCAGAAAGAAAGGTGAACGCACCGGATGAGGTGAAGAAAGTTACGATTAAGGGCGTGGTGAAGGATAAAAAGGGAGAATTGTTACCGGGTGTTTCCGTTTTACTGAAAGGGACCACGATAGGTGTTGCTACTGATGTGAAAGGTGAGTTTACGTTAGTCATCCCGGAACAGGAGAAGATCGTGCTGATGTTTACTTTTATTGGAATGAAAACAAAAACAATAGAGTATAAAAAGCAAGAGAAACCAATCGTTGTAATACTTGAAGATGATGTTACCGAGATGGATGAAGTTGTGGTAACTGGTTACCAAGAAATTAAGAAAACAAGAATGACAGGTTCCGTTGAGGTCGTGACTTCTAAAGATATAGCCAATAAGGGGTATACAAGTATAGAAGATGTGTTAAAAGGTCAGATGGCGGGAGTTGCTGTTATGAATTTGTCCGGGCGACCAGGGGCTCAAGCTACAATCCGGATTCGAGGTATAAATTCGTTGACAGGAGATACGGATCCTATTTGGATCATCGATGGAATGCCTCTTTCGGGAGATGTTCCGGAAATTAGTATGGGAGGTACGGAATTTCAGGAGACAGTATTAACTAGTGGAATTGGTAATATCCCTCCTGATGATATTGAAAGTATTACTGTGCTAAAAGATGCCGCAGCAACAGCGATTTATGGATCACGGGCTGCTAATGGAGTTATTGTTGTTACCACAAAGAGAGGATCTGTCGGGCGTTCGTATATAAATATTCAAGCATCCTATGGCTTGAGTGAAGCTCCTAGTAATCGTTTAACAATGATGAATACGAAGGAAAAAATTGCTTTTGAACGTGGTATTTATGAGGATTTCCCAGGGTTGGATATCGGGGGACGGGTATTCCAATTATTGAAGGATGTTGATAATGGAAAAATATCTAAAGTAGAAGCTGATGCCGAGATAGATCGTTTAAGCAAGATCAATACGAATTGGTTTGATGAAATTTTCCGAGTGGCTCAGACTCAAAATTATAGTATCTCTCTTTCCGGAGGAGATGAAAGAACACAATATTATGGTAGTCTTTCTTACCTTTCTCAAGAAGGAGTTATGCCGAATAATAAATATGAAAGCATGGGAGCTTCGATAAAATTAACCCATGATTTTAATAAATTCTTGCGAGTTCATTTTGATGTGCGTAGTACATTAAGGAATGATCGTAGTTCTGCTTCTCCGGTAAATCCGCTGGATTATGCTACTTATGCAAATCCATACGAACGTTTGTATGATGAAAATGGAAATTATGCTTATGACCGTAGTTCTTATTCAACCAAAAGTTCAATCAAAGATGGTTACATGTATGATTTTAATATTTTAGAGGATTTAAATAATAACACGACGAAATCAAGATATTTGAGTAACCAAGTAAGTTTGAAGTTGGAATTCAAAATCATAGAAGGTTTGATGCTTTCTTCCATGGGAACGTTTGCGAATTCAAATAATCATTCTATGCAAGAATTGGTACCGGGGTCATTTGCTTCTAAATATAATTCATGGTTAGGAGGAATTTATTCGGAGGAAGAAATTCCGGATGCAATGAATAATGGAATGATGAAAGAATCAACGTCTCGCTCTCAACAATGGACGATTCGTAACCAGTTGGAATTTGCCCGTGGATTCTCAGACGGAGATCATTATATTAATGCTTATTTGGGGCAGGAAGTTTCTTCAACAAAAGGATACGGTTTTTCAAGCATGATTCCTGAATGGAGCGATATTTATGGTGTGGCAAGTTATCCTGATTTAACTGGAATGACGATAAAATCAGCATTTAAAAGTTCATTGTCAAGTCTAGGTGGACATTCTGAATCACAAGATAGAAGTGTTTCCTTGTTTGTAACAGGATCGTATAGTTACAAGGATCGTTACGTGGTGCAGGGAAGTGCGCGTTTGGATGGCGTTGATATTATCGGAACGAAGAACCGCTTCTCTCCTCTTTGGAACGTGAGTGGGAAATGGAATCTGCATAATGAGCCTTTTATGACTCGATTTGGTTTTATTAATCAATTGGCAATAAGAGCCTCTTATGGTTTTGTTGGAAGTATTGACCGTAATGCCCTCCCTTTTTCTGTTTTGCGTAAAGTGAGTAATTACTCGTATAATGGAGAAAAGATCATGGATCGCTATGATCCTTCGAATCCTTCGATTAAGTGGCAACGTCAGGAAAATCGGAATATTGGTTTTGATGCTTCGTTATTTAACAATCGAATTAATTTGGTAGTCAATTATTATAATAATGATACTCGTAATTTATTAGATGATAAGAAAATTGCAGCATCAACAGGGCGTATTTCTGTTACTGCGAATGTAGCTTCCGTTAATAATAAAGGTTGGGAAATCAGCCTGAGGACATTGAATATTCGTACTGATGATTTTAGTTGGGTGACTTCAGTTAATTTTACCAAGAATAAAGATAAGGTTACGGAAACATATTATCAAGATTTGAGTGAAATCTCTGCAAGTACCAATTCTACGTTTGAATCTTTGTATAGTTTGTATATTCAAGGACAGCCGGTAAGGGCCTTTTATGGATATAAGTTTGCTGGGGTTGATCCGTATACGGGAAATACGTTAGCTTATGTGGATGGTTTTGATGATGATGGGAATCGATTGGGAACATTAAATGCTGAGGGAAAATATGTTTATAATATGGATAATGATTTAACAACTCAGTTGGCAAATGCTTCCCGTGGCTATCTAGGGCGGAGTGATCCACCGATTACCGGAGGCTTCACAACACAATTTAATTATAAGCGTTTCAGTCTTTTTGCCCAGTTTACTTATATGACAGGCCATTTGGCTCGTTCTTTCCAATATTATTCCGGAGGAACAGCTTATGCATCAGCCAAAAATGTACTTAAGATCGAGGCAAATCGTTGGAGAAAACCTGGGGATATAACTGAAATTCCTAAGTATGGTACGTCACGAACTGAATATTTGTATCAATTATTTGATTTCCGTTTTGAAAAAGGGGATTATTTGAAATGTAATAATATTTCACTGGGATATAATTTAGAACAAAGTATTTGTGATAAACTGCATATCACGCGGGCTCGATTGAATTTCAATATGGCGAATGTGTTTACATTGACTAAATTCCGTGGAATAGATCCTGAAACAAAAGGAGCCTTCACTTATCCGAGTGCGCGTTCATATACATTCTCTTTATCAATAGGTATTTAATTCTAGGATTATGAAAAAGAATATATTATTAGTGCTTGTTGTATTTTTATGTGGGGCATGTTCGGACTTTTTAAATATGCCACCTAAAAATACGAAAGTTGTTTATACAATGGAAGATGTACGTAGTGCAATGTCTACTTTATTGTTTGCGACTACTTCATCAAGTTATTGTAAAGGATATGTAAGTAATACCGTGCTGTTTAACGGGGAGTATGTACAATATCCCTTTACGAGACGTAACAATGTTTCTTCTATTTTGTATACAAATGATTTGGATTTGGAAAATTTCTTGTTTGATGATTTTGCAAATCCCTCTCGTGGAGGACAAAACTTTATTAAAGAATATGGAGAGATAAAGAATTGGGAAGGGTATTTATTCCCAAGCGATCTGTGGAAGGAAGTATTTATTTCGATTGGTTACATCAATATGGTCTTGAAAGATCTTGAAAATGTACCAGATTATAACAAAACAGATTATGAACGGATAGCAGGAGAGGGTAGAGTGATGCGAGCTTATTATTTGTTGAGATTGAATCAATTATTTGCTCCTTATGATAAAAATGACTATGGTATCCCGTTTAATTTTGATGCTGATGTTGTGCAAGGAGGAAAAAGATGGAAACAAACAGATTTGTATAAGAAGTTGATCGGGGAGATCACTGATGTTCTAGAATATGAAACTGTTCCGGAAGATTCTTGGAATATCTTCTTTAATAAAAGAATTATGTATGCGATCTTAGCCCAGACTTATCAATTTAAAGCCGGGTCTTGTGCTGCAGAGGAGGATGATTGGAGTAAGGCCGAGTTTTATGCAAAAGAAGCAAGGAAAGGCGCACGTGTGGAAAGTACTATTGACGAGCAAGCTGAATTGACAACGGTGCCATTGACGAAATCCACGACAAAGCCTCATAGATTTGCTTTGTTACGTTTCTCTTTATATGCTTATGGTGGGAATGATTATGCACCTTGGGGAAGACCGGAACAAATGTTGGTTCAGCGTCCTTCCAAAGAATTGTATGATCTTTATGATGAGAATGATATTCGTCGGGAAGTTTATTTTAAGGAGATAGATGGTAAAGTATATGTTACAAAATGGCAATGTACAGATGAACATGATATTAATGATGTACACATTCTTTTCCGTTTTTCTGATTTATTATTGATTGAAGCAGAGGCCTTGGCTAGACAGGGTAAAGACGGGGCTTTGGATTTGTTGAATGAATTCAAGAGTAGTAAGATCCCCGGGTATTCCGGTTATACGGGGAGTGATGTCATCGGGGAGATATTAAAAGAACGTCGTAAAGAATTTGTCTATGAAGAACAGATGAATTGGTTGGATATGAAACGGACTGGGGCTAGTGTTTCCCGTACGGCAAAAGATGAAGAAACTGATGAAATCAAGACCTATACGCTGGAAGGTAATGACTATCGCTATACATTCCCTCTTCCTGCTGATTATGAATTGATGTATAATAATGTTCCCCAGAATCCTGGTTGGAAGTAATGTAAATATATATATTATGAGATATATAATAGTTATTTTTGTCACACTGCTTATGCTAAGTTCGTGTGAAAAAGAGGAGAGTATAATTCATGATTTGAATATTTCTCCAGATGAGATTTCAAAAATTGAATTGCGTGCAGATCATAAAACGTTAGTCCCTAATGGAGTTAGTAAAATGGGATTCCATACGTTTGTATATGCTAAAAGAAACGTGATGTCTTACGGTCGGGATGAAGAGACAGATGAATTTTATGGCAAAGAGATTGAGGAGGAGTTTTTAGTTCCAGACGATCAAATTCCGGCTGGTTATGTGAAAGTGTATGACCAGAATGGTAATGTATTGGAAGATGGGTATTATGCAACGACGAGCGATGTGCCTGGAACTGTATTACAATTTTATGCAAAAGGGGGAAATATGGAAAGTAATCGTCTAGAGATTACAATAAGGGAGTTGCCTGAAGAGGATTATGAGGAGATTGTGATTCCTGTTGTCTTTCATGTACTCGTTCCTCCGGCAACAGCGGCTCCTGCTTATGATTTAAGCGTGGAATTTTTGGAAGAACAACTTCAGCGAGTTTCTGATGCCTTTAATCGTAAGATAACAACTGATCCTAATGCAGGAAACGCTAAAGTCGTGTTTAAGTTGGCAACTTATGATCAAAATGGATTAAAAATGCAGGAGCCGGGAAAGAATATAGAGAATATTTCAGCATCAGATTTTACAAATATGGGAACTTCTTCCAATAAGACTAAACCTTATTTATCATATATATTGACAAAATGGAAACGTCTTATTTGGGACCCCAATAAGTATTTGAATATTTGGTTGGCTAAGTTTACCTCGTCGACTTCAGCAACGGGTACTTCTACGTCATATCAGATGTGGCCTCCCATGGTGATGCATCCGGACTATGACTTAGCTTCTATTCCGGGTTTGGATTTGGAACATAAGGAGTCCTTTACCTTAGATGATGTTGAGGACTGTCGGGAAGTTGGTTTCATGGTGAATCTGGCAGCTCTTTACACGCCAACAGCAGTACAAGGATCAAATGAATTCAGTCTGGCTACCCCTATGGCAGAATATTTTGGTATTCTTCAAACGAGGTGTGATATGTATGAGTATTTGAATGAAGATGGTGATAGTGATTATTGTCCGGATACTTATAGTTTTGATTATGGTTTTTATCCTTCTGTGTTTAAGGCTAATAACTTGGATGGACAACCGGAAAATGATCCAACTCGTCCTTTGGAGTATTTCACTTCGTTCAATGTGATGGATATGTATAGTTATAAAAATTCACTTTCTATCGATCAAGTGAAACGCTTAAGAATGGTTTTGCAACAATGTCCTTCTCGCTGGGCTTATAAATCTGATTGGGCTTTTACGGGAGGAAATTGATGTTTGTGTGTAGTGTTTAAAGACTCGATGCTGGGTCTTGTAGGTCGAAATCGTACCTTCCGTGGTACACTTTATGCAGAAAAACGTACCGTTGAAGGTACGTTTTTCTTATTTATCGGGTATAAAAATCGATTTGTTTCTTGATAGCCCGGATACAAACGGGGCAGAAGTCATCACCGGATAGGGTGTTCATCAAACAATCATAACGAGGACGGTAAACACCCTTGGACACGTAACCACCTCCTTCATAGGCCCCGAGTTTCTTGGGATTTTGGGGATCGTAGGTAGTGGGAACGGGGGTATCTTTATCAAGCATATCTTTCCATTTCTTATTAAAGTTTGTCAGTGTGGTAAGATTAGCCTCCCAAGGTTCCACGTTGGTCGGGTACATATCATTGTAACTGCTACCGACTTCCACGTATTCGTCTCCAAGGCCGAGAAACAGATGGCCGAACTCGTGAACATAAACCTTGGCTGCATGGAGATTACCGGAAATGCTGATACCGTAATGGTTATAGATGGCTCCACCACCATATTTTTGCGTGTTGGCAATAATGTAGATGAAGTCATAGGGGACGTTAGCGGATAAATCCCGTAAACTTTTATTATCGTAGGTCATGATGTAACGTTCGGAATCGAAAGTGTAAAAGGAAGAATTCAGTATGGTATTCTTCCAAATGTATTCACCGGGAATATCGACACCGGATTCTTGTGAAGGGGCAAGGACAGCCCGGATGTTAAATCGACCTTGATTTTCTTTATAGGGAGAAAGGCTGAACAGGCCTTCTGCGAAAAGTTTGCAATCGGCTTTAAATTTGTCCATTTCATCTGCCGTGTAACCTTCGGGGAGCAGGACGATATCCACCCGGCGTGACGGGTTTCCGGTGTAATGCACGTCATAAGTCGGGAACTGCATCCGGCGATCCTTCTTGATAAAATAGCTATCAACATCCACCGTGTATTCAAATTTCTTTACGAATTTACCTTTCTTGTTCCGGGTGGATATTTCAATGCGTACGTCATTTTTCGGGAAAGGCATGACTACACTCTCTGAACAGCAACGTTGAGTTGTTTTCGCTTCATCGGTGGTTTGCCATTCCCAGAAAAGAGTGCAATATCCCCGGGAATAGATGAGTTGGTTGGAGGCCACGTCGTACACGTTGAGATAATAATTCCCGTAGAACATGGTATCAATGAGGTTGGTTTTCGAACCGCCCCAGTAAGGTTCCTCTAATAACTCCTCGAAATAAATTTCGTCATGCTGGCTATTCCCGCAATGGGCGTAATCCATACGTAAAGTTTTGTTGTGAAAGTATTTGTCGAATTGGGCCCAGGATTGATTTGCTTGTAATAATAACATGATACAGGGCAAGAGTGCTATGATTCGTTTCATAAATCTGTTTTATTATGTGTTTATCTTTGTGCAAAGATAGTTTTTTACTATTTTTATACACGAATAAATCTGTATAATAATCCTTAGGGAAAATGGTTCAAGATGAGTTATTAATAGAGCAATTGAATCAAAAGCAGGTGGGAGCTTTTAAAATATTGTTTGACCGATTTTATCGTTATCTCGTGCTATATGCCATGAAGTGGGTAGAGAGACAAGAGATTGCGGAAGATGTCGTGCAGGACTTATTCGTGCAGGTGTGGGAACGGGATACGATTTACAGTTCCTATTATGGTTTTAAGAATTTCTTGTATAACTCGGTGAAGAATGCCTCGTTGGATTATTTGAAACACAAGGAAGTGGAGGGAAAGTATGTGCGTTACACGCTTCGGACATCAGAGGCGGGCGAAATGCCTGAATTGGAGGTTATGAAAGATGAGGTGTACCGCCGTTTATACCAGGTATTGGATGAACTACCTAAACGGTGCCAGGAAGTGTTTAAACATTACCTGGAAGGAAAAAAGAATAGCGAAATTGCGGAAATCCTTCAAATATCCGAATTAACCGTGAAGACTCAAAAACGGAATGCTATTGTTTATTTGCGAAAAAGATTGGGTGGTGTATATGTGCTATATGCCTTGTTTAAAGTGGGTTTCATGTGATTGGAAAATATTTTCTAAAAAAAGTCGATTTTTTATACTCCTTTTTTTTGCTCTTGTCGTCTTTGGTGTAAAATAACAAGGATGATGAAACATTACGATGAATATATCATACAATTAATCCAACTTTATCTCGTGGGGGATTTATCCGGGGAAGAAAAAGTGAAGTTGGAGGAGTGGGTTAGTCAAGATCCTTCGCATGAAAAACTTTTTAAAGAGATTTGTGATGAAAAGAATGTAGCCCATGATTTTGGTATTTACGAGAATGTGAATAAAAATTCTGCATGGGAGAAGGTCATTTTGAAGGGAAACATCAAAGAGAAGCATAATACCCGTCGTTTAGGGTGGTATAAATTCGTGGCTGCCGTGATGATTCCCTTGATGGTGGTGGCAGCGGGATATTTTATAAGAGAAACGAAACCGGGTGCCGAACAAAAGGGTACGGAATTGGCCAGTATAGAGCCCGGAAAGAGCAAGGCTATTCTTCGGTTGGCTGATAATCGGGTGATTGAAATCACGAGAGAACAAGAAACTCGTTTTGACGTGGCAGAAGGTATTGCGGCTACCAATAACTCGTTAGGAATGGTTTACCCGGAGCAGGTGGCAACGGGAAAGACGGAATATAACGTGTTGGAAGTTCCTCGTGGAGGAGAATACACGGTTACCTTGTCCGACGGGACGGTTGTTTACCTGAATTCGGGCAGTGAATTGCGTTACCCCGTGGCTTTCGGGACTGAACGGCGAGACGTGTTTCTTTCCGGGGAAGGATATTTTGAAGTGGCAAAAGATGTAAAACGGCCTTTTTTCGTGAATGCGGATAAATTAAAAATCCGGGTTTATGGAACTTCTTTTAACGTAAACACGTACAATCTTGCAAATGTTGAGACTGTTTTGGTCGAGGGAAAGATTGGTATTCAAGAAACGAATTCGGACGTTGAATATTCGGTGATGCCGGGACAGTTGGCTCTTTATAACAGAGAGAAAGGCACTATGGAAATTCGAGATGTGGATGTGCGGCCTTACGTGGCGTGGAAAGAGCATGAGTTTATGTTTGATAACGAGAGTTTGGAAGAGATTATGAACACGTTGTCTTTATGGTATGACGTGGATGTGTTCTTCCAGACGGCAAGTTTGAAACAACTGCATTTTACCGGGCATTTGGGACGTTACGAGGAAGTTTCCCATATTCTCGATGCTATATCAGGAGTGACTCAGGTGAAATTCTCTGTGAAAGGAAGGACAATTATCGTGATGGAATAAAAGAATAGCGGAAAATGTTACGAGCATCTTCCGCCATTAATGATAATAGGACAACAGGCTAATGTTACGAGCAATGCCTGATTGTAAATACTAACATTCTAACTACAAAGGTATGGAAAAAATTCTATTATGCCTTAGGGTTTACCGACCCCATGGACAAAAATTTTGGAAAACGATGAAGCTTTTTATTTTTTTGATGTGTTGTTTCACATTTTCTCTTTCGGCAAATAGTTTTGCCCAACAGGAGAAAGTCAACTTGGATCTACAAGGAGTATCGATAAAAACGTTATTTAGCGAGATCCAGCGTCAGACGAATCTGCATTTTATTTTTAACACGGAACAAACAGAACAGTTAAATAAACTGACTGTAAAAGCAAAAGAGGAGTCCGTGAAATCCGTGTTGGATAGAGTTTTTGAGGGAACAGGTTTTACTTACACGTTCCGGGATAATATTATCATGGTCCGTTTCGAAGGGAAAAATTCCGTGCAGCAAGCAAATAAAGAGATGGAAATTCGTGGTGTAGTGAAAGATAAAAGCGGGGAACCATTACCGGGCGTAACCGTGCTTATCGTGGGGACCCAGTTAGGAACGGCCACGGGAATGGATGGTGATTTCTTGTTACGGGTTCCGGAACAGGACAGCGTGAGACTGCGTTTTTCATTTGTAGGGATGAAAACGAAGGATGTTCCTTATAAGAAAAATCAACCCGCTTTGGTTGTCGTGTTAGAGGAAGAAGCGGAGAGTATCGGGGAGATCGTGGTAACGGGATACCAGCAAATCGAGAAACGTAACTTGACGAGTTCTGTGGTGACGGTGAAAACAAGTGAACTAAAGACAATTGGAGCTTCGAGTATCGAACAGATGTTGCAAGGTGTGGTTCCGGGGCTTTCCGTGGTGAATACATCCGCGGCTCCGGGTGCGGCCCCTAAGATTCGTATTCGCGGTACGGCGACCATCTCCGGTAATGCAGACCCGTTATGGGTATTGGATGGCGTGATTCTGGAAAATTCCGTCCCGGTGACGGCTGCTGATTTGAACAGTCCGGACGTGATGAATATGTTCAATTCGGTGATTGGCGGTATTAACCCGAATGACATCGAGAGTATTACCGTGCTGAAAGATGCTTCTGCAACTGCTATTTATGGAACACGTGCTGCCAATGGCGTGATCGTGGTCACCACGAAGAAGGGGAAGGCCAATAGTTTTAACATAGCGTATCAACATACCTCAACCCTAAGTATTCGTCCTTACTACGATAATTTTGATTTGTTGAATTCGAAAGAACGCATAGCTTTAGCTTGGGAAAATTACGAGGATGGGTTATCTGTTTGGGGTGGAACTCATTTTAACGGGACTCCCGGTTTAGAAGGGTTACTGAATAGTTATGCTCTTGGACAAATAACCCGAGAGCAATTGAATTCGATGGCTAATAAGTTGGAAGAGACAAATACGGATTGGTTTAAAACTCTATTCCGGAATGCCTATACGCAAACTCATAATTTGAGCGTTTCTGGGGGAACAGAGAGAACTAATTATTATATTTCACTGAATTATAACGGAGAAGAAGGGGTGGATAAAGCAAGTGAGTATAAGAATTATGGAGGTATGGTAAAAGTGAATACTCGGCTATTTCAGGGTGTGAACATGGGAGCTATTCTTCAAATGGATCGTAGGGACCGGGAGATGTACCATTCTTCTATTGATTTATTTAATTATGCAGTTCGTACTTCTAGGGCAATTCCTTTACATGAGGACAATGGGGATTTACATTATTATATCGGAACAGTGTCAGGTCGTTGGCATAAATTTAATATCCTGAATGAGTTGGCGAATACTGGAAATGAGAGTACACAAACCGATATAAAAGGAATTGTCAATCTTACAGTAAACCTATACAAAGGCTTGAAATACGAAGGATTATTTAGTTACGCTTCTTCCCATTCTACGGCCCGGGATTATGCTACAGAGAAAAGTGCTTATGTGGCTGATATAAGAGGGTACGAGTATGGAGAAGGTTCAGAAGAGGATATAAAAAAATCACCTTTACCTTACGGGGGAGTGTATAATGAGCAAACGTATGAACAACGTTCCTCGCTAATTCGTAATGGTTTGACATATAAAGGAAGTCTTACAGAGGATTTATCTATTGATGTATTATTAGGACAGGAGTTTAGAAATACAAATTATAAAGGTTTAAAATCAAATACATTCGGTTATTTCCATGATCGGGGGAATACGTTTTATGAACCAGCGTTGGGAGAATCAACAGGTCATTTAAAACGGAATAAAGTTACCCGTAGTTTGGTCGATCGTTCCAATATATCTTATTATGGCGTAGTTTCTGCCATGTATGGTGATCGTTACGTGTTGAACGCTAATATTCGTTTTGACGGATCGAATCTTTTCGGGTCTAATCCTAAGTATCGTTATCTACCCTTGTGGTCTATTTCCGGAAGATGGATTATCAGTAATGAATCATTTTTGCAAGATAACAACACGATAAGTAATTTGGCTCTTCGGGCATCTTACGGTTTAAGAGGTAATATCGTGGAAGACAGTAGTCCATCGATTATTGCCGCAGCATTACCACCTAATGCGGTGACCGGTTTGTTTGAAATGGAAATCCAACAAGCTCCAAATCCTGATTTGAAATGGGAAACGACAGCTTCGTTTAACGTGGGACTGGAACTTGGTCTGTTTGATGATCGGTTATCTTTAGATGTTGATTATTATTTGGATGAAAGTAAAGACTTGATTGCTTACAAGAGTGTTTCATCTGTATCTGGTTTTTCTGGAAAGTATGTCAATTATGCAGATGTGCGTAATCAGGGGATTGATGTTTCTTTGAGTGGAACTCTCCTTAAAAATAAGGATTGGCGGTGGACGGCTGCTTTTAACATGGGGTATGTGAAAAATAAAGTGACGAAATCGACGAGTACGGCACAAGCAAAATATTTAGTGCAAAGTGTTTATACTCCTGGTGAGGTGTACGAGGGGAAACCCGTGGACGGGATGTTCTCTTATCGTTTTGCCAAATTAGATGATAAAGGAATGCCCATGTTTTACGACAAGGACGGGAATGTACTTGGAGTGGATAGTGAGGAAATCGTGAATTACCCGTATGACTTGGGTAACTTGAAATATGAAGGAACTCGTGATCCACTGTTTTCCGGAGGTTTGAACACGAGAGTATCATACAAGAATGTTTCATTGTCGATGTTGTTTGCGTTCGGTTTGAAGAACGTGGTACGTTTGCCTGCACGTGCGTATGTAACGACTCCGGCGGAGGACGAGAACGCAAACAGTAGCATCAAGGATCGTTGGCGTCCGGGACAGGATAACACGGGTAAAACAATTCCAGCTTTATCTGCTGGCGATGGATATATTACAACTGCTGATGGTAATTTTTATGCCACAGATTGGTATAACTTATCAGATCAAACGGTTGTTCCTGGTGATTACCTCCGGTTTCGAAACTTGATGATTGAGTATCAATTACCAGCCCGGTGGACAAATAAAGTGGTTGTTGGAGATCGTAAGATGGGTAATGTTACCTTGAAATTTCAGGCACAAAATTTATTCGTGATAGCGGATAAACGTTTGAAGGGGTATGATCCCGAGACGATTAATTATACGACAACATCTTATGGTTCTTTGCCATTGGCTAGGACGTTTACTTTGGGATTGAATATCAATTTTTAAATGAATGATTATGGAAAAAAGATATTTATATAGATTATTGTTCATGTGTATGAGTTCGGTCCTTTGGGCATGTAACGGTTATTTGGAGGAAATACCACAGAACAAACAAAAACTTTCGACAACAGAGGATTACGAACAGTTGTTAAATAATGCTTACTTGACAAAGTCTGTGTTGCCATATATTGATGTTCTAACAGATGATATGGACTATATTGTTGCAGATCGAAAACCTTATTATGCGAATTCTTCAGACACCTATTTGGGGGCGCATATGTGGGACAATAGTATAGAAACAACAATGCCTAATGGTGATGAAGTTTTTGAGAAATTTTATAATAGTGCTTATAATACGAATGTTGTCATTGATAATATAGATGATGCAACAGGTTCTGTATTGGATGAAACCGTGGTACAAATAACTCGGAATCATGTAAAGGGAGAGGCGTATGCTTTACGTGCATTTCGTTATTTTTATTTGGTAAATATGTATGCGGCTCCGTATGATCCTGCGACTTGTGAAACGACTCCCGGGATTCCGGTGAATTTAGAAACAACGGCAGATGATAAGGTGTATAGACGTGAATCTTTGAAGAAAGTTTACGAGCAGATCGTGGATGATTTGAAAAAAGCTATCCCGTTATTAGAAGAGAATCCGATGACTACCGGTAAGACCCGTTTTTCCGCACTTGCTGCTAGGGCTTTGTTGGCGAGAACGTATTTGTATATGCAAGAATGGGATCTTGCTATAGAACAGGCCAGTGCGGTGATTGAAAGTAATCCGATGTTGTTTGATTTGCGATCAGCAGGAGAAAACCCTGTTATTTACACGGAAGCTCCTTTGACAGAATGGACAACAGAAGCTGTTCCTGGCGTTGGGTATTTGAGTGAGGAAAATGCAAATGTGTTGTTTGTGAATGGTATTAATGAACTTTACATTATTTTGAGTAGTGATATTGCTCAAACCGTTTTTTATCCGAGTGAAACGTTATATAATTCTTACGAAAAAGGGGATGTCCGGAAATATTATTTCATGAGGCGTAAATCAAATGGACGGATTCGCTATATAAAGAATCGCTACTATTCCATGACATATGTTGATTTTGTAGTACAATTAAGTGCAGATTATGGGTACACTCGTGTTCTTCGGACAGAAGAGATGTATTTGATCCTAGCAGAAGCGTACGCTCATAAAACGGATGGTGTAGCTACAGCTGTTGGGTATCTGAACACGTTACGTGAAACTAAGTTTCGGACGGAAGATTTTGAAACAACCGGAAGATTACAAGCAGAAGATTTCACTCAACAGACTCTACTGGAAACTGTCTGGAAAGAAAGAAGACGTGAATTCTGTTTCGAGGAACAACGTTGGTTTGATCTTCGACGTACGACAAGACCTTCAATCACGCATAGCGGATTGAACGGAAGTGCTACATTACAAAAAGATGATCCCCGGTACGTGTTACAGATTCCGCAAAAAGAGTTGAACGTGAATCCGGAAATTGGTGCTAACCCTAGATAAAACGAATGAATATGAGAACAATATATGGAATGTTAATAGTATTTGGCTTGCTGGTCACGGGTACGGCTTGTCATGAAGATAGCTTATCTGCTGAATATGAATATAATGGTCCTATCCCAGAGATCACTAACGGACCTTCGGAGGCCCAGAAAATTTGTTACGACTTGTATCAGAAATATGATTATCACGTGTATTACACGTTAAGTGGAGACGATGCTTTGCGAACGGATGTCGGACAAACTCAAACGGGTATGTTGTGGTATCTTCCAGAGGATGCGTTACCTTTGGAGGCAGGGGATGAGGCAACATCCGAATCTTTTTTGACTTTGTTACGTTTATTTTATAACGCTTTGCCTGTTGAAACGGCGAAAACTTCCGTGATAAAGCGGCAAGTATTGGTTAAAATAAATCTCTGGAATGATGAATTATTAAACTATTACGGTTTCTGGATTCCTGAAATTTACTCTATTGCTTTTACTGACGAGGCGCAACAGGGTATTGTTTATTGGGGAGAGATGGATGATGCGATTGGTGTGCAACCGGATGTTTGGAAATATAGTATTGCTATAAGTTTCTTTAGAACATGGACGTCAACTTATTATAATCATAACGTACCTGTACCAACTGAGTTTATTCAAGTTTCTGCGGGGTATTATTTGAGTGAGATGCCGGAGGCGGATCAATTGGATGCAATGGATGCCATGTATGATTGGGATACTTTTGAAGTGGACATGGACTACCTTATGAATATGGGATTTATTCATCCTTATTCTTTCGTGATGGCATCGACGAAGAGCTATCAAAATGAGGATATGGCAACTTATGCAACGTGGATTGTGTGTAACTCGCTTTCGGAACGTCAGGAGATTTTGGATACCTATCCGTTAGTAAAGAAGAAGTATGATTTAACACTCAAATTTTACAAGGATTACCTGAAGATCGATTTGGAAGAGTTTAGTAAATTCTGGTTAAACGTAACGGTAGAGTAAGTTTATGAAAGGTGTATGTATCATTTTCCTGTTCCTGTGCAGTGTTGCATGGGGGCAGGATAGCAAGAGGTTTGTGATTAACGGTTCGATTCCGGGAATCAAGGACGGTTTGGAAGTTGGGTTATATGACAATAACTACGAGAAAGTGGTAGATGCCACGGCCGTAACTAAAGATGGAAAATTCATGTTGGAAGGGAAACTAGAACATCCGGTGTTGTGTATGCTATTTGTTGATATGAGTCCGGAGGTAAAGGATATGTACCAGAAAGAGAGACGGGGATCGTGGATATTTTTGGATAATTCAGTTATGTCTTATTCATGTGAATCCGTGGATTCTTTTCCCCGGATATACCGGGATAGTCGGAATGTCAAGGTGACGGGGTCTCCTATCAATGATTTGTATCAGCAATATATGGTTTCATTAATCCCTTTGCAAAAAAAATACGGGGAATTGGATCGAAAGTACTTGGAAGAGTATCATCGCCCGGCAATGGAAGGAGTGTTTAATGTACGAGAGGGGATCGCTATTGTGAGGAAGATGGATGTGTTGAGAAAACAAATGCAACAATTACGTTGGGACTTCCTGAAAAATCATGGTAATTCCGTGGTCGGGATTCAGGCCGCCTTGGATATATTGTTGAGTGCGGGAAGCTCATACACGAAAGAGGAAATAAATAACGTGTTAAATACGATAACTCCTGTCTTACATGACGATGTTGCATATCAAGTTTTGAAAGAACAGGCAGAAAATATGTATCCCGTGGCAAAAGGGGAGAAATATACGGATATAGAGTTGACGAATGAAGAGGGAACGTCTGTTCGCTTAGCTGATTACGTGAAATCGGGACAGTACAATATGCTTGAATTCTGGGCTTCTTGGTGTGGTCCGTGTCGAGGGGAAATCCCACATTTGCGTCACGTGAGTGAGTTGTACGAGGAGGGTGTGTTTCATATCATCAGTATCTCTATTGATGAACGGGAAAAGGATTGGAAAAGAGCGTTGAAGCAGGAAAAGATGACATGGACCCAGCTGAATGATCGAAAGGGTATGAAAGGACCTGTCCCCCAGAAATATAAAGTTAATGGAGTTCCGTTCTCGCTGATACTTGATAAAGAGGGGCGAATTGTTGCCGGAGGAGTACGTGGTGCGGAGTTAGATAATGTATTGATAGAGCTTATCGGAGATAAATATTAAAAGTGAAAAGAATGAAAAGATTATTGTATGGTATTGTTTGTTGGGGAACGTTGGTAGCCTGTCAACGGGAACCTGGTTATAAGATTAGCGGTTCCGTGCCGGGAACGCCTGACGGCATGAAAGTGTATTTATACAATTGGAATACCCCGGTAGATTCCAGTGTCGTGAAAGGGGGAAAATTCGTGTTAACAGGAAAAGTGGATGTTCCGACACGTTATCAGTTGCTGATTGATTTATCTCCGGATAAGGTGGAATCGTACGAGAAGGATTTACGGGGATCAGATGTGTTTGTGGAGAATGTGGATATAAAGTATGAAAGTCCTTCCATTGATTCCTTGCCTTCTCGTAACTCTTTCCTGCGGAACGTGAAAGGGAATGTGATCGTAACAGGTTCTCCCGTGCATGATTTATTTCTGAGTTATCAGGAAAAGATTAAACCTTATCGAACTAAGAATAGTGAAGCGTGGAATAAGTATTTAAAAGTTTATCATATTCCGGCTCTTGATGGAGTGTTCAATACCCGGGAAGGAATTGCATTAGCCCGGGAAATGAATGATGCCCAGAAAGAGATTACCCGAATCCAATGGGATTTCATAAAAGCTAACCCGAAGTCTCCCGTTTCCGTGGATGTGGCCCAGAATATGGTTTATTCTGCAAAGTTTTCAAAAGCTGAAATGGAAAATTTGTTACAGACTATAGATCCTTCTTTGCGTGAAACTGCTGGTTATAAGCAGTTACAGAAAAGTCTGGAGGAAATAGCTCCAATTGCTTTAGGAGAGAAGTACAGGGACCTGGAGTTGGTGGATGAGAACGGTAAAACGGTGCAATTGTCTGATTACGTGAAACCGGGTCAATATAATATGGTAGAATTTTGGGCCTCTTGGTGTGGTCCGTGTCGGGGGGAGATTCCTCACTTGCGCCACGTGTACGATGCTTATGGAAAGGGGAAAGATGCCTTTAACATGATCAGCGTTTCGATCGATGACAAGGAAAAAGATTGGAAACAAGCCTTGAAAGAAGAGAATATGAAATGGACACAATTATGTGATTTAAAGGGTTGGAAAGGTGAGGTAATTAATAAATACAAAATACAAGGCGTTCCTTTCTGTTTGATTCTGGATAAGGAAGGACGTATTATAGATCACGGGGTGAGAGGTTCGGAGTTGGATGTCGTGTTGATCAAGTATTTGGGTGATCGTTATGAAGAGTAAATAGCTTCTCGTAAACCATACACAGTGGAAAAACCCTTCCCGGTTCTGGAAAGAATGGCGGGAAGGGTTTTTATTTATTTCATTCTTTGTAATATACTCGTTTTACGCGGTGAGAGATGCCTGTGAGAATTTCGTACGGGATGGTTCCCAGTTGCTCCGATAGTTCGGAGACGAGGATATGTTTCCCGAAAATCTCCACCTCGTCCCCGATGGCGGCATTCGTGTCCGTGACATCGATCATGCAGGTATCCATGCAGATGTTGCCGATGATCGGAACTCTTTTCCCTTTGATGAACACGTTACCGACACGATTACTCAAATGGCGGTTTAGCCCATCGGCATACCCGACCGGGATTACGGCAATCCGGGAAGGACGGGTGGTGTAACTTTTGCGCCCGTACCCGATGGATTGGCCTTCCGGAACCTTGCGGATGGACGAGATGTAGGTTTTAAAACTACTTACAGGCTGGAGGTTGGCGTGCGTGGCACTGATACCGTGTAAACCGATCCCGAGGCGAACCATGTCGAAGTGGTATTGTGGGAAGCGTTCGATCCCGGCGGAATTCAGAATGTGTCGCCAGATTTTATAGTTGAATTGAGCTTGAATACGTTCAGTCATGCGTTCGAACAGATGTATTTGTCCCAGAGTGAACTCGTCATGCATGGTCTCGTCGCTTCCTGCGAGATGGGAGAACATGGAACGGATGTACACGGAGCGTTCCGTTTGGAAAAATTCCAGTAAGTGCGGGAGGTCCTGTTCGTCGAAACCGGAACGATTCATGCCGGTATTCAGTTTGATATGTACGGGGAATCGTTTGATTCCGTGTTTATTCAGCGCCCTGTTGAAATCTTCGAGAATGTCCAGCGCGTAGATTTCCGGTTCGAGGTTAAACATGATCATGTTGTCAAATGCTTCCCGTTCGGGGTTCATGACGGCAATCGGGATGGTAATTCCCGCGGCCCGTAACTCGATGCCTTCGTCGGCGAAAGCGACCATGAGGTAATCTACCCGGTGATATTGTAGTAAAGAGGCAATTTCACGGGAGCCACTACCGTACGAGAAGGCTTTGACCATGACGGCGATATGTGCGTCGGTCAGTGACCGGAAATGATTCAAGTTGTGAACCATGGCGTCCAAGTCAACTTCCAATATGGTGCTATGTGATTGTTTTTGCAGGAATCCGGCGATGTATTCGAATTGAAACGCCCGGGCACCTTTGATCAGGATGATCTGGTTGTTGAAATTATCCCGTTCTTCCTGACGGAGAAAATGTTCCGTGTCCTCGTAGAACCGGGAATTATCGGGGAATATATGGCGATATTTACACAATTGTTTCCCGATGCCAATGAACAGGGAGATGTTTGCCACGCAAAGCATTTGGGAAACAAGGGTATAAAGTTCTTCCTTGTCCATTCCTGTATCCATGAAATCCGATAGAATGACTACCCTTTCTTTTGTTGCATCTTGAATTGCCAACATGTTTAGAGCCATGCGGAAAGAAGAGGGGTCGGAATTATAATAGTCGTTCACGAGCGTGCAATGGTTAATGCCGTCCTTGATTTCCATGCGCATGGCGATGGTTGAGAGATGACGTACTCGTTCGGCAAGTATGTCAACGGGAGTAGACATCCATAATAACAGGCAGACTGCATTCATACAATTTTCGTATGAGACAAGATCTGAAAAAGGAATTTCCAACGTAAAAACGTGACCTTTGTAGTAGACTTGCACGTGGCGGTGCCCTTTGGAGATGTATAGGGTTTCTGTTTGTACGTCGGCATTTTTGTCTTCCCCCCATAGTAGGAAGGAAACAGATGAAGGTAAGTAACTCCGGATGTGTTCAAGAGTTTCTCCCGCTTGTCCGATAACCCATTTACATGAACGGAATAGTTTGGCTTTTTCCGCAAGTTTTTCTTCTTTAGAGGTGAAATTTTCATCGTGTGCGTCTCCCAGGTGTGTGAAGATACCAATGGTGGGTTGAATCATTTTTTCCAACCGGGACATTTCGCCCTTGCGGGAGATTCCTGCCTCGATAATGGAATAATCCGTGTCATGTTCGATACCCAACAAAGATAAAGGGACGCCTACTTGCGAATTATAGCTCCGGGGACTCCGATATATTTTGAGGGAGTTGCTGGCAGACATCAACTGGTATATCCATTCTTTCACGATGGTTTTGCCGTTGCTTCCCGTGATCCCGATGACAGGTGTTATTATTTGTTGTCTATGATGGCGAGCTAGTTGTTGTAGGGCAACCAGTACGTTTTCCACGTGAATGAAATTGGCTTCGGTAAGAGTGGTGAATTCTTCCCGGTATTCATTGATTACAAATGCCCGCATCCCGTTGGCATATAACGTAGAGATGTAGTCATGGCCATTATGATTGCTTCCTGTTAAGGCAAAAAATAGCGTGTGCTCGGGAGAAACAACCGTGCGGCTGTCAATGCTGTATTCCGTGATTTTTACGGGTATCCCGCTATGTAAAGTACCGTTAATGATTTCGGCGATCTCGTTCATAATAATTGATAATTGAAAATTGAAAATTGAAAATGAGGGATTTGCAATTTTCAATGGTGTTGTTCTTATAACTGCAAAGCTACGGATTTTAGGAGTTTGTTTTTTTATTTTTGATAAAAATTTTGGGGGTGTATTTGTTTGCTAGAAATGATTTTATTCAGGGTACACGAGTGTTAGAAAAAGAAAAGTGTCTTGTAAAATTTATG